>WBZR01000201.1_pt1 | contig 104549 bp, 93 predicted proteins | sample 5204231 | NCBI WGS metagenome assembly WBZR01 (sample SAMN12412403, study PRJNA552823) | activated sludge metagenome | isolation source: activated sludge from anammox sidestream of wastewater treatment plant... | place: USA: Virginia | collected 2017-08
TGGGAGAAGCAGACGGGACAGGGGTAGGGATTAAGGGGATAGCCAAACGAGGCAAGGAACTCAAGGTCTTTGTGCAATACAAGAGCGGTGGAGGGGTGAGAGTGGCAGGGCTTGACATAGGGGATTACAACGGTAGTTGGGATACGCTGTTTGGTAAGAGTGTTAAGGTGTTCAGGAAGTTTTCCCAGTTTCTTTTGATAACCGATGGAGACACCTCTATTTTGGATAGTTTGAAAGGTAAGATCAAGGTGCTTGTACAGAGATGTTTGTGGCATATTCCGTATCAGGCAAAGTATGTATTGTGGCAAGATGGGGTCAAGAGCAAGGGGAAAGAATGGCTGGAGGTGATGTCGGAGCTTATGGAGGTCTGTGCGATACGGCCATTGGTTGATTGCCAGAAGACCATCGAGAAAATGATAGAGTCCAAGAGGAAACGATTGGGTGCGGTGATTCAGTATTGTTTGTCGAAGGGATATGCTCATACCGCGTCTTATCTTGAGAATGCCAGGCCTGATATGTTTACGGCGATAGAAAAGAGGCTCAATGGCAGAACGACAAGTAAAGTAGAGCGCGTCATGCGTACGGTTAACCTGCGGGTGAATGTGAGCAAATGGAGTGTTGCCGGGGCGCTGAACGTTACCAAAATTCGGCTTGCCTATTACTACAACGGCTTTGATGCGTGACAACTATACATTGGAGGACTTTTCTCAGGTCTCCACTTGACAACGCTACTAATCTCTTTTGCTTCCGAGGTAATGTTTTTTATAAGTTCCGCTTTTACTTGTCCACTATCTTTTCAGGTTCTTCTCCCAATTAGTTTGCAAAAGCTTGTATAATTTTTAATGAAAAGTACCGTTCGTCATGAAACCCATAAGCTTTTCTTTTGATAACTTTGATCTTATTATTAACCCCTTCGAGTTTACTGGTATGAATTTTATAATCACAGTGATTCAAGATTCCGTGGCTGTATTTTGTAAGCATATTTGCAAATTTATTCACGACGGAATAGTTTAGTGTTTTCGCTAAGAGGCTCCATTCATCAATGGCTTTTCTCGCCCACGTCCGTGAGGTATAGGTCCAAATATGTTTGAGCTTATCTTTAAGAATCAGAACGGTATTTATGGTTTCATTGAGCGACAAGAGCTGTTTGAGATGTTCTCGGTGTTTTTTCCTGCGAATATTTCGCTTGTTTTTTAACAAAAGATATTTTGAACCCTTGATGACGTCCTTATCCTTCTTCGATGGTTTTTACGGTTTTCCAGTTAATTCCAAAATGTTTTGCAACTTCGGTTACGGTTAACACTTTACACAATTCGTGAATATACGCTGCTAAACGATGCGTAACACGACTGTAGGGTTGAAAAAACCCCAAGCCTTCAACTACAATTCGATTGCACGGCTCACAGGCAATCTTACGATACGAACAATGTATCCATACGCGAACTGAACCAGGATTCAGATCCCGCAAAGATCGTTTGTCATGACGGTAAATGCGCTGTGCTTTGCTGCCACACGCATGACATATTGGGCGAAATCGTTCATCGGGCACGGCAGTAAGCTGAGATATCTCAGCATCAGGAAATACAGTTTGCTTCGTAATTCTTACCCGCTGAAAAGGAAAATATGGTAATATACTTAATGGGGACATTGCTGGTCTCCTGTAAATAGTTTATAGAACGGTATATATCTATCTATAGGAAACACCAAATAGCCACTCTTTTCAATGATTTAAAGGATTTTCTTCTCAATTCTTATTGACTAATTGGGAGAAGAACCCTTAAAGAATGATACTTAAGCATCTCCCGATATGTTCCTTTTGATTGATTCCGGATAATAGACTTGTCAATCGTGTTTCCTGAGTCGAGATTCCTCCTGACAGAGGCAAAACAAGAGAGGCTCTTGCTACTACTTGCCCATGCAAAGAGTCTCTTTTCTCATGGAACGTATTCAATCTACCACGTTTCATCAACTCCACTACGGTTATGCCCCTTCATTCCTGGCTTACACCAGAAACTATTATGAGCACTGCTGACGACTTCAAAGACAGACCTGTGAGAGCCAGTCGTCTGTCACCACCTCATACAGCTTGGATTTCGGATTTCCCTTATACCTCGCTGTTAGGGAATTTCTTCCCAAGACGTAAGTCCTCCCCCGGTCATATGGATTACCCCTTTTCCCTTCGTGATGTATGTTCAAACGCATTATCCAGAGATGTTTTCACCGAATCGCTTGCATCATCTCCAACAAGGACATTTGTCAGTGCTTTACTGAGAAGGGGCAGTTGGCACGAACTAACACGCCATATTCATACACCCCAAAAGGTCGTCTGTACCTTGTAACTCCGTCATACCCCTCACGGGAATACGCTATCCTTCTACGCATACGGATTGTTCCTTTGTATACGCATAGGTACAAACTTCTCTACGAGGATTTAGGCTCGCAGAGGTGATATTTTCAACCACTTAGGTATCCCATACTTCAAGGCACGCCGATGCTCAAGCAACAAATCCAAACAACGATACGCCTTGTCCTTCTGCGCCAGGGAATAATCCTCTCCCAGCAGATCACCTATTGCGCTCCGCACGTACCACTCACGGTGAAAACGAAATTCGCTTCCCGGATCGATCAACCGGTAACAGACAAGCGCCTTCAGTATATTCAACCAGCTTGTCCCCTTCCGGCTTGACGGCAGACGCATCCTCCAGAATGTGTCCAGTTCCAGCATATTCCATAGCGCGGCACAGCCGCAACCAAATTTCCTTTATGAAAGCGGGGAGATTGCTTCGGAAAAGGCCCTCGCAATGACACCGGCCATGCACTTTGATGGTACACTGCATGTTGTCATTGCGAGTGAAGCGAAGCAATCTTTCACTCATAAAAAAACGGTACCTCCTGAAAGGGGTTTGTGAAAAAACTCACAGAAAAAAGAAGTTTTTATACAGTAATACTATAGCGCAGCAAGGCCGCAACCAATTCTCCATTGTGAAAGCGGGGAGATTGCTTCGGAAAAGGCCCCTCGCAATGACAGCGACCATGCACTTTGATGGTACACTGCATGTTGTCATTGCGAGTGAAGCGAAGCAATCTTTCACTCATAAAAAAACGGTACCTCCTGAAAGGGGTTTGTGAAAAAACTTACAAAAAAAAGAAGCTTTTACACAGTAATATTATAACGCAGCACAGTTGCAACCAAAAAAGTTCAACCACAAAGAACGCAAAGTTTTATACAAAGATCACAAAGAAAACATTACAGAAAAAAGAAGTTTTTATGGAGTAATACTATAAACCAATTCCTTCACCATTTGAACTATTCAAATTTTTCGAATAGTTGAATCTTCCACACTTAAAACCTACTTATCAGATGACCTGCGAATGATAACCCTAAAGGCATTTCCCGCTTGGTCATCTTCAAATTCGATGTCACTATACTCCTTTATCGCCCTTCTAATACCATTTCCTAAACCACGATAAGGCAGAATTTTCGTTGCAAATGATGTCAGGATTGGGTTTCTGATATTCGAGTTCCCTTTCTTGATATTCTCTATAGTTAGGTTATTTGGCAGATGCCCCGGACTGATTATTTCAATGCGATTGTTAAAGATGAAAATGCGAACTGGCGCAAGAACGAAATAATCACGGTGCACCAAAGCATTTGTTAGCAGTTCCTCAAGGGTGATTTTCGGAATTTCAAGTCTACCAGGTGAGTTCACATTCTGGTCATACTGAATATGGCGTAAGTTTCTGGTAATAAAACCGAGCGAACGGTTGAATACTTCCTCCAGTTTGCCGGTAATATCTTCGCTATCCCGGTATTCTGAAGCATGGATATCATCTCCCGGATATGTCACACACTTAACACAAAAGGCAGGCAGGTAAAATTCCTGTCTTCTGGCAAACAGCAGCGCACCGGCAACTTTCAGAACACCATCCTTCAGAAGATTCATATTTTCAAGAATGGTATTCAATGGCAAATTCTGTTCCTCAAGAGATTCACCATACTGCTTCTTAAAAAAGCTCCGGAAATAATCCATATCCAGATCGCCTATAGTCATTCCATTTGCAGGGACTTCGTCTCCATGAATAAGACCCGCGTTTTGATACATCCGCTGTATTTCTTCACGAGACGTTACCCTGCGTTTATCAGACCCACTTTTTACCCAGATTGCGCCGGTATTATCCATATAAGGTTTACTGATACCCTTCTGTATGGTAACCACCATGACCAACCCGTCGGGTAATGACACATTTTCAGTCTGGGGATTAATAGGAGGGCGTACAGACTGCGAAGCCGCATTGGAAACAAGCTGATTAAGCCGCCCCATATCCGGGCGCGTTAATCCTGTAATTCTCCCGTCATTAGTAATGCCTATAAAAATCCGCCCTCCACCGCTGTTGCTAAAGGCAACCATTTCAGCAGCCAGCGAGTCAACATTATGAAAATTCGCCTTGAACTGATTATTGCTGTCTTCGTCACGGCCAACGATTTCTAAAAGCTCTGTGGGTTCCATAGTTGATATATCTCCTTGCGTCGGTGAAACGCCTCTTCACCGCCTTCCATGATGTTAATGATTTCATTTTGCAAGTCCTGATTGTCAATGCTGCCAGTTTTCAGTTGTATGCTTTCATCAGAGTAACGACAAGCATGAATCTGTTCGGCATCACCAAGGACAGGGAGATTCGCGTTGTGGGTTGCAAATATAAACTGAGTGCCGCATTTCATTCTACGAATCAATTTGATGACATCCTCATAAATCGTTTGATTATCAAGATCATCTTCCGGTTGGTCAATAACGATAACGTCATTCTCCTTCTGACTAAGAACAAAAAGGATTAATGCAGATGCGCGTTGTCCAAGAGAGTGATGTTTAAGTTCTTTGTCATGATAATTTATGGTATATTTATTCGGCACTTGCCAGGTTAGCAGACCTTTCAAGTTTTCGTTAAAATACAGCTTAAATGTTTCTGAAGAACTTCCAAGAATAGTCTCGACCTTTGCAAAATCGCGGTACATTCCACCATAATCGGAAAAGGTATCTGCCAACAACTGGAAGACATTTTCTCTAATGCGGCTACCTTTAAATATATCTTTCATAAATATAACAAAAGCTTCTTTCTCTCCCTTGTAATCTGACCTAATCGTCAAGGCGGGTTGATTTACGTTAATCTTTCCCAACTCTGCCTGGATTGCCCTGAACTCCTCATGCCATAGCTCATTCAAAGCCGATAACTCCCTGGCAAGCTCATTTCTAACCGTGGTTTTCTGCGTCTGTTGCTTTTCCAGAAGTTCGAGCATCTGTTTTGCCTGATCTACCGTCTTGCGAAGTTTAAGAAAATCATCCGGTCGGACAGACTGAGCCCCGCTCATCCTCAGTTCCTCAGCAAGCTTCCGTTCAACGTCGGCAAACTCTTCCTTGAGACCCTTCTTTAGGGCGTCAAATTCATTAGCCTTGTTTTTCAATTCGGACAATGCAAGCTTGCCTGATTCCAGACTTTGCTTAAGACCCTTAAATGCCACAATTAATTTTTCATAGATGGCAAAAAAAACTTCAAAAAAAACGGCATTCTGATTTGATTTATAAATTTTGAGGTTATTAAAATCGTCTTCAAAGCGGCTGATGAATTCAGTTAATGCGGCAAGATACCCTTCAATAAATTTAACAATTTGTCCGATCTTTCTGGAATCTGCTTCGAAATCAACCTGTCTCTGAAGCTTTTCTTCCACTCTGTGATCCTTGAATATCTTCAAACGAAATTCTGCATCCTGTTTCCTTCCTTCGTATTCCTTTTTCTGCTCATCAACATTTGCGAGTTTTTGAAAGTGATCAACCACCTCATGCACTCGCTGTTTCTGTTCCTCAATCCTGCGTCGTATATCTACCAGCTTTTCCCCGACCAACTTTTCCACAAGATCTTTTTCAAAACCTTCACCGCTTCTGGAAAGATCCTTTTGTCCAAAATAAATAGGCTTATGAAGAATAGTTTCCCTGATTTTTATTCCGGTATGGGATCCCCCCCTGACATATACATCAGGATATTCATTAAGGATACGGCGAATTTCATACTCCTGCCCATGCCGGTCAACCGCGTGAATGATAGCCTTTCCACCACTGCCCAAAGTATGGGCCACTAAGGATTCCTTGTACTTCTTGTCGGGATCTTTTTGGTCAATATGAATATCCAGCACATAGCGGGTCGCTTCAAGGATAGAAGACTTTCCACTACCGCGAATACCAATAAAGGTGTTAAGCTCCGGAGATAAATGCACGGTTTTCCCATTCAGCACGCCGCCCATGAAGGAAATACTTCTGATATAGGAATGTTTGTATGTTTTTACTTCCTGTGAGACCCGATTTTGAAAATCCCGCAAGGCATACTTGACTGCCTCAAAAGTAAAGCTGCCGACTTTCAGATAGATAGGTTTACCCTGGCCTATCTGATCAATGGCCTTGCAATCCGAGCCTTCCACCTCTGCGGGATACCAGCTACCAAGCCACTTTTGAACCTTTGTTCTACAGACACGGCCGGGAACATCGTGAGTAATTATTTTCTGAAATGCCAGGGTACGCTGCTTAAATAAATCATTTTCCCCCAATTCCTGAATACGTCCTCCGGAGAAGCCGCCCCACAAACCATTATCTGCCTCTACATGCGCAAAAATCAGAAAATACTCCTTGGAGAATTTATCCAGCTCCCGGATGGTCTCCAACAGGTCGTGATTTGTGCGGGCATTTTCATTCTCATAATTCGATTGACCGGCAAAAGCCACACTCAGAAAACTATTGATATAGTCTGTGTTCTCTTGATTGATTACCCACTCATCACTAAAAATAACCAGTGTATGGAGTCCATTTGAACCATCCTTTACTGAAAGCTCGATTCCTGGCAGAAGGAAAATTTCTTCTTTATGTGCTTTAGTCCTGAGGGCTTTAAACTCGCCAAGATCAAATTTATTATGATTCGTAATAGCGCCAATGGAAATTCCAGCATCTCTCAATTGCTGAACATAAGCATTTACAAACTCATTCTCTTTACCGTCATATTTGAACTCTTTGTCTGCCTTCGTATGAAGATGAAAGTCCGCACGTATCCAAGCGCTACCGCTTTTGAAAATTTCGTAAGTCTTGCTATCGTTTGTCATAGCTTCTCCAATGCTTTACCTGGAAAAAGATCATAGCATTTTATCTAAGTAAGTAAATCCAACTCTTTAACCCGTACCTCTCTGTTCATCAGCTTGGGCAAGAGCGTATCACGTAAACGGATGAGGGTGCGGATTTGGCGTTTGTTATTTTTAAGCTTATCCCAATATGGATTAGTAATAAGATTGAATTCATTTAACTTATCGTCATTTGTAACAGGAATAGTTAAGTTAAAAATATCTTCAGGACTAACTCTTTGATGACTGCCACTTGTGCCACCTGTTGATTGAATTAATTCATCTTTTACTGCTTTTGATTTTAGAAAGCAAAGGATAAATCCAAAGTATTTTGAATCTTTTGGTTCGACAACTTGAAATTCCGTAGAACAGATTGAATGATTTTTTCCGATATTTTCGAGAATCGGCCATACACGAGGGAAGCGAGGGTTTAATTTTGAAATCAGAATTGTACCTTCCTTTATTTGATACTTGTTACTTCTTATTTCTCTTCCTGGAGTAATTTCAGGTTCTTGTCCTTCATCAAATGCAGGTATGCTGTAATGATGGAATATTTTGTCAGGCTGTTTTAAAGGATTGACATTTGCCTTTAGATGATTACAAAAGTCTTTTAATTTTGCGATTTCCAAAGATTCATTTTCCTCCACAAACCACTGCCTGAACAACGTCTCCGCCAATGCCTCTAAGGTTTTGTTCTGACGGTGCAGCAGGTCTATCTTGTCATCTAAGCTGCTGAGGATGGAGGCGATGGATTTTTGTTCGGAGAGAGGGGGTAATTTTAAAAAAAGATTGTCAAGTGATTCTTTTGGAACTCTTTGACGTCCAGATGTTCCGTCAAAATTCATTTCAGCAAACGACCGCACTTCATCCCATCGAGACAAATAAAAGACAAATTCATTATCGGAAACATCATGCTTACCGCGAAAAACAAAAAATTCAGTTGAGCCAAAACCTACACCATTCTTTAAACCACGTACTTGACATATTTTCCCATTCTCTAAACACGGAGTTATTCGAGCAAATAATGTATCACCTTCCTGAAATTTTGAACCGCTTGTTAGTTTTCTTTCTATGCTCGGAGTGCAGAATTTATGACCGTTACTAAGGTCTTTCATTTCAACAAAAGAATATGTTTCTCCTATACTCAACTTTAAGGTAGGATTGATATGAACAAAATCTGAAAATTTATATTCCTTCCACTCAGACATTTTAAGCCGCCTTCAGCTTTTTGATGTTCTCTGGCCTATTTCTTTCCGTCCATAAAATAAACTCGGCACCCTTGTTTTGCAAGGCTTCAAGGTATTCATCTTTCACTTCACGGTCTTCGTTATTGATTACTGCCAGACCAATTACCTTTTTTTCGGTTTGTTTTTCTCTCACTTGCTTAACATCATCCCATGTGAAGAGAAAATGAGGAAGATTAAGTTTATTTATTGTGTTAAATGCCTTAATTAAAAGTTCAGTTTGCCGGTAAGCAATTTGAAAGTCAAAGGTAAATTCCAGTCCCGTGCTTCCTTTTGAAAGGAAGTAAGGCGTATATACTAACCCCTGTTCGTCAAGATATGCTTTTACGTCTTCCCGGAAAAGACCTGCCACAGTATGTTTCGCCAGTACGTATAAATCATTTGCTTCGGAAATGGCGGCAAGCAGATTAAGTTTTTTTTGAGGAAAAGTGCTTTCTGTAGCTTCCGCAAGCAATTCTTTATCTTCGAGTCGTACTCCATAGTTCAACAATATTCTTTCTAACATTTCTTTCCTGTTTTGAGAACGTGATATTTCAACCCCGCTTAATTCAAGATTTTTTAATGTTTGTCCATCATCCGATAAAATAATTTTCCCGTTACTCTTTTTTGCATAAATTTCAATGGTGTCATTAAACACATCCGTAAACGGGGTGCTTATTTCAATCCACCCACTTGATGGCAATTCGGTAATTACCGTTTTTTGCCTGAGAAAACGGTAGTAATCATCTATAAGTCTGTCAATCCAGGTCATATAAGTTGCCTTTGAATGCAAATTTCTAAAACAGTTTGGAGATTGATTTTATTCCCAAATACCCGAAAGATATCGCCAAATTCACTTATATTGGTAAAATCCTTAACAGAAAATGTATTATCTGCTTTTAACGGGATAGCCCATGCCAACGGTTTATACCCTTCTACAAAATAATGAATATGGCTTTCTTCAAGCCATTGACCGGCAAAAGACCTAAAAATGTCAGGCACTTTATCATTTGCAATTTCAGGATTAGGATGCCTTCCGTTGAAATCAACTCTTAACAAACCTATACTGGCATCTTCTTCTTGAAAGTGCAAAGTCAATTTCAGATTTTTTTTGGAGCTTTGCGTTATTTCCAGAAAAAAGGAGAACTCATCGTCTGCTTTTGAGACCGAATACATTCGGTCGTCAATAGGGAACGAGGGAGCATACAATTTTCTTTCTAACAGCGCATCATCTTCAATGATATGTTTTGGCAGAGCAACGAGATAATCCGCCTGTTGCTGTGTAATCATAATTATACCTTTTCAAGTTTTACTGCAATCGAATTTTTTCAAGATTCCTATTGATTATTTCATTCAACTTTATTTCATCCTGCATTTGTTGGTGTAACTCAGCTTTCAATTTTATAATTCTTTCCTCATAATTAAAATCATCTTCATCATCGGGCAAGCCAATATACCTGCCTGGTGTCAATACATAGTTTAAAGCTTGTACTTCATTCAGTGTTGCCGATTTGCAGAAGCCCTGCACATCCTTGTACTTGCCCTCGCCAGTACGCCAGTTGTGATAGGTAGTTGCGATCAGGGCAATATCATCATCAGACAACTCGCGGTTTTTGCGGTTTATTAAAAAGCCCATATTGCGGGCATCTATAAACAGCATCTCTCCCTTTCGGTTGCGAGATTCGTTCACCCTCACCCCTTCCCCTCTCCCAAAAGGAGAAGGGGAAACAGCAGAAGCAATTGAAGTTAATACTTTTTCTGGATTACGCATTAATTGCTCATTACTTAAACGAAACACGGTTATGCCAAGCGATTTCATATAAGCATCTCGCTTATGATCGATCTTTATCCTTGTGGGCTCGTTATGTACTCCGCCATCCAGTTCTACTACCAGTTTCTTTTCATCACAGTAAAAATCCGCAATGTAGGCGCCGATTTGGTGCTGACGTCTGAATTTTAATCCCAGAAAACGGCGATCGCGTACTAACTCCCAAAAAAGCTGCTCCGCCGGCGTGGCATTATTCCGAAGCATTCTTGCCAATTCCAATTGTTCTGAGAAATCAAATCCTCCCCGATAATGCCCTTCTCCCACTGGAAGAAGGTGGTGCGTGGCGCCGGATGAGGGTTTGCCGGACTTATTCCGGCAAATAAACCACAAACAGGCTGGTATTTGTGTATTGAGAAATAGCTTGGTAGGCAGGTTTACAATGCAGTCAATTAAATCGTTTTCCACCATTGCCTTTCGTATATCGCCTTCATTGCTGGTCTTGGTGGTCAGCGAACCCTTCGCCAGTACAAAACCTGCCTGGCCGGAAGGCGCCAGGTGATAGAGGAAGTGTTGTATCCAGGCATAGTTGGCATTATTTGGGGGTGGTGGTAATTTCTGTCCCAGCACGCTCCACCGGGCATCGTCACGAAGTAACTCACCGCTCCAATCGCTATCGTTAAAGGGTGGATTGGCAATGATGTAATCGGCCTTCAGATCTTTGTGCATATCATTGAGAAAAGAGCCTTCGTTGTTCCACTTTACGTTGCTGCTGTCAATACCACGGATAGCCAGGTTTGTCTTGGCCAAACGCCAGGTGGTCTGGTTGCTTTCCTGTCCGTAAATAGAGATACGGTCTTTTGGGTTTATGTTCAGTTTCTTCCCGTTGTGCTTTTTGTAGTAATCCCGGTGGGCCTCCACAAATTTTTCACTCTGGACAAACATACCGCCAGAACCACAGCAGGGATCAAACACGCGGCCCTCATAAGGCTCAAGCATTTCAACCAAGAGTTTTACCACACTACCAGGGGTATAAAACTGTCCGCCTTTTTTGCCTTCCGCCAGGGCAAATTCACCTAAAAAATATTCATACACCTTGCCCAATACATCTTTGCTTTGAGCCACCTTTGTGCCCAATGTGGCGCTACCCACAAGGTCAATCAAACCGCCTAAACTCTGCTTGTCTAACTTCTCCTGCGCAAACACCTTCGGCAACACCCCTTTGAGTGACGGATTATCTTTTTCGATGGCATCCATTGCATCGTCGATATCCTTGCCAATGGTTGGGAGCTTTGCCCTGCCTTGTAACCATTTCCATCGTGCAGAGGGTGGCACATAAAACACCTTTTCGGCTGTGTATTCATTTTTGTCCTCCGGGTCAGCACCTTCGTAGTCACCCTTACCTTCTTTTAGCTTTTCATAGAGTTCTTCAAAGGCATCAGAAATGTATTTCAAAAAAATCAAGCCCAATACAACGTGCTTGTATTCAGCGGCATCCATATTCTTCCGCAACTTATCTGCCGCCTTCCAGAGCTTCTTCTCTAGCGGTTCATCTACTGAACCAATTCTTTCTTTTATTGCCCGGGCCATTTTTTTTCCTCATGCGTTGTTTCAGTTACACACTATAGTTGACGTGCATATCTGAAGGGGATGTCAGCTTTTTGTATTGTCCGTGTCCCTGTTTAAAATTTTTGTCTTCTTCTCACCAGTAAATCATTGTCTCATAGGTACTCATTGCGTTGTGATTATACTCTGAGAGACGGTTATTAGCTAATATTTTCACGGTATACTTCTGGCTGGTTGTAGCTGGTTCAATCGTCCCCGATTGCACTGAAACGTTTCGTATGGTTCCATTGCAATTAGCAGTTTATTTTAGTACCTTTCAGAATTTCTGGTGCAATCTGCAAGATTGCACCAGCCCTGAAGGCAGGTTTCAAACCTACCACTACATGGCAATATTATTCATACAGAGGGTTTTTTCAAAAAACTCAATGGTTACTTACAAAAGAGGTAACACTTTAGTTTTTTGAAAAAGTAGGGGCGAAGCATTTGCCTGCTTGGGGTGTGAATACATTTATATCAATTTATGGCAAATGCTTCGCCCCTACACCGTGCGGTAACATTGTTATTATTGTAATTTTCAAAAAACTAAAGTGTTACCAAAAGAGTAATAAAAGGTTTTGATAAACCCATCCATCGCATACAGCAATACTCCATAAGTAACCGCTGGCTTGACAACGTATGAAGGCATTCAGTAAAATCCTATCTGATTACAGAGGAATTTTAGATACTTCCTGAATTCTCATACATCCGGAGTTTCATTGGAAAAACCAGCCAATATAAAAAATATCATCATCCGTTCGCCCAATTGGGTGGGTGACGTCGTTATGGCTACCCCTGCCTTTCGGTGTATCAGGGAAAATTTTCCGGATGCGAAAATCACCCTGGTCTTAAAATCGTACGTTCAGAGGCTCATCGAAGACACTCCCTGGTTTGACGAATTCCTCCTTTTGGACAAAAAAGACCAGGCGTCCCAGCGGGCACATGCTATTTCGATAATAAAACGCATCCGTTCCGGAAAGTACGACATGGGCTTTCTCTTTCCCAATTCCTTTAGCTCTGCATGCATGTTTTGGTTCGGCGGCGTAAAGCGGCGGATTGGGTACCGGAGAGACGCCCGTTCATGGCTGCTTACCGACGGAATCCGCCGGTTATCTGAAAACGGGCGTTTCCTCCCGACTTATATGGGAGACTATTACCTGCGGTTGTGCACCGAGGTTGGCTGTGAGGTGAAATCGAAAGACCTGGAACTCTTTGTTTCTGATGCCGCAGAGTGTCGCGCAGACGAAATAGGGAAAAAATATCATTTGAACAACGGTCATCCCTTTATTTTATTAAATCCGGGCGCCGCATACGGATCATCGAAATGCTGGACAGCCGAGGGATTCGCCGGGACGGCAGACCTCATAAAGAGCCAATTGGAATGTACCATCGCCGTTGTAGGTGCTCCCCATGAAGCACAATTGGCAACGGACATTGAACAGGCAGCAAAGTCCCGGGTGATCAATCTGGCACATGAGGTCGTTTCGCTCGACGTCCTGAAAGCGCTTATCAAAAGGTGTTCCTTGTTGATCACGGTTGACTCAGGCCCCCGGCATATCGCCGTCGCCTTTCAGAGACCGGTGGTAACGCTCATGGGGCCAAATGACCCGCGATATACTTACACTCCGGCAGAAATAGGAGAGGTAATTCACGCCAATGTGGACTGCCTTGCCTGTCATTTAAAGATCTGTCCGAAGGACCATCGCTGCATGACGCAGATACAACCGGAAATGGTCGCCAGGAGTTGCCTGGAACTACTAAAATAGCCAGAGAATGTAGACAGCATACCCAATCAGCAGCAACATTCCCTGTACCCTGCTAATCATGAACTTCCAGGTAATAAGAGGAATGATGAAGATGCTGAAGAACAGCATGACCGGCATATCAACACGGAGGGAAGCTGCATTGACAGACAGGGGTTGGATTATGGAGGAAATGCCGAGGACTGTAAGGATGTTAAAGATATTACTCCCCAGCACGTTCCCGACACTGATATCGGATTCCTTGCGGATGGCGGCAACCAGGGAAGTTGCCAGTTCCGGGAGAGACGTCCCGACCGCAATAACGGTGAGGCCAATGACGAGTTCGCTGATCCCTATGACCTTGGCGATAAAGATCGCAGCATGGACCAGAAAATGCGCTCCTCCCATGAGCGCCCCAAGTCCGATGAGGATAAGGAAGATGTTTTTTCTGACGTTCGTATCCTCCGTTCCAAGAAATTCCTCATACTCCTGCTCAACAAGGCTGGCTTCCTTTAAGGCTATGCGGTATACATAACACGTATAAAGTACAATACCACCAAGGAGAATGGCGCCCTCCGTCCTGCTTAGGGTGCCGTCCCACACCATGAAATATAAAAGGAATGAGATACCCACCACAATCGGCATTTCACGATAGAGGAGCTTCGTATCAATCGTAAGGGGACGAACGAGCGCCGATAACCCCAGGATAAGGCCGATATTGGCGATATTGCTTCCAATAATATTTCCCATGGCAATGTCGCTTAAATGCCTCATACCGGCGGTTACGCTGGTGACAAGTTCCGGAGTCGAAGTGCCAAAAGCAACGATGGTGAGTCCGATAACTACGGGTTTGATTTGAAATGACCGGGCGAATCTTGATGCCCCGCCGACGAGCCATTCAGCCCCATAATAGAGCCCGGCAAGTCCTGCAAATAACAAGACGATTTGCAATACCATGATAGTCCTTTATAAAAAGATGCATGAAAGAAAAAGTTTATCACAAGATACTATAGTAAGCGCCTTAAATAAGTTGACAGGTGATAGTCATTGCGGACGACAGTGAAGCAATCCCACCCTTGAGATTGCTTCGGTCTAACGCCTTCGCAATGACATCTTTCCTTTAGCGTTTACTATATTATAAGGCCCTAACCATGTCCTTAAATTGTCTTCCCCGTTCTTCATAATTCAGGAACATGTCATAACTGGCGCAGGCGGGAGACAACAATACAACGTCTCCGGACTTTGCTATCGTAGTTGCCTGTTGAAATGCCTCCCTGAAGGTTGTGGGGGTAAAGAGGGACGGCATTTCTCTTCCCTCTTTTTTCTGGCGGATGAGTTCTTCTATCTTCTTTGCCGTTTTCCCGATAAGAATAACCGACCTGGCGCGTTTTGCACAAACCCCGGCAAATTCCTCAAAGTCGCTTCCCTTATCATAGCCGCCGGCAATCAGGATCACGGGTGTCTGGAATGCCGTAACGGCTGCCATGGCAGATTCTGGCGTTGTTGCCTTGGAGTCATTATAGTATTGTACACCATTGATTTGACGGACGAATTCCAGGCGGTGTTCTAATCCGGGGAAGGTGGCGATCGTATTTTCAATATGCCGTCCATTTGCACCGGCAAGATAGGCGGCACAGGAGGCAGCCAGGATATTTTGCAGGTTATGGATACCAGGTATTTTAATACCGGAGACACACGGCACTGCTATTGTATTGCCTTTCACAGACAGGACGAGGGAGTTGCCGTCGATAAAGGCACCTTCTGACAGCGTTGTCCTGGTACTGTACCATAAAACGTTACCTTTGCATTCCTTCTCCCACCTTCGTAATTCCGGGTCATCGTAATTGAGAATCGCGTAATCTGTTGGCTTTTGATGTGCAATAATACCTTTTTTGGCCTGGATATATTCGTTCATTCCTGGATATCGGTCAAGGTGGTTGGGTGATATATTGGTTACAATGCTGATGCCCGGGCTTGTTTGTGAGCACAGGAGTTCCTCAAGCTGAAAGCTGGATAGCTCAAGGACTACGATATCTGCGGGTTGTATCTCTCCGAGGTCTGAAAGTAAGGATTTCCCAATGTTCCCACCCACCCAGGTCGTTCTTTGTGTCTGGTGCAATATTTTGCCGGTAAGGGTGGTCGTGGTTGACTTTCCATTACTGCCGGTAATACCGATAATGGGAGCCGGACATAATTGAAAAAAAATGTTAATTTCGGAATCCATGGGTACATGGTTATTTCTTGCGAGGTGCAGGTACCTTGAATCCTTTGGCACAGCAGGATTCACAATCACCATATCTGCGCTGACAAAATCATCCTCGCAGTGCCCGCCAAGCTTATAGGAAATGGGAAGACCTTCAAGCCGTTTTACGGAAGGGGATAATTCCTGAGCGGTTCTCACATCCGTTACCGTAACACGAGCGCCTTGTCTTACAAGAAATTGGGCAATACCCACCCCGCCGCCAAACAGGCCTAACCCCATAACTGTAATCTTTTTGTTTTTAAAATCATACTGCATAATTCGTATCGTTAACCCATGTAAAATTTTTTCAAATTATACTATCTTTGATGTTTATAGCAACACCTTTTATCTTTACAAATCTGCGGATAAAAGAATCCATAAAAATACCATCTGATGATGAAATGAAAAGAATAGCTCATCCCAGCAATAGCCTGTACGGCTTATGTATGCCTTTTGATGAGATCGTGACATAGAGGTGGGCTAATAGAGCCTCTTGCAAGTGGTCGAAGATAACGGTAAGGTTGTGAGCGACAAAGGCGACAAACCCATGAGTAAAGATGGCAGAGAGATTGAAATTCAGAAATGAAGCGCCCTGACGATTTGTTATAAAAAAAGGTTGACATTGATGATTTAATATATAAAATTGCAATGCGTTTGAGTCTTTGTCTCAAATAATATGTGGCTATACATAGCGCGGCACAGCCGCAACCAGATTTCCTTTATGAAAGCGGGGAGATTGCTTCGGAAAAGGCCCTCGCAATGACACTGGCCATGCACTTTGATGGTACACTGCATGTTGTCATTGCGAGTGAAGCGAAGCAATCTTTCACTCATAAAAAACGGTACCTCCTGAAAGGGGTTTGTGAAAAAACTCACAGAAAAAAGAAGTTTTTATACAGTAATACTATACAGCAGCAATTATGGGTAATAACAAATATGTTGGTACATTTAAATTTAAGAAAGAGACTGGTATTCCTGTTATAAAGATGGTTGTTACCCAGAAAAAACATAACGCAGCACAGTCGCAACCAAAAAAGTTTAACCACAAAGAACGCAAAGCTTTGCACAAAGATCACAAAGAAAACATTACAGAAAAAAGAAGTTTGTATGAAGTAATACTATAACAGTTCACCCCCTGGTGTGAACTGTTTATGAAAAAACGATACCTGCAATAACCAGGCGACGAAAGGAAGGGTGTTGTTGTGAATAATAATAGTAATGAAAAACATGAGCATATGAATTCAGAGGAAGACTCTTCTTCGGGGAGTGCTTTTCCGCTGACCTTTGCCAGTGAAGGACAAAAGGTCAGGATTGTTGCCCTGAAAGGTGGAAGAGGGTTTCAGGAACGGCTCATCAGTATGGGGTTTAATGCGGGTGATGAGATTGAAATTGTACAATCTCGTCAACATGGTTCTGTGCTGGTTGCCAGTGAAGGAGGCCGTTACATCCTTGGGGGAGGCATGGCACAAAAAATTATGGTCGTACAGATTTAAGGAGGAGGCGAATATGGCTATTACATTAACTGAAATGGCTGTGGGGGAAAAAGGCAGGGTTATTGGTTTCGAGAAGGTTGACAAGACATATAGGGAGAAACTGATGGCGATGGGTCTTACAAAGGGGGTCGAATTTACTGTGAAACGGGTAGCTCCATTGGGGGACCCTGTAGAAATCAATGTACGCGGCTTTAACTTGACGTTGAGAAAAGGTGAGGCATCTGCGCTCTCAGTACAAAAGGAGGTATAGAATGACTGATTTTATCATAGGTGTTGCAGGAAATCCCAACTGCGGCAAGACCACGATGTTTAATGTCCTGACCGGCTCCGCTCAACGGGTGGGTAACTGGCCCGGAGTAACCGTGGATCGCAAGGTTGGTTATTACAAGCATGAAGATCGTCAGATCCAGCTGGTAGACCTTCCCGGAATCTATTCGCTATCCGCTGCCTCAGTGGATGAGATGGTTGCCAGGGACTATATCCTTTCAGGGGAGCCTCATCTCATACTAAACATAGTGGATGCGTCAAACCTGGAACGTAATCTCTATTTGACGACTCAACTCCTTGAAATGAAGGTGCCGATGTTGATTATTCTTAATATGATGGATATTGCAAAGAGCCGTAATATCAAAATAGATATTTCCGGCCTGGCAAAACAATTAGGTAGCCCGGTCATTCCCATTGTCGCTTCCAAAAAAGAGGGTGTTAAAGAGTTGATGTCGGCAATCAACAAAGCTGCCGAGGAGATACCGGTATCAGAAACTCAGGTGGTATATCCTGTGGAAATCCAGGAGGCCGTCAATGAATTGGTGCCGATTGTAGAGAAAGCGGTGCAGGGTAAAAAGGTAGCCCCTCACTGGGTTGCAGTAAAGCTGCTGGAAGGTGATGCTATAGCCTTAAACATGATTGGAGGTATCGCTGATGATATCTTAGAACACCACGTAAAGAAGATAGAGGCCAAGCTTGGAGAAGAGCCAGATATCGTAATAGCAGACAGTCGTTATGGTTTTATCAACTGGTTGACAAAAGGGATAGTAAGCAAACCAACCAAGTTGACAAGGACGGTATCCGATAAAATCGACCGGATAGTGCTTAACAGGGTGCTGGGAATCCCTATCTTCCTGGTGGCTATGTATTTTATGTTCATGTGGACTATCAACATTGGTGGTGCGTTTATCGACTTTTTTGACATCTTTTTCGGTACTATTTTTGTGGACGGCTTTGGAGTACTTCTTGGCTCCATCGGCACTCCTGAATGGCTGACTGTCATCCTGGCCAACGGCATCGGTGGCGGTATTCAGACAATATCCACCTTTATTCCACCCATTGGTTTTATGTTTATGGTACTCGCTTGTCTTGAGGATTCAGGGTATATGGCCCGGGCTGCTTTTGTTATGGACAGGTTCATGAGGTTTATCGGACTTCCCGGTAAATCCTTTGTTCCATTGCTGGTGGGGTTCGGTTGCAACGTTCCGGCTATTATGGCTACCCGCACCCTTGAGCATCAGCGGGACCGTACCCTGAATATCATGATGAACCCCTTCATGTCTTGTGGTGCCCGATTGCCTGTTTACGCGCTTTTTGCTGCGGCCTTTTTTCCTGTAGGTGGGCAGAATCTTGTTTTCGGTCTCTACCTTTTAGGTATAGGCTTTGCCGTGATAACCGGTCTTGTTTTAAAGAACACCCTTCTCAAAGGTGAGCTATCATCCTTTATTATGGAATTGCCTCCATACCACAGGCCAACGGCCAGGGGTGTACTTTTGCTGTCATGGGACAGGCTGAAGGCGTTTATGTTACGAGCCAGCCGTGTCCTTATCCCGGTAATCATCGTATTAAGCTTTCTTAATTCCATGGGAACAGATGGCACTATCGGTAATGAGGACACTGATAAGTCCGTGCTGGCAAGTATAGGGAAGACCATTACCCCTGCTTTTACTCCTATGGGGCTTAATGAAGAGAACTGGCCTGCTACGGTGGGCATATTCACCGGAATCTTTGCTAAGGAGGCAGTGGTGGGGACACTTGATTCCATTTATTCCCAAGCTGCTGAAGAGGGAGCAGTTGAAGAAGTATTTGACTTCTGGGGTGGGATTCTCGATGCATTTGCTACTATTCCCGCAAATCTCGCAGATGTGGCTGGAACGATCCTCGATCCCCTCGGTATGTCCGTGGGTGAGATTGAAACTGTTGAGCATGCTGCAGAGGAGCAGGAGGTGACTGTTGGTACCCTTGCTGCTATGACCAGTCTTTTTTCCGGCAAGATCGGCGCCTTTGCGTATCTCATCTTTATCTTGCTCTACTTCCCCTGCGTAGCTGCCATGGCTGCTGTATATCGTGAGACTAACATAAAATGGACGATTTTTGTCGGAGCCTGGACTACGGGACTCGCATATCTGGCATCCACATTTTTCTATCAGGTAGCCACTTTTCATCAGCATCCAACGTTCTCGAAGGTATGGATCGGCTGTGAAGTAGCAGCTTTTGCAGTTGCTCTTTTTGTCATGTGGTGTTTTGGCCGGGGAGTTCGTAAGGCGAGACCGGTTATGGTGGCTGCAACCGTACAATGAAACACAGTACCTCTTTTAAAATATTTTGGTTGAGTAGTAAAAAAGAAACGATCAGGAAACCTGGCCATGATTCTTTCCGAACTAAAACGATATCTTTCTGAACGCGGAATGGCCACCTTGAACGATATGGCTATACACTTTGACATGGAGCCTGATGCTGTATGCGGTGTACTGGAACACTGGATACGTAAGGGTAAGGTTCGAAAACATTCAGAGCCTGTTGTGAAATGCAAGACATGCGTGAAGTGTGATCCTGCAATGATTGAAGTTTATGAGTGGGTAGGTTGAGACGGCTATGACAAAAGCAAGTATGGTAATCGTTATCTCCGCACAGAGAACTGGCATTTGGGAAAGAAGACCGTGGAATTATGGGAGGGATATGGGATAACGATGCGACAGGTATAAAAAATTGCAAGCGCTACTAAAACGGGTGATTTGATGTCTGTGCTATCGTTCCGTTAAATGAAAGGAAAAACTTATGGGAAAAGTTTTGCCATATAAGGGGACGCTGTATGGTATTTCATTTTGTGCATTATTTTCCCCGAGTGTATTGTTTGCAGAAGTTTCGCGAGAAGACTTTGATGCCTTGAGTAACCGTATAACCAAACTTGAGGAGATTGTTAACAAACTAGTTTCCACAAAGGAAAGGGAAGCAAGAGGCACTGTTTCCGGTAAGCCTATTGATAATGAAAGTGTAAACCGAATATATGATCGTATGAGTGCAATTGAGGAAAATATTAGTAAACTGGTTTCCGCAAAGGAAACAGAAGTAAGTGATACTGTTCCCGTTGAATCTCTTGATAGTGAAAGTGAAAAAGATATAAACGATAGGCTTTCACATGTTGAAGGGGCGGTAGATGTGTTAAAAGATAGATTTACCATATTTGATTTTTTTCAGGATGAGATCAGAAGAAACCAGGAATATGTTTGTCTGAACGATCACGTATTGCCAGTTTCCGGTGACAATAACAGATGCCCTGTGTGCGGCGCTATGCAACGGTCGCGAACTCACGAGAGAGTTTTTAACTATGCCAGAAGGGAAAATATCTCTCAAATGATTAATGCGGCATTTGAAGAAGACCGTGCCAAACAGGTTTTGCTTGGTGCCAGTGGCACCGGTATCTTTCAACAGATAGTGAGTAGCGATGTTGAAGAAGAGAATTTTGGCTCAGGCTCATTTGATCTGATTTTCCTTACCAAACCTTTTCTCTATACTACATTCTTTATTGATATTGAGGCAATAGGGGGTAACGGACCTGATGAAGCGATAGGTAGTTTAGCAGGCCTTAACGCAGATTCGGGTTCAAACCAGGATGATGATGGGCTGGACAGGGTAGCTGTTCGTGAAGTATGGTTGGGATCGGAACTATTTGATAAGAGGTTGAGCCTTGTTTCTGGTAAGATAGATTTGGGAAACTATTTTGATGCTAATGCGCTTGCCAATGATGAAACATCACAATTTATAACTGATGCGTTTGTAAATGGCGCAACCTTGGAACCTCCTGATCCAGGTCCTGGACTGGTAGCGTTTTTTGATACAAAAAAGGGTCTTACTATGGGATTGGGATTGCAAAGTAATGATAATTCAGGGACGAGGATTACTGATGAACTCTATGCTATAGCAGAAATCGGTTATACGACTGATAAATTACTTGGTCGTGAAGGCACGTACCGAATCTGGGGACGAATGAATGGTGATAACGGTGATAACAAAGGATTTGGTGTGAGCATAGATCAGGGGATTACCAACCGGATAGCCCTCTTTGGCAGATATGGAGCCAATGAGAATAATCCAGAAGAGACGGAAATTGCAAGCGCATGGAGTGCGGGAATGAGAATGAGCGTTCCATTCCTTAAACGATTTACAGATGAAGTAGCCATTGCTTTTGGCCAGATAGATAAAGCTGGTGGAGATTATGAAAGTAGTACAGAACTTTATTACAAGGTTGATATTAATGAACATCTTTCATTGTCACCACATGTTCAGGCAATATTTGACCCTGCTGGCGCAGACAGTGATGATACGGCTATAGTGACAGGTTTTAGAACACAGGTAAACTTTTAACATGTTTTGTGATATGAGATTGTCAATATTGTGTCATTGGTGAAAAAGACGAATGAACATGAGCTATTGACGAATAACATTCGCATCAGGTAATGCATGCAGGTTGAACTGTCTTATACTATTACCGCATAAAATTTTTCTTTTTTTGCAACCCTATTTACCCCTTATCAGAAGGTGCCGTTTATTTATAAGAGAAGGATTGTTTCGCTTCGTTCGTAATGACAACGGATAGTATTTCATCAAAGACATAGCCCGCGTCATTGCGAGGGTCTTGTCCGAAGCAATCTTCCGCTTTCACAACGGGGACATGGTTGTGGCTGTGCTGCGCTATGTAATCTGGTATCAGGAAGGCAGATACACGTTCCATCAATTAAATATGAGGATGTAGAAATGAATAATCAAAGAAGAAGTGATAGATTTTTTTTAAGTTTTATGATTATTTTGCCTCTATTTCTTACCGTTACAAACAGTGCTTTTGTAAATGCCGCGGAAAATAAAACATTGACAAAAGAGGATCGGGTTGCAATGGGAAATCATCTTTTTGAAACAAAGCAATGCTCATATTGCCATAATAGTGAAAATATCAAGAAAGAACAGGTGCCTGATCTGGAAAGATGGAAAGAGCTTTCCTCTCCTGTGCTTTGGGCTGCTATTATGTGGAATCATGTTCCGGAAATGGTTAAAGCCTTTACGGAAGCAAAAAAAGGGATACCGAAATTTGAAAATGATGAACTTATTTATATCTTTGAATCTCTAAACACTGCCAGTGAAAAACACGCACAAATTAAATTTACGGGAAATGCGTCCAGGGGGTCTTTTCTCTTCTCTTATTTAGGCTGTAAGGTTTGCCATTCAATTAACGGTGAAGGAGGACGCGTTGGACCAAGTTTATCAGGCATTGCAAAAAATGGTGGAGATGTACTACGATTTGCGAGCCAATTACTCTCTCATGCACCTTATATGTGTGATAAAATAGAAATGCAAAATATGTACTGGCCAATGCTACAGGGTAACGAAATAGCTCATCTGTTTGAATACTTTAAATCAGTTTCAAATTCGGTAGAGTTAAGACGGTCAAGATGAGTTGATAAATGCACAAAAATATAATGCCATTGTTCGTAGTAAGTGGAAATGTATACCTATTGTTATGGTTAACCAAGAACCAGTAAAACTCCAGGCAAAAACATATCTTTATAAAAGGGCATCGATCCTGGCACTTGTTACGATTTTTTATAATATCATTGAAGGGATTGTTTCTCTCTTGCTTGGCATGGAGGACGAAACTCTTTCTCTCTTTGGATTCGGGCTGGATTCGTTCGTAGAGGTGATCTCCGGTATTGGGGTGTGGCATATGATTCACCGCTTTAAAAAAAAGAACGACACGCATCCTGACAGATTCGAACAGCAGGCTTTGAGAATTACCGGGACAGCCTTTTATATTCTCGTCTTTGGGCTGACGACAACCGCCATACTGAATCTCTACCAGGGACACAAACCAGTAACAACCTTTTGGGGCATTGTGGTGGCGCTTGTATCGATCTCATCTATGTGGTTGCTCATCCATTTCAAGGTCAAAGTTGGCAGACAACTGAACTCCCAAGCTATACTAACTGACGCAAACTGCACAAAGACCTGTTTGTACCTCTCGGTAGTTCTTCTTCTGACAAGTATTGGGTATGAATATACTGGTATTGGCGGCATGGATGCCATGGGCACTCTGGCCATTGCGTTCTTTTCACTCAAGGAGGGGCGTGAAGCATTTCAAAAAGCCAAAGGTATTGCATGTGCCTGTCACCAAAAGGTTCAAGCATGAAAAGTTCATTGTATGAGACTTTCATTTTTTTGACTGTTTTTCCATTGAAAAAGCATATTTATTACACTTTAAGATATCCTGGTACACACAGTTAATTTGAGTCTGATGGAGGATCGCGATGATTACCTATAATATTGTTCATCATATTGATGGTCGCATACGGTTAAAGGTACCGTTTATAAAAAAACTCAGGCGTATCAGAAACTTACCTGACCATATTAAAAACCTTTCATTTATTTCCATGCCTTCAGGAATAAAAGATATTCGTGCTAACCCATTTACCGGGAGTCTTGTTATTGTTTATGAACCGAAAGAAGTGGATGTAATAGAATTCATTAAAACCACCTTTGACTCTCTTTCATCCAGTGCCGAGATACAAAATATTATAAGGGAAGTAAGCTAGAAATATTCATAAAAGGAAAAATCAATCAGTCAAACATCGATCGTGATGGAAAAGCCCTGATAGACAAGCACGTCCATACTTTTTTAATGCAAAATTAAAAGAGGCCTATTCCCAAATCGTCATGTTCATCTATAATCACATCATACATCAATTCAAAGACTTGACCATGAAAGAAATTGAGACACTTCTTCCCCTGATCTTAAATACGTATAAAGAAGAGAGCATGCCCGATTTTTTGTAAACCCGGAAGGCAAAAAACAGCCGGGGAATACTGTAGCGCAGGCATCTTGCCTGCCTCCAACGACGCAGGCAAGATGCCTGCGCTAGTGCGCCTGAGAGTGCACAATGTCAGAGGGGTGAAAGTCCCCTTCAGGGAAAACGCTTTCCAACCCTGTAACCGACCGTAACTGCATCATCGTGAGATGGGGTGGGGAGCAACGGGAGGTGAAAAGCTAGTCCGTAGAATGACGAACTCGATTCGGCCTGTTGTAACGGCGAGCCTGCTAGAGAGTGGTGAAGCCCAGACCTTTTTGGAAAAAGAAGGAAGTCTATCAAGCTGAGGGGTAGCGTGATAAAGCGATGATAGGGAGCAATGGGTGGTTGGAGACGGAATGGCAGGAAGACAAGGTGCATGAATCAGGGATACCTGACAGAGGGAGTGACAAAGTCAGGAGTCAGAGCCTTCATAAGAGCGAAGAAGCATCGTAATGGACGTGGAGCGAAGGGAGGCAGGAAGGTGGAGGTATGAAGTGGGTAAGCTGGGAAGACAAACCAAGGTGAGTGGCAGAAATGCCTAAACAAGTTGGAGAAATCCGTAGAAACGGATTTGAACCTGGCTTATAGCGGACTACCTGTTGACGGCTTGCATAAGGTGAATGATGAGAATCGATGTCATCATTATGAGGTATGAATTGTTCACGTATCCGCAATTTATATTTTCAACGGTCAATCCCGAAGGGGTAACCACTGACTGGAGAGCCGTATGCGGGAGATCCGCCTGTATGGTTCGGAGGGAGGGGAGGCGAAAGCCTTCCCTACCCCTATCCCCTTCAAATTGTGAGTTTACAAGAAATCGGGAATGCTCCCTATAAAGAAGGCGTAGAGAAATCGCTGAATGTCGTGAGTAGAGAAGGTACTCTTGCCAGCGAGGGCGCGAATTTTCCCTCTGACAAACGGGAAGAAATACTGAACTCCATCATGAAAAAAGAGGTCAGATTTGTATAAATCTCAGGTGGTGTACCAGGATTCATCATAGGATTGGTGCAGGTGATATTAGTGAATTTGTACGGTGTTCAAATACACATCACAACGGCTTTCGCAGATACCCCACACTTTCATACCTTATTATAATTAAAATTGCCCGTGGGCAAGGTGGATTAAGCGCTGTATTTTACGCCGAAACGTCCGACTGAGCTCACAATGAAGTCCGCTTTCCCCGTCTTTCTCAATGGTGGATTCGTTTCGCTTAATCTACCCTGCACTGTTTAACTTCACTTGGCTAAATAATTATCAACAAACAGGCACTTGCATATCTTCGTTCATTATTCATTTTAACGGAAAATTTATGTTTTCTTAATCGTTCCTTAACAAATGAATAGTACAATTTCATCAAGAATAGCGACGCGCAAAAGGAGCATACAACCTTTGAATGGGCGGTGTATATGGTCGCAAAATTGAGATGGAATAGAAAGGACGGTGGAAATGCTTCCTCATCTGCCCATGATTTTCGGAAACTCAACGGATGTTTAAATATGAAAGGTTACTTTTTGAAAAGGAGGAGTAAATGGGGAGGAAATGGCGTAGGTTAGTAGTATTGTCGGCATTGGTGATTGGTGACGTATTTGCCGGTAGTATGTTACCTGGTGTCTTTGCCCAGCAAACGGCACAAACAGAAGAGATATCCGGAAGCGAGCGGGATTATTTGCAATGGCAGTTAAAACAGATGGAGGAGGCATTTCAAAAGCAGCAGGAACAGATACAGGCCTTAAAAAGGCGCGTGGAGGCATTAACTGACGAGAAACCACCGGTTACAAGGGAAGAGATTAAACATGAGATCGAAGACTACCTATCCACAGACGAGGCGCGAAAAAAGATGGCGCTCGGCATGCCTGCAATGACCACCCTTTATACCCCTGATGAGGAAAAATTTTCTATCGGCTTTAAATCAGCAGATGATAATTATTCGCTGGGTATAGGCTTGAGAATGCAATTCCGGTATACCTATAAAGATAGGAATGAGGATGTTGGGAGAGATGATACCAACAATATGGATGTCCGCCGGGCAAGGCTCTGTTTTGGAGGGAATATATACAGCAAAATGACGCACTATTATGTCGAATTTGACGGGGATAGTTTTGACGTTGGCGTAAGGGATTTTTATGTATATTGGACTCCAATGTCAGAATTAAATGCGAAGCTCGGCTATTTCAAAGTGCCCTTTAACCAGCAAAGGATGTCAACCTCTGCAAAACTCCTCTTCCAGGACAGGGCCATTACCAGTGAAGAATTTGATCAGGACCGCGACTATGGCTTTGATATTTATGGAAAGCCCTTTGACGGACACCTTGAATACCATGCAGCAATGTTCCAGGGGGCAGGAGAAGATGATGAAGACAGAGGCTCAGAAGATAACCTGGACAACGAACTTATGTACGTGTTTAATGTGAGATATAATCCGTTTGGGAAATATGATACCGTTGACGAAACAGATATAAAGTTTACAGAAAAATTCAAGGCATCAGTTGCTGCGTCCGTTGTGGTTAATCCAAAGGAAAGGGATGAAAAGCTTGAAGATACCGATGGCCTCCAGGGGGTTCTTGAACTGAGCATGAAATATCGTGGTTTCTCATGGCACAACGAGTATTTTATGAGGAGTGCGGATCCGGAACACGGTGGTGATTCATTTGATTCCAACGGATTTTTCAGCCAGGCAGGCTATTTTGTAATACCTAAACGGCTGGAGGTTGCAGCCCGCTATTCCTACCTTGATCGAGATAAAGACGTATCTGATGACATCGGAAGGGAATACTCAGGGGGTATAAACTATTACTTCCGTCCCGGGGTTCATCGCTCTAAACTACAGGCAGATGTTGGACACTATGAGAACTCAGACGAACGGGGTAGAGAACAGAGCGGAAGCGAAAACCAGGTGAGATTGCAATATCAGATCATATTTTAATGTTGAAAAGGTAGTTTTCCCCTCTGACGGGAAGAGATCAGGTGATATATAATGATGCAGGTAATGCACCCCACTCCCTTTTTTTTAAATAGACGATCAAAAGTACTTGCCTACGACTGGTTTAATACTTCATCCACGCGGTTAACGGATTTTGAAAAATCGGGAGAACCTGGTAAGGCAATTATCCAGTTATGAGTAGGGTGGATCAAGGCGTTGGTTTTTACGCCGAATCCACCAACACTATTTACAGGAAAGGTGGATTCGCTCTCGCTTAATCCACCCTACCGCAAATCCGCATAAATAAAATGAAAATTCCTATACAATCAAGATAGATCACAGACCGAGTGGTCAAACGGTTGTTTTTGACTCTGTCGAGGCCTTGAAAGAATACAACTACCGTCGGCAAAAAAAATAAGTCGACTTCCTTAAATAATTTGAGTAAGATACTGTCCTCGAACTTGGCAGGAAACAATGAAAGGAAAAAAGTCTATGGCAAAAAGGGCATGGTTTTCAATAGCGGTTTTCAGTTTTAGTATGATGGGATTGACTACCGCAGGCGGAGCTGTTGTGGTTCCTGAACAGATAAAACCTTATGTCAAAGTGGGCGGTGTTTCTGGGAATCTCAACAGCATCGGTTCTGACACCATGAATAACCTCATGACTTACTGGGCCGAGGGGTTTAACAAGGCGTATCCGAATGTGAATGTGCAGATAGAAGGCAAGGGCTCTACAACCGCACCGCCCGCCTTAATCTCAGGCACAGCACAGATAGGACCCATGAGCAGGACTATGAAGCCGACAGAAATTGACGCCTTTGATAAGAAATACGGCTATAAACCGACAGCAATCAGAACATCCCTGGATGCACTTGCCGTGTATGTAAACAAGGATAACCCGCTGAAGGGTTTAAGCATGCCTCAGGTCGACGCTATCTTTTCAAAGACCCGTAAAGGTGGATACAAGACGGATATTACGACATGGGGACAGCTTGGCTTAACGGGAGATTGGGCGGCCAAACCAATAAGCCTGTACGGGCGTAATTCTGCCTCCGGCACCTATGGTTATTTTAAGGAACATGCCCTGTATAAGGGGGATTTCAAGAATACCGTAAAGGAGCAACCAGGTTCTGCCTCTGTTGTGCAGGGCGCAACCGAAGACCGGTACGCCATGGGGTACAGCGCCATTGGCTATCAGACATCCGGCATTCGCGCCGTTCCCCTTTCCTTTATGGAAGGAAAACCATATAAAGAAGCCGACATGAAGAATGTTATGAACGGTTCTTACCCACTGGCACGGTTTCTCTATGTATATATTAATAAAAAGCCTGGTCAACCGCTTGATCCCTTGGTTAAGGAATTTGTAAAATTTATCCTGAGCAAAGAGGGGCAGGAACTGATTGTAAAAGATGGTTATTTGCCCTTGCCAGTATCAGTTGTTGAAGAGGAATTGAAAAAAATAGAATAATTCATGAAGAGTTTAAAGCGAAGAAAGTGTGCTGACATGGCTGCCCGCTGGATAATTAAGCTCGGCGGAGCGGCCACGGTCTTTGTTATCCTGGCCTTATTTGTTTTTATTTTCCTGGAGGTATACCCGCTTTTACAAGGCGCCAGAGTAACAAAGGAAAACACTTACTCTGTACATGATAAGGCAATATCCCTGGGTGTGGACGACCACCAGGAGATTGCTTATAGTATGTACAACAACGGTACGGTGGAATTTATTTCTCTGCAAAATGGTGTAATCCTGAAAAGATACCCTATTGCCGGCCTGAATAGCTCCGTTATAACGTGTGTTAATAAAGATCGCAACCGTCTGCTCCTGGGAACCAATGATGGGAAGCTCTTTGCGGTCTCAATCAGTTTCTCTGAGTTATTTGCAGGTGACAGACGGACTGTTATCCCTGAAGTATCTGAAGAAGGATGGATTCCGGCAGGCAATCAAAAAGAAGGTATCCACTGCATTAGTTCCCGGGGAGACGACAGTACAACTGTTGCCGCCGTTTGCACCAAGGATAACCATCTCGTCCTTGTGGTCTCCGAAACTGAAAAAACGCTTTTCGGTAGCGGAGAAAAAAAAGAAATCCGGAAGGATATTACCGGTCTTTTTGTAGAGCATGGTTTAACTCAAAACTTCTCCCCTGTTGCTCATCTCCTGCAAATGGGAGACACGGGTGGGTTGGAAAAAGCCGATACCGATGAAATGCGAACGGCATTTGACCTGTCAGAAAATGTGATGGAACCGAGCGCCAAGACGGAAATAACCTCCCTTGCACTTGATCTTTTTATGGAAAATCTGTATGCGGGGACGTCATCTGGCGACTTATTTCACATAAACGTGAAGGACAGAGAAAATCCTTATCTTGTCGAAAAGGTAAAAGTGTCGGGTGATGCGGTAACGGCACTCGGTTTTGTATTGGGAGACGTTTCCCTTGTCGTCGGCGATGCCGGTGGCGGAGTAAATGTTTGGATGCAGGCAAGAGATGCGCTGTCATCTTCGGGATGGGTGCTGAAAAAAGTGCATACCCTTGCCTCCCATAAAGCCCCGGTTCTTGCGGTTGCCCCGTCAATGCGTGATAAAGGGTTTCTCACCGCGGCGACTGATGGAACAATCCATCTTAACCATGCTACGTCTGAACAAACTCTTTTGTGTCTTGAGACGGGACATACCCTTACAGCACTTTCATTTGCACCAAAAGCTGACGGCATTTTTGCGGTCGATGCAAACAATCGGCTATTCCACTGGAGTATTTCCAATCCACATCCGGAAATTACCGCAAAAACCCTGTTCGGACGGGTGTGGTACGAGGGTTACGAAAAACCGGAGTTTGTCTGGCAATCCACCGGCGGGACTGATGATTTTGAGCCGAAGCTGAGTCTTGTGCCGTTAATCTTTGGCACAATTAAAGGCACCCTTTATGCCCTGGTCATCGCTGTACCCATTGGCATCTTTGCGGCGCTGTATACCTCTCAGTTTCTTCACAATTCCCTGAAAATCATAAAGCCGGTTATTGAAATCATGGCGGCGCTTCCCAGCGTAATCCTCGGTTTTCTTGCCGGACTCTGGCTTGCGCCACTCATGGAGAGAATATTTCCTGCGATTATCATCATGCCGTTTTTCATCGTCCTTTCCATTGTTATAGCCATTTTGTGCTGGAAGATCCTGCCGGTCTTTGGAAGGGGGTGGTGCCGTCATGGAATAGAGGCGCTTTTTTTAATTCCGTTTATCATTGGCGCTGTGTATGTATCGATTTTGCTAAGCGGCGGGTACGAGTCCCTCTTTCTTGAAGGTGATTACCGGGAATGGCTTTCCCATATCCTTGGATTACAATACGATCAGAGAAATGCCCTTGTGGTGGGTATTGCTATGGGGTTTGCCGTGATCCCTCTCATCTTTACGATATCGGAAGACGCCATGAGCAATGTTCCTCACAGTCTCAGATCGGCTTCGCTTGCCCTTGGCGCCACTCCATGGCAGACCGCGGTCAGGGTGGTATTACCCACGGCAAGTCCGGGCATCTTTTCAGCCGTCATGATCGGATTTGGCAGGGCTGTGGGTGAAACCATGATTGTCCTTATGGCAACCGGCAACACCCCGATAATGGACTGGAATTTATTCAACGGATTCCGGGCGCTTTCTGCAAATATTGCGGTTGAGATTCCGGAGGCTCCGCATGGCGGAACGCTTTACCGGGTGCTTTTTCTGGCTGCGTTGCTCCTTTTTATTACCACCTTTGTTGTTAATACCATTGCAGAAACGGTTCGGCAGAGGATGAAACTACGGTACAGTAAGCTATGAAAAAATTTCTGAGATCAGGCAATCATTATATATGGCTGACCGCCGGAACGCTGACGGTCTGTCTCCTGATGATATCGGGTTTGATTGTGCTGATCATGATCAATGGATTTGACATCTTCTGGCCTCGGCAAATCGTTCAGTTTACCCTCCGGGACGGTACGGCGGTGATGGGAGAGGTTGCCGAAAGAGAGTTGGTTCCTCATCAAAAAGGTGCGTATCGGACAAAACTCAAGGTTGGCAACAGGGACGTCTATGGGATGGACTTCCGGTGGATAGATAACGCTGATATTGTATCTCAGACGTATCCCGTGCATGCCCTGACGGTGGAGAGGCGTGAATGGGGCAATCTGTATGGCTTTTTATACGGCCTGCGGCGAAATGAAGGTGTTCAACCCCTGAAGGCTGAAGGCCTGGCCTCTTTGCTCGCAGAAAACCACGCCCTTTATAAAAAGATACGGTATGTGGAGAAGAAGGAAATTGGGAATATAAATTACCGGATGGAAAAATTCCGCCTTGCTTTGGAAGGCCTGAAGTCTCAGCATCCATCTGAAAAAATTCAGAACAAGATTGATGCAGTCATGGCGAGGATGGAACATCTGGAAAACAGCTACCGGGAAAAAGAAGCTACCCTTGTCGCGCTCTATGAGAAGGCGCGCGAAAAAGAGCTTGTGGTGCTTCTTGCAGACGGCAGGGAAGAGATTGTGCCCGTTTTTCAGATCATTCGCTTTTATGCGCCAAACGAGATGGGGATATTTTCCAAAACCGGTTTTTATTTCGCAAAATTCTGGGAGTTTGTCTGGGATGATCCGCGGGAAGCAAATACGGAAGGCGGCGTTTTTCCCGCTATTTTCGGGACAGTTATGATGGTGCTGATTATGAGTATCGCCGTTGTTCCCCTCGGTGTATTGACGGCGGTATACCTGAAAGAATATGCCGGCGACAGTTTTGTTTCCCGGCTGGTGAGGATATCGGTGAGCAATCTGGCGGGTGTGCCATCCATTGTCTTTGGTGTCTTTGGTCTGGGGTTTTTTATCTATTTTTTGGGCGGGGGGATTGACAAACTCTTTTTTTCTGATGCGCTGCCAACCCCTACGTATGGAACGGGGGGTATCTTGTGGGCAGCGCTCACCCTGTCGCTCCTGACGGTGCCGGTGGTTGTGGTGGCAACGGAGGAGGGGCTCTCTTCTGTGCCCAGGGCTATACGTGAAGGCTCTTATGCGCTCGGCGCTACCAAGTTTGAAACGCTCTGGAAAGTGGTGATCCCCCAGGCGACCCCCGGTATCCTTACGGGCACTATTCTGGCTATGGCACGGGCTGCAGGAGAAGTTGCGCCCCTGATGATTACCGGCGTTGTGAAACTGGCTCCCTCTTTGCCAATTGACGGCCACTTTCCATACATCCATCTGGAAAGGAAATTTATGCACCTGGGATTTCACATTTACGACGTCGGCTTTCAATCGCCCAATGTCGAAGCTGCCATCCCTATGGTTTATACCACAACCCTCGTCTTGCTCTTCACGGTGCTTATCTTAAACCTTACGGCCATCGTGGTGAGAAATAAGTTAAAAAAATGGTACAGCCGGGGGGCAATTTAAATATAAAAAGATTTATGGAAAGAGCACGCATAACCGTATCTGAGCCGATTGTTAATATCATAGACCTTTCTCTTCATTATGGCAAGACTAAGGCGCTCAAAAATATAAACCTGGATATTTTGAAAAAAAAGATAACCTCGTTTATTGGCCCGTCCGGGTGCGGGAAATCCACCCTGATCCGATGCTTGAATCGCATGAACGATCTCATAGACAGCGTGAAGATCGAAGGAAGCATTAAGATCGATGGTCAGGATATCTATGCCCCTGCGGTTGATGTCACGGAACTGAGAAAAAAGGTTGGCATGGTCTTCCAGAAACCGAATCCCTTCCCCAAAACTATTTACGAGAATGTGGTATACGGTCCTCGTGTCCAGGGTATCAATAAAAAGAGTGCCCTCGATGAGCTTTGCGAAAACGCCTTGAAAAAGGCTGCGCTCTGGGATGAGGTAAAGGATCGGCTGCGGGTAAATGCCCTTGATCTTTCCGGTGGCCAGCAGCAGCGGATTTGCATTGCCCGGGCAATCGCCACGGAACCTGAAATCATACTCCTTGACGAACCCTGTTCCGCCCTGGACCCCATTGCCACAGCCAAGATAGAAGACATGCTGGTCGAACTGAAGAAAGATTACACCGTCATCATCGTTACGCATAATATGCAGCAGGCGGCCAGGATATCTGACTATACCGGTTTTTTCATGCTTGGTGAACTCATAGAATTTAACATTACCACCGATATATTCACGAACCCGCGGGAAAAACAGACAGAGGATTATATTACGGGAAGGTTTGGATAAATAACCATTTAAAAACCTTGTAGAAAAGAAAGATTTTGTACGGTTGCAATAAACTTTACCTAATGAACAGGAGAAATCATGGCACGTGAAGCCTATCACAAGGCGTTAAAACATCTTGAGGACGAAGTGCTGCAGATGGGAAATATGGTGGCAGATGCCATAAGGAAATCTGTAGAGGCATTGAAAAAAAGGGATACCAACGCATCCGGTGAGATTGTAAAGAACGACCTTCTTATCAATAAAAAACGGTTTGATATTGAAGAAAAATGTATTTCTCTTATTGCCACACAGCAACCGATGGCGGTTGATTTGAGAGAGCTGGCATCGATCTTAAGCATCATCACTGACCTCGAACGCATGGGTGACCACGCGGAGGGAATTGCAAAGATAAATATTCTGCTTGGCAAAGAGCCACTCGTGAAGCCCCTGATCGACATCCCCAGGATGGCCGATATCGGACTATCCATGCTCGATACCTGTCTCAAGGCATTTCTCCAGCGGGATATAGAAATGGCAAGGCTTGTCTGCAGTGAAGATGATCAGGTAGATGCCCTTCATGACCAGATTTACCGGGAACTCCTGTTGCTGATGATGGAGAACCCGAAGATAATCCACATGGCAACCTATCTCATTTGGGTATCCCACAACCTGGAGCGCATTGCTGACCGGGTTACCAATATTGCCGAGCGGATCGTATTCATGGTTACCGGGAAAATGGAAGAGATAAATGTGTCAAAGTATTAGTTTGTTTCGATTATTTCTGGTTTGTTTTAAAACCTTGTATTCTTCGGATCTCACGGCCTTTGTCAGATCGGTTACGGCTACTTCATAATCAACTACCACCTTCAGACCCTGGCCGTGTTTCATCGCTGCTAAAGTGAGTTTTGCCTTTGCATAATTATCAGAGCAGACAGTCGCCTTTAAATTCAATTCTTTATCATTACTTTGTTAAAACTTTGGTAGAGTAGAAAAAGAGAGACTTGGTTAAAGAAAAAGCCCTCCAAATATGGTAAAAAATAGTTTTGATACAAGAAACTAAACCATAAAGAGAAGGAGGGCTATATGGGAGCAACCCCATGCACAGATGGTATCACAATAGAATTTGGTTGTCAAATTCGGGTTGAATTAAAGGACGGCAGCCTGGAGTCGATTCTCAAGGCATTTTGCAAGATACTGCCGGAGATATTAAGGGATTTTATTCAGAAGATCGTGTCGATGTTTGGCTGGACAGTAGACAAGATGACGATATGGAAATCGGTACAAAAGACGGCAGCAGAGATAGATTTTCAACTCGACGAGAAGGGACTTCCCTGGGAGAAACAGACGGGACAGGGGTAGGGATTAAGGGGATAGCCAAACGAGGCAAGGAGCTCAAGGTCTTTGTGCAATACAAGAGCGGTGGAGGGGTGAGAGTGGCAGGGCTTGACATAGGGGATTACAACGGTAGTTGGGATACGCTGTTTGGTAAGAGTGTTAAGGTGTTCAGGAAGTTTTCCCAGTTTCTTTTGATAACCGATGGCGACACCTCTATTTTGGATAGTTTGAAAGAGAAGGTCAAGGTGCTTGTACAGAGATGTTTGTGGCATATTCCGTATCAGGCAAAGTATGTATTATGGCAGGATGGGCTCAAGAGTAAGGGGAAAGAATGGTTGCAGGTGATGTCTGAGCTTATGGAGGTCTGTGCGATACGGCCATTGGTTGATTGCCAGAAGACCATCGAGAAAATGATAGAATCCAAGAGGAAACGGTTGGATGCGGTGATTCAGTATTGTTTGTCGAAGGGATATGCTCATACCGCGTCCTATCTTGAGAATGCCAGGCCTGATATGTTTACGGCGATAGAAAAGAGGCTCAATGGCAGAACGACAAGTAAAGTAGAGCGCGTCATGCGTACGGTTAACCTGCGGGTGAATGTGAGCAAATGGAGTGTTACTGGGGCGCTGAACGTTACCAAAATTCGGCTTGCCTATTACTACAACGGCTTTGATGCGGGACAACTATACATTGGAGGACTTTTCTCGGGTCTCCACTTGACAACGTTACTAAATTTTTAACAAAGTAATGATATCACATGAAACTTGTCATAGAGAATAGCAGATTGGGACGCATTCTCTCTCGTTGACTTCTCAAATGCCTTCCACATATCCATTACTGCTAACCGTCTCTTCTTTACCTTCTTTGCGCCAAGTCATTGGTAAAATATATCAAGACTCTCTTTTGATCTATCCTTTCCTCCAAACCAAATCGGTCTTCTACGCTCCAAATCACTCACCACTATCCGATACGTATGCCCTTTCCTCAACGATACCTCATCTATCCCTATCACCCCAGGCGCTGCTATTGGATACCTCCGAAGTTGCTCCTGCATCTATTCTTTGTCTAATGTCTTCACCGTATCCCAGTCCAGCTTGAACTCCTTCGCCACATCCTTTAGAGTCATTACCCGAGACTTCCGTCCCACAGAATAGGCAAACCGCTTCATGTAAAAGGGGTTGTTCGCAAGCCATTCCAGTTTCTCCCGCTTCATCTTTTCACACTTCTGACATAATACTCGCCGCACCTCTACTTCCAAATAAATCCGTGTATCACCACAGGGTAAATCCCGTATCCAACGCACCATCTTGTCGTAATAACTCCAATGAATTTTTCCACAACAACTGCATACCGTTTTTTTGTGTCCGCTTCAGTTGAATAACCCGTGCCTTCGAGTCTCCAAATATCCCCTTTATTTCTGCTTTCGAACCAAATCCGGGGAACCGATATTCGTCCCGCAGTCTCCTCTTTTTTTCCATAGAGAAATCTTACAGATTTTTTTGCTCATAGAAAACTTCTTTTTCCTCTTATTTTATGCTATATTGTAGCCAATTTACTGCTCAAAATTACCCACTCACTTGCCTGAGGACACTAAATTAGGTTGCCAAAGGCAACGACTTGGATAGCCGCATGGCTTTAGCCTGCGCAGACTGAAGTCTGCGGCTACCAGTTTGAATTTCCTAAACATGAAATTTTGTCTTATTCATACCGGAGCGCCTCAATGGGGTTGAGTCTTGATGCCTTTCTGGCCGGGTAATAACCAAAGAAGATGCCGACCACATTGGAAAAGAGAAAGGCAACGGCGATGGAGGGAGGAGATACCAACGATGGCCAGCCGCCATAGTAAGAGACTAATTTTGACGTAAAAATGCCAAAAATTATTCCAATCAACCCGCCAAGCGAGCTCAGCACCGTCGATTCGATCAGAAACTGGAAGAGGATGTCCTTTTCCTTTGCACCGACTGCCATCCTGATGCCAATCTCTCTCGTCCTTTCGGTTGTGGAAACCAGCATGATATTCATAATGCCGATACCGCCGACAAACAGGGATACTAGGGCAATACTCCCAAGGAGTATGCCCATCGTATGGCTTGTTTCCATCACCGTCGAAGCAAATTCCACCTGGCTGATGACGGTGAAATCATTTTCTTCGTGAGGTCTCAAGCGGTGGCGCTGTCGCAAGAGGGAAGTAATCTGTTCCATGGCCTCAAACCGCGACTCGGCAGTAATCGTTGACGCCAGGACGTAGCCAATATGCGTTACGCCCATAATTTTCCTTTGAACGGTTGTGTACGGCATGAGCACCATGTCGTCCTGATCCTGTCCGGTAGGCGATTGACCTTTCGGGTAGAGGACGCCAATTACCCGAAAGGGGATGTTGTTTACCCGAATCCACTGGCCAACAGGGTTCATTGTCCCAAAAAGGTTCGTTACCACCGTCTGCCCCAGGAGGCATACCTTTGCCATACTATTTGCGTCCTGCTGGGTAATAAACCTTCCCGATTCCAGTTGCCAGTTGCGTATGGTCTGAAAATCCGGTCCCACGCCGGAGACAAAGGTTGTCCAGTTCATGTTGCCGTAAACCACCTGGGTGCTGGTCCTGATTCCCGGTGAAACGTAACTGACGGCGCCGCATTCCTTCTCCATTGCAAAGGCGTCTTCCGCGGTTAAGGTAATAGTGCCCGTTGTGCCCCTGGCTGAGGTATGGGTAGTGCTGATGGGAATAATGATGAGGACATTGGTGCCCAGACTCTCCAGTTGCTTTTCAACAAAGGCCTTTGCTCCCTGGCCGATGCTTACCATGACAATGACGGCGCCGACGCCAATGATAATGCCCAGCACGGTCAGGGAAGACCGTAACTTATTCCTCTGAATTGCACGGAGAGCTATTTTTAGAAGCGCTGTCATTGATTACAAAAGAGGACAGAGGTTTGTTTGTTACGATTCATGGTGTCGAAGAGATCAATCATGAAAAGGAGACGCAGCTATGTCAGACGATGGAGAGCGGCTATCACTTAATATCTTGCCATCCTTAAGAACAATGACCCTGCGGGCGTAAAGCGCAATATCCGTTTCATGGGTGACCAGCACAATGGTAATCCCCATGTTTTGGTTAAGATCGCGGAGGATGCTCATGACGTCTTTGCTGGTGGCGCTGTCAAGGTTTCCTGTCGGTTCATCTGCAAGGAGTAATGTAGGGTCAGTAATAATGGCGCGCGCAATGGCAACCCGTTGTTGCTGCCCACCGGATAATTGGTTGGGATAATGCCGGCCAAATCCCTTAATGCCCAGAATGTGCATGATTTGGTGAATCCTGTCAAGGTCGCCTTTCTTCAGACTTTTCCGATAAATAAGGGGAAGTTCAATATTCTCCACTACGGTAGTCCGGCTGAGAAGGTTAAAGCTCTGAAAGATGAATCCCAATTTCTTGTTCCGGATTTCTGCCAATTCGTTCTTTGAAAACCGGGAGACTTCAACACCATCCAAATAATAGCTTCCCTGTGTCGGGCTATCGAGACATCCAAGGATATGCATCATGGTGGACTTCCCGGAGCCGGATGCCCCCATAACAGCAATAAATTCGCCTTTTTGAATGGTTAATGACACTCCCTGCAGGGCTGAAACCTGAACATCGCCCATCGTATATATCTTGTGAACGTCCTTTAATATGACGATATCATGCATGATTAATAACGGGTTCTTCCCCACGGAACTTTTTGCTGACCCTTTTTGGCTGTAACAGGAACCGTTTCACTAACCACGACCTCCTGACCTTCTTTCAGGTCTCCTTCAGAAATTTCTGTAAAACTATCATCTCCTACTCCTAATTTTACGGCAATCCGCCGCAATTCCCCGTTATCGAGCACCCAGATATGTGAAATGGTTTTTTTAGATGATTTCCGGTCAATGAGCGCCTTTTTATCCATCTCAGTTTTTAAAACCTCAGACGGTGTATACCGCAGGGCGGCATTGGGAACTCGCACAACATCTTCCACCCTGGCAACCAAAATGGAAGTGTTTGCGGTCATGCCCGGCTTTAGTTTCAGGGAGGAGTTGCCGACATTAATAATTGTGTCATAGGTCACCACATTTTGAAAGATGATCGGCGCCATACGAATTTCGGAAACCCTGCCTTCAAAGACGTCATCGGGAAAGGCATCTACGGTGAATTTGGCATCTTGTCCCACTTTCACCATGCCGATATCGGCCTCGTCAACATTGGTATTCACCTGCATATGGACAAGGTCTTCCGCAATATTAAAGAGGGTAGGGGTTTGAAAACTGGAGACAACCGTTTGTCCCACGTCTACATTTCTTGAGATCACAATGCCGTTTAAGGGTGAAAGAATTACCGTGTGTTTCAGGTCTGTTTTGGCAATATCCAGTGCAGCTTTGGCCTGCAATACCTGGGCTTCTGCCAGTTTTGTATCTGCTAGTCCCGTTTCATATACCGTCCTGGCGGCATCCAGTTCTTCTATGGAAACGACTTTTTTGGCAAATAATTTTTTTGAACGATGATAGTTTCTCCGGTTATTTTTGGCCGTTACCTTTGCCTTTTCAAGGGAAGCGATGGCAGTAGCCAGGGCAGCTTCCGCTCGTTTTACCTGATGTTCAAAAGGGATGGGATCAATTTGAGCAACGATTTGCCCCGTCTTAACTTCAGAATTATAATCAGCATATAATTTCGAGATAAGGCCGGTCACCTGGCTGCCAATGATTACCGTCCTGACAGGGTTAATGGTGCCGGTTGCCGTAACATATTTTGCTATCGTACCGCGGTCGATTTTCTCTGTTTTGTACTGAATCGATTTTGTGTTGCCAAAAAGAAAGAAGGATACGACAATAATAGCAATGAGACAAGGAACACCAGCGAGAATATATTTGTTCATAATTTGAATAAAGATAATAAAATCTAAGCGGTATAGCAATGACAATTTTTAAAGAGGCTGTTTCAGGTAAATGACCTTGACAGACAATGGTTGAGCTATATAATTCCAAATGGAATCAAGAAAAGAATCTCATCCTGAAGGACTACCGATGCTGAAAAAAGCGCAGAGAAGGGACGGTTCAAGAGGGCGTTATGCCTGACTGGTTAAGACGACTGTCTCCCATTGGTTTTGCCATTGCCGTTCTCCTTGTCGGTTGTTCCACTTCAAGCGTTTTCATCTCTTACACAACCAGAATGAACTCTCTGCTTGACGGGGTCAAATCCCGCAAGTTTGATTACGCGCTCAAAGTTCTTGACAAGTACGGTAAGGGCAAAGATAAGATTCTTTATCGTTTGGAGCGTGGTCGTCTTGCACAGATAAAGAACGACCTGCAGGTAAGCATGAAGGATTATGCGACAGCAATGGAGGCCATTCAGCAGCGGGAAGACAAGGCGATTATCCGCGCTTCGGATATGGGAGCGCTGACCGCCGCCTTTTTAACCAATGACAATGCCGCTCCTTATCAGGGAGAGGGGTATGAAAAGGTGTTTTTGCATCAATTCCAGGCGTTTAATTACCTAGAGAACAAGGATATCGAGGGAGCAGGTGTTGAAGTCAGACGCGCCAATCTTGAACAAAACAGAGCGCTGGAAATGCATGAAAAAGAAGTGGGAAGGGCGGAAGAAAAAGCCAGGGAAAGAAGTCTTGAGACAGAACCGGCCTATGCCAGTCTGAATTCTGCGTATCGCACCATGGATGATAGCGCAGGGAAGGTGAAGAACTCCTTCCAAAATGCGTACACCTTTTACCTGTCCGGCATCGTCTATGAATTGCTCAATCAACCCAACGACGCATACATTGATTACAAAAAGGCCCTTCAGATATTTCCCGAAAATACTTACTTGCAGCATGATGTCATGCGTCTGGCCAAAGCCCTTGGAATGAACCAGGAGTTGAACGAATACGCCTCCAGGTTTGAAAAGATTCAGAGTGAGGATGAAGAGGGTATTGGAAATGCAAACGGAGGGGAATTGGTGGTTCTCTTTGAGAATGGATTTGTCCCTCAAAAAAGGGAGATCAAAGTCCCGATTCCCACTCCCAATGGATTTTTGGCTATTGCATTTCCGGTGTATAGGGCAAAATGGCCTGGCACAGAACCGCTTTCTCTGTCCGAACCTGAGAGGAAAAGCGTGTTTGGTGAAACGGAACCACTGTGTTACGTACAGGCGCTGGCGGTAAAAGCGCTGAAGGAAAAAGTGGCCGGGATGGTTGTCAGACACCTCCTCAGATCCGCAACCAAGGCGGCGTTTCAGTACCAGGCAAAAGATTCGGGAGGATCTGTAGGCACGATACTGTCTTCGTTCTATACTGTCTTTTCTGAAAAGGCAGACCTGAGAAGCTGGTTAACGTTGCCGCAGGATGTGCAAATCATGCGCAGGCATCTTCCTGCAGGGGTGCATCATTTGCATGCAGAACATAAAGCATCAGGGGCATTCTCGGATGTCGATGTTACCATTAACCAGAACGGGAAAACGATACTTCGAATTATACGGATAGGGCCGGTAATGTATACTACCGTAATAGCCTTTTGACAGGAGGGAATTTGGTTGTGGTTTTACTGCGTTATCGTATTTTAACAAAGATTATGAACAACGTAACTCTGTCAGGGTTTTAAGCCCTTACGGAGTTACTTGCAAATTTCGTGCTTTGGATTTTGTCTTTCCCGCGAGTAAGGAATTTATTATAAGGAGGATACCAGGAATGTATGGGTTAAAGAAATTGATATGGGGTATGTGCGTGGTGATGGGCGCAGGATGCGCTACAAGCGTGAAGTATAAGGATGTGACAAAGGAGGAAACAACTACGGCTGATTTTGGGTTGACTGATTTGCAGCAGATTGCCAATAAAATGGTGGATTCCCTCCTTTCCTTTCCGCCGATTGTGCAAATGACAAACGAACGGAGCCCGGTTATTTTTGTAGACGTCATTAAGAATAAAACCCTGGAGCATATCGATACAGAGTCGATTACTGATACTGTCAGGACAAAGATTTTGCGTTCAGGCAAGTTTCGCTTTGTGGATATGACAAAGGTCGATGCCGCGAAAAAACAGTTTGAGTTCCAAAATGAAGGAGGTATGGTGAATCAAACCACGGCTGCGGCCTTTGGCCGTCAGATTGGAGCTGAATATATGCTGTACGGCAATTTTGCGAGTATCGTTAAGAGAACGAGCAACGTGAAAGATATTTACTATAAATTTACCCTCAATCTTATGGAACTGGAAACCGGAATTATCGAATGGGCTGACGAAAAAGAATTGCGAAAAATATCAAAACGCAGTTTGTTCGGCTGGTAATGAGCAACAGAAAGGGGCGATACCGTGGTCGTGATATTCCCGAAACGCAGTTCGGAATATTCAGGAAAGGTCAATCATCAGGCCGTCAAAAGCAAATTCTACCCCTGCGGGAAGTTTATTGCCGTCTTCTTCGTGTTCGATGTCGTGGCACATGTGGGTAAAGTACGCCTTCTGTGGCCTGAGCTTCCTGACGACGCGCAATGCCTGTTCGATGCTGAAGTGCTTTATGTGCGGTGTATAGCGAAGTGCGCCTAAGACAAGTACGTCCAGGTCATGGAGTTTTTCCAAAGATTCTTCAGGGATATCGCTGACATCGGTCACATAAGCAAATTTATCAAATCGGTACCCCGTTACCTCTCCCTCACCATGATGCGCCTTTACGGGTACAATGGGAATCCCTTCAATGGTCAAATCGCCGTTGATAATCTTCAGGGAGAAGCGGGGTTTATAACCACCCGTCTCAGAATGGGTCGTAAATACATAGGAGAACGTGTGACGTATGGTGTCAAGGGTTTTCGGGGTGCCATAAATGGGAATATCCATTCGCTGAATCATATTGAATCGCCGGAGATCATCGAGGCCAAAAATGTGGTCTGCATGGGGATGGGTGATAAGCACGGCATCCAGTTTTGTAATCTTGTTTTTAATGCACTGGAGCCTCAGTTCCGGCGTGGCGTCAATCAGGATATTATATCCGTTTGTACTCACCAGCACCGATGTGCGCATGCGTTTATTCTTGGGATTATCAGAGGTGCAAACCTTGCAACTGCAGGCAATCATGGGAATTCCGTGTGATGTGCCTGTCCCCAGAAAGGTTACTTTCATATACTTTTCAGCTCCCGTGATGGCTTGAATTTTACGTTGTTGTTGAGCAAGGTTCCGGAAAGAATTGGTTCGGGTCGTTTTTCTCCTGTACTCTGTCAACTGAAGTCTGCTATTATTATAGAGAAATTTCTTTTGTGATTGCAAGGAATCTTTCAAGTATTGGTGGATCATTATGCGGCAAAGATGCATTCCGCTCCTGACGTTCATGCTGGTTTTTGTCCTTTCCAGTAAGGCAGACGCTATACACTATAGCCTGTCCGAAGAACAGATTAAACAGGCTATCGCGTATGGCGAAAAGAACAACAGCTTGGATGATATTCCTTTTTTGGACGAGTGGGTTGTGGTATCGCAAGAGGGATATGAGTGGGCAGCATTAAACACCAAATTCAGCATACTGGCATATAAAGCGAGGCAGGCATCCCTGTCCGTCAGGAAGTTAACGGACGCCGAGATATATCAATCCCTGTCGGAGGTGGACGATATTTTGTCATTTCAGGTGGTGTTGTATGGCAATTCTCCCGATTTCTCCCGGGAGTATCATGCGGTATTATTGTATAAAAACAAACCCATTCAGCCTGTCAATGAGCAAAATGACCCCCGTGCCAGGCCTACCAATCTTGGAATCAGATTGTCTGGAAGCTATCGTGCCACCTGCCGGTATGATTTTCCGAATTATTTTGTGGAACCCGATGAAGAGGTCTGTCTGGTCATCCTGAGTCCCTTGAACAACGAACGAAGATTTGTCTTCCCTCTGAAGGAGATGCGATGAAGGTTGGATTTCTGCAAACATCTCCCTTCTTTGGGAAAAAGGATGAGAACATCGAAAGGGCGGTGATCATGATACAATCGCTGCAGGCCGATCTCATTGTCTTGCCTGAATTGTTTAATACGGGGTATCAGTTCGCCTCCAGGGAAGAGGTCATTGCCCTGGCAGAGGAAGTTCCGGAAGGGCAGACAACGCGCGCACTCATGAAGCTTTCAAAGGAAAAGGGTGTCCATCTTGTCGCTGGTCTGGCGGAACGGGATCAGGGGCGTTGTTATAACTCGTCCATCCTGGTGGGACCGCAGGGGTTTATCGGATGTTACCGGAAATTACATCTCTTTTATCATGAGAAGCAGTGGTTTGAGCCAGGGAACAGAGGATTAACGGTGTATGACATCGGAAAAGCGAAGGTTGGTGTCATGATCTGTTTTGACTGGTTTTTCCCCGAAGTTGCACGATACCTGGCGATACAGGGGGCAGATATTATCTGTCATCCTGCAAACCTTGTTCTTCCCTACTGTCCGCAGGCCATGATAACGCGATGCATTGAAAACAGGGTCTTTGCTATCACCGCAAACCGTATTGGAACGGAGCGCCGCACTGAGGAAACGCTCGCCTTTATTGGTACCAGCCAGATTGTCGGGACGAAAGGGGAGATGCTCTGTCGTGCCTCACCGGACCGGGAAGAGGCGATGACGGTTGAAATTGGTCCCACCGTTGCCCGGGATAAAAATATAACCCCGATGAATCATCTCTTCAGCGACCGGCGGTTTCAGATTGTTTCTTCCTGCACATAGGATTTCATGGCGAATTTACAGGGATCTTTCCCCTCGTGCCGGAAAAGTTTTCATCATGAAAATTCATGGGTATTCCGGGTGCTTAGTGCATGGTTACTTGTTGACATTGGCAAGAGGGAAGGTAAAATACAGTACCGTAGTATGTCACTAAAAGATGAAGGAGCTTCGATATGCAGAAAAATAAAGGCATTACCATTCAACGCCATATTGTTGAACAGGAGAGATTGTTCCCGCAGGCCACCGGAGATTTTACCGGGCTCTTATGGGATTTATCGATTGCGGCAAAGATCATTTCCCGTGAGGTAAACAAGGCTGGCCTTGCCGAGATATTAGGTCTTACAGGCGAAGTAAATATTCATGGCGAAGCGGTAAAAAAGCTGGATGTTTTTGCCAATGAGAGGATTTGTAAATCCATGGAGCACGGTGGCCATCTCTGTATTATGGCATCGGAGGAGAACGATGATGTTATCACCATACCTGAAGAATTTCCCAGAGGTAAGTATGTGCTGATGTTTGATCCGCTGGACGGCTCATCAAATATCGATGCAAACGTGAGTGTCGGAACGATATTCTCTGTTTACCGGCGGAAGACAACCGGCAAAGAAGCTACGATTGAGGATTGCCTGAGAAAGGGGACGGAACAGATTGCCGCAGGGTACATTGTGTATGGGTCAAGCACGATGATGGTATATACGACGGGACAAGGAGTATATGGTTTTACGTTAGACCCCAGCATAGGAGAGTTCCTGCTTTCCCATGAGAATATAAAAATTGCTGCAAAAGGCAGGACTTACAGTATTAACGAGGGAAACACCCATACGTGGGATGAAGGAACGCGGCGATACATCAGGTATCTGAAAGAAAGCGACCCGTCGACAGGCCGTCCGTACTCACTGCGATATATTGGGTCGCTGGTGGCAGATTTCCACAGAAATCTCCTCTACGGCGGGATATTCCTGTATCCGGCGGATTATAAAGATCCGAAAAAACCGAAACCGAAACTGCGATTGTTGTATGAGGCAAATCCCCTTGCTTTCATCGTGGAACAGGCCGGCGGTATGGCCTCTACGGGAGAGGAGCGCATTATGGATATTCAGGCCAGCGATTTACACCAAAAGGTGCCGCTTATCATTGGGAGCAGAGAGGACGTTTTAGCATACGAAAAGTATTTTGAACAAGAATAAAAGGAGTTAACAACTCATGCTTTATCATACGAAAGAAGACTTGTTAAATGATCTAAAGAATGTCGCTGATATTCAAAAAAATGGCACCGTTCTGGTATTGAACAAAGATGTATTGCGCAACAAAAAAATGGACGCCCTTGTGTACAATGCAGTTTTCAATAAGGAAGCCGCTCTCAGGGATGCATCCCGTTCGCTGATCCGTAATATGGGTAATAAGCTTGGCGTTGTTTCTGCCTCCATTCACTCCCTTTACGAGGCCATGGGCAAAAAAGAATACAAGGGGTTTACCGTCCCGGCTATCAATATCCGTGGTCTGACGTACGATGTATCACGCGCCATCTTCAGGGCTGCCAGGAAGAATCACGTCGGCGCCTTTATCTTTGAGATTGCACGCTCAGAGATAGGCTATACAGACCAGCGGCCTGCGGAGTATAGCGCGGTGATTCTTGCTGCCGCTATCAGGGAGGGGTTTGAGGGCCCCGTCTTTATTCAGGGTGACCATTTCCAGATCAATGCAAAGAAATATGAAAAAGATAAGGAAGGCGAGATTACTACCGTAAAAAAACTCATCAAAGAAGCCATCGACGCCGGCTTTTATAATATCGATATTGATACCTCAACGCTGGTGGATTTAAACAAGCCGAGCCTCACTGAACAGCAGCGGCTCAATTTTGAGTTCGCAGCTGAATTTACCGCCTACATCAGGACATTAGAACCGAAAGGGATCACGGTATCCGTTGGCGGTGAAATCGGCGAGGTAGGCAAAAAGAACAGTACGGTTGAAGAATTAAGGGCTTTCATGGATGGGTTTACGGATACCTTGACCAGGAAAGACAAGGGACTGAAGGGGATTAGTAAAATCAGTGTACAGACGGGAACTTCTCACGGAGGTGTGCCGCTGCCTGACGGAACGGTCGCCAAGGTAAAATTAGATTTTGATACCCTGAAAAATTTATCAATGGCTGCCCGGGACGAATATGGCCTGAGCGGGGCGGTACAGCACGGTGCCTCTACGCTTCCCGCCGATGCGTTCGATAAATTTCCGGAAGCTGGCGCTGCCGAAGTTCATCTTGCCACGGAATTCCAGAATATGATTTATGAGAGCAAGGTATTTCCACAAGACTTCAGGAAAGAGATCTATGATTTTTTCAAGAATCATCCTGATATAAAAAAAGAATGGAAAGAGGGCGATACGGAGGATCAATTCATTTATAAAGTTCGGAAGAATGGTTTTGGGCCATTCAAGGAGAGGTTCTGGAATCTCCCTGATAATGTAAAAAAGAAGATTGGTGAAGAACTCGAAGCAAAATTTGACTTCCTTTTTAAGAAATTGAACGTTGTCCATTCAAAGGAAATTGTTAAGAAAACGATCAAACCTGTAGAGGTGGCGCTCCCAAATCCCTAAAACGTGCTATAATTCCTGAAGGTAAAAGGAATGGTCCCTGTATATCGAATTTTCAGGTAATAAAGAAAGCAGCGATGTGATTTTTACGGAAGATGCCTGAATTTCTCCCTGACCTCAACCGTTTTCCCGCAAGTCATCTTTCCTTCCGGGCAGGTACCGTTAACGCAGCCAGGTCCTGCATTTTTGAAGAGCTGAGGAGAGATATGCTTTGCCTGACGGAGCATTTCGGTTGCCAGTTCCCGTATCTCCCATTGTGCACGGTTACAGCAGCGTACCTGAAAGAAGTGCAGAAGTTCGCGGGCGTTCATGGTGATGATTATTTTGGTCTCGGCGGCATTGGGCAACAAAAAGCGGGCGTCCTCGAAGGTGCTTTCTCCCTGATTCCCGAGTGCCTCGGTAAGTTCGTCGTACCATTGCTGAATAAGATGCATCTTTTCAATAAACCACGGCTTTTTGCCTATCTTTTCTATGCCGGGTGGCACAATAAAATGGAATCCTCCGGTTTTTCCGCTCTGTTGGCCGACGTAACGCTGGCTTTGCTGGGAATAAGAGGCTAAGCGATGCCGCACGATCTGGTGAGAACAGGAACGGGAGATGCCTTCTACGCCAAAGGTAAAGGTGACGTGTTCCAGAGGGGAGAGGTGTCGCATATCCGTTAATTTCCCGATAAAATCCGTCTGGCCTTTCCTTTCAATTTGTTCCTTTAAATCATCAATAGATGCTGGGCTGTAGCAGAGTTTGGCGGCCTGGGCGACTATTTCTTCCGGGCATGGCGTGGATCGCAATAATACAACGTGTAATTTGGATTCTGGCATACGATTTTCTTTTTATGACTTCAACGGATGGTCATCATACCCTGCCGGACTAGAATTCAATACCTTTTTGTGCCTTGATCCCTTTTTGATAATGGTGTTTGATCTCCCGCATTTCCGTGACCATGTCAGCCATTTCCATGACCTTTTCATGGGCATTGCGTCCGGTAAGGATTACGGTAAGTCTTTTCGGTCGTTCTTTTAAAACGGAAATTACTTCCTCCACCGATATAAGTCCATGGTGGATCATATTGTTGATTTCATCAAGGATAATGACATTATAGAGATCAGAAAAGATTTCCTGCTTTGCATAGTCCCAGGATGTTCTGGCATTTTCTCTGGTTGCCTCAGTATGTTCTTCTTTTCGTGTTTTGATAAATCCCTGTCCCAACGGAATGATTTTGAAATCAGGCTCAAGTCGTTTTACTGCGGTGCATTCTCCGGTAGGCCATGGCCCCTTGAAAAACTGGAGCATAAGCACCTTCATTCCGTGACCGGCTGCCCGAAGGCCGAGTCCTAATGCCGCGGTGGTCTTTCCTTTCCCTTCGCCAGTATTTACAAGAATGAGTCCCTCACTCATATGGTTTTTCCCTTCTGAATAGAGTCGCAGGAAATTTTAGTAAAAGATTATATGAATCAGGGACGAAAGTCAAGGATATTGGTCAGCGACGGGTGTTGCAGTGTCTAAAATAGGTTGACAATTCATTGCGGAATACGTAATATCATGGCATTACTGGGAAACGACGATAGACGTTTTCTTGTTTTGAGAAGTGAAAGGATGTTTTAACGAAAGGGGTTGTTTATGTCGGAAATCAAGGAAAGCGAACTGCCCGGAATTGGTAAAAAATTTACCCTGGAATTGGACTCAGGCGATAAGTTGGTGGTGGTCATCCATTCTTCAGGTGAGAGAGAGGTGTTTAAATTTACGCGAGACAACGATGAACCGGCATCGGTCACCACCCTTGCTGATGAAGAGGCACGTCAGATTGGCGCAATTCTCTCTGGAACGTACTTTCAGCCGGTTGTGGAGGAAGAGCAGAAATTGGCAATGAAGAATGCGACCATGGAATGGATAAAGATTATGCCCGATTCGATGTTAGTGAATAAAAAGATCGAAGATCTGGATATCAGAAGAAGGACGGGGGTTTCCATTACCACCATTATCAGAGGTGAGACCGTAATGCCGAATCCCAATCCCGGCGAGAGTATCAAGCCTCAGGACACTCTTATTGTCGTAGGAAACAATGAACAGGTAAAAAAATTTATATCCACCTTTGAAATTAAGCATCGCTTGGAAAATGATCGTTAATGAAAGCGTATTGTCGTTAGGCATTTCTCTCATCGCGCTCTTTTTTGCCGGTTTTTTGGCTACCAAGGTCAACCAGTCTCTTACCGCAGTGTTTATTGTGGTAGGCATGATCCTTCAGAATTTTTTCCCCCTCACGATTATTACCGAATTTATTGCCACCCTTGGTATCATCTTTATGCTCTTTATGTTTGGACTCGAATTTTCCGTTGGCAGCCTGGTTCATAACCAAAGAAAAATATTTTCTAGTGGAATGTATGATCTGCTTTTTAACTTTCCGCCTGGTCTGCTGCTTGGGTGGATATTAGGGTATGACCTCATCCATGCCCTTTTATTTGCAGGGGTTGTGTATGTAACCAGTTCTGTGATTGTTGCCAAATCGATCATTGACTTGAAACGTTCGGCCAATCCGGAAACTGAATACGTGCTCAATGTTCTGATTTTTGAAGATATGTTTATCGCTTCGTTTCTTGCCTGCATTGTTGGTGTTGTGAATTACGGGCATATAGATGCGCGGGGAATCTTCTTTGTGATACTCAAGACCTCTGCCTTTTTTCTATTTTTTATCATGCTTTCCAGGACGACAAAAAAATATATCGATAAGGTGGTTGATATCGAACATACGGAATTATTTGTTATCCTGATCCTTTCGATTATTGTTCTTTCTGCTGGCGCTGCTTCCCGGATAGGGCTTTCTGAGGCAATCGGGGCCTTTCTTGCAGGCCTCCTGCTGTCGGAGACAAAGCAGAGACATCGAATTTCAGACGCGATAAAACCCTTCCAGCAATTTTCCACAGCGATTTTCTTTGTTGCGTTTGGGATGTCCATTGATTATAAACATTTTGGAAGCATGATCCCCATCGGAATATTTATCTTTATTGTCTCTTCTTTTAGTAAGGTTTTTGGGGGATATTTTATCGGGAAAAAGTACGAACTAAGTAAAAGGGCTTGCTTAAGGCTTGGATTTAGTCTTATCCCCCGGGGTGAGTTTTCTATCATTCTGGCCGGGGCAATTGCGATAAACTCTGCTGCGCCTTATCACCTGAAGTCACTTACCGGTGTCTATGTGTTACTGAGTGCAGTGTTTGGCAGTATCCTGATGAAGGAAGCGGATTGGTTTATTAAGCGGTTTATTGAAAAGAGAGATAAGGAAGTGAAGGAAACTGACAATACTCCGGTATTGCGGTAACCACATACATTAACCCCGTCAGGGTTTCAAACCCGGACGGGGTTGACTTACGAATTGAGTGCTACGGATATTGCCTCTTTCGACTCTTTCCGTTTAGTGTCTAATAAAAAATATTTTGACATTTTCAGCAAAAATATTTTTTTCTCGCTGTGCAGGGGCAGGTTTCAAACCTGCCCCTACCGTATTTCTTTTCCGACTCGTTCGGGTTGGGAAGATATCGCGGGATTTTTTTTCACCTTCTTCCGACGCAGGGATATAAGAAGTTCTCTCGCCATGAGCCACTTGTCTTCAAGCGCCCACATATGAAAGGGGAGCACACACCCACACCGGAGGCAGTCTGCCTGCGGACCCATCATACAGGGCTTTTTAATCTGGCCCTGTGGATCGAAACAAAAGGCTACCTTTTTGAAAATACAATTTCTGGTAATCTCTTTACACTTATCAGACTTCATGAGTTTGAGGACGAGGCCTGGTACGCCGATGAAATCACCGTATTTTTCCTCTTTGAGCTTTAGCAGGGTATCTAATATCTCGTCACGCAATTGCCAGCCAGGCCAAAGATCGTCGTTCTGTAATCCTTTTACGGGCGTGTGTATTTGAAATAAACAGCCTTTGACGCCACGGTCTTTCCATTCTTCAATAAAATACTCAATATCCTGGTAATTCATTTTGTTAACTACCATCGATACATGAATCTTTAAATCAGGCCTGGATGCATTTTTCAGTATCTTATCATAGCAGCCCTTTCCCCGAATGGCATCGTGCATCTCTTTTCTGCCATCGACCGATATATAAAAATTCACATCAGGCCAGTTGGGCAGTTCAATGGTGCCGTTGGTAGCTATCAGGTTTGATTTGAAATATTTCATCCCCCGTTCAACAAGATCCTTTCGCAGGAGTGGTTCACCGCCAACCCAGGAGCATTGATAGAATGGAAAATCGGTCTCCTTTAAACTCTCCAGTTTTTCAATCCATTCATCATCGGTGAGTTCAGGCTGCTTTTCGTAGTCATGCGCATAAAAGTAGCAATGTTTGCAACGCAGATTGCAGCGGTTGGTAATATCAATTGAACCGATTGCGCCTTTTGGTTTGCCAAAGAGGTCAAACCTGGCAAGATCGTATAATTTAAAAAATGTCTTTGTCCTTTGTTTACCAATTTTTTGACAGGAATAATCAAATATTTTATCCCTGAACGTCCGTTTCGGTCCTGTTTTTTTATTTTCTAAGGTCTTGATCATTTTACATCAGAAAAATCAATGGTAAATTTTCTCTCGTCATTTCGCGTTTTGATCAGGATTGTAGTGCTTGCTTTTGGGTTGATTTTTTCATAGGAAAAGATGCCAATAATCCCTTGTCTTTTATCTTTGTACTTCATGCCAAACTCGGTCTTTTGTGGCAGAATATTATTGGTCCCTTGTATGAGCAGGATCTGGACGTCCTCCGGGTTTTGTATGTTCTCTTCGGGGATGCTTACAATCACATTGAACGTCGTTGATGCATCAAGCTCTTTTAAGTCCTGTGGTGTGAGCGCCTCATTTTTCAGCGCCCTCATGGCAGAACTCACCGCGACTCTCATATATTTACTCATAATCAATCCGCCGTCCCCGCCAGGGTATTCGCCAAAGCGGGCGGATTTTCCAATTGCGCTTTCAAAAATCTCCTTTCCTTTATATTGTGCGCCGTATTCATTTGCCTCTTTTAATTGCTCTTGCGTCAGGTGTATATCGAATGCATTACACCATGCCGGTATTCCTAAAATGACAACACCGAGCATGGGCAGATACCATTTCGCACATTGCATAGAAGGTCCTCCACATCATAATAAAATGATTCGTTTCTTTTCTTCCAACGGGTGAAAACGAATCGTTTAATCTTCAAACGTTTTCAGTGTTTTTCCTGTTATGGCGCTGATTTTTTTCCCAAGATTTTTCATTTCTCTCATGCCTCCACGAGGAGAAGACTCGCCAATCTCATCGATTAGAATCTTGTCCCCGTTTGCCAAATTCAATAACACGAGGTATCGTATACAATCGTTTGGTATCGATTCTTTGATATCCTTTGCAACTTCCACATTTTTTATCTTTGAAAAAGGGAAACTGTCTTCATCATCGAAAAAAAGCGTTCTTCTCACCCTCGTCGTTACTTGTTCCGTCTTTCCATCAATGGTAATTATCCTGAAAAAGGAACTTAAAACAAGCTTATTCGTAGCGTGCTTTTTTGGTGCCATTGATTTCATATACCTCCTCTCTCAATACCTGAGGATACCATGGAATAAATTATTTCCTCACACCGCTGGCAATATATCACATACGATTGAGATAGTCAAAATTATTATTTCATTCCATCTGTCCGATTGCAAAGACCTTAAATCGAAGTAACAGGCAATAAAGATAATATCCTGAGGATAAAAAATCAACTGAAATGTCACAGGAAGTATTAGAAACAAAAAAGCTTCCCATTCTTTTGCAATGAATGGGAAGCTTTTTATTTACGGAAAATAAATTCTCATCAAAAAGGCTGGAATTAGGTGACTGGTTATCTTCAGGCCTTGATATCTATTTTTGCCTTCTGCCGGATCTGGGTTATGAGCACCTGTGCCTTTTCCTGTAAAAGGTCCTGTTTGATGTTCTGCTTTATATCATCAAATTTAACATCAGTTCCTTGCTTTATTTCTGTTACCTTGATGATGTGATATCCAAAATTTGTTTTCACGGGATCACTTATCTGTCCTACTTTAAGCGCAAACGCCGCGGCGGCAAAAGGTTCAACCATTTGTCCCTTTCTTGGAAAGAAACCGAGGTCTCCGCCCTTTTCTTTCGAGGGGCAATCAGAATATTGCTTGGCAAGTTCAGCAAAATCTTTTCCGGCAGCAACCTCAGCCTTTGCCTTTTTGATTTTTTCCATTGCCTGATTCAACTCTGCATCGCTCGTCATTTTCCGCGTATCAACCAGGATATGACTTGCCCTTACTTCGGTGCCATTGTAAACAGCCTTATTCTGATCGAAATAGGCCTTGAGTTTTTTGTCATCAAGGTCTTTGCCAAGATATTTCTCCAGGGAGAGGGATATGGTGATATCCCTTTTCAGATCATCAAGGGAACTTCCATGTGATTCCAAGACCTGTTCAAGGGTTTGTCCGGCCAGGCTCGGGTTTGCTTTAATATCCTCCCGTACCTTGTTTATCTCTGTTTCGATATCGGTCTTGCTGGGTTCGATCTTATTCTCCCGGATGAATTGCGTGAGAAGTTTTTGGGTAATTAAACCATCCAGTACTTGTTTGGTAACTCCCTGAATTTGCTCGGCCGGTATCTGATTTCCAAACCTGCTGAGGATGTGATTAACATCTTTCTGAAGGATGTTCTCACCATTGACTGTCGCCAAAATCTTATTGGGATCTTGTTCTTTTGTGCCAGGTGCCGCCTCTTTTGGTGTTGATTCCTTAATTGCGGACTTGACTTCTCCTTTTGATGTCTCGGTCTTTGCCTCAGCCTTTGCTTCGGTCTTTGCCGCAGGTTTTTCCTCTTTCGCTGGCGCTGACGTTTTTTTTGCATCCGGTTCTGCCGAAAAGGCACTTACCTGAATGCATAATATTCCGCACAATACCATTCCTAACGGCTTAATACATCCTTTCAACATTGACAGCTCCTATCCGTAAAAAATTGAAAAATAAAGACCCTTATTGTAATTTATTCTCACGCGTAATGTCAAATTAGTTCTTTTTTTCATTCTGGTGAAATGTTTCTCGGTTTTTTGATAGCTCCTCAAGGTGTTTCATTCCTATGGTTTTGGCAATGATGATGCCGCCGATAACTGTCCATACATACATAGTTAAAAATTTCCAGAGGACAAGAAAAACGCCAATGGTGCTGGAGGGCACAAGAGGCGAGAAAAGCGCATACCCCACGCCTTCAGACGCACCACTGCCCCCGGGCGTTGGCATATAATAGAGCAGGAAATTTAACACGAATTGAATTCTAACCGTGTTCATGATGTTCACCTTGCAGCCGAGTCCCGCCAATAGCAGCGGGGCAACAAGAAATTGCGCGGCAATCATCAAGGCAGTATAAAAAATGACGAGCAGCAATCGCCATCGTTCTTCCTGAACAACTTCTTTAAGGCTGGATTTAAAATCATTGACTACCCGAAAAAGACGGTGTCTCAACCAGGAAAAGTTCTTTTTGAAAAAGGTAATTTTTTCGAAATACAGAAATAGGAAATTCAAGCCCTTTCTTGCGGAAAGAGGCGCAAAAAGGAGGTAAATAATGACGATAACAGTTATTGCCAGGAAGATGGCCACATAATGAAAGAGTATCTTCAAACTGGCATTCGACAAGAGATCATAATAAAAATAAATGGTGAGTAGTCCGCCTATGGCAAAAAATATCATGGTGATTATGGTGCGCAAAAAGATAATAGCGGTCGCTTTTCCCAAAGCAACCCCGCTTTGATTCAGTAAATAAATCAGTACCGTTTCACCGCCGGCAGAGGAAGGGGTTATATTTGAAACAAACGTATAAGACAGAAGAGCCTTTGTCCCGTACAGAAAAGGGGTCTTTGTGCCTGCAATTTTTGTCAATACCCTGAACCGTAGTACATCAAAAAACCATGACAGGCAGATCAGTGTCAGTGAAAGCAGGAGAAATCGGTGATCAATCAGCTTGAGGGTTTGGAGTGTCCTGATGTCCGAAGTAAAAACGAGTAAAAGACAAATAGCCAGGACGGTTAATCCGATAAAGATTTTAAGTCCTTTTTTAATGGTTATCGGTCTGAAGGCCATGAAGACGAATATATGTTGTCAGGAGGGGTATTTAAGATAGAACAGCACATCCATGAATCCCCGCCGGATCATCATTACCGCAATGGCTGCAAGTAACAGGGATGCAACCTTGGCAAAGGCCTTGGAGCCGCCGTCGCCCATAAGCCGGTAAATAAAATCCGATTTCTGAAACACAAGCCACACGAGGATAAGATTCACGACGAGAGAAGTTACCGTAGGGATATAACCATAGGTGTCCACCGCCACAATAGTCGTGGTCAGAACAGCAGGGCCGACCACAAGGGGAATACCTAAGGGAACGACTCCTATGGTTGAGGCGATGGTTCGTTTTCCTTTTTCTGCGAAGAGCAGATCATTGATGGCGAATACCAGTAACAGAAGTCCGCCGGCCAGTTTAAAATCGTATATTTCAATCCCCAATACGGAAAAAACAAACTTGCCGAGGGCAAGAAAACCAATACTAACCGTAAGGGCGGTGATGACTGACTGACGTATAATTTTTGTCTTCTGGGGTTTTTCGATACCTTCCACCAGCGACATGAAAATCGGGAGTACCCCGATAACGTCAATTGCGATAAAAAGCGGGATAAAGGCAAGGAGGAAGTTGTGCCAATGCTCAATGCGGAGAAAGGATAATTCTTTCATAACTCAGTATCTTTCAAAGACAATTTTGACATTATTAGCATAAATTTATGAATAAAATTAATCCTGTCAGGTTTGAAAATTCTGACAGGGTTGACACACAAATATGGTGCCTCAGATGGCTCGTTCGGGCTAGGATGGCAGGAGCCCGGCAATCTTGTGCTTATTGAGTTTATTATAGAGACTGGCACGGGAGATATTGAGTATCTTCATGGCTTTTTCCTTGTCTGCATGAGTCAATTCCAGCGTATTGATAATGATCTGGCGTTCAACCTGATCCATAAGCGTTTGCAGGGATTTTCCGGACAGGTCCTGTATGGACCCGATTTTTTCCTGATACAAAGGAACATCTACCGGTTCAATCATGGTTCCCTTGCAGAGGATGACGGCGCGTTCGATGACATTTTCTAGTTCCCGGATATTCCCCGGCCAATGATACGACATAAGCTTGCTTAACGCCTCCCGCGATATCCCTTCCACCTTTTTCCGGTTTTTTTTGTTGTGGAGAGAAAGAAAATGTGAAACAAGCCTGGGGATATCGTCTGACCGTTCCCGCAGGGGTGGCAACAGAATCCGGATGACATTCAGCCGGTAAAAGAGATCCCTGCGAAACAGCCCTTTTTCAACGCGATCTTCAAGGTCGGCGTTGGTTGCAGCAATGGTGCGCACGTTTATTTTTATCGGATCGTCGCTTCCCACAGCCTCAAATTCATTGTCCTGCAGCACACGGAGCAATTTTGCCTGAACGGACAGGGAAATATTGCCAATTTCGTCAAGGAATATGGTGCCACGATCAGCAGTTCTGAACCGGCCGGTTCTGTCTTTTGCGGCGCCGGTAAATGCTCCCTTTTCATGGCCAAACAGTTCGCTCTCCAGGAGAGCTTCCGCGAGCGATGCGCAGTCTACCTTTACAAAAGGGTTGTCTTTGCGTCCGCTGTTATAATGGATTGCCCTTGCCACCAGCTCCTTGCCGGTACCCGTTTCCCCCTGAATCAGGATCGTGGCTTCCGTGTTCGACACATTGGAGATAATTTCATATACTTTTTTCATCTTTGGGCTTTCACCAATAATATTGCCAAAGGTGTATTTTTCACCGAGTTCCGAACGCAGCCGGTCTATCTCTCCTTCCAGACGCTGGTGTTGCAAAATTTTTTCGATTACAATGATAAGTTCGTCACGTTTGAAAGGTTTCGTAAGATAATCAGCGGCTCCCAGTTTCATAGCTTCTACGGCATTGGTGACCGTGCCGTAACTGGTCATGACGATTACGTCTGCCTTTGGATTTTGCTGTTTAACCTTTTTCAGGACTTCTATCCCGTCCATGTCTGGCATAACCAGATCGGTAAGGATAATGGTGTACGCATCCTGGATTGTTACTCTTTCAATAGCCTCTTTTCCGTTAGTGACAACGTCCGATGTGTACCCCTTGCTTTTTAAAAGTTCCCTGCACATCTCTGCCATTGCCATATCATCATCGACAATCAATATTTTCTTCAAGGTACCTGTCTCCTGATCATGGCGCTTCTGAAACCGGTAAGGAGATGACGAATTTCGTGCCGTTGCCGTTTCGGTTTTCGAGGGTAATTCTACCGTCATGGGCGATAATGATATTTTTACAGATCGATAAGCCCAATCCCGTTCCCTTGCCTGGATCCTTGGTGGTAAAGAACGGAGAAAAGATGTGTTTCCGGTTTTCATGAGGTATACCGACTCCATTGTCCTCAAAAAGAAGTTCAACGGATTTTGTCGCATGGTTCATCCTGGTTTCAATAAAGATATCTCCACCCTGAGGCTGGGCATCAACGGCATTATTTACCAGGTTTAAAATTACCTGCTGAATCTGGTTTCCGTCAACGAATAACAGGGGGAGTTGGTTATCAAAGAGGGTATGAAGTTTTATTTTGTGAAGGATGAGGCGATGTTCAACAAGAGACAGAATGCTGCTAATGAGATGGTGGATATTGCACCATTTTCTTTCACCATTGGATTTTCTTGAAAAATCCAATAAACTGCGCGTCGTTTTTTGGCACTTTGTCACCTGCTCAGAAATGGTTTTCACATGCCCCAACAGGTGATTGTCATCGATTCCCTCTGCCAATAGTTCGCAATATCCGGAAATCGTGGCGAGGGGCGTATCCAGCTCATGGGCAAGGCTCGAGGCAAGAAGCCCGACAGAAGCCATTTTTTCTGCTTGCAGAAGTTGGTTTTGCAGTGACTTCAGCTCTTCGTAGGCGTGACGGAGTTCACGGATCCGTTTGCCGAGTTCGAGCCGCTGTTGTTCCCGCTCCTCTTCGAGTAACTTTCTCTCAGTAATGTCTCTGAAAATTTCAACGGTATATTCAACCGTATCATCTTTTTCGACGATAGGGAATACAAAGTGTTCCATGAAATGTTTTTTCCCGTCGTTGCCGATTTCCCATTTAATGGTTTGCTGGGGTTTACCAGTTTCAAAAGCCTTCCGTGTTACACAGTTTTCACAGGGAGCGTTTTTTCCCCATAGTTGCGCATAACACGTGTTTCCCAACAGTGATCGCCAATTTTTCCCTGCCCTCTTACTTGCAGCTTCGTTGACAAAGATAATTTGAAAGTTTTTATCTACAATGTTAATACAATCATGTATGCCGTCCAGGGCTGTTTGAAGAAATCGTTCTGATACATCCATAGTATCCCCAGGAAGATAAGAGTTACCCTACACTATAAACAGGAAATATTCCAAAAGGCACTATAGCATAAGCTTTAATATTACCGCAATATATAATTTGTTGCCGTGTTTTTTTCCCTTGCCATTGGCGCGTAGATTCAGTAACCTTTTAAGCAACTATTATTGATCCTCCATAGATACAAATCATCGTGCTGCAGCCCTCAGGAAAAGAGAGGGGGTGGACAGGCAAAGCCTCACAGTATCATTCGTTATGCTAAAAAATAGCCTCTGGAAGAGAATGCTTTCCGGTTATCTTACCATTGTGATGTTGATGATGGTAATGAGTTTTTATCTGATTTATCGTCTTAACTATCTCAATAAAGTTACCGACTCCATTATGAGGTCAGACATTCCTTTCATAGAAAATGGAGAGAAGCTGGTAGATTGTTTTCTTGAGCAGGTGAGAAATGAAAAAAAATATCTCATTACGAACGACAACGCTTTTCGTGACCTCTTTGATCAGAAAAAGAAGGAATTTCTGGAGCGGCTCAAATATCTGGAAGAGTCGATAGCGGATCGAGGTGAGAGCGGGGGAATCCAGCAGACAAAGGAACTGTATAAAAAATATCTTTCTCTGGTTTCAAAAGAAATTGTCCTGATGGGACAGAATGAGGCTGTTTCGTCTGATACCCGATACAAAGAAGAGAAGAAAAAGACACTTGACCAGCTTACGGAATCGATTCATAAACTCATCCTTGTCACCCAGACGGAATTGATTAAAAAAATCGAACTGCTTCAGAAAGTTGGATACAGATCCACCCAGATGTCCCTTGTCATTATCCTGTTTGCTGTTCTGTTTGGAGTGGTTTTCGCCTACTTTTTCATCCGGAGCATATGCTTTCCTATAAAAATTCTCAAGGATGCGACAGAGCATATCGCTCATGGGGATTTAAATCATCGGATTGAAGTAACGTCCAGTGACGAGATTGGCACGCTGGGAATGGCATTTAATCAAATGTGCAATAAACTCAAAGAAATGGATCAGATGAAAACCGATTTTGTTTCGCATGTCTCCCATGACCTGAAAACCCCTTTAACGGTCATCCGCGAAGCAAACGACCTTCTGTTAAAAAAAATTGCCGGTCCAATATCCTCTGAGCAGACAAAACTCCTGAATATTACCAAAGAGGAGACCATCAGGCTTACGATGATGATTAATGACCTGCTGGACATCTCGCGGATAGAGGCAGGATTGATGCGATACAATTTCCAGGAGTCTTCCCTGCAGGATATTATTCGAAAAAGTGCTGATGAGATACGGTTTTTGGCAGAGAGTAAAAAAATTCATATCCAATGGAAGAAGTCGGGAGGTTTACCGAAAGTCTTACTTGATCGTGAAAAGATTGCACAGGTCATGGATAATCTCCTAAGCAATGCCATTAAATTTACTCCATCTGGAGGACGAATTATTATAACCATGAGTGAGGTCGACTCCAAAACCGTTCCCCGATTTTTTGCAGAACAAAGCAGACTGAATAATATTTGTTCTTTCGTTCAGGTCAGTATATCAGACACGGGAATTGGGATACCGGTCGAATGTCATAAAACGATCTTTGACAAATTTCAGCAGGTGAGCAACAAGGCAAAAGGCGGTATGAAAGGAACAGGATTAGGGCTTTCCATTGTTAAACACATTATCCTTGATCACGGAGGTGATATTTGGGTAGAAAGAAATACGGAGGGGGGGAGTACGTTTCATTTTACTCTTCCCTTCAGATATGATTACGCACTGCATTCAGAGAAGGAAGTCTTTTATTTACCATGAAAAAGATTATGGGAAAGGAAATGATGATTAGGGTATCGATAAAACACTCTGGTGTTCTCTGTTTTTTCGCAGCCATACTTATGTATAATACTGGTTGCGTCTGTTCTGCCCGCAAAGAGTTAAATGCAAAAAACAAAGAAATGGAAAACATCAATCTTGCCCTTCACTTTAAGGAAAAAACGATTGCGGATCTCTTGGATCGTCTGTCGATGAAAGATCAGGAAATCGGTAGACTTGCGGATGAACTGCAGAGTGCCAGGGTTGCGATTGATGATCTGAAAAGTGATATAGAAAAACTCAGGGAAATTGACGTGCAGGTAGAAGAGAAGAAAAAAGAAGTTGATAATAGTATTGCAGAATCCATTCCCAGACCTGTTCCGGCAGGAACCCAGGAAACCGAGCCGACACCTGCCAGGGCACAGAATGACAATAAATAATTTGAGGTGTGTTGATTTATGGCAGGTGAGAAGATTCTGGTTATAGACGACGATACCAATATCCTGGAGGTTATTCGGATGCGTCTGAAATCATGGGGATATTACGTCACGGTTGCCACGGATGGCCGGGAGGCAAAGGCCGCGTTATCAACGACCTCCTTCCATCTTGCTATCGTTGATTTACGACTGTCTGAAGAAGACGGCATAGAACTTATGGAGGAAATTATCCGATTCCATCCCGATCTTCCCATAATTATCTTAACGGCTCACGGGAGTATTGAAAGCGCTGTTGAGGCTATGAGAAAAGGGGCTTACAGCTATATTACCAAACCATTTAATAATGAAGATCTTTCGTTTCATATAGAAAATGCCCTGGAAAAGCAGTATGTGGCCAGAGAAGTCCATCATCTCAGGAGTCAGCTTGGCGAAAAAAACGGCTTCCAGCAAATCATTGGTAAGGAAAAGCAGATGGAAAGAGTTCTTGAGCAGGTCTCCAGGATCGCCAAAACGGAGTGTAACGTGTCTCTTTACGGTGAATGCGGTACCGGCAAGGAATTCATTGCACGAGTAATTCATTTCAATAGTAATCGGTCGCAAGGGCCTTTTATTATCGCAAACCTCCGGGCAATTCCGACGGAGTCGCAAGAAGAAGAACTTTTTGGCTGCGTACGGGGCATCCGTGCGAATGCTCAGGGAAGCAAGGAGGGGCTCATTTCACAGGCGGATAACGGTACCATTTTTTTGGACGAGATTGGAAATACCTCACCGTCCTTCCAGATAAAACTTCTCAGAGCGCTCCAGGAAGGAGTGATAAAACCGGTCGGGAGCGCAAAAACCATTAAGGTCGACGTGCGGTTCATTTTTGCTTCAGCGATCGACTTGGAAAAGGCGGTAAATAACGGAACGTTTCAAAGAGATTTGTTTTATAAAATCCATGTTGCGCCCGTCTGTCTTCCTCCTTTGCGCGAACGGAAGGACGATATTCCTTTGTTGGCCGCGTACTTCTTAAAGAGATTCTGCGATGTACTCAAGAAAGATATTATCGGATTTACACCAGCAGCTATTCAGAGGATGGTCATCTACGATTGGCCCGGTAATGTTAGTGAACTGGAGCGTAAGGTTGAGCACGCTGTTATCATTGCAAACAAAAATGTCATTGCAACAGAGGATCTCTTTGCCGGTACCAATGCCATCAAAAACACCTTTAACTCTTATAAAGATGCCAAGGAACGGTTTGAGCGGGAGTATCTGGAAAATCTTTTGAAAGTAAGCAAGGGAAACGTTTCTACTGCCGCGAAAATGGCGAATCGCTACAGAGCTGATATCTACAAGTTGATTAAAAAATACCATATGGATCCGGAATACTATAAAGACCCTCTTGTGCCGCCAAGGGATGTTTCTAACTTTAGACGCTATGGGAGGGGAGCGTAGGATTGTTTTGTACGGGCCAGATTTAAGTTTGGGAGGTATAAAAATATGATATCCTCTTGAAATGCAATGCTCAGGGGAGGATTTTGTCTTGAGCGAAGCGCCAGACCACTTGGCTCAGAAAGCTGTATTGCGTATCTTGATTGTATAGGAATTTTCATTTTATTTAAGCTGGTTTGCGGTAGGGTGGATTAAGCGAGAGCGAATCCACCTTTCCTGGAAGTAGTATTGGTGGATTCGGCGTAAAAACCAACGCCTTAATCCACCCTACTCATAAGTAATTCAATTATTTTTAAGATTACCGCTTGGCAAGGTTATTGAGGATATCTATGCCACGCTTGATGGTTTCTTCAGAAGCTGCATAAGAGACGCGGAAATGGGTATGGCGTTCGGAGAAGACACGTCCGGGGATGACGAGGAGATTTTTTTGGATGGCGGCTGTTACAAACTCTTCGTCGGTGCCCCAGGGTACCTGAGGAAAGAAGTAAAAAGCGCCACCCGGTTTTACTATCAGGAATTTATCCTTTAATCCCTCATACATTAAATCCCTCTTCTTCTTGTAGCTCACCCTGTATGTGCTTAAATCCGTTTCCAAGGATCGGGAGAGGGCGTGCTGTGCAAAGGAAGGTGCGCAGACAAAGGTATACTGTTGAAGTTTGATCATTTCGCCGATTATACCGGCAGGTCCCGTTGCATATCCCATGCGCCAGCCGGTCATCGCGAATGATTTGGAAAAACCATCCAGGATCAGGGTGTTTTCGTAGTATTTGCCAATACTCTCAAACTCATGATGATAATCGTACTCGTGGTAAATTTCGTCCGAGATAACAACGAGGTTGTGCCTTCGTGCGAGTTCTGCAATTTCTTTTATATCCTGGCCGGTGCACATTACCCCTGTTGGGTTGGCAGGGCTATTTATGATAATGGCCTTTGTTTTTTTGGTGATGTGGGGCTGGATGCGTGCAGCCGTTAATTGAAAATCGGGGTAGGTGTCCACAAAAACGGGCCTGCCTCCGCAGAAACTGGCTAAATGTTTGTAACTCACAAAGGCGGGATCTGGTATGAGTACCTCGTCCTCCGGGTTGACCAGCACCATAAAAGCCAGTGTCAGTGCTCCGGAGACACCGGAAGTGATCATGATGTTTTCTGCTGTTACACCCCGTTTTTCCCGGAGTCGTTTGCGTAACCCATCGCGGAGCTCTGGTATACCCTGTGTAGTGGTATATTTATTCATGCCATCTTTAATGGCCTTTACAGCCTCCGTTTTAATCTCTTCAGGAACATCAAAATCCGGCTGGCCTATACTAAGGTTCACCGGATTTTGCATTTTTTGCGCCAGATCAAAGACCTTTCTGATTCCTGAGGAGTCGATCTTCGACATCCTGTGAGCGATCATTATTTTTTGGCCTTTTCCTTGGCGGTAGCTGAAGCTGGTGCGCTGCCAGGAGTTGATGGCGTTGCTGCAGCACCTGTTGTTGCCTCTGCTTTAGCCTCCTTTTTCTCTGACTTTGCCTTTCGTTTTATCTTAACGGTTTTTACTTTGGGAATACCAAATACCGACATTGTCGGATTCCATTTTCCCTCTCCTTTAAGTAACTTGATACGCTCAGTTCTGGTAAATACATTCCTGGGCCTTACCAACTTACCCTTCAGTTTTAAACTTTTATCAACGCTCATATTTCCTCCTTAGTTCTATCTCATACGGACGGGATAACATCCCTCAAATTGTCTCTTGTTTTGATACTTAAACTCGGCAAGAGTCTTTTGTGCAGCAAGTAAATCGGCGCTATCAACTTCCTCAAACTCACCGACACAAATGAAAATTTCCTTACCACTATTGACAATAAACGCATCATGGTTAACAACTTCCTGGATTGTTTTTGCCATGGTTTTTGCCTTTTCCAAATTTTCTTTGGTATTCTTATAAGAAACGACGCGCAAAGTCCAGGTATCTTTGATAATCGGTTTCGGTTGTTCATTCTGTTTCTCTGTCTGGGGTGGGGCAGGCTTCGCTACGGTCTTTTCTGGGACATTTTCGGGGATTGATTGTTTAAATACGGGCTTTTTTGCCTCCTGGGGTTCTATTGTCTCCAACCACTCTTCTGCCTGACTCAAGATGCCTTTGTTATAGCCGACTTTGTGTCCAATGAAAAAACATGCGATTGAGAGAAAAGTTGCTGCAATAGCCCCAATGATAAGGGTTTCCTGTCTTAATACCACCTCATCTTTGCGCAAGGGACGGTCTTCTTTTCCATGGGTAAAAACGGGTTGTGTCTCTTTCCTGCTTTCCTTCAGAAACGGCTCTTCTCCACTTGTTTTTTTAATCCATCCCAACGGGTCTGCAGCTGAAGCAGCTTTGTCAGCAGTTTTCTCATTCGGGGTAACCGGTTTAGGCTGATGGCTCACTTCCGTTGGTTCTTCCTGTGATTTAACTTCATTCTTTTGTACATCCTCTGCCTTTTGCATCGGTTTAAATATCTCAAAAAACTCCCTCGAATCACTTCCTTTTGTCATAAATGTTCCACTCCATGGTTGGGATGATTTATAGAATTCATAAGAATTTGTTGTTGCGGGAGTTATACGAAAAGATCATTTATGGTATTCATTCTATATCAAAAACACGATAAAGTCAAGTGCTTTATATCTTTAAAACATAAATCGTTGACAGAGGTATAAATTTTGATATACTGAATTCGTGCGAAATTTGTGGGAATGATAGAAAAAAATTTGAGTGTCTAAAAAATGAACATTTTGTATTCCTGAGTAAGCCACGGTGGTTTATAAAGACATCTGATGAATGACTATGTTGCATGCTCTCTATGATAGCTATTAATGAAAATATCGAACGGCTTCGCGATACAATACGACGCCATGACAAAAAGTATTATGTAGAAAATAACCCAGAGATTACTGACTACGAATATGATCAGCTCATAAAAGAATTACAGCAACTCGAAAAGGCGCATCCGCACCTTATTACGCCTGATTCTCCCACCCAGCGTGTGGGGGGTGAGCCCCTTACGCAGTTTTCTGCGATTAACCATAGAATCCCCATGCTGAGCATTGACAATACGTACTCAGATGCGGAGTTGAAAGAATTTGACCAGCGCATAAAGCGCATGACAGGTATTGACGTTCATCGGGATGTTGAATATGTTGTTGAGTTAAAGATCGATGGAGTTGCTATCACGCTTTGGTACGAAAAGGGTCTGTTTGCATGGGGGGCTACCAGGGGGGATGGCTTTACGGGTGATGATGTAACGGCAAACTTAAGGACCATCCGGCAAATACCTTTGAAATTGGAATCTGTTGACAGAAGTCAGAAAATCCCCTCCGTTGTAGAAATCAGGGGAGAAATTTATCTGCCTAACAGGGAATTTCAGAGACTGAATGAGGCACGGGAAGAGTCTGGTGAACCGCAATTCGCCAATCCCAGGAACGCTGCGGCTGGCACCCTGAAATTGCTCGACCCCCGTATTACAGCAAAAAGGCGTTTGCGCATTTTTGCTTATGCGATTGGCCATGTTGAGGACAGTGAACTCAGTACCCATCTGCAGTGCCTGGAACTGATCCGGGGTTTTGGATTGCCCGTAAATCCGCATACCCGTGTGTGTGAAAACATTGAGGCAGTCATTCAGTATTGTAATGACTGGGAAAAGAAACGCAGAGATCTCGACTACCTTGTAGACGGTATGGTTATCAAGGTTAATTCCCTTGCCCTGCATGAACAATTAGGCGCTACGAGCAAGGCTCCGCGATGGGTGATTTCTTATAAATATCAGCCTGAACGGGCGGTTACTGTGATTGAAGAAATCGTCACCCAGGTAGGGAAGACCGGAACGATAACGCCCGTGGCCAATCTCTCCCCGGTGCTCCTTGCGGGCACCATGGTCAGTCGCGCTACGCTTCATAATTTTGAAGAAATTTCCCGAAAAGATATTCGGGTGGGCGACCACGTCGTGGTGCAAAAGGCGGGAGAAATTATTCCTCAGGTCGTCTCCGTAGTAAAAGAAAAACGAGACGGCACGGAACGTACTTTTCAGGAGCCGGTAATGTGCCCCGAATGTAATGGTTCCGTTCAGCAAGATGGCGTGTACCGGCGCTGTCATAATCCTTTTTGCCCGGCACAGGCGAAAAGGCGCATCATATACTTTGCAAGCCGCCATGCCATGGATATAGAGGGATTTGGTCCGGCGCTCGTTGAGCAATTGGTTGACAAAGGTTTAGTAAAAGACTACGCCGATATTTATCATCTTAAGCATCAGGAGTTGACGGATTTAGAACGGATGGGAGAAAAGTCGTCTTCAAACGTGATCCGTGCCATTGAGGAAAGCAAGCAACGGGGTTTGGATCGTTTGATTTGTGCCTTGGGAATTCCTAATGTCGGTACACATACGGCAGAAGTTTTGGCGGGACACTTCGATACCCTCGACGCACTGGCGCATGCAACGCATGGAGCACTGGAAGGGATTTATGAAATTGGGCCGGTAGTTGCCAAGAGCATTATTGAGTTTTTTCAGGACAAACACACGCAAGGCATTCTTGAAAAGCTGAAGGCTGCCGGTGTTAATATCAGAAGACAAACTATTCCATCGTCAGAAAAAAACCCAAAAATTTCCGGCAAATCTTTCATCATTACCGGTACTTTACAAAAACACTCCCGCAAAGAGGCTGAGATGCTAATTAAACAGCAGGGGGGAAGGATCGTGTCCCAGGTAAGTAAAAAGACCAATTATCTTGTAGTAGGAGAAGATCCTGGCTCCAAACTCGATAAAGCCAGAGAGTTAGATGTCGCTATCCTTGATGAAGAAACATTTGAAAAGATGATAAGATGATGGATAGGGATGACAAAAAAGATGGCTTTTAACACGTGATTTATCATGCAGAGGAAGAATTTCCATGGAAAAACTCATAAAAAATGCCCTGAAAGAGGCAAAGGCAGACTATGTTGAAATAAGAGCGCAGGAAGGTGTTAATACAGGAATTACCTATGTAGGGAAAGAACTGGAAAATATTGGAGAGAATACTACTTTTGGCGGATGTGTGAGGGCATTGGTTAAAGGCGGTTGGGGGTTTGTAGCCTTTAATGATATAGCGGATCTTCCGCGCTATGTAGAAATGGCTTGTGAACAAGCGCAATGTGTCGGGAAAGAGCAGAGCCTGCTTGCTCCGGTGCCGGTAATCCATGATTTGGTGAAGACAAAGGTGGATACAGACCCCGCCGATATCTCGTTAACGGATAAACAGGCCCTTTGTCATACTTACAACAATATCATTCTCTCGTCGAAACAGATACAAACCTCAAATGTGCGGTATCTCGATTCTCACGGAACGGTGTATTTTGCCAATACCGAAGGCAGTTTTATCGTGCAGGAAACAATTTTTTGCGGCATTTCGCTGCTTGCCATGGCCAGGGACGGCATGAATGTGCAGCAGGCCTACCATTCAGTTGGTGATTTACGGGGATTCAACAATGTCCGGCACATGGAAAATAAATGTCAGGAAGTGGCGAAGCGTGCGATTGACCTGCTCACGGCGAAGCCGGTTGTAGGGGGTAAATATACGGTTATTGTTGATCCAAAACTTTGCGGTGTCTTTATTCATGAAGCATTTGGACATCTTAGTGAGGCCGATTTTATTTATGAAAACAAGAAGATGCGGGAGATTATGGTTATCGGAAAACGCTTTGGGAGTGACGCCCTTTCCATCGTGGACGAAGGGTCTCTTGTGGGTGAGGCGGGGTACAATAAATATGATAATGAGGGCACACCGACGCAAAAGACGCATCTCATCAAAGATGGTATCCTGACGAGCCGCCTCCATTCACGGGAAACGGCTGCAAAGATGCAGGAAAAACCAACCGGTAATGCGCGGGCAATCGGGTATGCCCATGCGCCTATAGTTCGTATGACAAATACCTATATGGAACCCCGCGACTATGCCTTCGAGAAAATGCTCTCAGAGGTTGACAACGGTATTTATGCCATTGGCGCATTAGGCGGCCAGACGAATATGGAAATGTTTACCTTCAGCGCAGAAGAGGCTTATATGATAAGGAATGGAAAGCTGAAAGAACAGATAAAGGACGTTGTTCTTACGGGAAATGTATTTGAAACGCTGATGAATATCGATGCGATTGGAAACGATCTTCAGATACACGGAGGTCTGGGAGGATGCGGTAAGGGTGGGCAATCGCCATTACGGGTAGGCGATGGCGGCCCGCACGTCCGTATACGAAATGTCGTTATCGGGGGGAGATAACCATGGAAATTTTAGAACTCCCTGGCGGATTCAGGTTTACAATTTGGACTTAAGAGACGGTATCGTTTGTTTGGATAGAAATGATCTCCTTGAAAAAATTGGAGATGATCATCTGCAAATCCTCAGAATGAAACCAAAGTTGTGTTGACGTTTTAAAATATTGAGTTCAAATTGCTAATGAGAAATCGCCGAGATTGAACAAAATAACAATTTAAATCAATATGAGATACTCAAAACGACGCTATGAGGCTGGCAAAATACAAAATATCTATTAACCATAGGGCTTATTGGCGGCATCCTTACCAATAAGCTTACTTCTCTGTCTGCCATATTCATTATCTTTGCTGTTATAATAATGTTTATAGTTGCTTATTTCACCATACCCGAGGAGGAGGGATAAACCATGACGAGTCTCTATATCATGCTTGCAGGATGCATCATATTAGCCTTGGTAGTATTCTTTGTCTCACATAGAAAGGAGCGCGGAGAAAAACACACCCATTGAAAAAAAGAACCGGGTTATTTGTTTGTATTCAAAGATTTTTATAAGATAACCATAGTGCGGCACAGCCGCAACCAAATTTTCTTTATGAAAGCGGGGAGATTGCTTCGGAAAAGGCCCTCGCAATGACACCGGCCATGCACTCTGATGGTACACTGCATGTTGTCATTGCGAGTGAAGCGAAGCAATCTTTCCCTCATAAAAAACGGCACCTCCTGAAAGGGGTTTGTGAAAAAACTTACAGAAAAAAGAAGTTTTTATACAGTAATACTATATATCCATGGAAATTTTAGAACTACTCGCATTCGCTAAAAAAGAGAACGCCTCGGATATCCATATCAGCTCAGGGGAACCTCCCATGATCCGTATTCATGGAGACGTAAGGAAAATTGACGCGCCACCGCTGGATCGGGAGACGGTACATAAGATGCTGTATGATATCCTGAACGACCAGCAGCGCAAGGTTTATGAAGAGCGCCACGAACTTGATTTTGCCATTGCATTGAGTACTTCCGGACGGTTCAGGGTGAATGCCTTTGTCCAGAACCGAGGGGAATCCATAGTCTTCAGGACAATCCCCGTGAATATCCTTACTTTGGAACAACTTAACATGCCAAAGATTGTGGGGGATCTGACGAAAAAGGAAAAAGGGCTTGTCCTCGTTACCGGACCTACGGGGAGCGGGAAGTCGACTACCCTGGCGGCAATGATTGATCTCATCAACCGTGAGGAAAAATGTCATATTCTCACGGTAGAGGACCCGATAGAGTTTGTGCATCAGTCAAAAAATTCATTGGTCAACCAGCGGGAATTGGGTTCACATACCCATAGTTTTGCCAATGCCTTGAGGTCGGCATTGCGTGAAGATCCGGATATTATCCTGGTGGGAGAAATGAGAGATCTGGAGACGATTTCGCTTGCCCTTACTGCCGCAGAGACCGGACACCTGGTCTTTGGCACGTTACATACGTCCAGTGCGCCCAAAACGGTGGACAGGATCATTGACGTTTTTCCGCCCAATCAGCAGGAACAGGTGCGGACGATGTTTTCCGAGTCGTTACAGGCGGTGATTACTCAACAGCTTGTCAAGAAAAAGGACGGAACGGGGCGGGTTGCTGCGTTGGAAATTATGATAGGCACACCGGCGGTAAGAAACCTGATCCGTGAAAACAAGATAGCACAAATTCCTTCGTCGATACAAACGGGACGGCAGCACGGCATGCAGACGATGGATCAGTCGTTGATAGAACTCTGCCAGAAAGGCTTGGTAGCAAAGGAATCGATAGAGACACTGGTCAGCAGCCCGAGTGCTTTGGGCGGCCTTAAATAAGACATAAATAAACATGGAAATGAAAGAACTCTTACAGGAAATGGTGCGTCTTGATGCCTCGGATATTTATATTACGGTGGATCTCCCCGCTATTTTTCGCAGAGAAGGTGCGAATACGCCGTGCGGAACAAAAAACTTAACGGACGAAGATGTCCGTATCCTTGCCGAAAGTGTCATGAATGACAAACAGAGAAAAGATTTTTACGATAAGATGGAGATGAATCTGGCCTTATATTATCCGGAATTGGGACGGTTCCGGGTAAATATCTTTTTCCAGAGAAGATATATTGGCATGGTTATCAGACAGATAAAAATCAATATCAAAACGATCGATGATTTACAGCTCCCCCCGATACTGAAGGATATCATTATGACGAAGCGAGGGTTGGTGCTTGTTGTTGGAGCAACAGGTTCCGGCAAATCAACAACCCTTGCGGCTATGATAGATTACCGGAATACCAATAGTTCCGGACACATTATCACCGTAGAAGACCCCATAGAATTTGTGCATCCGCACAAGAAATCAGTTATTACGCAAAGAGAAGTCGGCATGGATACGCTGTCGTTTGCTGATGCATTAAAAAACACGTTGCGCCAGGCGCCCGATGTTATCCTCATTGGTGAGATTCGTGATACCGAGACCATGGAATCGGCCATTACTTTTGCAGAGACGGGACATCTCTGCCTTGGTACCTTACATGCAAATAATGCAAACCAGGCCATAGAACGCATTATAAACTTCTTTCCTGCGGAGCGTCATGAGCAGATATACTTACTCCTGTCTCTCAATCTCCGTTCTATTATTTCTCAACGGTTGGTGCCTTCAAAAGACGGCAAACGGATTGCATCCCTGGAAATCCTGCTGGATACCCCAAGGATAAAAGACCTAATTCTTAAGAAAGAGGTTGAATTATTGAAAGAAACAATGGCGCGGGGGACACAGGACGGGATGCTCACGTTTGATCAATCATTGTTTCAATTTTATAAAGAGGATAAGATTAGTTACGAAAATACCCTCGCCTATGCGGACAGTGCAAATGATCTGCGCATTCGGATAAAGACAGCGGGTCTTGGGGAAGGAAAGGAAGACAAAGCCGTGAGTTTCCGGTTAAAAGCATAGTATGTCATACGGTAATACTATACTGTAGCACAACAGCAACTAAGTCACCCTTAACAAAGAGGATGAAGGGGTAATGAGAAAACTTGCAAAAAAAAGAAGATCTTACACGGTAATAGCATGAAAAGATACGGTATCTTGTCTAAGACCATTTCTTAAGATAAAATATCGAAAATCTGTTATATTCTCACAAACAACAATCTTAGAGAAATAAAACGAGGTTAATTGATGAATAGAATTGAAGAAAAAGTCCTGGAATTGGCTTTGAAACAGACGCCTTCGGCAGAGGTGCTTTATGACGAAGGCGAGTCACGGTCGGTGAGCTTCGAAAATAACAAGTTAAAGTATGTCAGTACAAAATCGATACGCGGCATTGGGCTCCGGGTGATTAAGGATGGAAAGATCGGTTTCTCCAGCACGACTGATTTCAGAAAACCGGAGAAGCTGGTTGCCAATGCCCTAGAGAGCGCTAAATTTGGTCAGACCGCCGCTTTTGAATTTCCTTCGAAGGGTCATTTTCCAAAGGTTGCGGTCTTTGATCAGCAGGTCATAGACTATCCGATCCACCAATGTGTCGATATCGGGAAAGATGCTATCGAAAGGGCATTGTCGGTAAATGCAAACTATGAATGCAGCGTGAGTATGGGAAAAGGGCATGGGGCACGGCGACTCATCAATTCTAAGGGGCTGGATGTTTCCATTGCCTCCACATCCTTTGGCGTTGGCATTGAGATCTTAGAAGTGAAGGGACAAAGCCTGCTCTGGGTTGGAGAAGGAGAAAGTTCAAAAGGTCTTGTCACGAATCTCAATAAACATCTTGAAAAAGCATTGCGAGATTTGAAGCTTGCGGGAAAAGAACTGAAGTTGAAGACCGGTGTTTATCCGGTAGTGGTTACCGCAAAGGCCATGGGCAACCTGCTTGCAACCTTCGAAAGCGATTGCAACGGAAAGCTGGTGCAAAAGGGCGCATCTCCTCTCACCAACCGATTAGGTGAAAAGATACTCGATGAACGGGTGAGCATTTATGACGACGCAACGATTGATATGGCCGGATCGAGCTATCCGTGGGACGCGGAGGGTATGCCGTCGCAGTGCACGCCATTGTTTGAAAAGGGCGTTTTGAAAAATTACATCTTCGACTTGCAGACAGCCGGAATCATGAAGGCAACGTCCACCGGAAATGGCAACAGAAGTTTTGCCTCACAGCCATCGCCTGGTAATTCAAATATTACTGTTGAACCGGGTAATATGTCATTCGAGGCGATGGTAAAAGACGTCAAATATGGCGTGCTCGTGGATCAGGTGCTTGGTGGAGGCCAGAGCAATATCCTTGCGGGTGAATTTTCCGTTAACATTGATCTTGGATACCTGATTGAGAACGGAGAGATTGTAGGCAGGGTAAAGGACTGTATGATAGCGGGCAATGCCTTTGAGGTATTTAATAATATTGTGGCAATCGGTGATACGGCGGAATGGCACGGGTCGACAAAAGTGCCGCCCTTCTATCTGAAGGCAATGAACATTGCGGGAAATGCTGAATGATTTTTCAAAGGGAGTGAAATGTTTCTTGTCCACCCTGCCTCCGGGCAGGAGTATAAGGAATTAAGACCTTTTCCATCACCCTCTCTTCCATCGTCCATCGTGCTCGCATTGCATCGCGCATGCGGCAAATATCCGCAAAAACCCCCCGGTCGCTGATAACGAATTGCTCCGGAAAAGGGTTTCTGCAAACTTTCCCGGTCTCCCGAAAAATACCAAAAATTGTGTTGATATACAAAGGAAAAGAAGTAATATAGATTAGTTAAGAATCTACAAGGAGAAAATTGTGTCACACGGTAAGTTCCTCTTCCGTATCGGCCCTACCTGCGCTTCCTGGTCATGGCCTGCACGAATAACAGCCATTGGTGGTATTATCATTGCCCTCTATGCAGGAATAGGTTTTTGGGTATTGCCGCCGATCATTAAATCCCGGCTGATTAAAACACTTTCCGATCGTACCGGACGCAGCGTTGAACTCGGAAAGCTGCGCATCAACCCCTTTGCCTTGTCAATGACCTTACAAAACTTTGTGCTGCATGAACGAGATAACAGCCGTTTCGTTGGGTTTGATGAGCTCTACCTCAATTTCCAGACAAGCTCTCTCTTTCGCCGGACATACACCTTTGCACAGTTTCGTTTGACTGTTCCCTATGGATGCGTCAAGATACTCCATGATAAGACGTTCAATTTTCAGGACCTTCTGCCATCTGCCAAAGAAAATGAGCAATCCCGGCAGGGGTCTTCAGTTCCGCTCCTGATTCAGCGTCTTGTCATTGATCGGGGACAAGCAACCTTCGAAGACTTTAGCCGGAAAACTCCTTACAAGGCGCAGATAGACGACGTTAGTGTTTCGCTCCTGAATTTTACGACACAACCCAATCGTGAAGGCCTGTATGAACTCGAGGCCACTGCAGGCGAAGGGCAGGCGTTGAAATATCGTGGCAGTATCAGTATGTCACCGTTGTACTCAAAAGGCCGTCTGGAACTTTCCGGAATCAGGCTCAGAAACCTCTGGTCATATCTGCAGGATCAGCTTCTTTTTGAGATAAAAGACGGTCAATTGGATGTTAGTGGAAATTACGAATTTGATGCTACGGGTGAAAAGCCAAACTTCCTGGTGCATCAGGGCAAGATAACCGTTCGTTCTCTTACAGTCGTTCAAAAGGAGGATAAGGAAGAAGTTCTTATGGTGCCACATTTTACCGTGACCGGAGCGGACATTGATTATGGAAAGAAACAAATAAAAATTGAAGATATTCAGAGCAATTCATCTAAAGTCAACGGCATACGGGATGAAAAGGGGGGCATGAACCTGCTTACGATGTTTCAGCCAAAACCTGCTGAAGGGCAAGGCAAGGAACAACCGAATGAACCACAAAAATCTGACCCCTGGCGTATCAGTATCGGCAAGTTTGAGATAGCCGATTATGCAGTTCATATCAAGGATTCTAGCACACAGCCTGCGGCAAACCTTGATGTATCACCAGTTAATATGAGGCTTGAGGACATTCAGATTGGCGCGCCTGGCTTTGCACGTATCGAATTACAGGCGGGTATCAACCAAACGGGGATGATTACGGTTGCCGGAAAGGGGGCATTAGACCCTTCTGCTGCTGAAATAGACGTGCAGCTTTCCAAGGTGGCTCTTCAGCCATTTCAGCCCTATGTTAAACAATACACCAGGCTCGAGATCGAGGACGGCGCGTTATCAGTGAACGGTCATCTTGCCTGTTCGCAGTCCGGTGGTTCGCCGGGCATTGATTTCCGAGGCGATGTTGCAATTGAGGCGGCTCGCGCCAGAGATCCCGTGCTTGCAGAGGATATGCTCCGATGGGAGCGGCTTGATCTGAAACAGGTGCAATATCAAAATCGTCCGGGATCACTTACAATCAGTGAGATTGTCGCCCGCGGTCTTTATGCCTCTATTATCATCGGTCCTGATCGTACCGCCAATGTGCAGCATATCCTGGTGAGCGCTGAACCGTCGCCGGGAAAACCGGATCGTCAACAGGCTGCCGGCAGCAGATTGCCCATCCGGATTGATCAGGTGAGCGTGTCAGACAGTTCCATGAACTTTGCAGATCTTTCCCTCACCCCCAGGTTTGCTACGGGTATCCAGAATCTCAACGGTACGATAAAAGGGCTCTCGTCTGAACAGCTTGCGCACGCCGATATCGATTTGAAGGGGCAGGTCGACAAATATGCCCCGGTGTTTATTCAGGGGAAGATCAATCCGCTTAGTGAAAAGGCTTTTACGGATATTATCATGAATTTTCAGGGGATTGAGCTTACCACCTTTTCTCCGTATTCAGGGAAGTTTGCAGGGTATAAGATTGAAAAAGGAAAACTGACGCTTGAATTGCGCTACAAGCTTTCTGAGAAGATTCTGATCGGTGAAAATCATATCATTGTAGACCAGTTTACGCTTGGCGAAAAGGTGGGGGGCCCGGATGCCACCAAATTGCCCGTCCGGCTTGCCATTGCCATACTCAAGGACTCCCGCGGTGTGATCGATATCGATCTCCCGGTGCGGGGCGATCTGAATAACCCTGAGTTTCGCCTCGGGCCGTTGATTCTTAAGACCTTTGTTAATCTTATCGTTAAGGCCGCAACGTCTCCGTTTAAAATGCTCGGCGCTTTGGTGGGGGGCGAAGGCGAGGAAATGGACTTTGTAAGTTTCACACCCGGCTCCAGTTCCCTCAGCCAGGATCAACAGGTGAAGCTTGGCAAACTTGCAAAAGCGCTTGACAGCAGGCCGCAGCTCACGCTTGCCTTACGCGGCACGGCCGGGGAATCGGAAGACCGCCAGGCCCTTGCAGGGCATGCGGTCATGGCGCTGGTCCGCAAGCCAGGGGATAGCCGTGAAGGTCCTCTTACGGAAGACGAGCAAAAACGCCTGCACAAGCTTTACCGCGAAACCTTTAAAAAGGAAGACCCCGGCGATCTGGTATCGTCTGTTGATGAAAAGGGTTCGAAGCTGCCTCGTCACGCTTATAAGGCTGCGGTAGCTGAAGCGTCGCGAAAGCGGCTGATAGAGAACTATCCGGTTTCTGATGATGCTTTGCGCACCCTCGCCCGTGAGCGGGCAGTATCGGTGAAGGAGTATATGATCCAGCAGGGTGGTATTGCAGAGTCCCGCATCTTTCTCCTTGACGTCGATATGCAGGCCCCTGCATCATCTGGGGAGATCAGGATGCCTCTGACGCTGGATGCGCGATAGCGCCTAACCATAGTAAACGTAAAAGGAAGGTTGCCATTGCAAGGGCGTTAGCCCGAAGCAGTCTCAGGGGTGGGATTGCTTCGCTGTCGCTCGCAATGACTATCGCACGTCAAGTTATGTTAGGCGTTTACTATAGAAAATCAATTCATTCTGTGCATCTGGAATAACAACACCTATCCTCCAATATTCCATAGCGCGGCACAGCCGCAACCAAATTTCCTTTATGAAAGCGGGGAGATTGCTTCGGAAAAGGCCCCCGCAATGACAGCGGCCATGCACTTTGATGGCACACGGCATGTTGTCATTGCGAGTGAAGCGAAGCAATCTTTCACTCATAAAAAACGGTACCTCCTGAAAGGGGTTTGTGAAAAAACTCACAGAAAAAAGAAGTTTTTATACAGTAATACTATAACGCAGCACAGCCGCAACCAAATTTCCTTTATGAAAGCGGGGAGATTGCTTCGGAAAAGACCCCTCGCAATGACAGCGGCCATGCACTTTGATGGCACACGGCATGTTGTCATTGCGAGTGAAGCGAAGCAATCTTTCACTCATAAAAAATGGTACCTCCTGAAAGGGGTTTGTGAAAAAACTCACAGAAAAAAGAAGTTTTTATACAGTAATACTATAACGCAGCACAGCCGCAACTAAATTTCCTTTATGAAAGCGGGGAGATTGCTTCGGAAAAGACCCCTCGCAATGACAGCGACCATGCACTTTGATGGTACACTGCACGTTGTCATTGCGAGTGAAGCGAAGCAATCTTTCACTCATAAAAAACGGTACCTCCTGAAAAGGGGTTTGTGAAAAACTTACAAAAAAAGAAGTTTCTATACAGTAATACTATAACGCAGCACAACCTCAACCAAGTCCCCTCTGCCGGTAGGACAGGCGTCCTCGATTGTCTTTATGATGTCAACCGGGGACGGTTGACCTACCTCCGGGGATTTAAGGGGGGTGTAAAACTTGCAAAAAAAGAAAGATTTTATACGGTAATACTATATAATCTGCAGAGAAATTGGAAAATTCTTGACGTGGAAGATAATAATGTTATAATTCCAAAATTCGTAACACCTATAGATCGAGGAAAAGTATGTCCAGCTTAGTAAGATTTGGCGTCTCCCTGGAGAAGGAACTGCTCAAGAGATTTGATGCGCGCATAAAAGAGAAGAAGTACACCAACCGTTCTGAGGCGATACGCGATCTGATTCGGGATGATTTGGTGAAAAAGGAGTGGCAGGAGGGCAAGGAGGTTACCGGATCAATAACGATTGTCTATAATCATCACAAAAGGGAATTAACGAATCTCCTCATTGACATCCAGCATGACTGTCATGATACCATTCTTTCTACCCAGCATATCCACTTGGATCACGACAATTGTCTTGAAATAATTGTGGTAAAAGGAAAATCAAAAGAAATAGAAGCGTTGTATGGAAAGCTAAAATCTGCAAAGGGAGTAAAGCATGGGGGATTGTCTATGGCAACAACTGGGGCTGAAATAGTGTAGGGGTTAATATTTTTTTTTCAAACGATAGCACGTATATTATATTTGTAATATTCTTAATACAAGATTGCTTATGCATATCAGCGATGGAGTTCTCTCTCCTTATATTGTTGGAATAGGGTGGGCAATAGCTTTGCCTGTGTTGGGGGTGTCTGTTCGCCGTTTGCGAGCGGATCAGGTCGGCGCCTATGGGGTGGTTGCAGCGGCCTTCTTTGCAGGCTCAACCATCCATGTGCCCGTAGGCCCCTTCAGCATGCACCTGGTGCTCAACGGTATGGCCGGACTGTTGCTGGGTTGGGGCGCCTTAACGATAGTAACGGTTGGTCTTTTGTTGCAGGCGCTGCTAATCAGCTTCGGCGGGCTGATGGTTTTGGGGATTAATATCTCCATCATGGCATTGCCTGGAGCGATTATGGGGGCGCTTGGACGTCATTGGATAAAGCAGGCTTCTCCTCAAAAACGTCCATGGATAGGGTCACTTGTTGGCGGGGGAACAATCTTGATTTCGGCTCTTTTGCTCTACATAACGCTATCTACGACGAATACGGCGCTGATGCCTTTGGCCAAATTAGTTTTTCTTGGTCATATTCCCATTGCCATCGTGGAAGGTATCGTCAGTTTTTGGCTGGTGCATTTTTTACAAAAGGTGAAACCGTCATTGCTGGGGGTCTGACCAGGAGGCTGCGGAAGAACATATGAAGAGGATACTTTTTTGTAGTTTTATGATGCTTCTTTTGCTGACTTCGGAAGTGTACGCCCATGGTCTGTATCTTTCTGCGGAAGGTGGAAGGCTGCATGCCAATTTCAGTGATCATTCACCGGCATCAGGCGCTGTAGTTATTGTTGTGGATGATGATGGCATTGAACTTGTCAGAGACACCCTCGATGAAAAGGGAATATGGACATTACCGGGAAACATAGCTGGTGTGCCGAAAGTTGTTATTGTCGAGGCGCCGGGAGGGCACCTTGCGCGAATTACCTGGCAAGAGGCGTTCCGCGGGACTACACGGGGGTTCTTTGATTCTCTGGGCGTCCGTATTGCAATAGGAACTGCCAGTCTTATTGGTGGTGGTTTTCTCCTAAAACGTCTGTTAATTCGAAAATCCAATATCTGAAATCTGTAATGAATCTATCTCCTCCTGCAACTCGCCTGGGAACAGTATTGATTGTATCGATTCTCGTTGGGCTTGGATTGTTTAATCGTCCTGCTTGCCTAGTTGTTTTTTTATTGATTATCAGTCTCTTTGCGTTGATCGTTGTGAGAAGGACGTTTGTTACAGCATGGCGTTGTAAGGGGGTATTGATCTTTTTTCTTGTAACGGGCGCTACCTTGCTTTGGACAAAGGAGGGGCGGTCTCTGGCCCCTGTCCTCTTAACCAAGATGTTGACTATGTGGTTGTGGGTGGTGATCTGGATTAACTGGGTGGGATTTGAGCGCATTTTGCTGACGTTTGAAAAATTGAGAACGCCGCCGGTGTTCATTCACATCGTCGCATTTACCGCGCGTTTTTTGCCGATCTTAACGGAACGGTTAAAGATGATGCTTGCTGCGCAGGCCTCACGTGGTGCGAAAAGAGGCGTGCATCCTTTGCATCTTTACAATCTTGCAGGGGGGATTGGCTGTCTGCTGGTATCAAGTTTTGAGCAGGCCGAAAATGTTGAGCGAGCCATGCAGTCCCGTGGATTTAGCGGCAGGTATCCGCTCCTGGTTGAAAATGATGATGCCGGTGCGCTACCCTATGGCAGTATGATAGTCCTGTTCTTGTTTACCAGCATGATCTGGTATGGAGTCTTGTGCAATGTCCTGTGTTGTCCGTGCCCGGAAGATATCCTTCCGTTATGAAAATGGGGGGTTGGCGCTGTCTGATCTGTCGTTATCCGTTCATCAGCGTGAAAAAGTGGGAGTGATCGGGCCAAGCGGGGCCGGCAAAACCACTTTCTTCTGGCATTTGAACGGCTTGCTGAAACCTGTTTCGGGCGGTATAGAAGTATTAGAACGTCCCCTTGCTGAGCATAAGAATATTAGTGAAGTCAGGCGTCACGTGGCGCTGACGTTTCAGCAGGTAAACGATCAGCTCTTTTGTTCCTCTGTCCGGGAGGAAATTGCCTTTGGACCTCGGAATTTAGGGTGGCCGAAGCCGGAGATACAGGAAGCGGTCGAACGGTGGCTGGCATATTTTGAACTAAACGAAGTAAGTCACCGGCCCCCGCATCATTTGTCGGGCGGACAGAAAAGGAGTGTCGCCCTGGCGGCTGCAATGGCTATGAAGCCGCAACTGCTGATCCTTGATGAACCGGCAAACGATCTTGACCACAGGAACCGGCGCAGGTTGATTACGTATCTGAAAGGTTTGCCCATTGCCATGATGATTGCCTCCCACGATTTATCATTGATTTCGGAAGTTACCCAACGCTGCGTGCTTATGGATAAGGGAACGATTGTGGCAGACAGATCCACGGATGAATTGGTTTTTGATCAATCAATGTTACAACAATATGGAATGGAGGCGATGAGGCGATAAATATTTTTTTGACCAATGGTAGCACAAACATTAAATACGTAGTACTGTTGGGCATCGGGTGATTTCTAAGATGCCTTTGGCAAGGTTATAGTATTACTGTATAAAAACTTCTTTTTTCTGTAAGTTTTTTCACAAACCCCTTTCAGGAGGTACCGTTTTTTATGAGGGAAAGATTGCTTCGCTTCACTCGCAATGACAACGTGCCGTGTGCCATCAAAGTGCATGGTCGCTGTCATTGCGAGGCCTTTTCCGAAGCAATCTCCCCGCTTTCATAAAAGAAATTTGGTTGCGGCTGTGCCGCGCTATGAGTTATTGGTTGTCATTGCGAGCAAAGAGAGCAACTAAATTACCACTTTAGATTGCACTGACATCTCGCACATGTCGTACACTCGCAATGACAACTTTTGTCTGTACGGTAATCATATATCTTATTTATAGATTTCTGATTGACTTGAACAAGCTTTATTTGTCAGCGTTTAACGGGAGGATTCGGAGGTATCATGTTAACGGGAAGAAGACACAACCATTATTTTGCATGCATTATTTTGTTCGCTTTTATCTTACTCATAAATGAAGCCAGCAGTTATGCCCATCACGGCGGGGTTTCTACGGCATTTGGGCCTGGAGCGCCTATTGAAACGGCATCTCCTCTGGCCCTTGGCAAGGGAAACTTTTTGCTCTACGAAAAGTTTGAATACGTGCCTTTTGAACACAAAGACCACGCAGATCCAGAAAATATCGACACCTTTACCTTCTTCAACACCCTTGTCGGGTACGGCTTTACCGACGCCATCAGTGTCTATGCAATATTGCCGGTGGCGATAAAAGAACAGGATAGTTTGGGCACTTCGAGCGGTCTGGGAGACCTGGGGTTCATTTTTCAGTATGGTTTTAAGTATGGTGAGAGGGACGGTATTCGTGGTTTATACGGCTACGGTGCGGAAGATTCCTATGGCGCTGAATACAGCACGGATGACTTAAAAATGGCCCTGCAGGCCGGGTTTACGGTGCCTACCGGTGAAACATCGAATCGGGATAATAAGGGAGAGATCTTTGATATGGGGATGCAGCCGGGTTTTGATGCCCCCACTTTTCAGTTTGGCTTTGTTGCATCGAAGATGATCTTTCCTCATTTTACCCTGACCGGGGATACATCGCTTACCGTGTTTGCCGAGCATAATGATGGCAAGCCGGGCAATGAAATACGCCTCAATGCAGCAGGTGGTTACGAGATATATGAGAAAAAGAACGGGTTTCTCTCCCGGTTCGATATTATTGCAGAATCAAACTTACTCCATCTCACCAAGGACCAGGATGATGAGAACGAGACAGATGATGCAACCGGCGGGACTATTCTGTATCTTTCTCCAGGCTTAAGGGCCACGTTTGGCAAACACGTCAGCATTGGGATGCTGGTAAAATTGCCAACGTGGGAAGACCTGAACAACGAATCAGAGCAACAAGGCGCTGAAGGTCTTGAAGAGTACCGGGCAATCATTACTTGTTCAATTTCCTTTTAATTACGAAATGTTGTATAATGGGAATTCCGATTTATTCATGAAAATATTAAGTGACGCGGACAGGGTTTATTTGCCCGTGTTTTTTTAAGACTGGGGAATTTCAAACTTTCCGCTCACGCCTTACACACCCCCAACCCCCTCGTTCGACTGAGCTCACGACAAAGTCTCAAGAGGGGACGAAAGAAGTCCCCTTCTGGGAGAGGATTCAGGGGTGGGTTTAACCTTATCATGAAAAGTCGCCGAAGGCCTAATGAAGTGTTAAAGAATTTCAAAGTTGCAGTTGTAGAGCGACGAGGCTCGTCGCTCTACATCGAATGTATAGGAATTTCAATCTTTCGGTTCCCTTCTGGAAAGAGGGGAACTGAAAAGTCGCCGTCGAAGGCAGTCTCATTGATAAAATGAAAGGAGTTCGCCATGCTTAATACTCGTTGCTCTAAAATAATCGTGTTGTTATTGGCATTCCTCTTTGTCTGCTCTCTCCCCGTTGTTTCTGCTCATGAAGGACACTCCCATGAAGCCGTGATTACCATCGGGAAGAAGACCGTTGTTCATCTTCAAACAATCCTGTCAACCTACCAGGATGTGCATACTCATTTGGTAAAGAAAGACCTGGATGGCATTTCCGGTTTAGCCCAGAAGATGTCAGATGCTGCCAGACAAGCTATTCAAACGGAATCAAATGGAGCCGGCAGGCACATGATGGAGCACGTGCTTGCAGGAGCGGAAGACCTGCAAAAAGCAAAAAGCATTCAAGACGCCCAAAAGTCCTTTGCGTCAATAAATGATGGCCTTTTGCCATTTTTCAAGTCCTGGCCTAACCAGCTCAAACGGAATGAATTGAAGATGTGCAAATGCAAACATGACGGACATTGCTGGCTTCAATCACAGAACTGCGCTTCTGCCTGTCCTCACAATGCAGACCAGACAACGGTGTGCACAGAAATTGAAGAGATAAAATAATGCTCCCATTTCTCAATTTATGAGCAACCATTACCGGCATTTTAACGCTGCTGCTACGTTAGATGCGGCCCGGGCCTATAAGCGACATATTGAAGATGGTGGGAAGATGTTTGTGACGATAGGCGGCGCAATGAGCACTGCCGAGATTGATCTTTCCCTGGCCGGGATGATCCGACAGGGAAAGGGCATTCGATAATATGCTGAGCAGCTACAGCAGATAAGAGATATAGCCGATATAGAGCGCAATATACAGCAACCCCTCTCCCTTTGTCAGCCTGCCTTTCCGAAGAGCTGCATACAAGAGCAGGGTTATAATTGCGAGAAATATGAGGTCTGGATAGATCTTTTGAAAATTGATCGTTAGCGGGTTCAGAATAGAGGCAAAACCAAGAATCCAGAGGATATTGAATATATTTGAGCCCACGATGTTTCCGATTGACATTGCATATTCACCCTTCCTTGCCGCAAGAATGGAAACAATCGTTTCTGGCAATGAAGTGCCTGCCGCCACAATGGTTGCGCCGATGAGCCACTCGGTAACCCCGGCAGAGCGCGCCAGCTTTACCGCATAATCCACCGTAAAATATCCGCTTATCAGGACTCCCGCAAGCAGAAGGACAACGACGACGGCCTCTTTGATTTTTGATAAATTTTTATCAGGCCCAGTCTTGCGGTGAACCCTGTCGTGTCTTATGATCGTGTAGGTGTAGCCTGCAATGATCGCTACCATCGCTATTCCTGTAAGCCTTCCCATTTTTCCAAGGTATGCAAAAAGGCATATGATAATGACAGCAAACAGCATTACCAGCCCATCCCTTTTTGCGAAGATAGTCTCTTTTATTGAGAGAGGGCTTATGATGCTTGCTACACCAAGGATGAAAGCAATGTTATAGATATTCGAGCCAACGATATTGGAAACCGATAAATCGCTGCTTTGTCTGACAGCGGCCATCGATGACACAACAAATTCCGGGAGCGACGTCCCGTAGGCAAGCACCGTAAGTCCTATGACTGCCGATGAAACGCCAAAGGCCCTGGCGAGTCTCTGTGCGGACAGAATAAGCTTTTCGCCTAAGAATACCAGCACGCCGAGACTTGCAGTAAGCGCAAGGAGGTTTATGAAGATTTCCATCGGTTTCTGAGGAAAATAATAGAACAAAGTAGTAACTATTCAGCGAAACTGACGATGACAGAGAATATTGTCTCAGAATAGTTAGTAGCCAATAGGAAAACCGGACAAACGGGAAAAATCCCGAAGGGATGTCATGATTATAGAAAAACGCACCACGATATTCAACCCCGTAAGGGGTGAAATATCTGGACAATAGCGACACGATGCTACCCCTACGGAGTCAACCATACTTGCGTAACAACAAAATATAATCATGGCATCCCTTCGGGATTCCCCGGTCTTGCAATTTTCGCTGAATAGTTACAATCTGAGAAAGCTCCGTGTCTCTTTTCAATTTATTTCGTAATCGCTTGCTCTCCGGGCTTACCGTGCTATGGTCTTACCTCATCATTCCTCTTATCTCAGTTCCATTGTTTCCGCGTACGCGATATAACGAATCCATAGCTGCTGGCTTATTATACCCGGTTTCGTTTTTATTTCATCAAAACTTTTATTCGTCTCTCTCATGCATCGTATTCTGAATTGATTTTCAATATTGAATCTGCTAGTATTTTAAGCTGAAAACTCTTAAAGAAGCCCAATTGATTTATGAATGGATCGAACGTTCATCTGGATATCACGAGCAGCCATGCGCAAAGTTAACAAGGTTATTGCCGCTATTCAAATTTTCATTTTTTTCAGCCTCACCTTATGTGACGGTGGCATACCCTTCAATGTGTCCGTGAAATCGGGTGAATATCCCTGCAAAGACCATGCATGTGGTTGCAAGTCAGAATCTGATTGCAAGGCACGTTGCTGCTGTTCGCCGCGGGGGAATGCGTCAGCGTCTCAATCTGATGTAAAAAACCCGAAAGACAGCTTTCAATCATTCATAAGCAGCCTCCAGTGTAAATCCGGAAGTGATGCAGTCACCATAATGCACGTTGACCTGAAATTCATTCCGGACAATGATGGTTTGATTTCCTCAATAACATTTTTATGTTTTCTTACCAGCGATACCGTAGTTTACCCTGGTGAACCTATGGTATCACCTCCCGAAAAGCCTCCCCGTTGTTCCGCGTAAAACCAAAACTCCTGACAAAGCAGACGCATCAGACGAGCGCTATTACGGGTATGAGCAATCATTGCGACGCGATTGTCTCCCTATTACCCGAATTGCCGACACAAAACTGCCGATCACTCGCATCTATTTTCAATCGCTATGCTAAGCCATCTCTCTGTTCAGGGAAGAGATAAGGCCGGTAAGGGGATGTATATTCATTCCGGCGGGATACTGTCGTTCATAGCGGTCACGTTTCCCATGATTTCAGCCGAAGGCCTGATTTGATGTATAGGAATTTAAACGTTTGTTGTAGGGGCGAAGCATTTGCTGAAATGAAATTTGAATGTCATCTTATATCCTGGACAGCAAATGCTTCGCCCCTACGTGTGACATCAAACGAGGTCGCCGAAGGCCTAATTTCGTCGCAGCAATTAATTTTTTTAATTTGAACATTATTCAATTTTCTAAGGAGTTATTATGAAGTTTTTTGGTGCAATAATCCTGGTTCTCCTCTGTACTTCCCGTGCTGTTTATGCACACGGCGAGTGTTGCCTCTCAAGAACGCTTTTTGAGGCGGCCACCTCTCATGTTACCTCGGCATCAAATTTTGGCCTATCACTTCAGTATGAATACACCAATATGGAGACAATACGGGATGGGTCCGACCGTATCGGCCACAATACCCTGCTGGATCAGGTAGCTGCAGAATGGCCGGCGATGCCTATGGATGGGAAGAGCTTTGCAATACCGACAAGGATGATTATGCAAAAGTATACCGTGTTAGGCACCTATTCTGTCACGGAACGGCTTCAGTTTCTGACTACGGTTCCCTATGTGATAAACGACATGGATATGAGAATGGTGATGAGGAGTCCGATGGGAATGGATATGAGGATGGACATGGAGATGGATACCATAGAGGGGCTTGGAGACATGACCCTTATGGGGCTTTACAAGCCTTATCTGGATAATCCCGATGCCCCAGCAAAAAAGCTAACCGTGGGAATCGGACTAAAACTCCCGACGGGTAAAAATGACGATGAGACAGATTCCGGCAACCTTGCCCATGCCGTGATGCAGGCAGGGACAGGGTCGTGGGATCCTCTTTTTCTCATCAATTACCTCCACACGCTTTCCCCTGTGGTCTTTCAGGCCAATCTTTTGTATCATGCGACGACAGAAGGTGACGAGGGTTATGAATTTGGAGACAAGGTATCACTCGACCTTATCGCCCGATACCTGCTAACCAGCTATGTAAACCCCGGCCTGGAGCTCAATCTGTTTTATGCAGGGCAGGACACCGATCATGACGACAGATATTCAAGACCGGATGAATCCCTTTTGGATAACACCGACAATACCGGCATTACCTCTGTTTCAATTACGCCTTCTCTTCAGGTAAGGATACCGAAGACGGGCGGGAGTATTGATCTGAAATTTCAGCAACCCCTCTACCAGCATGCCAGAGGCATCCAGCAGGTAGTGGACTGGAGGGCAATGGCCTCTATCGTTTGGGCTTTTTAAACCGGCAAATGATTGATATGGAGTAGCAAGGTAGTATTTCAAAAAAACAGAGCATAGATATTTGCCTGTGGTGTGATGTTTCATGCCAGGAATACGTAACCCTGTCAGGGCTTCAAACCCTGACAGGGCTGACTCACCGTGGGCAATGCCAATGAGTATAGACTTTACAAAAACCTCTTCCGAAAAGGAATCCTTTTCCCACCCCTTGTCGATTGAATATATCTGTTGTAAGGATATACAATTTGTAGTAGAATCCCGCCTGATATTAGGAGATCGGGATGCAGGCATGCCAATTTTAATTCCGTCTCTTTAAAAAAGTATAAGCTCATTTGCCAATAGAATGGTTGAGGGGTTATTCATCATGAAAGATGCTATGCCCATCCCGCTAACGCGCAAGGCCAGAGGCACAAGTTTGTAAACCATTTAAAACGAAAATACCAGGCTGGCTATATTATTCCTGTGTAAAAACTTCTTTTTTTGCAAGTTTTTTCGCAACCCTATCTACCCCTTATCAGAAGGTACCGTTTATTTATAAGAGAAGGATTGCTTCGCTTCGCTCGCAATGACAACGCACAATATGTCATCGGAGGCATAGCCAGTGTCTTGCGAGTGTAAATGTGCTGATTACTGTGCAATGGAGGAACAGTATTGCATCAACGACATAGCCAATGTCATTGCGAGGGTCTTGTCCGAAGTAATCTCCCGCTTTCACAGCGGAGAATTGGTTGCGGCTTTGCTGCGCCAGGAAATTTACAGATAAGTTTGGTACAGAAGACTTTAATTCCGTCGTAAATATAAGTGGAGGGCTAAGATGTCAGAGTACTTTGCACACAGCTTTGAAGGAAGGTCAGTTGAGGAATGGCATCGTTTGGAAAAACATCTTATCGGCGCTGCTAATCTCGCCAAAGGATTTGCCGATGAATTTGGCGACGGAGATCTAGCTTACTGGGTGGGTTTGTGGCATGATTTTGGAATTAACTCAAATGGAGATTAAATATGTTTCGTGACACCGATTATATTGCCCATCGCAGAGAAAATGACGGTGAAATACACTGGCTGTCACATCATCTCGAAGCAGTTTCAAAGCTGTCTGGTGAGTTTGCTTCAAAGGTCAAGATGAAAGAACAGGGTGAACTGCTTGGGCTTCTACACGACATTGGTAAAACAAGTCAAGAATTTGAGCAATACATTAAATCAGCCGTTGGCCTTATTAATCCAGATGAGGACGATTATGTTGATGCTGAAGGGAAGAAGGGCAAAATTGATCATTCAAGTGCGGGCGCGCAGGTCATTTACAGGGAGATTGCCCATAATGGGAAAGAATCTGAATTTGCAGCACAAGTCTTATCTTTGTGTTTAGCGTCTCATCATTCTGGTTTGATAGATTGTATTGCCCCTGACGGCATGGATACTTATTCAAAATGCATGAATAAAAAGACGGAACGAACTCATCTTGACGAAGTAATCGGGAAGCTGAGCAACGAGGGTCGAATGCGCATTGCAAGTTATCTTCAATCAAAAGAGTTTTCCAAGAAACTTGCAGACAGATTTTCGTCGCTAAAATCTCCGTATGATTCCAAGGACACTTTAGCTTTTAAATGCGGTCTCTTGGTGAGGTTCCTTTTTAGCTGTCTCATCGATGCAGACAGACTGAATACGGCTGATTTCGAAAAAGCGGCTTTGGCAAAATTGCGGCATTATGGAAACTACGAGGATTGGAAGGTTTTGATCGCAAGGTTAAATGAGAAATTGAAGGATTTTGACTCAAAGGGCATCAATGCCATACGCCAAAGAATATCGCAAGAATGTTACGGCTTTGCGAAAAAGCCAAAGGGGTTGTATCGACTGACTGTCCCTACTGGTGGCGGTAAGACTTTTGCCAGCCTGCGATTCGCTTTGCATCATGCGGATAAGTATGAGATGGATAGAATTATTTATGTGCTGCCGTTCACTACTATTATTGATCAGAATGCCGAAGAGATACGCAAGGTATTAGAAGATAAAGACAAGAATGGCAAGTATCTGGACCGTGTTGTATTGGAGCACCACTCTAATCTAATGCCAGATAAAGAGACGGCAAGGCAAATGGTGCTTTCTGAAAATTGGGATGCGCCTGTTGTGCTTACAACTAATGTGCAAATTCTTGAGGCTTTATTTGGTTCTGGGACACGAGGCGCGCGCAGGATGCATCAGCTTGCAAACGCGGTGATTATTTTTGACGAAGTCCAAACTTTGCCGTTGAAGTGTGTGCAAATGTTCAATACGGCTGTAAATTTTTTGGTAAATAATTGTGGCTCGACAGTTGTGCTTTGTACGGCGACTCAGCCACTATTGGATAAGATCGAACCGAAATCGAGGGCATTGCCAATTACCATTGAACAACAGATGATTCCCAATACAAGACAATTATTTGATGATCTGAAGCGCGTTAAGGTTAAAGATAAAACAAAAGTAGGTGGCTGGAGCTACGATGAAATAAAAGACCTTGCAGGCAAAAAGGTTGCTGAAACAGGCAGCGTTCTGGTAGTCGTGAATACAAAGACATCAGCGCGTGAAACCTATCTACAATGTAAACAGATAAACAATGTTGAAACATATCATTTAAGCGCTCATATGTGCCCTACTCATAGACTTGATGTATTAGAACATATAAAGAAGTGTCTTGATCCAAATAACTCAAAGCCCGTTATTTGTGTCAGCACCCAGCTTATTGAAGCAGGTGTTGATATTTCCTTCGGCTCGGTTATTCGCTTTGTGGCAGGGCTTGATTCAATAGCACAGGCAGCAGGCAGGTGTAATCGGAATTGTGAGCGTTTGACACCAGGCGAAGTATTTATAATCAATCCGGCTGAAGAAAATATAAATAGGCTTGAGGATATCAGAATTGGCAAAGAGAAGTCCGAACGAGTGCTTGGTGAATTCAAAGCCACCCCGGAAAGGTTTGGGAATAACATAATAAGTCCTGAAGCTATGGAGCAATATTATCAATACTACTTCTATCAAAGAGCGAAAGACATGAATTATCCCGTTTCTGCTAATTCTCCAGTTGGGCGGGAAGATAATTTGTTTAATCTCCTGTCAGTTAATTCAGTGTCGGTGGAAGAGTACAGGCGAATCAACAAGGGTAATTATCCTGTAATTCCTTTGAGACAGGCTTTTATGACGGCTGCCAAATCTTTTCAGTCTATTGAGTCCATAACACGCGGAATCGTTGTGCCGTATAGAAAAGACGGGAAAGAGATCATTAACCAGCTTTGTTCAGTTTATGAACTGGAAAAGCAATATAAACTAATCCGGCAAGCTCAGCGTTATTCGGTAAATATCTTCCCGGACGTGCTAAAAAGATTGCGAGAGCGTGGAGCCGTTAACGAAGTTCAGATGGGATCAGGGATATTATATCTTGACGAACAATATTATAGCGATGAATTCGGCTTAAGCGAGAAGCCGGTGAACGAAATGAGATTTTTAAGTGATAAATAAAAGGAGGTGTTCATGGAAAAAGAAAACAGAGTTGAATTCAAGGTTTCCGGGAAGTACGCCCTCTTTACTGACCCGCTGACAAAAATCGGTGGTGAGAAATGTTCTTATCACATTCCTACCTACGAAGCTTTGAAGGGTGTATTGAGTTCGGTATATTGGAAGCCGACTATTGTATGGATTATTGATAAGGTCAGGGTTATGAAGCGTATCAGGACGCAGACACGAAGCGCAAAACCTGTTAAGTATGGTGGGGGTGGGAACGACCTTGCAATCTATACTTACCTTGCCGATGTTGAGTATCACGTTCAGGCGCATTTTAATTGGAATATTAATCGCAAGGATATGGAGAAAGATAGGAATGAAAACAAACATTTCTTCGTTGCCAAACGAATGATAGATAAGGGCGGTAGACGGGATATATTTTTAGGCGCGCGAGAATGCCAGGCCTATATTGAACCGTGTAAATTTGGGGAAGGGAAAGGTGATTACGACAACTACGGCGAGATAGGATTTGACCTGATGTTTCATGGCTTTGATTACCCAGACGAGATTGGAAAGAATGAGCTTCATGCACGGTTCTGGCGTCCAAAAATGATTGATGGCAAGATTGATTTTATTCGGCCCGAAGCGTGTACTATCCGGAAACTTGTCAGACCAATGAAAGCCAACCCGCCTAAATCAATTGGATTAGAAGAAGATGGATTGTTGGAGGGTTGTGAAGGAATGGAGGTGATGGAATGAGTTGGATACAAAAGTTATATGAAACCTATGAGAACTGCCAGCCAATGATTGGCAAAGTTGCCTCTGATAAGGAAGTACCTCTTCTTCCAATTTGCCACACAACTAATAAGGCACAAATTGAGATTGTTATTGACTATCAAGGGAATTTTAAAAGAGCCAGAATTGTACCCAAAAATGATGCAAGAACGATTATTCCATGTACGGAAAAGAGTTCTGGAGGGCGAACAAGTGGAGAAGCTCCACATCCGTTATCTGATAAATTGCAATATGTAGCAAAGGACTATAAAGACTACGGTGGGGACAAAAAACATTACTTTGAATACTATACAGCACAGCTTGAACAGTGGTGTAAATCAAAGAACAGACACCACAAAGCAATAGCAGTTCTCGAATATGTTAAGAAAGGGACGGTTGTTAAAGATTTGATTAACGCGAAAATATTGATTCCCGGTGCTGGCAGCAAATTGTTAAGAAAATGGGCAGGAGATAGAAAAGCCAAACCCGCTGTCTTTGCGTTGTTTCAAAACGAAAGTTGGCAGGCTGATGCGTTTATTCGGTGGGAAGTTGAAAGTCCTGACGACCCTTGCTCAAAGACATGGGAAGATAAAACTCTTTGGAATAGCTGGATTGGTTATTACTCTGATACCAAGAAAGAGAAATCTCTTTGTTACGTGACCGGGAAGGAAATGTTTTTAGCAGACCTTCATCCAGCAAAATTACGCAATGATGGAGATAAAGCTAAGTTGATTTCGTCCAATGATAAGGACGGTTTTACATTTCGAGGAGAGCTCTTTACGGATAAAAATGGAAAACAGGTTTGCGGAGTTGGGTTTGAAGTAACTCAGAAAGCGCACAGTGCATTACGCTGGCTTATTAGTCGCCAAGGTTATCGTAATGGAGATCAGGCTATCGTTGCATGGGCTACTTCAGGAGCAGATATTCCAGACCCTCTTGCTGATCCTCTGGCTATTTTAGGAGAAGATGACCTTATTAGCGATGATTCCGATAATGTCTCAGTTGCACAGAATCTTGCGATAAAACTGAGAAATAAAATAGTCGGCTACCAATCTGACTTGGGTGATACGACTGGTGTAGTGGTTATGGGACTTGATTCAGCCACACAGGGACGAATGTCTATTACATTTTATCGAGAGTTAACCGGGTCCGACTTCTTAAAACGTATTGATTGCTGGCATGAAAGCTGTGCATGGATTCATAATTATGGATATAATCCTGACACAAATAAACGCATTCGATTTGTCGGTGCACCAGCACCAAAAGATATCGCAGAAGCCGCTTATGGAAGCAAGGTGGACGATAAATTAAAAAAAGCAACAGTTGAACGGCTTTTGCCTTGCATCATTGACGGGCAGCAAATTCCGCGAGATATTGTTGATTCAGCGGTTCGTAGTGCATGTAACCGATCAGGTATGGAAGAATGGGAATGGAATAAGACTCTCAGCATAGCCTGTGCACTTTATAAAAAATTTAATGAAAAGGAGGAATATGGTATGGCATTAGATGAAAATCGGAAGACACGGGATTACCTGTGGGGAAGGCTGTTGGCTGCTGCTGACAGTTTGGAACGATTTGCATTATTTACGTCCGAAAAGAAGAGAGACACTAATGCAGCACGGCTAATGCAACGTTTTGCCGATAGACCGTGCAGCACATGGAAGACGATTGAACTTTCTTTGATTCCTTATAAAGCGCGGCTTGGCGGAAGATCGAAAAAGTATCTTGACGCTATCGATGAAACTATGTGCCTGTTTAATCCGCCAGAGGATTTTACAAGCGACAAACCATTAAGCGGTGAGTTTTTGTTGGGTTATCATTGCCAAAGAGAAGATTTGAAACCTAAGAAAGATGAGCCGCAGAGCGTAGAGGACGATAATTCAACAGAAGAAAATTAAACATTAAAAAAGGAGGTTTCTTATGGAAACATCAAAAGAAGTAAAAACACTTCAGAACAAAATTGACTTTGCCGTTATTTTCAGCGTAAATGACGCAAATCCCAATGGTGACCCTTTAAATGGCAATCGCCCAAGAACAAATTACGATAATATGGGTGAGGTGTCTGATGTGTGTATTAAGCGAAAAATTAGGAATCGCTTGATGGAAGCAGGGCATAGTATTTTTGTTCAATCTGATGATAATCGTATGGATGATTATCGAAGTTTACGTTCAAGGGCGGAAGGCGAATTAAAGAATATTGGCATGGATGATGACAATAAATTTAGAAAAGCAGCTTGTGAGAAATGGCTTGATGTGCGGGCTTTCGGACAGGTATTTGCCTATAAAGCTAAAGGGAACAAAAAAACCAAAAAAGCAAAAGAGGAAGGGGAACAAGAAAAAGGTGATGATTCAGGTGTTTCTATCGGAATCAGGGGCCCCGTTTCTATCCATTCAGCATTCAGCGTTGCGCCAGTTAATAGTCGAATTAGCAGCATACAGATTACAAAAAGCGTTAGCGGTGAAGGAGATGGCACGAAGAAAGCATCAGATACCATGGGAATGAAACATCGTGTTGATCATGGGCTGTATGTTTCTTATGGTGCAATAAACCCTCAGCTTGCATCAAAAACCTGCTTTACCGATAACGATGCGCAAGCCATTAAAAACGCGCTTAAAGATTTATTTAAAAACGATGAGTCTTCGGCTCGGCCTGCAGGAAGCATGGAGGTTGTCGTAATGTTCTGGTGGCCGCACAACAATCCGAATGGACAATATTCTTCTGCCCAGGTGCATCGGTCATTGGATGTTAATCCTAAAAAAGAAGGAACTGATCCTAAGACGATTGAGGATTATTCGATCAAGCTTAAAAGCCTTCCGGGGTTAGAGCCTGAAATATTTAATCCGAACAATGTGGCCATTGAAAAGATTAAATATGACTGACCCAAAAGACTTCCAGTTTATCCCACTCCACGGCGGATACCGCAACCTGCGGTCCTATCAGACTGCGGAAATCGTCTATGATGCCACGGTGGTCTTCTGCAATCGCTTTATTGATAAACGCTCGCGCACCCACGACCAGATGGTGCAGGCTGCACGAAGCGGCGTTCAGAACATTGCAGAGGGAAGCATGGCCTCTGCAACCTCAAAAAAGACAGAATTAAAACTGACCGGCATTGCCCGTGCAAGCCTGGAAGAACTGCTGCTGGATTATCAGGCATTTCTCCGTCAGAATGGGCTGCGCATTTGGGCTAAAGATGCACCCGAGGCGCTGACTGTGAGGAAATATTATCAGTCTGACAGGTCAGACCTGTCGGACAAGTCTGATCCTTATTCTGTAAAAACTGCTTCGCCTGAGATTGCGGCAAACACACTGATCTGCCTGATCAACCAGGCCAGCTACTTGCTGGGACGGCAGCTTCAGAGACTTGAACAACAATTTTTGAAGGAAGGCGGCTTTACGGAAAGACTTTATCGTACGCGTTCACAGATGCGGAATGAGGGAAAGAAGCCTTGAATTATTCTGAGGACGATTTAATTCAGCTCTCTTCCTTACAACACTTTGTGTTTTGCGAACGGCAATGCGCCCTGATTCACATTGAGCAGCTTTGGAGCGAAAATCTCTTTACCGCCGAAGGCAGGATTATGCATGACAAGGTTGACACGGCAAACCGGGAAGTGAGGGGCAAGGTGCGCATTGATTACGGCGTGCCGATGAGGTCTTTGAGGCTTGGATTGATCGGCAAGGCGGATGTCGTGGAGTTTCACAAGAAAGACGATGGGACATGGGCGCCATTCCCTGTGGAATACAAGCGCGGGAAGTCCAAGATGGATAATTGTGACAGGGTGCAACTGTGCGCTCAGGCTATCTGCCTCGAAGAGATGCTGAATGTTGAAATCAGTGAAGGGGCGCTTTTCTACGGGCAGACAAGACGCAGAGAAGACGTGGCATTAGATAAAGCATTGCGGACTGAGACAGAGAATGCCTCAAGGAAGGTGCATGAGCTCATTACATCAGGCATTACCCCGAAGGCGGAATATTCAAAGAAGTGCAAACTCTGTTCATTGCTAAATCTGTGCATGCCGAAGGTGAACATCAGGGTAAGTAATTATCTGATGAGGGCAATGGATTCCGCAGCAGATGAAAATGAGGAGGCACACAATGGCTGACCAGAAAGAATTCCCGCTTATACCGCCACATGGCGGGTATAGGGAACTGCAATCCTACAAAATGTCAGAGATTGTTTATGATGCTACAATAGTATTCTGCGACCGATTCATCGACCGCCGTTCCCGCACCCACGATCAGATGGTGCAGGCGGCGCGTAGCGGCAAGCAGAATATTGCCGAAGGGAGTATGGCTTCAGGCACTTCTAAAAAAACCGAACTAAAGCTTGTCGGCGTGGCACGGGCAAGCCTTGAAGAACTGCTTCTTGACTTTCAGGATTATTTGAGGCAGCGCAAGCTACCTCTCTGGGGAAAAGAGCATGAGCAGGCGCTTGCTGTGCGCAAACTTGCGCATAGTAAAAATAGGTCTTATGAGACTTATAAGACCTATCTGGAGGCTTCGCCTCCGGAAGTGGCGGCAAACACCATGATCTGCCTGATTCACCAGACAAACTACCTGCTCGACCAGCAGTTGCGGGCATTGGAAAAGACCTTTCTGAAAGAGGGTGGGTTCACAGAAAGGCTCTACCGGGCACGATCTGAAAAAAGAAAGAATAGGACAAAAGAATGAAAAGACACCTGAACACATTATTCGTCACAACGCAGGGGGCGTATCTTGCCAAGGAGGGCGAGACGGTGGTGGTGAAGGTTGAGGGTGAGGTGAAACTGACCATCCCGGTTCATACCCTCGGCGGGATTGTCTGTTTTGGCCAGGTCTCGTGCAGCCCTTACTTAATGGGATTCTGCGCTGAGAAGGAGGTGGCAATCAGTTTTTTGACGGAAACCGGCGATTTTCTCGCAAAGGTGCAGGGCCCGGTGTCGGGCAACGTGCTTTTGAGGCGCGAGCAGTACCGCAGGGCCGATAACCCAAAATCCTCTGCATTAATAGCTCATGCCGTATTGACCGGTAAAATAGCAAATTGTCGCACGGTGCTTTCGCGCGCATTACGAGACCATTCGGATAAGATTGACGCAGATGCGGTTTCAAAGGCTTCTCAGAGGCTTGCCTATTACATCGTGCGGCTAAATGCTGAATTGACACTGGATATTTCACGCGGAATAGAAGGGGAGTCCGCATCCACATACTTTGGTGTCTTTAATCAATTGATTACTTCACAGAAAGATGATTTTCGCTTTCGGGAAAGAAACAGGAGGCCTCCGTTGGATACGGTAAACTGCCTGCTCTCTTTTTTGTATACCCTCCTGATGCATGACGTGCGTTCCGCGCTTGAGGGTGTGGGTCTTGACCCTGCGGTTGGCTTTTTGCACCGAGACCGCCCGGGCAGATATGGTCTGGCGCTTGACCTGATGGAGGAATTTCGCCCTTTCATTGCAGACCGATTGACGCTCTCTCTGATCAATCTCGGCCAGGTACAGGCGAAAGGATTTCAGAAGAAGGAATCGGGCGCAGTATGGATGGATGATGACACGAGAAAGACCGTCCTGGTGGCCTACCAGAAGAGAAAGCAGGAAGAGATACTGCATCCGTTTTTGAATGAGAAAGTAACTGTGGGGCTGCTCTTTCATATACAGGCATTACTCATGGCCCGTTATTTACGCGGAGATATGGACAATTACCCGCCTTTTCTATGGAAGTGATAATTAATAGAGACAAAGGCACAAAGGCACAAAGGCACAAAGTTAAGAAGGGACAATCAAAATGAGAAACTATAGGGATCTCGTTGTATGGCAAAAATCAATGGTGTTGGTAACTAATGTTTATTCAATAACAAGATTGCTCCCGAAAGAAGAACTCTATGGATTGGTATCGCAAATAAGAAGAAGTGCGGTATCAATACCAAGTAATATTGCAGAAGGATATGGCAGATATTCTACAAATGATTATGTTCGTTTTTTACAGATAGCAATTGGCTCTTTATATGAATTGCAAACTCAATTGGAGATTTGTTTAAATTTAGGGTATTTATCAAAAGAACATTTTGAAAAGATTTATGAACAGAGTAGGGAGATAGAAAGAATGCTCAGTAGTTTAATCAAAAAAGTAGGAAATTGCTTAGGTACATAGTAACAAATGGAAGATGAGGAGCTTATGGATTTGTATATTTGATTAAACTTTGTGCCTCTGAGCCTTTGTATCTTTTTGCCTGAGTTAGGAGTGAATATGCTTGTGCTTATAAGCTATGATGTTGCATCTGATGATACCGGACAGCGCCGCCTGCGAAGGGTTGCCCGCGCATGTAAGGATTACGGACAGCGGGTGCAGTATTCGGTGTTTGAGTGCATTGTTGATCCTGCTCAGTGGACAATGCTGAAGGCGAGATTGATTTCAGAGATTGACCCCGAGAAAGACAGCCTGAGATTTTATTACCTTGGCGCCAACTATAAGCATCGTGTGGAGCACGTTGGCGCAAAACCGTCTGTTGAACAGGACGGGCCTTTGATTGTTTAAACGCCGGTGCGAACCTTGAGCTTACATAATTTCTCAGGATGGTTCGCGGAGATGAAAAGATGTTGTGTGTAAAGGTGTTAGCAAAATGACCGTTGATAACCGAAGATTATTTTAGATGCAAAATGATGTATCCGCGCAAAACAGCAAGGAAGTTGCCCGTTGCTGGTAGGTTACGAGCGCGGGGTCGCTCCCCGCGCGGGAGCGTGGATTGAAACCCAAATTGTTCCGGGAAAAAATCGGAATTATTGACGTCGCTCCCCGCGCGGGAGCGTGGATTGAAACAGATCAGTATCATCTATGTAGGTTGGAGGAGGAGTCGCTCCCCGCGCGGGAGCGTGGATTGAAACTCTTGGAAGTACGAATATCCCAACGGTGAGTGGGCGTCGCTCCCCGCGCGGGAGCGTGGATTGAAACGTTTTGCAGTACAAAGTGGGGCAAGGCGCTTACGTCGCTCCCCGCGCGGGAGCGTGGATTGAAACCCCGGATTGTTTCAGGAATTTTTGATGAATCATGTCGCTCCCCGCGCGGGAGCGTGGATTGAAACTTTGTAACGTGATCGCATTTGCAACCCGCCCCCAGTCGCTCCCCGCGCGGGAGCGTGGATTGAAACTAACAAGATTTGGGCGTGTTTCCAGCCTGATGAGGGTCGCTCCCCGCGCGGGAGCGTGGATTGAAACAATTTCCCAGGCAAGGGACTGCGGCCATGACCGCGTCGCTCCCCGCGCGGGAGCGTGGATTGAAACCCGCCGATCCACCTGCAAGGGTGGGGAGGTGCGGGTCGCTCCCCGCGCGGGAGCGTGGATTGAAACAGGATATAATGTGCGGGGTAATACCGCCGGAATGGTCGCTCCCCGCGCGGGAGCGTGGATTGAAACAAGAAATTGTTTATGATCTCTTTGGTCGCTATAGTCGCTCCCCGCGCGGGAGCGTGGATTGAAACGTAACGCGATGGAGGGGAAGGTATAACGAGATGTCGCTCCCCGCGCGGGAGCGTGGATTGAAACTACTCCCTTTCAATCCCCGCAAACTCCCCGGTTGGTCGCTCCCCGCGCGGGAGCGTGGATTGAAACGAGATACCACGCAGTCAGGAGTTATAGGCAATCTTGTCGCTCCCCGCGCGGGAGCGTGGATTGAAACGGCTTGCTTACAAGCTCTCCGGCCATATCCGTGGTCGCTCCCCGCGCGGGAGCGTGGATTGAAACATTCACCGCGCTCCGGCAGGTAGAGGCGGCGCAAGTCGCTCCCCGCGCGGGAGCGTGGATTGAAACGCCGAAGCTGCCGGATGGGTGCCCATTCGGTCTGGTCGCTCCCCGCGCGGGAGCGTGGATTGAAACCTGTGATAATTGGTACATCCATGATGGTAAAATAGTCGCTCCCCGCGCGGGAGCGTGGATTGAAACTAGACAAGGATCAATGTACTATGTACGAGTATAATGTCGCTCCCCGCGCGGGAGCGTGGATTGAAGCGGCGTAGGGACACGATGCATCGCGTCCCTACGCGTTGGTATGCTCTTTGTGCGACATGTGCTCAAGAGGAGGTACAATAGAGAAAAGAATGGATGCGTTATGACAGCATGATGAACTTCAAATAGGGCTCCTCAAGATGTATTCCGTCTATGGGAAAGTCTAAACCCTGTGACGAGACGCCCATCAGCTTATATGGTTTGGAAGTGAAGTTTTTTATCTTCGGTAAGAGTTGAAACAGTTTTGAAAAGTTCATTTTTGCCAGGTTTGTGGAAAAGATGAGGATGCCGTCCTCGCGAAGGAGGTCGAGCCCCCGCCCAAGCAATTGAGGAAAATCCTTCTCCACCGCAAATACGGCGGCTTTGCTGGTAGAGAAGCTGGGTGGATCAAGAATGATCATGTCAAACGTCCGCCCCTTTTTTTGAAAGAGTTTCGTCCAATCCCATACATCTCCCACAATGAACTCATGATTGTTTGCGTCCAAGTGGTTCAGAAAGAAATTCCTCTTGCTCCATTCTATGGCCTTTTTTGATAAGTCCACGTTGATCGTTCTGGCTGCTCCCCCAAGGCTTGCATACACGGAGAAAGAAGAGGTATAACAAAAGCAGTTCAGCACTTCTCTGTCTTTGGCGAGAAGTTGCACCTTCTTCCGGTTGTCACGCTGATCTAAAAAGAGGCCTGTTCCGCCTCCTTCCAGAAATGATATCGCGAATGAAATGTCGTTTTCCAGCGCCACGAAATTTTCCGGAATTTTTTGTCCACAAATCAGATCCGTTTTGACGTCTTCACCCTTGAGTCGTATCTTTTCCGTGATCGTTTCAGGTGTCAGAAGTTCATGCAGGGCATGGTAAATACCCTCCTTTCTCTGTTGTTCGTATGACTTAAAATATTGGATAAGGATGTTTTTGTCATAGACGTCTATTGTTACCGCGGGCAGCCCGTCACCGTAAGAGTTGATCAGCCGGTAGGCATTTGTGCCGGCGAGGTTGACGTATTTCTTCCGGAGCGCCCACGCTTTTTGAATGATTGACTTATAAGAGGACATAGTTCCTGGGAACAAAATAATTTTCTGCCGTGTTTATTGCAATGTGCTTATTTTTGATAATTTTGTGATTCATACTGTAAGGAGGCTGAACGCATGACGACGAAGAGATTTTTTGTATGCCCTCATTGTGGGAACAATAAGGAATTTAAAATTTTTACGAGCAATTTTCAGATTGTCAAACAATCACCCGAACTGGGCATAAGAACTGAAGAAAGCGGCACATTGCCCAGTTTAAGGCAGGACGACAACTATATTGAATGTCCACGGTGTTTTCAACGATTTGATTACGATCATGCCGTAACTACCGGTAAAAAATATATCCAGACATCGCAAAAACCCCGAAAAGGCGCTACGTCTACCATGGTGTCTCATTCATGAGGATGAGACACCTCTCCTCTCCTCTCCTTTCTCTTCACCTCTGCTGATAGAGGAATTTCTATCGATGAGGTCTTCCCGTCCGAAATTTTCTGACATCAAATCAGAATCCCGGCCTCTCCACGAAATGGTGTCGTACGCCGTACCCTTCAGATCGGGTCTATATGAACAAATGCCTTATGAATACTCTCAATGGACTCCACGGTCCGTTGCACGTTTTTCCCGAGGTTGTGCGCCTGAGTCAGCGTCAGGGCATGGTCTACGGATATATGAATTTCAACGTGAATGTAATGTCCCACGTAATGTGCGCGGACGTCGTGAATACCTATAACGCCTGAAACGGCAGCGGCCTTCTTTTTAATCTCCTCCATAATGCTGTCTTCCGGTTGTTTGCCCATGAGGTAATCAATATTATTCACGCCGATCTTGTATCCTGAATAAATAATCCAAAAGCTGATAAAGATTGCTGCAATGCCATCTATCCTGACATATCCGAGGAGACCGCCAATAATCCCGAGAAGGGCGGCAGATGATATGCAGACGTCGTTTCTGCTGTCGATAGAGCTTGCCAGCAAGGCGGGACTGTTGATTTTATGGCTTACCTTTTTCAGATAGCCGGACATAAATAATTTCATGCCGATAGATACGAGGAGGGTTATCATTGCAGGGATGCCGATCTTCGGGGCATAAGAATCCAGAAGTTTGAAAACAGCGGTGTGCAGGATTTCAAATCCTAAAATACCGGCAAAAATTGCGACAATCAAACCCGCTATCGGTTCCGCCCGATGGTGACCAAAGGGGTGCCCGTCATCCGCCGCCTTTGAGGATACCTTTACGGCAAAGAAGATGATTACCGAAGAGATAATATCGGTGAGGGAGTTAAAGGCGTCTGAAATGATGGCAAGGCTGTTTGACATGATGCCAGCGGTGATCTTGATTGCAAAGAGAAAGATATTGCAAATGACCAGAATAATGGTTGCCTGACGGCCTTTACTTTCCATGGGTATCGATTCCCGTTCATCCCTAAAGAGGCGTGTCTTACGCCAAAGATTTACATATTTACATGATTTTGGCGTGAAATACAACGAAATACTTTTCTCCTTTACTCACGCATCGTTCCATTGTACATTATAAGCATGAAGATCACCTTTTTTGGTGCGGCAAAGACGGTTACCGGCTCCTGTTACGGCATCCATGCAAATGCGACAAATATCCTGGTAGATTGCGGTTTCTTTCAGGGGACGAAGGATAACGAGCAAAAAAACAGCAGCCCGTTTCCCTTCAGGCCGTCAGAAATTCAGTACGTCCTCCTGACCCATGCGCATCTCGATCATTCGGGTCTCATTCCCAAACTGGTAAAAGAAGGTTTTCGGGGCAAGATCCTCGCAACTCACGCCACCGTTGATTTGTGCGGCGTTGTGTTGCTGGATTCTGCCCATATCCAGGAACGGGATGCGGAGTGGGAAAACGAGCGACATATGAGGGCGGGAAGACCTCTCGTTAGTCCCTTGTATACGGTTCAGGAAGCCGCTGACAGTATCGCCTATTTCCACGGGATTTCCTATGGAGAGACGCGGGAACTGGGGGATGGGTTTAAAGTGAGATTTCGTGATGCAGGCCATATCCTGGGCTCTGCCATAGTGGAGCTGTGGGTGCGTGACGATACGATGGAAAAGAAACTGGTCTTCTCCGGAGACCTGGGGCAAAAGAATGTCCCCCTCGTTAAAAACCCGACGTTTATTGAAGAAGGGGATTATGTTTTCATAGAATCAACGTATGGTAACCGGAGACACAAGGGAATAGAGGAGACCGTTGAAGAATTTAACCGCGTAATTGCAGAATCGGTAAAGAGGGGCGGGAATGTGATTATTCCGGCATTTGCCGTAGGGCGGACGCAGGAGGTTCTTTATCTCCTGAATCAGATGGCCAGAGCGGGGAAAATAAACCAACTCCGGGTCTTCGTGGACAGCCCGATGGCCCTGCAGGCGACTCGCATCACGATAAAACATCCTGAATGCCTGGACGAGGAGACCCTGGCGCTGGTAAAGAGAGGCGGCTTTTCCAGGGGTGCGCTCGAGCTAACCTTTACGGAGTCAGCCGAAGATTCAAAGAGCATAAACAAGTTGAAAAGCAGCGCCATCATTATCTCAGCCAGCGGCATGTGTGAGGCAGGCCGCATCCGGCATCACCTGAAACATAACCTATGGCGTCCGGAATGCAGTGTCATCTTTGTTGGATTCCAGGCGGCGGGCACTTTGGGACGCCGGATTGTTGAGGGCGCTAAAATCGTAAGTATTTTTGGCGAGGAGATTGCCGTAAAGGCATCCATTTACACGATTGGCGGTCTTTCTGCCCATGCAGACCGCGATGAACTCCTGGACTGGCTTGGTAAATTCAAAAAGCGGCCGCAGCGTGTCTTTGTCATGCACGGTGAAGAAAATACTGCCGTGGACTTTGCAAAGACGATTCATGATCGGCTGCGTTATGACGCTTATGTGCCTGACATGCTGGAACATATTCAACTATAGGCGTGGTATGACAAGGAAATTGAAAGGAAAGATATCTTTATGCGAATCCCGCTGACCAAATATGGCAGACGAGAGCTGGTTCTCTTTGGCGTTCCCTGTGTGGCTGGGCTTGTATTGTCCCTTATATTTTTACCGTGGATAGCGCCTCTTCCTGTCTTTGTCCTGGCCTTTCTCCTTAACTTTTTTCGCGATCCGGACAGAGATGCCCCGCACGGTGACGGCCTCATTATTGCCCCTGCTGACGGCACGGTATCTCATATTGTGCCGGTCTTTGAGGACAACTACCTGCACTGTAATACAACGAAGGTCAGCATTTTTATGTCCGTGCTGAACGTGCACGTAAACCGGATGCCGGCGCACGGGTGTGTCGAATATATAAAGCACACGGACGGAAAATTCCTTGATGCCAGGGATGATGAGTGTTTTCGGAGTAATGAAAGCAATCTGATGGGTTTGTCCCTCAGGGAAAACGATATCAGGATTGCGGTAAAACAGATTGCAGGCAGGATCGCCAGACGCATTGTATGCGCATGCAAGGTAGGGGATGTTTTAAGGCAGGGGCAGCGATTTGGCATGATCAAATTTGGTTCACGGGTAGAGGTCTTTGTTCCTGACGCGGTGCCGTTTGAGGTAATGGTTAAGGTGGGTGATAAGGTAACGGCGGGAAAAACGGTGCTTGGGAAGATAAAGAATACATAGCGCAGCAAGGCCGCAACCAATTCTCCGTTGTGAAAGCGGGGAGATTGCTTCGGAAAAGGCCCTCGCAATGACAGCGACCATGCACTTTGATGGCACACGGCACGTTGTCATTGCGAGTGAAGCGAAGCAATCCTTCTCCTATAAATAAACAGTACCTTCTTATGGTAAGGGATAAATGGGGTTGCCAAAAACTTGCAAAAAAAAGAAGTTTTGGAACTCTTTACGTTCCTGGAACATGAGGATGTCAGTCCCTATAATAACCATGCTGAGCAACAGATGCGAAAGCCAGTATTGACCAGAAAGGTCTCACAGCAGAACCGCTCTGAGGATGGCGCTAAGACACAGGCCATCCTTATGTCTCTGCTTCGTTCTGCTGAATTACAAAGAATCAATCCAGTGGAAAATCTTCTGGCAAGCGCAAAAAATGCCCTTATGGTGAAAACGCCTTCCGGGTTTGCTTGCAAAATCGTTTGTTAATTTTTCAAAGAACTAAAGTGTTTTGTGAATTTTCGTGTTATCGCAGTAACCTTGTGCCGTTTTCCAAATCATGGACTCCAGAATCTTAAAAAAGAATGCACGATGTTTACCGGTATGATTGAATCCCTGGCAACGGTAAAAAATTTGTCCCTGCGGGCAGGGGGGGGAGAACTGTTCCTTGATTTTTCCGGCTTTCACGATGGCCTTACGCTGGGAGAAAGTATTGCGATTAATGGGGCGTGTCTCACCGTGAAAGAGATTTCCGGCAGGATGGTAAGTTTTGATATTTCCGGTGAAACCTTGAAAAAAACGGCGCTAGGGAAATTGCAACACGCTGAAAAGGTGAATATTGAGCGATCACTGAAAATGGGTGATCGGCTGGGCGGGCATTTTGTCACCGGTCATGTGGACGGTATTGGTATGATACAAGGAAAGAAGCAGTCTGCCGATCAGTGCACCATGTCCTTTTCAGTGGAGAAAAGGCTTACTGATATGATGATTGAAAAAGGTTCCGTTGCCATAGACGGCATCAGCCTTACGGTGGTAGACCTTGCGGATGGCCTTTTTTCTGTGGCAGTGATTCCCTACACCCTGACAGCAACGACGCTAGGATTCAAGAAGGTTGGGGATCCGGTGAATATCGAGACCGACATGATGGGGAAGTGGATTAAAAAGCATTTGGCAAATATACAGGAAAAGAAGGGGGGTATTACCCGGGAACAATTGATTGAACAGGGGTTTCTGTAGGTTCAATGTGTAATGTGTAGTGTGTTGACAAATTAATTACAATACATTATGCTGTGCTTCATGAGACAAGCAAAAATTCAACTTACCGAGGAAGAACGAGCAGCCTTGAAGTCATTTCGCTCCAAGGGGCAGCACATGACAAGAGAAGTCAATCGTGCGCATATATTATCGGCTTTAGACCAAAATGTGCCTGAAAAACATATTCTGTCTGTTCTGGGTGTTGGCCGCAC
>WBZR01000130.1_pt3 | contig 104001 bp, 89 predicted proteins | sample 5204231 | NCBI WGS metagenome assembly WBZR01 (sample SAMN12412403, study PRJNA552823) | activated sludge metagenome | isolation source: activated sludge from anammox sidestream of wastewater treatment plant... | place: USA: Virginia | collected 2017-08
GGATCTGCCTGGGGAGCCAAGTCCTCGCCCGCGCTGTGGGCGGTCGAACGTTCAAGCTCAAGTTTGGGCACCGTGGCTCGAACCATCCGGTCAAGGACCTGACCAACGGGACTGTGGCCGTGACGAGCCAGAACCATGGCTTTGCCATCGAGCCGGGATCGTTGGACGGATCTCCGGCCCAGGTCACCCAGGTGAACGTCAACGACGGGACCGTGGAGGGGCTTGCCATCCCGAGCGAGAGGGCTTTCGGCGTGCAATACCATCCGGAGGCGGCCCCAGGGCCGTGGGACTCGCGAAAGTACTTCGCGGAGTTTGTCGAGATCATGAAGAAGGGCCAGACCCGGTAAGAGACGACCGGACCGGCCCATTGCCCAGAAGGACACTGCACACTACGCCACAGGCTCGCCTAAGAAAGGTGTGGCAACCCAGTCCCCAGCAATCGCCGTGCCAACCCCTGGCGTTACGTGAAAACCTAGCGAGATTGCTCTTGCGCGGCCCCTTGGGCTCCGGCGTTGGCGAACCGTCGAATATCGCTCGTGAGAACCGTGAGGATCAAGAGCCCGATCAGAAGGAAGCTGACGTTCGCCACCAAGGTTTGGGTCTTGAAGGTCAACCGCCTGCCCCCACGCAGCAGCTCGACCAGGGCGACCATCATCTGGCCTCCGTCGAGCGGCGAGATCGGTAGCAGGTTCAGCACCCCAAAAGACATGCTGAGCAAGGCGGCGAACGTGATGCTGCCGAGAATGCCTTGCTTGCTCGCTTCCGCGGACTGGGTCGCGATCATCGCCGGCCCCCCGAGGTCCTCGGTGGCGCGCTGCGGCTTGGCTGCGAGGGAGGCGAGCCCGAGCGCCATGTCCACAGGCTGACGTACGGCGAGCCCGAGCGCCTCGGTGAAGGTGCTCACCCTCAAGACGGCCTTGGGGCCGACCATGAGCTTGGCCTGGATCCTAGTCTCGCGGGTCGGCATGAGGTCGGATCCCATGACGACGCTCGGCTTCTTGTCCACCTCGGGCAGGACGCTGAACTCCATCCGCTTCCCGCCGCGCTCCACGACGATCGGGATCGGCGACCCGTCGGTCCGGTCACGAACAGCGCCCACGATGTCGAAGAAACGCTTGATCTCGGTACCCCCGACCGACCGTACGACGTCCCCTTCGCGGAGGCCCGCCTTGGCGGCCGGGCCGTCTTGGGCCACGATGCCGAGCACCGGGCCCGTGTCGGGGATTTGGCGGCCCACGCTCGAGAAGACCGCAGTGAGGATGGCGACGCCGAACAAGATGCTGAATAACGGGCCAGCAAACAGGACGACGAGCCGCTGCCAGGGTGGCCGGGAGTAGAAGCCGCCCTCGATTCTTGTCTCTCCTCCGTCCTCGCGGGCGTGCATCCCGTGGATCGCGGCGAATCCCCCTAGCGGGAGCATCAAGAGCGAGAACTCGGTGCCGTGGTTGTCCTTGCGGGCAAGGAGAGGGCGGAACCGCACCTCGACCGGCTCGTCATTCACATGGATCTGACCGACGCCTTGCGGCGAATCCTCCGACTTCCCGAGCACCGGGCGATAGTAAAGGATCATGAGCCCGACCGCCACCCCTGCGCAGAGCACTCCGAGCCATGAGCCGAGCGGTGCCCGGACGCCCGCCCCGAGCAAAAGCAGGAGCACGCCCCCGCCCGCCGACATGAGGAGAGTCCGCGCTGCCGTACCCGCGTCAAGGTGGTACAGCCGCTCCAACCGGAGTGCGACCCACACCGGCACCAAGAGGCCAGCCAGTGCGAGGCCGACCAGACCCGCGGTGCCAGGAGCGAGGAGCGAGGCGAGGGCTGCAACGCCGAAGAGGGCCCAGAGCCACCAGGCCGGTGCCAGCTTGCGGTCAAGGTGCCCGTCCAAGCGAGTGACCCGGCGTCCGCCGACCATGACCGCGAAGGCGTTCACCTTCATCCCGAACCATCGCGCCGTGATGAAGTGGCCGTACTCGTGTACGGCGACGAGGACGACCACGGTCGCGAGGAACGCGAACGCGCCCTGTACGAGGTTCAGCAATACGGAAAGGTCGCCCATCTTCCTAGTTTCAAGACCGTAGCATTGCCTCTACGGTTTCGCGGGCCCAGGCATCCGCATCGAGCAAGGCTTCGAGGCCGCCTGGAACCGGGACGTGCCGATCGAGGACCCGTTCCACGGTCTCCGTAATCTCCAAGAAGCCGCACCGACCCACTAAGAAGGCCTCCGCCGCCGCCTCGTTGGCCGCGTTCATCACGCAAGGGGCGGTGCCACCCATCTCGAAGCTGCGCCGAGCCAGCAAGGGGGCAGGGAACACCTCCAGGTCAGGCTCTTCGAACGTAAGGCTTGGAGTCAGCACCGGGTCATAGGTCGGCAGGTCGTTGGGCACACGGTCGGGTGCGAGCAGCGCGAACTGGATCGGCAGTCTCATATCGGGCCAGCCGAGCTGCGCGAGCATGCTGCCGTCCTTGAGCCGCACGAACGAGTGGACGATGCTCTGGGGGTGGACGACGATCCCCACCTGTCCGAGGGAGAGATCGAAGAGCCAGCAGGCCTCGATCGTCTCCAGGCCCTTGTTCATCAGGGTGGCCGAGTCCACCGTGATCTTGCCTCCCATGCGCCATGTAGGGTGGTCGAGGGCGGCCTCTCGGGTGACCGCGGCCAGTTCCCCGCGCTTCTTCCCGCGGAACGGGCCACCGCTCGAAGTGATCAGGATCTCGGCGACATCGGAGACGCTCCTGCCCTCGAGGCACTGAAAGATGGCGGAATGCTCGGAGTCAATGGGGGTGAGCCGTGTGCCGTGGAGGTTCACTGCCTGCATCACAATCTCGCCCGCTGCGACGAGCACCTCCTTGCTCGCCAGGGCGACGTGCTTGCCCGACTCGATCGCGGCGAGGGTCGGGAGGAGACCGATGACGCCCGCTACAGCGATGACTACCGTGCTCGCCTCGGGCATCGAGGCGAGTTCGCACACCGCATCCATGCCGCCTGGGACACCGAACTCCCGCGCTGCGTCCTCGTCGAGCAAGGCCGTTCGCTTGACCCCGAACTCGGCGGCGAGCGAGGCCAAGGCTTCCCCCTGCCTCCGAGCGGCGAGGCCGACCACCTCGAGGCGTTCTGAATGCTGGCGCACGACGTCCAAGGTCTGCCTGCCAATGCTGCCGGTCGCGCCAAGAACGACGATCTTCTGCACCGGTAGGTTCTACCTGAGCCTGGCACAGCGGCCTGCCAACTATCCCGATAGGGGAGAACGCTGACCAGGCGACCCTCCCCATGCGCAGGCTCTTTACGTTCGAAGTCGTGGAACGGAAGTTGCAAGACCCGGACCTCTTGCCGAAGCTTTCGTCGGACGCCATCCAGATCTTGCAGTGCCTGAACCAGGACGACACCGACACCAGCGAGTTGGAACGCCTCGTGGTCCAAGACGATGCCCTTTGCGCGGCCGTCGTCGGTGCGGCGAACAGCGCGCTTTACGGAGGGCGCCGCCCACAAGCCTCCAACCCGCGCGGCGCGATCCTCTTGATCGGGGAGCGGGCCGTCCGCATGATCGTCCTGACGATCTTCCTCCGGACGATCACCCTCGCCTCGCGGGAGGCCCGGATGTTCGTCCCAAAGCGATTTGCCGACCATGGGATGACCGTAGGCTACGTCGTGCAGTGGCTCGAAGCTAGGGATCGTTCCAGCGAGGTCTCTCCGGACGAGGCCCTGATCGTCGGGGCGCTCCACGACGTATCGCTCGCGGCCCTCGCGGCCGTGGATCCGGCCCTCTACAACACGGTCTTTGCCGAGGCCAGGATGCGTCGCTGCACCCTGGGCGAGGCGTTCCAAGCCTTGTACGGCGAGGAGATCGAGCCCTTGTCGGCGACGGTCGCTCGCGCCTGGGGACTCCCGGCACCGATCGTGCAGTGCCTGGAAGAGGTTTGCCTTGCGGAGACTAAGCTCGCCGCGAGGGTTCGATACGCGGACTGGTATGCCGAGTCCGCAAAGCGCGGCATCACGTCCTGGCCGTGTACGGTGGAGTTGGAGCCCAGGATTCTCGAACTTGCCGCCTTGCCGATGATGGAGGCTTCCGAGCCCGACCCCATCGAGCAGATTGACAAGGTCGCCCAGGCCTGGCAAACCGTAAGCGACGCTGCATAATGTGCCATGCCACCCGCGGCCTCGCTCAGGCCATTCCAGCTTGACCGGAGCCTCTCGGAAAGGCTGGCGGACGAATACGGGACCCCACTCTATGTGGTCTCCGAGGCCCACTTCCGCGATCGCGCCCGCCAGTACACCGGCGCATGGACCGAGGGCGACGTTAGCTATGCGTGCAAGGCAAACTCGAACTTGGAGATCTTGAGGTGGGCGAACGGCGAGGGCCTCTCGATTGACGTTGCGAGCAGGGGAGAACTCGAGGCCGCGCTTCGGGCGGGGGTGCCTGGCGGCCGCATCCGTCTTCATGGCAACTACAAGACCGAGGAGGACATCCGCGCTGCGATGCAGGCGGGGGTTGCCGAAGTCGTCGCCGACAGCCTTCTCGAGATCGCCCACCTGGCCCGCCTGGGGTGGCGGGGCCACCTCTCCCTTCGCTTGGCGCTGGACGTCCATGCCGGTTCCTCGGAGAAGATCTCGACCTCGCACCCAGACACGAAGTTTGGGCTTTCGGTGGCGACCGGCGACGCGCTCGCGGGCGTCCGGTCGGCCCTCGACTTTGGCCTGAACCTCATCGGCTATCACTGCCACGTCGGTTCCATGATGCCCGTCCCAGGGCCGGTCGCAGAGGCGGCACGCTCCATGGCGGAGTTCGCGAAGCGCACCCAGGCCGCGACCGGGTTTTGGCCCCTGGCGCTCAACCTGGGTGGCGGGTTGGCGGTGGACTACACGCCTGAGGACGACCCCGTCTCGGTATCGGCCTTCTGTGCCTCGATCGCCCAAGCGGCCAAGGATGCCTTGGGGAAGGACTGGCCCGAGCTCAGGATCGAGCCCGGGCGCTCCATCGCTGCCCCCGCTGGGCTGACCTTGTACCGGGTCGGCGTCGTGAAGAGGTCGAGCTCGGGGCGAAAGTTCGTTGCCGTGGACGGGGGGATGAGCGACAACCCGAGACCTGCGCTCTATGGCGCGAGATACACGGTGCAGTCGTTCCGGTCGGGAGCGAGCGAAGCGACCACGGTCGTGGGGCGTCACTGCGAGAGCGACGTGCTCTTCGAGGATGTGGACTTGGCTTCCGACGTCGAGCCGGGAGACCTCCTCCAAGTGTTGCACACTGGAGCCTACAACGCCTCGATGTCGAGCAACTATAACCGTTTTCCCCGGCCCGCGATGGTGGCGATTGACGACTCGGGCGGATCTCGGGTCATCGAGCGTCGCGAGAGCTTGGACGATTTGTTCCGTCGCGAAGGGGGGGAGATCTAGTGCCTAAGTTCGATGAGGTCGCCACCTACGTCGTCGTCATCCTCCTCAGCATCTCGGTCCACGAGTACGCCCATGCCAAGATCGCGGACATGTCGGGTGACGACACGCCCAGGCTCATGGGCCGGGTCTCCCTCTTGCCCTGGAAGCATTGGGACCCGATCGGTACCGTGATGATCATCCTGACCGCGGCCGCGGGCATAGGGATCGGCTGGGGGAAGCCCGTCACGGTGAACCCGAGGCGGATGCGGAACCCGCGCTGGGACCACTTCTGGTCGGTCGCTGCCGGCCCGCTCAGCAACCTGATGATCGCGGGGCTCCTCGGCGCGGTGCTCCGGTTCCTACTACCCTTCGGCCCGGCGGTCCTGAACGACGGCCTGCTCACGTTCCTGATCGTGGCGGTCTATGCGAACATCGGGCTGTTCCTCTTCAACCTATTGCCGCTTGGCCCGCTGGACGGCCATTGGCTCGTGGGGGCGTTCCTTCCCGAAGGCGCTCGCGAGCGGTGGTACCTCTTCAATCGGACGGTGGGCGGCTTGTTGCTCCTGGGCCTCGTTTTCATCCGCAACGAGCATTTCGATCCCTTGGGTCAGATCTTCGGCCCGCTTCGTGCTGCCGTCTTTCAGATCATCGTAGGTGTCTAAGCTATGACCGGAAAGAAGAGAATCTTGAGCGGTATGCGATCCACAAACGATCGCCTGCACATTGGCAACCTCGAAGGCGCCTTGCGCAATTGGATCGAGTTGCAGGACGAGTACGAGATGTACTGCATGGTGGCGGACTGGCACGTGCTCACCGACCACACCGAGCACATGGACATCGCGCACAACTCCCGAGAGATCGCCAAGGACTTTGTCGCGGCAGGGCTCGACCCTTCGAAGTGCGCCGTTTTCCGGCAGTCGGACGTGAAGGAGCACGCCGAGCTGCACCTGCTTCTCAGCATGGTTGCGGGCCTGGGCAAGCTGGAGCGGGTTCCTACCTACAAGGAGAAGCGGGACGAGGCCCGTTCCGAGGGCCAGGTCTCCTATGGGCTCTTGGGCTATCCCGTGCTGCAGGCCGCCGACATCCTGCTTTATAAGCCCTACGGGGTGCCGGTAGGGAAGGACCAGGCCGCACATCTGGAGCTGAGCCGCGAGATCGCCCGGTCCTTCAACGCCAAGTTCGGGGACGTGTTTCCCGAGTTCGTGGACATTATCCCCGAGGACGAGTCCCGCTCGAAAGTGCCAGGACTGGACGTGGACGCGGAAGGAAGGCTGCGGAAGATGAGCAAGTCCTATGACAACTGCATCTACCTAAGCGAGACCGCCGACGAGACTGCGCAACGGATCAAGGGGGCGTTCACGACCCCGACCAAGATTCGTAAAACCGATCCTGGCATCCCGGAAGGGTGCTCTGTATGTCAACTCCTGCGGCTATATGCGCCGGAATGGGAGTCGCTCTGGGAGCAGGATCGCCGGGGTGAGCGGGGTTGTATGCAGAACAAGCAGGCCCTGACCGAGGCTCTGAACGAGGCGCTCCGGCCTATGCGGGAACGGCGGGCCGGCATCTCTGACGCGGACATCGAAAGCGTGCTGGAGAAGGGGGCGGCCCGGGCCCGCGAGACCGCGGCCCAAACCATGGATCAGGTCCGCAGGGCCATGCGACTCCTGTGACGCGGGCTACCTACCCATAATTGCCCTTGGTGAGCCCTCAAGAACCGTTCGGGAACGTACGAGCCGTCTTCTTCGACCTGGACGACACCCTCTGCGCCTATTGGAACGCAGCCAAGGCCGGGCTCCGAGCCGCCTTTGACGCCGAGCCCGTTCCCGGATATGAGCTGGAGGAGGCGTTGAAGGTCTGGGCTCGGGAGTTCCGGCGGTATGCGGAGGAGCTCAAGACCTCGCACTGGTATGAGATCTATCTGACCGAGGGATCCACCACGCGAGCCGAGCTTATGCGGCAAGCCCTGGAGGCCATGGGCGTGACCGACCCGGAACACGCCTGGAGGCTGAGCGAGGTCTATGGCCGGGAGCGCGATGCGCGACTGGAGCTCTTCCCCGAGGCTCGCAACGTACTTCGGGCCCTCTCGGGCACCTTCCACCTCGGGCTGATCACGAACGGCCCCGCAGACATCCAGCGCCAAGAGATCGCGACGCTCAACATCGGCTCCTACTTCGAGACGGTGCTGATCGAGGGCGAGATGGGGTTGGGCAAGCCCCATGCAGCGGTCTTTGCGAGGGCCGAAGAGGCGTGCCGGGCCAAGGGGGACGAGGTCCTCTTTGTGGGGAACAGCTACGCGCACGACATCGCACCTGCGCTCCGGGCGGGTTGGCGGACGGTTTGGATCCGGCGCGAGAGCGACGTGCCGCCGAGTGCCGACACGCCGCGCCGCGAGGAGATGCCGGAAGGTGCCACCCACCCAGATGCGATCCTGGAGACCCTCGAACCCCTCCCTCGACTTCTCGGGATTCGGAGCCTAGAATCGGTCTAGAGGATTCCCGTTCGAGGGAGCGCTACCTTCTATCGTGTCCCGTGACGGAGGCCCTCTCAGGCCAAGACCGACCGGAGCGCCGCCGCGTAGGCGTCTATCTCCGCCCGAGTGCGAAGCTCGGTCACAGCGACGAGTAGGTCGTTGCTCATTTCGGGCCAGAACTCGTCCAGCGGGAGACCGGCAAGGATCTTCTCTCCGAGCAGTCTCTCCTGCACGCCCCGTGCGGGCTTGGGAAGGGTGAGTACGAACTCCCCGAAGACTGGCGCGTCGTGCTTGAGTCGAGCGCCTGCCTCGGTCAGCTTCGAGATCGCGTACTGGGTGTTCCTCACTGTCGCCTCGGCCATCCGGCGGATCCCGGTCTTTCCGAGCGCGCACATCGCGACCGTGCTGGCCAGGGCCATGAGCGCCTCGTTCGTGCAGATGTTGCTCGTCGCCTTCTCGCGGCGGATGTCTTGCTCACGGGTGCGCAGGGTCATGGTGTAGCCGGATCTGCCTTGAGCGTCGTGGGTTCGGCCCACCACGCGACCCGGTATCTGCCGCACGAGGTCCCTCTTGCACGCGAAGAGCCCGAGCATGGGACCGCCAAAGCCCATGGGCAAACCTAGGGGTTGGCCCTCTCCGGTCACAACATCCGCCCCTAGTTCCCCGGGCGGCCGGAGCAGGCCGCACGAGACTGGGTCGGCACTGACCACGAGCATTGCGCCCGCGGAGTCTGCGGCACGGCGTAAGCCGGGGACGTCCTCGATTACGCCGAAGAAATTGGGGGATTGGATCGCCAGGCACGCGCACCCGTCGAGCGAGGGTACGCCCGTCCGCCCTTCCTGCAAGGGCACTTCGAAGACCTCGATCCCCATCGCCCAACAGTAGGTGCGCACCACGTCGCGATAATGCGGGTGGACGCCCTCGGCGACCGCGGCCCGCTTCTTGCCGCGGATATGGCAGCACATCACGACCGCCTCCGCCAGCGAGGTCGCACCGTCGTACATGCTGGCATTGGCGATCTCGCAGCCGTAGATCTCGGCGACGAGGCTCTGGAACTCGTAAATCGTCTGCAGGTAGCCCTGGCTGAGCTCCGGCTGGTAGGGCGTGTAGGCGGTGAGGAACTCGCCTCGTGAGATCACGGCTCCCACCGAGGCGGGCACGAACCGGTCATAGATTCCCGCCCCGAGGAAGCACACGGTGCGAGCAAGGTCCTGGTTTTGGTCGGCGAGGGCGCGCAGGTGGCGGAGCAGCCCTGCCTCGTCCTTACCTTCTGGCACGTCGAGAGCCCGCTCCAACCGGAGGTGTGAAGGGATCTCTCGAAATAGGTCGTCTATGCTCTCGACCCCGATGGCCGCGAGCATCTCGCGGCGGTCGTCATCGGTGTGGGGGATATAGGGCATGGGCCGGCTCTATTTTGGGTCCAGGCATGACCGGGGGGCCCGGTCTCTTTCCCTACCGCGGTCGGCCTAACCCAGCGAGGACTTGTATTCGTCCGCGCTGAGGAGTGCGGGGGGGTCGCCGGTAAACCGCACTTTGACGAGCCACCCTTCCCCGTAGGGGTCGGTGTTCAAGAGCTCGGCCTGCGCTCCCAATGCAGGGTTGGCCTCGACCACCTCGCAAGCGGCGGGCGCGTAAACGTCGCTGACGGTCTTGACGCTCTCCACGGTCGTGAAGCCTTCGTCCTGTGCGAGGGCTCGGCCAGGCGTGGGAAGTTCGACATAGACGATGTCGCCGAGCTCGGACTGGGCATGGTCGGTGATCCCGATCGTGGCGGTGTCGCCTTCGATCCGCACCCATTCGTGGGTGCGGGTGTACTGTAGATCCTCAGGGACGTTCACAAGCCGAGTTTTACCTGGGGCCGGGGGCCATTGGGTCCCGTGCCAGAATGGGAGCGATGGAGCGCACGGCGGTCGTCCTTGGCAGCGGCCCGATCCGGATCGGCCAAGGGGTGGAGTTCGACTATGGGTGCGTCCATTGCGTCTACGCCCTTCGTGCCCTGGGCTATCGCGCCGTGATCGTGAACAACAACCCGGAGACGGTCAGCACCGACTTCGACACAGGCGACGCCCTCTACTTCGAGCCCGTGAATGCGGACAGCGTCGAGGCGGTCTGCCGCCGCGAGAGGGCCGAAGGAGTCATCGTCCAGTTCGGAGGCCAGACCGCGATCAACCTCGCCGAAGAGCTCCACGAGCGGGGGATACGGATCCTCGGCACGTCTCCGGATGCGATCGCCCTCGCAGAGGATCGGGAGCGGTGCGACGAGATGCTGGGTCGGCTAGGGATCGCAAGGCCTCAAGGTAGGGCTGTGCAAGGCCTGGAGGAGGCGGTGGCAGTGGCTCGTCAAACCGGGTACCCGGTTCTCGTCAGGCCGAGCTTCGTCTTGGGCGGGCGCGGCATGGAAATCTGCGAATCGGAGGCGCACCTGCGCGAGTTTTACTCCGAGGCAGAGGGCGCGAACCCTGGGAAGCCCGTGCTCGTGGACCGCTATATTCGTGGACTCGAAGCCGAGCTCGATGTCATCAGCGACGGTACCGATACGCTGATCCCTGGCGTGATGGAGCACATCGAAAGGGCTGGGGTCCACAGCGGAGACTCAATGACCGTCTATCCGCCTCGCGGGATCTCAAGAGCGGTCCAAGGGGAGATGGCGAAGATCGCGTCGAGGCTCGCTACCGAGATGGGAGTGCGCGGGCTGCTCAATGTTCAGTTCGTTTTGGACGGAGAGACCCCGATGGTGCTCGAAGTGAACCCGAGGGCGAGCCGGACCGTCCCGTACCTCTCCAAGGTGACAGGGGTGCCGATGGTCGCCTTGGCCACTCACGCCGCGATCGGCGGGACGCTTCGAGAGTCTGGCTACGGAAGCGGCGTCTGGTGCCCGGTGCCGCTCCCTGGGGATCCTGCGATGAATGCCGGGGGAGTGTGGGCTCCAGGCACGCCTGGGGCGATCGCACACCCGGACCGCTACGCGGAGTCCGACGATCCCATCAGCCGGATCTACGCGGTAAAGGCCCCTGTCTTTAGCTTCCAAAAGCTCGCCAGGGTCGAGCCCGCCCTCGGCCCGGAGATGAAGAGCACGGGGGAAGTGCTCGGTCTGGACTCTACCTATGAGGCAGCCCTCTACAAAGCCCTGCTTGCTAGCGGGGTGTCGTTCCGCACCCAGGGCCAGGTCATCATCACCGTGAACGATGCGGACAAGCTGGAGGCGGTCGCGATTGCCCGGCGGCTCGTTGCGGCCGGGCATACCGTTGGCGCCACGAGCGGAACACGAAGGGCCCTGGTCGAGGCTGGGGTCGAGTGCGAGCTTTTGAACAAGGTCCAAGAAGGCTCTCCGAACATTCGGGACCGGCTCTATGAGGGTAGGGTGAGCCTGATGATCAACACTCCCAAGCCCGGCGACCAGAACACGGCCGATGCACGAATGATCCGGAGCACCTGCATCGGGACCGGGGTCGCCTGCGTCACCAGCATTGACACCGCCCGGGCCCTGGCCCACGCCCTCGAAGCCTATACTGATCCGACGAAGACGTCCTGCATGAGCATCACCGAATACCTTGCTCGGAAGGCGCCAAGTTCGACCCCTAGCCTGGTAACGTAGGAACATGGCGGACGGTAGGCCGGACGAGCCCGATGATCTAGAACAGCCGCCCTTCTTCTTCAGCGACCCGGCTGGAGGCGACGAGGACAGGCCGGAGACCTATGGAGAACCGATCCGGGTGGAAGTGGAAGGGGTGCTCGCCGAGTCCTCGGACGCAGAGGACGTCGAGCGCGCCTTCGTCCTCCTGAGTACCGGCGAGAGGAAGCTCCCGATCGTGATCGGACCTTGTGAGGCGGCCTCGATCGCCTACGCCCTTTCGGGCCAGCTCCACGACCGACCCTTGACCCACGACCTGATGAAGACGATCATGGACCGGACCGGCCTCGATATTGACCGCGTCGTGATAGACGACCTTTGGCGGGGGGTTTACTACGGCAAGCTCGTGCTCAAGGACTCGACGGGCGAGGAGTTGGAGGTGGATTGTCGTCCCTCGGATGCGATTGCGATGGCAGTGCGAACGGACGCACCCGTCTATGTCGCTGAAGGCATCCTCGACCGGGGCCAATCGTAAGGTCGCTCCGAAACATGGCGGACTTGGCCGATCGCCTGCCCGTGCCAGGGCTCCAAGCCTGGGTTCCCTCGTAAGACTGCTAGACCTTGGATCAAGGTAGCGTTGGGCAGAGAAAGTGAGATAGAATAGTCTGCGATGGGATCCGCCCATCGAGGACATGGCATTGAAACGAATCTTTCTCCTTGCAATCGTCGCTGTCTCTGGGCTTGCGAACGCACAGAACGTCTTAGTCTGGTCAACGGGCAACTCCGGCGGAGCGACGAGCCAGGTCGCCGCCGACCTTATGGCCTCGGGCGCATTCTCCAGCGTGACGGGAATTGACGACGATACTGGCATGACCCAGCCGTTCTTGGACTCGTTCGACCGGGTGCTCTACTTCTCGAACACAAGCAGCAACCAAGACCCGACTACGGTCGGCAACCTCCTTGGAAACTTCGCGAGTTCTGGCAAACGGCTCGTACTGGCCACCTTCTCTTGGGCCGACCAAGGCAACAACACGCTCGCTGGCTCGATTTTGAACTACTCGCCGTTCGCGGTCAGCGGTTCAAGCCTGTACACCGACGTCACGATTGGCTCGACGGATGGAAGCGCGTTCTGGAACGGCGTCAATTCGATCAACGGGTACTTCCACGACAACGTCGCTCTCGCGAACGGAGCCACGTTGCACGGTTCCTGGTCGGACGGGAGCGCGCTCCTTGCGTCCAACGGGGAGGTCGTCGGCGTGAACCTGTTCCCGGACGCGAGTTGGGGACTTGTGAGCGGCGACTACAACCAGTTGTTCGTGAACTCACTGACGGCCCCGGTGCCCGAACCGGCCACGATGGTCGCGCTCGGGGCCCTCTTGCTACCCGCGCTCCGAAGACGGCGCTCGCGCTAAGCGGAATCTTAGAAACGCGGTGTGGGGGCGGTTCGCGGAAACGATCCGCCGACCGCCCCTTGCTTTCTAGAAGGCGCACCGTATTCGGCACCGAGACCTGGTGCCCCATCCACGTCCGGCTTCACGTTGGGCCCAGAACGAACCGAACCTGACCTGGTATCTTCGCTCAGCCCCGAGAGGTTGGGGCGGGCCCTGCCGCCCGCCTGGTATTCGCGGGGAATCAGGAACCATCCATGGCAGACACCCCGATAGTACGCATCCGTGTCCGGTCCTATGACCACCGTGCGCTCGATTTGAGCACGAGCAAGATCGCCGAGACCGTGAAGCGGTCTGGCGCCCGCATCTCCGGCCCCGTGCCCCTCCCGACAAAGATCCGAAAGTTTTGCGTGATCCGCGGCCCCCACATTGACAAGGAGTCCATGGAGCACTTCGAGATTCGGCTCCACAATCGGCTCATAGACATCCACGAGCCCACGAATAAGACGGTGGACGCGCTCATGCGCCTCGACCTTCCCAGCGGCGTGGACATCGAGATCAAGTCCGTCTAGCGCCTCAACGACCCGGCGATGACGACCGAGCAGGCGAAGGCCAGTTATGCTCGCCTTTCCGGTCGAGCCCAAAAGTCGGGCCTGGAGAGCCTTGCGAGAGCGGTCCTCCCCGAGTTCGGCGTGGAGGCAGACCGCTTGCGCGTCCTGAACCATGCGTTCAACACGACCTTCCGCGTGGACGCAGAAGGGAGCAAGAAGTTTGCGCTCAGGATCAACGTGAACTCCCGCCAAACTCCCGCCAAGCTCTCTGCCGAAGCGGCTTGGGTGGAAGCCCTTGCCCAGGTCGAGGGCGTTCGCGTTCCGAGTCTAGTCCGAACCCTCGAGGGTCGGCCCTATGCGGAAGCTCCCTATCCCGACTCGGAGTGGCGGCTGACCGCCGTGCTCTACACTTGGTTGCCTGGAAGCTTGATCGGCTTCCGGGCACCGGTAGAGAGATATCGCGAATTGGGGGAGATGGCCGCTTGCATCCACCGCCATGCCGCGGCGTGGAGCATGCCGATGGGTGCCGAGCTTTATCCGTTCCAAGACCCCATCGCCGGTTACCCCTGGGCGTTGCCTCAGCTCCCCGAGTTCCGAGAGGTGTACCTGCGAGCGGAGCGAGTGCTCGACCGCTTGCGACGCAACCCCGCCCGGCCGATCCACTACGACCTCCATCCTTGGAACATCATGCTCTGTCGGGGCAAGGTCGCGATCTTTGACTTTGACGACGCCTGCCTCGGATGGCCCGAGCTCGACGCCTCTGTGGCCTCTTTCTACTACCGAAACAGCCCAGAGGATCGCGAGCGGGAAGCGGCGTTCCTCGAGGGGCTTGGCTTGGCTCATTACGGACTGTCAGGAGAGGAATACGAGGCGCTCGTGGCCTCGCGCCAGCTCCTTCTCGCGAACGACATGCTCACGAACCTGACCTCGAAGCTGCGGCGGCAGGCGGTCCCCTATGTCGAGACGGCGCGGCTACGGTGCGCACATTTTCTAGAGTCCGGCACGTTCGACCGCAGCGTTGCCAGAGCTGGTTGAGTGCCCGCTTTTCTCCCCTAGAACTCGCACAGTATCGTCCAATCGCCACCGAACGCCCTTACAGCACTGCCCCCTGATTCAAGCTGTCGACAAATCGCGGCTGGGTGATGGTAGAGCGGTCTACATTCGAGGGGGATTCGGGAACCTCGAAGGGGGTCAGTGCGTTCCGAATCAGAGCACGTTGGACTGCGCACCAAGGATCACGCCCGCCCCTGCCAGGGAAGCAGCGCCAGGGTGCGTTGAATCTGGAGAACCACCATGAACCCGAAGAGAGCCTGTCTCATCACCGTCGTCACCCTTTTCGCCCTCGATGCGGCAGCCCAGATCACGCCCGGACAGGTGGACGACTTCGAGGATGGCACGGTGATGAACTGGGCCGGTGGCGACTTTCCCGTGAACATGCCGGACGGCGGCCCCAACGGTACCGGGGACAACTTTTTGCAACTCAGCTCGGATGGTGGGCCCTTCTCGGGTGGCAAGCTCGCCGCGTACAACCTCACCCAATGGGCAGGGGACTGGGGTGGGGTAGGCGTGGAGTCGGTCAGCGGGTTCTTCCGAAACCTCGGTGCTACCGACATTCACCTTCGCCTCGTGTTGTTCGACTCCGGCATACCCCAAAGTCGCTGGACCTCGAACAGTGCCCAGATACTGGCGGTCGGCTCCGGTTGGGTGGAGCTCACGTTCTCCGTGCTCGAAGCCGACCTCACCAGGGTGCAAGGCACGGGAAGCTACGCAGTTTTGATCGGTAATGTGGATCGTTTGATGTTTCGTCATCAATCGGGCCCGCCCGCCGCTGGCGGACAGTCCACCGTGGCAACCCTGGGGATGGACGTGATCCGGGCGATTGGCCCGGAGACCGTCGTGCCCACCGGGTTCCAGACGGTTTTCGGCAGGTTGGACGCGGGCAACCTCGCCAGCCTGTTCAGCGATGATGACGACTACTTGCGCCACTGCAAGTTCATCGTTCCAAACACCACGGTGCCACCGATTCAAGTCATGGTGAACGGTACGACAACGAAAACAAGCTCGACAGGGATCGCGGCCACCCTTCGCGGCCGCATGGCGACGGTGGGGGCGTTCTCGGTCACGTTAGAACAGCGCAATGCGGTCTCGGGTGCATTCGAGGACGGAACAACGGCAGCGGTGAACACGAACGAGAGCACCGTGACCTCGAACTCCACCGGCAACCACAGCGAGAAGATCGGTTCTGGCGGGTCGCTCACTGCCCGCTATAGCCTGCGGCAGACCGGGCCGAGCGCGGTCTCACTGTTCTGCTTCAATGCGGACCAGTTCGGGTGGATTGTCCGCTAAGGCCCGCGTTGTAGGGTAGAACCCAGGGCATGAAGCAACCGCTCATGCTCGCCGCCCTCCTGCTCAGTTCGTTGGGCCAAAGCCAAGGCAACCCGGAGATCGTTGCCAAGGTCATCGAGCTCGGAAAGTCGGGAAACCAGACCCGTGCCCACCTCGAGTACCTGTGCGAGCAGATCGGACACCGGTTGACCGGCTCGTCCAATCTCCAGCGCGCGTGCGACTGGACCGCGGCTAAGTTCAAGGAGTTCGGATGTCAGAACGTCCACCTCGAGCAGTGGGGCGAGATCCCAGTCGGGTTTGACCGTGGCTCCCGCCACACGGGGCGGATGGTGAGCCCTAAGCCGCGCAACTTTGAGTTCACGACCCGATCGTGGACTGCCGGTACGGGTGGCCTAAGATCGGGCGGAGTTTTCGAGGAGCCCACAACGGTGGAAGCGTTGGCGAAAGCCGCCCCGAAAGGGAAGTGGATGATGATGCTGCCTCGACAGGGCGATGGTCTTCCGACCAAAGAGGTTCGAGATGCCGTCCTTGCCGGGGCGCGGGCGGCGGGGATATTGGGAACCGTCGCGGCGAGCAGAAACGAGCTCGTGATCACGAGCGGCTCTTGGGAGAACCTCGATTTCGCGAACCTGCCCACGAACGTGGACATCACGGTTCGCAAGAGCGACTTTGAAGCAGTGACCGAGGCGATGAAGGAAGGGGCCAAGCCCGTTCTTGAGTTCAACCTGGATCAGAAGTTCGTGAAAGGACCGATCCCCGTCTACAACGTGATCGCGGAGATCCCTGGTGCGAGCAAGCCCGACGAGGTCGTGATCGTGAGCGGCCACTTGGACAGCTGGGACGGTCCCGGCTCGCAAGGCACGTGCGACAACGGAACCGGCACGATGGTCGCCCTCGAGGCCGCTCGGCTGCTCATGGCGGCGGGCGCGAAGCCGGAGCGCACGATCCGGTTCATCCTCTGGACCGGTGAGGAGCAAGGCTTGTGGGGATCGAGGAAGTATGTCGAGGCGCACACCGCGGAGCTCCCGAAGATCAGTGCCGTGATCGTGGACGACGGCGGTACGAACTACTGCGGCGGACTCGTGGGCATCGAGTCCATGAAGCCCATGCTCGAACAAGCGATCGCCCCGCTCGCCGAGGCCTTCCCCGACCTACCCATGACGATCCGCGCCCAAGAGAAAATGCCCCAGGGCGGAGGAAGCGACCATGCCTCCTTCAACCGTGCCGGCGTCCCAGGTTTCTTCTGGAACGAGACAGGCGTAGCGGACTACACCTACATCCACCACACGCAGCACGACAAGCTGGAGGGGGCGATCAACCGCTATCTGGTGCAGAGCAGCGTGGCCTCGGCGGTCACCGCCTACAACCTGGCTTGTGCGCCGACCATGCTTCCTCGCCAGGGCGGCTAACACCGCTTGGAGCCACGCCTCCCCATCCTCCTGAACGTTCGTTCTAGGCAGGGGAGGACGTGGGCCGAGCGCGCCCGGATCGCCTTTGAGACCGCGGGCATCGGGGTCCAAGATGTCTCCCTGTTTCAGCGGGTGGAAGCCTTGGTGGACCGGGCCCGAGCCCTCGTGGCGGAAGGATCGCCTGTGATCGGGGTGGGCGGAGGGGACGGCACTCTGGGCGCGGCCTGCGGGGCCTTCGTGGGGAGCGAGTCGGCCATGATGCCGCTTCCTGCTGGTACCGGCAATTCCTTCGCCCGAGATCTGGGTATACCGCGCGACCTTGATGAGGCGGTGAGGGCGGTCTCCCAAGGGGAGGTCCGCAAAGTGGACGTGGGCCGTGCGCAGGGAAGGTACTTCCTCAATGTTGCGACGATCGGCCTCACGACCCTGATCGCCAAGAGCCTCGACCCCAGGCTCAAGCGCGCATCGGGGAACCTCGCCTACGCGGTGGCGATCCTCCGAGCGTTGCGCAAGTCTCGGCCTTTCGAACTTGCGATCACAACCGAGGAGGAGCAGGTCTCGATTACCGCCCTGCAAGCCGTGGTCGGCAACGGCAGGATCCATGGCGGCCCCTTTCCCCTCTCTCCCACTGCCGGGTTGGGACTGGGACGACTCAGCGCGTACGCCGTCCGCGCAGACAAAGCGTCGGATCTGTTGCGGTACTCCTTGATGCTCTCCTTCGGCGGGCACGTCGCGTTGCGCGAGGTCTGGTGGGCGGAACCCGAGAGCTGCACGATGGTCGCACGGCCTCCCACCGAGATGACCGTGGACGGCGAAGTGCTGCCCCCGGGACCGCTCCAGGCGGTGTGCCTACCCGGTGCGCTCCGGGTCGTCGCGCCCAAGCTCGCAGACCTTTGAGGTGGGCTGGCCCAGGATCGCTCCGACCATGCGAGAATCCTCCCCGAATTGGGCCTGAGGCCGACCGCGGCCGATGCCAATGATGGAAGCAATCGGTCAAGCCGCCATGCAGTTCCCACGCCTCCCAAGTCTCGAAGGAAAAGTCGCCCTGGTCACCGGGGCCTCGCGAGGTACGGGCAAGGGAATCGCCCTGGCCCTGGGCGCGGCAGGAGCCACCGTTTATGTGACGGGAAGGAGCATTCGCGGCGGCCAGCGCACCGAGGGCCTGCCCGGCACCGTGGAAATGACCGCCGAGGAGGTCACGAACCACGGTGGCTATGGGATCGCGGTGAAGTGCGACCACACCGTCCTGGGCGACGTCGAGCGTCTCTTCGAGAAGATCACGAAGAGCCACGACCGCTTGGACCTCCTCGTGAACAATGTTTGGGGCGGCTTCGAGCAGTTCGAGCCGAACGAGTTTTCGGCGCCCTTCTGGGAGCTGCCGTTCCGCCACTGGCACGGGATGTTCACGGTGGGCCTGCGCTCGCAACTGCTCGCGTCGCACTTCGCCGTTCCGCTCATGCTCAAGCGAAAGTCCGGTGTTATCGTGCACGTCACCGCCTGGGACGACTTCCACTATCTCGGCAACCTCTACTACGACGTCGCGAAAATGGCATTGAACCGAATGAGCTTTGCGATTGGGCTCGAACTGAAGGAGCACGGGATCGCGAGCCTCGCGCTCGCGCCCGGCCAGGTGCGCACGGAGCGGGTCATGGCGATGTATGCGACGACCGAGCGCGACTATCACAAGGAGCCGTCGTTGCGCGGGTCGGAATCCACCGCCTATGCAGGCATCGCGGTAGCGCACCTAGCCGCAGACAACAAGGTCCTGGAGAAGACGAGCGGGATCTACCGAGTCGCCCAACTCGCCGAAGAGTACGGGTTCGAGGATATCGGCTCGGTCGTTGGGCCGACCGCCGCTTAGATCCGGTCTATCCTCTGCTTGTCATGCCGACCCCCGTCGCGCTCCAGCTTTGGTCTGTTCGAGAGGACTGTGCCCACGATTTCTTGGGAACCCTCACCGCCGTGGCCGAGATGGGCTATGACGGCGTCGAGTTTGCCGGGTACCACGGTGTCTCGGCGCCCGCGTTATCCAAGGCGCTCTCCGATCGAGGACTGACCGCTCCCAGCGCCCACACTGCTTGGGCGAGCCTTCAACCCGACACGATCGAGGCGACGATCCTCTTTCACAAGACTCTCGGTTGCCCGCTCTTGATCGTGCCTGGCATCGCGCCGGAGATGAGGGCTACGAAGGACGCATGCCTGGAGACGGCGGATCGGTTCACTTCCGTCATGGAGCACCTCCGAGCGGAAGGGTTGCGGTGCGGTTATCACTGCCACGCCGCGGACATGCAACCGCTCCCAACGGGCGAGCGGCCCTGGGACGTCATCGCACAGAACACTCCCGACGACTTCGTCCTCCAATACGACACCGCCAACGGCATGAGCGCAGGGGCGAGCCCGTTTCAGCCGATCCTCGACTATCCTGGACGGACGAAGTCCCTCCACGTCAAGGAGCACTCCGCTCCCGAGGCAGGCGCGGTGATCGGGGAAGGCGAGGTGCCTTGGAGCGACGTGCTTGCAGCCGCGAAAGACGCCGAGTGGCTCGTGGTCGAGCACGAGCAGTACGGCTCGCGAACCCCGCTCGAAGGAGCGCGGCTCTGCCTCGAGGGACTACGAGCCCTTCAGGGCTCGTAGATTCCGGGCTGGCGGGTCGCGAAGGTGTCCGTCTCATATTCGCCAGGGATCACGACGCGAGTCTTCGACCTGGCGGCGGGAAGGTCAAGGTCCGCCCAGATCAGCCCTTCTTCTCTTTCAATGCGGGCCAACTGCTCACCGTCTGGGCCGTGGATCGCGCTCTGGCCGATGAACTCCACCCCTCCGTGCTCGCCACAGCGGTTGCACGTAGCGAGGAACACGCGATTCTCCGAGGCTCGCGTGGGGACATAGTGCAAAGGGGTTCGATCGGCACCGTTGGGCCAGTTCGTCGGTAGGGCGATCAACTCAGCGCCACGGAGCGCAAGGGTGCGGCACACCTCAGGGATTCTCAGGTCGAAGCAGATCGCGACCCCAATCCGGCCCTGCGAGGTCTCGAAGACGGGCAGGTCCCGGCCTGGTTTTGCGAACCGGTCGAACCCGAGCCAGGGCAAGTGGGTCTTGGTATAGCAGCGGGGCGCCCGGCCAGGTTCGAGCACGGCGGCGGCATTGTAGAGTCCATCTCGATCATGTCCCGCGAAGCCCACGATCGTGACGATCCCGGCCCGCCCGGCCTCATTTTCGAGGGCCGCGAGGTGCGTACCCAAAGACTCGAACGATCCCTTCAGCCCTCGCTCCACGCTTAGGGCCAACCCCCTGGCCTCTGCTTCGCTCCGAACCACGTAGCCCGTCAAGAAGCACTCGGGGAGCACAAGGATCTGAACTCCGGCTTGTGCAGCCTCGCGCACCGCGCTTACTGCCCGGTCGAGATTGGCACTTGTGTCCCCTTCGGCGACCTCCAGCTGCGCACAACCGATCCTGGTCACGAGAGCCGGATCAAGGGATCCCCTGGGTTGACAAGCTGGCCGTCTTGGGCGACGATCTCGGAAACCGTGCCGGAAGCCGTGCTCGTGATCTCGTTGAAGACCTTCATCGCCTCCACGATCCCGATCACGTCCCCGGCTCGGACGGTGTCACCGACCTCGACGAATGGCTTGGCCCCAGGGCTGGGGCGGGAGTAGTAGATGCCGCTCGTTGGGCTGCCGACCTCGGTGCCGGCGGTGGTGACCGGAGCCACCGCCGCTTTCGGGGCAACAGTCGAAAGTGTCATAACCGGCGGATGCTCGGGCCCGCGATCCGACCCTAGCCGGGAGTAGGCGACCTTCACGCCCTCGCACTCGATGCTCGCCGATTCCAGACCGAACTCGTCCATGAGATCGGCCAATCGAGATGCGACGGAGGCCTCAGAGTCCATGTCCGCATTATGCCACGGTGCTTCAGCACCGTATATTTGCCAGGAATATGAAGAATTGCGTAAATTCTTCGCAAAGCGGGCTCGGCAAGAGTCCAAAGCCGTGCTGGAGCATGTACAATTCCTTCAATCCCATTCTTTGGTGGGAGGAGGACAATGAAACTCAAGAGCACACTCGTGGGCTTCGCTTTGCTTGCCGTTGGCGCGAACTCGTTCGCGCAGACGATCGAGGCGACTGCACCACCCAAGACTCCAGACGACAGCTGGATGTCCGTAAAGTGGGGACCGGACGACGGAACCCCGACGACCAAGGCGATTGCCTGGGGCTCCGCCTCGCCGCGAGACCCGATCGTCCATACACCTGGACCCACGTTCAGCCCGAACGCGCACGGGAAGATCCCCGGTGAGATCGTTCCGCTCGATCCCAACAACCAGGCCAAGGTACACCTCGACCTCGAGTCACCGCAAACGGCCCCGCTCGTCGGCGAGTTCGAAGGGATCCCGCAGACCACGCTGACCCCTCCCGACCCCTGCATGGCGGTGGGCCCGGACCACTACATCCTCACGGTCAACGACCGATGGGCGATCTATGACAAGTGTGGGAACCAGCTCTTCAACTCTCGCATTGGCGACTTTGTCAGCGACCCGAGCGGTTTCTACTTCGACCCGAAGGTGTTCTACGATCCGTGGCGCTTCCGCTGGGGCATGCTCTGGCACCGCGGCACGGGCAACCCGTCGAACCTCGTGACCTTCGGCACGACGTCATCCGACCCCATGGGTCAGTGGGTTTGGAAGTACTGGTCGGGCGACGGCATTTTTGGTGCCGGCACTTTCTCCGACTACTACGACTGGGGATACTCGGCCCAGGCGCTCTATGCGTCCGGCAACCAGTTCGGCGGAGCAGGCTTCCGGACCGGCATGTGGATCTTCAACCCGGCTGAGATCTATGCCGCCGGCGGCGCGACCGCGGCGGTCTACAACATCGCGACCAACGATGACGGAACCGGTGCCGACACCATCCGGAGCACCCACATGCTGTACAGCTTCGGCGGTGGATGGGACATGGTCTGCTTCAACTCCCGCTCGGGAGGCGGCAACCGGATGTACATCCAAAAGGTCCAGGATCCGCTGAACGTGGGGGCTGGTCGCTTGAGGACGGCGAGTCACATCAACGTCGCGTCGTACTCGGTTCCGCCCGACGCAACCCACAACGGTGGCTCGCTCGACACCATTGACTGCCGATCCTACAACGGACAGATCATTGACGGGGTCGCCGGGCAGACGACGAGCATGACCTTGCTCACCTCGTTGAACACCGCGGACGCTGCGTTTGGCGGGCGATGCTCCTCGAAGATGATGGCCCTCGATCCGACGGCTTCGACTGTCGGCACGGACGTCAACTTCACGGACGGCGTACATCACTACTGGTTCGGTGCGCCGAGCGCAAACTACCAAGACACTGGCGTGTTCTGGTTCAGCCGCTCGATTGCCGGCGAGTTTGTGACCATGCGGTACGTCGCATGGAGCGGAGCCGGCCTGAGCGGATCTGCGCACGTCGAGGCCGGGACGGGCAACGCGTCGGGCCGATGGGGCGACTACTTCCAGGGCACCCTTGACTGGGCCGACTACTACGCCTACGGCGGAACTGCCGGTCCTCAGAAGCACTGGGGCTATGCTGAGATCAGCGGTGCCGGCGGCTGGCGCACCAGGGTTGGCATCACCACCGCCGATGTGACAACCGCTGGCGTGATGACCGTCGCGCCTGGGACGAACATGGCCTTCACCGGCTTCGTCGGTGGGCCGTTCACCCCGGCAAATGAGGTCTACACGCTCGGCAACACGGGCCAGGTCGGCTATGGCTATGAGGTCTCGAGCCTCCCGTCATGGCTGAGCGCCACGAACGGTAGCGGCCAAGTGTTCGGGACGAACGTCAACGTGTCCATCTTCCCTGATGCGACCGCGAACGGCCTTGGCTACGGCATCTACACCGACGCCTCGATCCTGTTCACCAACTGCTACAGCCTCGCCAGCACGAGCCGCTCCGCGACCCTCACGGTCAAGGCGCGGATTGTGCCGACCTCCGTCACGGTTCGGCTTGGCCGAATTGATGCGGGCAACGTGGTGAGCCTCCGAGCGGACGATGCGAACTACCTTCGGGTGTGCAAGTTCATCGTCCCCAACTCGATCGTGCCTCCGGTGAACGTCGAAGTCTCGACGACCGCCCCCGGCGCGACCGCGTCGCAGATCGTCTACGAGCAGCTGGCACGCATGTTCCACGCTGGATCGTTCAACCAGCAGCTCGAACTGTGGAACTACAACACGGGCAACTGGGGAGCGACTACGAGCGGAGCCCTCGGAACCGTCTTCGTGAACCGAACCGTCACCGTGAACGCTGGCGCCAACAACTACATTGGCCCCGCGAACGCGATGCTCGCTCGGTATCGCATCAGCCAGACCGGCCCTGCGGCCGTCTCGGCCTGGTGCCACGAGGTGGACTACGTGAACTGGGAGCTCACTCCCTAACGATCCTTCCCAAAGAAGGCTTTGCGGCCCGCCCTTCGGGGCGGGCCGCCTTGCTTTCAGAAGGACGACTCGTAGACCGCGAGTGGCAGCTCGTGCCGCACGCTGACAATATCGTGGCGAGGGATGGCCCGCACGACGTAGCCGCGTTGGCCCGCGTCGTCGAGCAAGATCGAGCCTTCGTACCGGGATATGCCGCCCTCAGAGCCCACGAGCTGAAGGTCAACCGTCTGAAGCTCCGAGAGGTCACGGTCAGAAGTCACGTGTCCGAAAAGGGCTTGGACGCAAAGGTCGTCCGGGCTCAACTTGCCAAGCTCCAGCTCCGCAGAGACTCGCAGCGTGCTTCCCACAGGGCTCGCCGACCCGGCGTCGTCCGAGACCTGAACGATCTTGATCCCCGACCAGCCTTCGGCGAGGCGGTCGCGCCACTCCAGGGCCGCCTTCGACCCGGCAAAGCCGTCCGCGCTGAGTCGGAGAAACCCGTCCGACCCTGGGACATAGAACTTTGACGTGTAGTCCTGCACCATGCGGTGGGCGGAGAACTGATGGGCAAGTCGTTGCCAAGAAAGGCGGATCATCTCGATCCACGCTGTGGGCAGGCCGCCCTCTGTCCGGAAGTAGAACGTCGGCACGATGTCGTTCTCCAGAACATGGTAGAGGGCACGACTGTCGAGCCAGTCTTGATAGCCCTCGTCCGGGTTTTGGGACTCGTTTCCGATCCGCCACCCGGCGCCCGGCTCGAAGCCCTCTGCCCACCAGCCGTCCAGGATCGAGCAGTTCAGGCCACCGTTAGGAACCACCTTCATTCCGCTCGTCCCGCTTGCTTCAAAGGGCCGCCGCGGGTTGTTGAGCCACACGTCCACGCCCTGGATCAACCGGCGCGCCACGGCCATGTCGTAGTCTTGGATGAAGACGACGCGCTTCCGGACGTCGGGCTCCCGGATGAACTCGTGCAGTTCCTGGATGATCTGCTTGCCCCCATCGTCCTTGGGATGAGACTTGCCAGCAAACACGATCTGAACCGGCTTGTCTGGATGGTTGAGGAGCTTCTTGAGCCGCTCCCGGTCCTTGAGGATCAGATCCGCACGCTTGTAGGTGGCAAACCTTCGGGCAAAGCCGATCGTGAGCACCCGCGGATCCAACACGTCCATGGCTTCCGCCACGTCCTCGGGGCCCGCGCTCCCTTGGCGCAATTGCCGACGGAGCCTTCTCCGACAAAACCGCACGAGGTCACCGCGCTCGTTCTCGCGCATCTCCCAAATCTCACGGTCCGGGATCTGGCCGACCCGATCCCACACCTCCTGGTTCGAGGGCTCGTCGCGCCATCCTGGGCCCAGCCGGTTGTCGAAGAGTTCGGTGGTCCCGCGCGACATCCAGGTCATGGTGTGGATCCCGTTCGTGACATGATCCACGGGAACCTCCTCCAGCGGAAGGTCGGGCCAGCGCCCCGCGAACATGCTCCTGCTGATCTCGGCGTGCAACTGCGAGACCCCGTTCACGGCACAGGAGTTCGCCATCGCCAGCGCCGCCATATTGAAGCGTGGATCGCCGTTCTCCTCCAAGCGTCCCATGGAGTGCAGCTTCTCGTCGGTGATCTTCAGGTCCTTGGCCCAGGGGCCGAGGTACCGAGCGGTGAGCTCGGGCTCGAAGAGGTCGAACCCGGCAGGGACGGGGGTGTGGGTCGTGAAGACGTTCCCCGCGACCGTGGCCTGTCGGGCGGTGCGGAAGTCCACTCCGTTCACTTGCATCGCGTCTCGGATCCTTTCGAGCGATTGCAGCGCCGAGTGCCCCTCGTTCATGTGGCAGACCGTGGGCATGTACCCCATCTTCCGCAGGGCCTGATAACCGCCGACCCCAAGGATCGCCTCTTGGCGAAGGCGCATCTCGGCATCACCGCCGTAGAGGGTGTCCGTGATCCCCTGGGTCGAGTCCTCGTTCTGCAACAGGTTGGAATCGAGCAGGAACAGCTTCACGCGGCCGACTTGGGCGAGCCACACCTGGCACAGGACCTGGGATTTGTCGAGTTGGATCGAGATCCGGGTCGGACTACCGTCCTCGTCTCGCACCAGCGTCAACGGTAGGCGGTGGAAGTCGTATCGGGGATATTGCTCCTGTTGCCAGCCGTCCGGGCTCAGCGATTGGCGGAAATAGCCCCTCGCATAGAGCAGGCCCACGCCCACGAGCGGGACGCCCAGGTCGCTCGTCGCCTTGAGGTGGTCGCCGGCGAGCACCCCGAGGCCGCCCGAGTAGATGGGAAGCGCCTCGCTCACGCCGAACTCGGCCGAGAAGTAGGCGACCAGCATCTCGTCCCGCTTTCCGGGGAACTCGCGGTCGAACCAAGTCTCCCGAACCATGTACTCGTCTAGGGCTTGCGCCGTCAAGCTGAGCTGGGAGACGAACACTTCGTCGCCCGCGATGCGATCGAGGGTCTCGGGGTCGAGGCGGTGCAGGAGCTCTACCGGGTTGTGGCCGACCTCCTCCCAGGTCTCGCGGCCCAGCCAGCGGAAGATCGAGCGGGCCTCGTGGTTCCAGGTCCACCAATAGTTGTAGGCGAGGGTTCGCAACGGCAGAAGGGGCTCCGGCAGGGATTGGACCACTTCGAGCGAGTGCGAGTACTTCAGGCTCCGCATCCAGGAGGGATTATCGGCTATCCGAGCCCTTCTTTGCGGGCCCGTCATGGGTCAGGACGAGTTCGACGGGCTCACCGTCCACGTACAGCGTCATGCTCAGCGACTTCCACTCAGGGGGGAAATGAGGCTTCGCTGAGACCCATGAACCTGCTTTCAGCCTTCGCTTCCAAACTGCGCCCTCAACGGGGCTCGGACCTACATGGATCCCAGCAAACCCGTACAGAACCGCCGACCAACATCCCGCTACCCCGGTCAAGAACGTGCCGTTCGCTTGTCGCGGGGTCTCGCCGAAGCTCCGGGCCGGGCCATGGGAGTAGCGGTCAATGGCTCGTCGCCAGGTGTCGAGGGCTTCTTCTGGCTTGGCATACCTAGCTTCGAGCAAAGCTTCGATTGAGAGTGACATTGCAGGGCCGTTCGCAATTGTCCGTCCCTTCTCATGTGCGAGGATCTCGCTTGCGCGGGCAAGGAGGGCCGGGTGCTCCAGTGGCCACAGCCCTAGAAGGAGGGCATGCTGCTGGAGCTTCTGATCCTGATCCCCTTCAAAATTGAGGACACGATCTCCCGACATCGGGATGTGCGGCCGATCCAGGTGGAAGAACCGCTGGGCAACAAGGTTGGTGTACGTATCGCTCGGCGTCATCGCATACTCGTCGGGGGAGAGGGTCTGCTCGACGTTTACGGTGCTCGTGTTCACGGTCGCACGGTTGAGATAGTAGAAGCACGCGGCCCGAAGGAATCGCTTGGCGGCGTCGGCTTCGACCAGGCCCAGCCGCGAGGCGTAGTCCATCCCCCACGCCGCACTGCCCGTGACGTGGGCCGCATGAAGTCCTGGCCCGGTGCAAAGCTCCCTGCCGTCGGGACCAGTCTCCCAGGCCACAATGATCCCGTCGCCTTTTCCCGTGTACTTTCGCTGGAACGCTGCGGAGGCGGCGGGGAAGGTGCGAATGCGGAACGCGGGGATCGCCCGCGCCCTTGCGGGGTGGGTCAGGGCGAGCGCGGGCAAAAGCCAAATGTCCGCGTCCCAGAACACGCGACCCGTGTATTTCGCACTGCTCGACCCGAAGGGCGAGAGGCCGCACATTTCCACCGAACGGTCTCCTCCGAGTTGCCTCGCGAGGTCGTCCAACCTCGCCTGATCCTCCTTGGGCCCGACCAACTTGATCCGAGGAATCCGCACCTGCCACGCGGGCGGATCCATGGGGCTCGTGATCCTGATTCTCGTTTTGAGGGCGTGCTGGGGCCCGTCCGTGAGCCTTGTGCTCTCGCGCTGGGTCTGCCACCCTTTCGGAAGGGCGACCTCCCAGTCCACCTGGGGCTCTCGGTTCGAGACGACTTTCAGCTCGAAAGCGAACGTCCCCGCTTCACGGCATTCGAGATCGAACCGATAGCCCTTGCCAGTGCCGGAGTACCGAAGGCCGTTATGGCTCCGGACGAGTTGGCCGCGGGGAAGCGGGGCACCGTTGACCTTTGCCTCCAGGCTGATTCGGGCGGGAACCGCAGAGAGACCGCTAGGCCCCTCCGCCACCCATGCGCTCGCATTCGGTCCAGGAAGCCCGTTGGGCTGAAGCTCCACGCTGGCGGTGAGGGAAGTCAGCAGGGCCCGAGGCTGAGCGGGTTGGGGTGGGGACGCCTGGGTGCAACCCGTCGCGACCGCCAAGAGCACGAGCCCGCGCATAGACTCAATGTATCCGGTCCTGGGATGTGGAAAAAGCACGAGCGCGTTCCAAGGGGTCCGTCCGTCCATTCTCTTTAGCATCCCATGCGGCTCAAGCGCATACGACTGTACGGCTTCAAGACGTTTGCAGAGCGGACGGACATCTCCTTGGACGGCGATATCGTCGCGATCGTTGGCCCGAACGGTTGCGGCAAGTCGAACATCGTGGACGCCTTGGTTTGGGGGCTGGGTGAGTCGAACATGAGGTCGGTGCGAGCCCAGACCGGCAAGGAAGTCGTCTTCGCGGGATCGAGCCACCGGAAGCCGTTGGGATATGCAGAAGTCTCTGTGAGCTTCGACAACGAGGACGGCATGCTTCCTCTAGACTCGGCGGAGGTCACCACGACGCGCAGGGTCACGAGGGAGGGAGAGAATTCGTACCAGATCAACCGCCGGAACTGCCGACTCCGGGATGTCACCGAGCTCTTGGCGGACACCGGGCTCAGCCGGACCGGATACGCGATCGTGTCGCAGTCCGAGATAGATCAGGCCCTCTCGGCCTCGACACTCCAACGACGGCATTGGATAGACGAGGCCGCAGGAGTGCAGAGGTACCGCTTGCGGCGGATCGAGACGATGCGCAGGCTGGCCGCCGCCGCCGAACACCTCGCCCGAGTGGACGACGTGATCGTCGAGCTCGAGATCCAACGCGAACCCCTCGAATCCGAGGCGAAGGTGGCCCTCGAATACCGCGAGCTGGCGGGAAGGCTGCGAGGGATCGAGACCGGTCTCCTCGCTCACGAGCTTGTGGACGCCACCAACGCCCTGGCCGAGGCAACGGCACGCGCCGAGTCCATTTCCAAGGCGCTGGCGAGCGAGAAGGAGATCTGCCAGACCCACCTGCGGGAGGAGCAGGAAGCCCTCTCCGAGGCGGAAACGCTCGAGGCCGAGATCAGTGAGGCACGGGCCAGAGCGGCCGAGTGCCAGCGTCGAACCGATCTTGCCCGGACCGCGATCGAAGTGGCCCGAGCCCGCCTTGCGAGCCTGACCGACCTCGAGGCCGCTCTGGAAGTGGAGGGCAACGCTGGGTTGGAACGGCTGGCTCAGGCCGAGGCCGACCTGGCAGGCGCCCTTTCCGTATCCGAGGCGGAGGCCCGATCGCTGGCGGAAGCCCGTGCCGAAGCTGCGGGCACGAGGGAGGAAGAGACCGCAGTGAAGTCGAGGCTCGCCGAAGCGGAGGCGCGACTCGCCGCGGACAAGGAGCTCGATGTTCTACGCCGGACCTTCGAGATCGAGCAGGCACACCGCGAGCGACGGGCACTGGAGCTGGAAAGGGAACTCGCGGGCGCCAAGAAGGCGGTGATCGATTTGGCCGGGGCGCTGGCAGCCGCCGAGCTGGACGCAGGCCAGGCCACAGAGCGGTACGCGACGGCGAAGCAAGGACTGGAGGACGCCCTCCTCAGCGCGACGGAAGGTGCCAAATCCTTGGAGGCGGCGATGCAATCGCACCGGGAGTTGCTCGCCCGGATTGCGACGCTGGAAGGAAAGCGGGCGGGCCTTCAAGCAAGCCTCGCAGCGCACGACGGCCTCTCGGCGGGCTCGATGGCCGTGATGGAGGCCTCGCGGAACGGGGAGATCCAAGGAGAGTTCGTCCCGATCGGCGAGGCGCTCACCGTGGACCCGGCCTACGCCATTGCGATGGATGCGGCACTAGGGGCCGCCGCGAACGACCTGATCGTCAAGGACGAGGCCGTCGCGAAGTCGGCGATCTCCTTCTTGCGTGAGAACCGCGCGGGTCGCGCAACGTTCCAGCCCTTGACGCTCGTTCAACCCAGGGGGGCCTCCGGCGCAGAACGGCTCAAGGGTCAACCAGGTGTGATCGGAGTGGCGAGCCGCCTCGTCGAATGTCCGGACCGATTCAAGCCGGTGATCGAGGGCGTCTTGGGCCGGACGGTCGTGGTCGAGACGCTCGATGCGGGCTTCCGCCTGGTAGGGAAGCCAGGATGGTCCAAGGCGGTGACCTTGGAAGGTGAGATCGTCTTTGCGGGCGGTGCGGTCACTGGGGGTCGGGCGTCGCGCCAGGGCAACGGCATGGTTGAACGCGCGGCTGCCCTGGCGAGCGCAGAACTCGAGCTCGAAGTGCTCACACAGGAGCTTGGCCAGGCTGAGTCGGCGATTGCCGAGCTCCAGACCTCCGGTCAGTCGCGCCAAACTGAGCGCGAAGAGGCGGACACGGCGCTGGCCGCACTGGCGACGGCGAGAGACGAGGCTCTAGCCTTCCGCAACGCGATTTTGTCCGAGCACAGGGAGACGGAGCGGGCGTGTGCTCGGCTCGAAACGGAGCGGGTCGCCTTGGCGACCCCGCTCGAAGCGCCCGCCGAGGCGGACTTGGCCGCCACGGAGGCCGCCCGGGAGGCCGCGCTTCGCGAGTGGGCCGAGTTGAGTGCGCGGGCCTCGGGCCAAACCGCCGCCCTCGATGCCGCGGAGGCGCGGGCGGGGGCCGCGGCCCAAAGGGTCGAAGACCTCAGGAGGCGACTCGAAGCGGTGGCTGAAGCGATCGCCTCGGGCAAGGCAAGGCGAGAGAACGTGGGTCCGGAGACCGAGACCCTCAACCGCCAGCTAGCCGATTCGGAGGCCGAGCAAGAGAAGTGGCAGCGTGAACTGGATCTGGAGAGCGAGGAGGTCGAGAAGCGCTCCGAGGCGAGGGCACAGGCCCAGGCTCGGGCCCGAGAGGCGGGCCAGGCCGCTTCCGCCTCCCGTTCCGCCTTGACCGCCGCCGAGAGCGAGGCGCACAAGCTGGAGATCGCCATGACCCGTCAGGATTTGAAGCGCGCGGCTACCGCGGCCCGCCTCTTGGAGGAATATGGTCTCGATGAGGCATCTGCACGAAACCTCGCCAACCAGGGCAGGCCTGAGTCGGACGCTGCCAACCTCGTCGCGAGCTTACGAAAGCAAATCAAGGGCATGGGTGAAGTGAACCTAGGTTCCATTGATGCCTTCGAGCGCGTCACGTCCCGGCTCCATGATCTCACCAGCCAACGCGCGGACGTCGTGGACGGGAAGGAGCAGATCGAGGCCTCGATCCGCGAGCTTGATGCCCTCACCAGGGAGCGGTTCGAGGCGACGTTCGAGGACGTCCGAAGGCAGTTCCAGGAAACTTTCGTGAAGGTCTTTGAGGGTGGGGAAGCGGACATTTCCTTGGAAGGGGCGGACGACACACTCGAAGCGGGCGTGGACATCCAAGTCACGCTCCCCGGCAAACGAAGGCAGCGATTGGAGCTGTTGAGCGGCGGGGAGAGGGCGCTGGGGGCGCTGACCTTCCTGTGCTCGCTGCTCAAGGTTCGTCCCAGTCCTCTGGTCGTGCTGGACGAGGTGGACGCCCCCTTGGACGGCCGAAACGTGGAGCGGTTCGTCACCCTGCTCCGGAGCTTCGAAGGGAGGTCCCAGTTCGTCGTGGTCACCCACAACCAGGTGACGATTGAGAACTCCGACGTTTGGCTGGGGGTCTCTATGCAGGAGCCAGGCGTCAGTACGGTCATCCCCTTCCGTGCGCCCCAAGGCACGAGCCCGGAGCACGCCCTCGCGGGCGGCTACCTCAAGGGCTAGAGAGTTCCGTAGAGGCGATCGCCAAAGTCACCGAGGCCGGGAACGATGTACTTTTGGGCATTGAGATTCGGATCGAGCGCAGCGGCGACGACCTCGACGTCGGGATGATCCTGCCCGATCCTGTCCACGCCGGCCTGGGCCGCAACGATGCTGGCGAGGACGACCTTGCTCGCTCCATTGCCTTTGAGGAGCGAGACGGCCTGGCTCGCCGAGCCGCCCGTCGCAAGCATGGGATCCACGAGGAGCGTGTCGCGATCATGGAGGTTGGGCAGGTTGCAGTAGTAGCTCGATGCGATCGCCGTCGCGTGGGACCGCTCGAGTCCGATGTAGCCGACGGAGACGTCGCTGAAGAGCCGAAGCGCGGGGTCGAGCATGGAAAGCCCAGCGCGCAGCACCGGAACCACGGCGAGGCCGCGGACGAACCTAGCCCCCGTGCACCGGGACAAAGGGGTCTCGATCACGATCGGCTCGGTCGCCAAGTTTCGCGTGGCCTCGACGATGACGAGCTCGGCAAGCTTGCCCGCGGCGACGCGAAAGTGCGCAGGTTCGGTGGACTTGTCCCGCAACTGGGAGACGAGCACCTCCACCAGCGGGTGGTCTACGACGCGAAAGGGCATATGGGCCCGATCGTACACTCTCCGAGCTCGCGTTGGTTGCAGCCCGGCACCGCTTCGTTTCGCGTCCTTTCCGCCAGGAGAGTGGGGAAGTCTTCGGCGTGACCGAACCGACCGGGCCGGAAGTGGCGATCTGGTAGCCTGCGGCCACTCAGCATGACCACGAAGGCCGTACCGACCCCACAGCCGATCTTCGAGAAGTCCCGACCTGGGCGGATCGGGTGCAACATGCCCAAGTGCGATACGCCCGAGGTGGACCTCACCTTCCTCGGCCCGCTCCGCGAGACCGTTGAGTGGCCCGAAATCGCGGAGCTCGACCTCTTGCGACACTTCACCAACCTCAGCCACCTGAACTATGGGATCGAGACCGGCTTCTACCCGTTGGGCTCTTGCACGATGAAATACAACCCCAAGGTGAACGAGCGTGCCGCGATCTTCCCAGGCTTCGCGAACATCCACCCGATGCAGCCCGAGCGCAGTGTGCCGGGAGCCATCGAGACCATCGCCCAGGTGCAGGACATCTTGAGCGAGCTCACCGGGTTCCCGTCGCTCAGCATGCAGCCCGTCGCCGGTGCCCACGGTGAGATGACGTGCTTGATGATGATCAAGGCGTACAACTCCGCCAGGGGCGAAGCCGCGCGCACCGTGGTTCTCGTTCCGGACTCGGCGCACGGCACCAACCCTGCCAGCGCGGCACGGTGCGGATACACCGTGCGGACCGTGCCGACGGATTCGCAAGGGAACACCGATCTCGCTGCGCTCCGCGACGCGATGGGCGACGACGTCGCTGCCTTGATGCTCACGAACCCCTCGACGCTGGGACTTTTCGAGCCCAACATCGAGGAGGTCTGCCGCCTTGCCCATGACGCGGGCGCACAGGTCTTCTGTGACGGTGCGAACATGAATGCGATGGTGGGGATGACACGGCCCGCCGACCACGGGTTCGACTGCATGCACTTGAACCTGCATAAGACGTTCAGCACCCCTCACGGCGGTGGTGGACCGGGCTGTGGCGCGATCGGGGTCAAGCCTCACCTTGCGCCGTTCTTGCCCTCCCCTGTCTTGATGCGAAAAGAGGGCAAGGCGATTGTGGATCACGATCGCCCGCTCTCGATCGGCCGGGTCTCAGGCTACTTCGGGCAGTTCTTGATGGCGGTTCGGGCCTTGACCTACCTGCTCGCTTATGGTCGTGACGGGTTGCCCCAGATCAGCCGACACGCGGTGCTCAACGCCAACTATGTCCAGGCACGGCTCGCGGGAGTGCTGCCGGCGGCCTATGATAGGCCGTGCATGCACGAGTGCGTGCTCACCGCGGCGGAGTATAAGAAAGCGGGCGTTCGGGCCCTCGACCTGAGCAAGCGCTTGATTGACCACGGGTTCCACCCACCGACGAACTATTTCCCCCTCATCGTGCCCGAGGCGATCATGATCGAGCCGACCGAGACTGAGGCCAAGGAGACCTTGGATGCATTTTGCGATGCCTTGATTGCCGTCTGCGAGGAGGCGGTCCAGGATCCAGGCGCGCTCACGGCCGCTCCGACCACCCAGGTCGTGGGCCGTCTCGACGAGGCCGCCGCGGTGAAGGTTCTCGATATCGCTTGGAAGTCAAACCGCACTGCGGCCTCGGTATAAGGAGGGTATGAACGAAGCGGTCAGCATCCTCAGGTTCCACGCGCGGGAGCCCGTCACCGCGTCCGTCGAAGAACTGCGCGAAGGGGCCCAGCGGCTCATCGCGCAGGCCGGAGGGTTGATAGGGGCCTCGTTGAACCAATCCGTCGAAGACCCGAGCGCGATGCTGGCGATCCAGCACTTCAAGTCCGAGCAGGATCTCTTGGCGGATTGGGACAAGACTTCGCGAACGGAGGAGTTCTTCCAGATGGAGGAGGTGCTCAGTGACGTTCCCAACTGGCAGAGGTTCCGGATCGAGGACAACACGGGCGTGCGTGTGGGCGAGTTCGAGCCAGGCACTTTCGTTTCGATCAGCCTCAGGAACGCGATGCCGGGTCACGGCCGCGATCTGGTGGACGATTTGCGGGACGTCTTCGTGGTGCTCAATGCGCTTCCTGGGTTCCTGGGCGGCGTGGGGGGACGGCTCAGCGACCTGGAGAGCGGGGTGGTGGGCCTCGCGTTTTGGGCGGACGAGGCGTCGTACCTGCGATCCTTGCCCGCGAAGACCCTCTATAAGATCGAGCTCTTTCGGAAGATCTCGTGAAGGCCCGCCTCGAGGGTCGGGCCGACGGGCCGACGAACATGGCCCGAGATCTGGTTCTGCTCAGCGAGAGCCACGACGGATGGTTCGCGCGGGTCTATGATTGGGACGGTGCTTGGGTCACCCTGGGCCGGTTCCAAAAGGCCGAGGACACACTGCTTCCTGGTGCGCCCGTGCGGTGGGTGGCAAGACCGACCGGTGGAAGGGCGGTTCTTCATGGTCACGACGTGACCCTTGGGATCGCGGTGCAGTATCGTGCCCTAGGCTTGGCGGACGGTACGCGCGATCTGCGGTCGGTCTATCGAGCGGTGGTCCGTCCTCTCGCCCAGGGGTTGACCTCGGCGGGCCTCCCTGCCGTCCTGGCGGAAGACCGCACGCCGGAGGGCTTGCCCAAGCTCGTTGCCGACTGCTTCGCCGCGACCTCTCCGAACGACATCGTGTCCCCGCTGACGGGTCTCAAAGTATGCGGGTGCGCCCTGCGCCTTTACGACTCGGCGGTACTGCTACAAGCGAGCGTGCCCATCGGCCCTCCGAGGGTGGACCCTTCGCTCGTTTTCGCACAACCCGCCCCCGAGTGCAGTACAGGGCTCGATCGAGCGACGTTTGCGGCCGCCTTGACGGAGCAGCTCTCGTGGGCCCTGGAAACCGCCCTGCCCGTGAACTTGTAGAATGTGACCGTGAAACCTTTTTCGATCGTCCTTGCCGCCATCGTTGCCTTAGGGGTCCTGGGTTGTGGTCCCAAGCAGAACACGGCTCGAAGCATCGAGGACGTCGCGGCCGAGCAGTCCACGGCGATGCCCGAAGGCGGCGGGCCTGCCACGACGCAACCGGGCACGGAGGCACCGGGTGGCCCGCCCGTCTCCGCACCCGGCGCGGGCGTGCCTGGTGCGGCGCCCAACGGGACGAACACCGCGGCACCGCCAGCGGGAGCGAACGAGCCCACCCCGCCTCCAAAGGTGGACGGCACGGGCTCGGCCGACCTGAAGTTCGCCTTCCATGCGAAGGACACATACACGTATAAGTCGTCCGCATCGGTCACGAGCGAGGGCAAGGGCCAAGGTGGCAAGGCCCAAAAGTCCACCTATGGGACTTCGCAGTCCCTGATCCTCAAGGTCCTATCCGTCAAGGACGGGGTGGCGGAGATCCAGTCCACGACCAAGGACCTCAAGGTCACCGGCGACGCCAACGACCCGCAGGCCCAGATGGTCAAGGGGATCATGGCGGGCAGTGGGGAACTGGTCTCTAAGGCGGTCTACAACGCGCGGGGGATCCCTCAGGGCTCGAACCCCGACTTGGAGGACTCGGTCCGATCCATGGTGAACGGGGTCGGTTCCGCGCTCGGCGTCCTCGGGATCAACTATCCCGCGACGAGCGTGAAGCCTGGGGATACTTGGACGGCGACGTTCGACATGGGCAAGCTCATGTCGGGCCGCATGCCCCCAGGGATCAGTGCGACCGTCTCCAACGGCCAGATCCCGACAAAGTACACGCTGGTCTCTCTGGATCCGGCGAAGGGGGTGGCGGTCATCAAGGTCTCGATGAAGGGGCAACCGACCATGACGGTGAAACTCCCCGCCCAGAAGAACTCGGAAGGGAAGGAGGTTCAGGTTCCTCCGATGGTCGTAAAGCTGAGCGTCAGCTCGAGCGGAACCGCCACGATTGACCTCAAGACGGGCATGCCGATCGAGATCACGACCGAGAGCACGAGCGAGACCTCGGGCACCAAGGTGATGGACGGCAAGCAGGTCTCGAAGAGCACCACAAAGCGCGCCTAGCACCTGTGTGAAGGGGGAGCTCGGGATCACTCGTCGTATTGGACGATGCCCACCCGGTTGCCGTCGGGATCGGTGACCACGGCGGACATGCCCACGCCGGGCACGGGGTGGAGCATGGTCAAACCGCCTCCGCCGTTCGCCTCTGATGCGGCTCCGGTCGCCTCCAGTGAGGAGACCTTGAACCATAGCGAGGGCGAGCTGCCGACCGAAATCTCTGCGGCCTCCTTTCGCATCAGCCCTCCTATGTGGACGTCGCCCTGGCCGAAGACGACCATCGAGTCCCCGAACTGGCGGAACTCCCATCCGAAGAGCGCCCCAAAGTACGCTTGGGATCGGGCGAGGTCGGTAACGTCGTACTCGGCGTGACAGAGGCAACCGTTCTGCATGGCACGATCATCCTAGCCCCTACGTCGGGAAAACCGGTTGTCTAGACCCGACTTTTTGCAGAGGGCACTCCGGCAACGTCTCGAAGCGAACATACGAACTCCGAAGGCGCGTGGCCGAAGACCGACCGGAACTCGCGGGCAAAGGTCGAGGCGCTCGCATAGCCCGCGGCGATCTGGGCTTCGGCGACCGTCGCCCCGTGGGCTAGGGCAGTCCGGGCGAGGACGAGTCGAGCTTGGCGACGGTACTGGGCGGGCGACACGCCCGCGACCTCGAGGAAGCGCCGCTCAAATTGGCGAGGGCAGAGGCAGGCATCCTTCGCCACATCCGAGACGCGCCCGCCCCTACTGAGCTTTTCCTGGGAAGAGCGAACGAGTCCGTATACGTCGGCACGAACCGACCAGCGTCTCGCCCTCACGCGTTGGATCACAAGGGCGTGAGGGCACGGGGGCATGGTCCTAGTTCGGGCTGGGAGTGATGCTGAAGCCTTGCGAGGCGAGCTCTTGCCCGATGTGTCGCAGCTTCTTCATCGCTCGAAGCTCGATCTGGCGGACCCGCTCACGGGTGACGTTCAACGCGAGTCCAACCTCTTCGAGGGTGCGCGCTCGGCCATCGTCCAAGCCGAAACGGAGTCGGACGACGTCCCGCTCACGCCCCGTGAGTCGGCCCAGGATCGAGTCAATCTCCTCTCGACGGATCAAGTTCCAGGTGACATCGGAGGGCGACGGCATCGAGGTCGAGGGCACAAAGTCGCCGATCGAGCTGTTGTCCTTCTCGCCCACGGGAGTCTCGAGCGAGAGCGGCTCGACTGCGACGCGCATCATCTCCTGTACTCGGTCCGTGGACATTCCGACCTTTTCGGCGACCTCTTCCGGGGTGGCCTCGCGGTGGAGCTCCTGTTGAAGCGCGGTCGCGGTCTTCATCACCTTGTTGATCAGTTCGGCGACATAGACCGGGATGCGGATCGTTCGGCCCTGGTTGATGATCGCCCGGGCGATCGCCCGTCGGATCCACCAAGTCGCGTAGGTGCTGAAGCGGAAGCCCTTGCGCCAGTCGAACTTCTCGACCGCACGGATGAGCCCGAGGTTGCCCTCTTGGATCAGGTCGGCGAGGGGGATGCCCCTTGCGTTGTACTTCTTGGCGATGGAGACGACGAGCCGCAGGTTCGATTCGATGAGTTGCTGCTTGGCCTGCATCCCCTGTCGCATCACGTCCTTACGGTCGAAGTCGGTCCACTTATAGTTCGCGGGTAGGTTGTAGAGCTCGGCGACGTTCGCCCATTTGTCCTGCTCGGCGAGGTCTCGTGCCTGGACTCGCTTGGCCAAGTGCTCCTCTTGGGCAGGGGTAAGGAGGTGGGCGCGGCGGGTCTGCCGCATCCACATTTCAAGCTCTTCGCCCTCGTCCTGCTGCTGCTCTTCCTCTTCCTCCTCCTCTTCGAGCTCGAGAAGGTCCTCAGCGGCCGGCTCCTCGTCGAGGAGCATGTGCTTGTTGGCATCAATGTACGCGCCGCGGCTGCTCGCGCGCACGGTGATGGACTTGCCTCGCCGGGCTGGGTTCAGTTGCTTCGGTTCCACTTGCATTGGTTCTTCGTTAGTTTTGGGCATCGTTCGCGCAGTCCACGGACATAGTCCAGTTTCCAAGGGTCACAGAGCCTATTGTACGACCTGTTTTCGACATCGGTTCCAGTTTCCGTCCCCTTCCAAGAAAACTCGTGCCAATTGGCTAGACGTCCCGTCCGAATCGTTCGTCTCTCCGACTAAGGCCTTATCCCCTCAGCCGTGAGGCCGATGCAAGGATCGCTTTCCCGAGTTCCGCGCTCGCGGCGACGCTCGAAAAGCGACCAAAGCTGATGCGGATGGTCGCGGACGCCTCTTCCGAAGCGAGCCCGAGGGCCAACAACACCTGGCTGGGAGCCATGGACTCGGCACTACAGGCCGAACCGCCGCTCACAGCGTACCCTTGGAGGTCGAGATCCACCACGAGGGTTCCAGACTGGATCCCGAAGACTGTGACGCTCAAGATAAAGGGCGAGTTCTCTGGGTGATCGTTTATGCCCACGCCCTCGAACCCGGCGAGCGACCCCATGAGCGCGTTCCTGCACTCCGTGGCCTTGGTTCGGTCGGCCTCCATTTCCTGGCCGGCGATTCGACAGGCCTCCCCGAAGCCCACGATCCCAGCGACGTTGAGAGTGCCCGAGCGCCCCCCTGGCTCTTGACCGCCGCCGTGAAGCAAGGGTTCGGGAAAGTCACCGTCCCGGGCATAGAGCGCACCAATGCCCTGAGGTCCGTACATCTTGTGCGCGGAGAAGGTCGCCGAGTCGAGCTCCTCGGTTGCCAGAGGCAGTTTGCCCAGTGACTGGACGGCGTCCCGATGGAGCTTGGACCCCGCCGGAAGATCAGGGGCTTGAATGACCGCCCCCGTCTCGTTGCAGACCGTCATCACGCAGACCGTTCCTGGAGTCGGGGGGGGCTTGAGGCGGCACCCGTCGAGTTCGAGGAGGCTGCCGCCCGCCGCGATCGCGGACTCGCGCACGCATGCGTGCTCGAAGGGGGAATACCAGACCGTCTCCGCGGCCTTGACGACCCAGTTGTTCGCCTCGGTCGCACAGGAGGTGAAGGCGATCTCCTCGGGCTCGGCCCCGGCGAGCTCGGCGACCAGCTCGCGCGCGTCCTCGACCGCCTCTCGTGCCCTTCGCCCCCAGGAATGGCTGGAACTCGCGTTCCCGAAGCCATCCGTGAGCCAAGGCCGCATCGCCTCGAAGACCCTCGGGTCGAGGGGCGTGCTCGCCGCGTAGTCGAAGTAGTGCTCAGGGCGCATGAAGCTAGACGGAGGCGGCGAGCGACGCGGCGACGAGCTTGGGAATCTCGGAAGGGGTGTCGGCCACGGTCGCTCCGGCTTCTCGGAGCGCGTCCACTTTGCTCTGCGCCGTGCCTTTGCTCCCGCTCACGATCGCGCCTGCGTGTCCCATCCGCTTGCCGGGGGGGGCCGTCCGCCCCGAGATGAACCCTACCACGGGTTTCTTCATCGTCTTGATGAACTCCGCGGCGGCCTCCTCGTCCGTACCCCCGATCTCGCCCACCATCACGACGCTCGTCGTTGCCGGGTCCGCCTCGAACATTTCGAGGACTTCAAGGAATCGCGTACCCGGTACCGGGTCCCCTCCAATCCCGACGCACGTCGTCTGGCCGAGCCCGGTCCGCGTCAGTTCCCAAACGATCTCATAGGTGAGCGTGCCGGATCGGCTGACTAGCCCGACCGGGCCCTCGGCAAAGATATGGCCCGGCATGATCCCCATCTTGCACTTGCTTGGAGAGATGATCCCGGCGCAGTTGCCACCGAGGAGCCGCGTCCTACCCTCGGAGCGAAGGCGGTTCATCATGGTGACCGAATCTAGGATCGGGATACCCTCCGTGATGAGGGTGACGAAGGGAAGCCCGGCGGCAGCGCACTCGAGGACAGCGTCCTTGGCGAACGGGGCGGGCACGAAGACGAGCCCGGCGTTGGGCGAGGTCGCTGTCACGGCTTCCTCCATTGAGTCGAAGACGGGAAGCCCGAGGTGCTCAGTCCCACCTTTGCCGGGAGTGACCCCGGCCACGACCTTGGTCCCGTATTCCAGCATCTGCCTTGTGTGGAAGGTGCCCTCGCTTCCTGTCATTCCCGAGACCACGACGCGCGTGTTCTCGTCCACTAAGATGGCCACGGGCTCAGGATACCGGGCCAAGTCCGTCGCACTGCGCCCCAAGGCCAGCTACAATGGTGTGGATGGGGAAGTCGGGCCATAACGACCTACGGTTTGCCGAACTGGATGAGGACACGGGGCTTGCCAGGGCCCACATCGTCCTCGATCTTGATGGCGGCACCCGGCGCGACGTCGAGACCGGCCACGCCGTCCTGGACGCTTGGATCGCCGACCTATCGCACGAGGCGGGCATTGACCTCGGCCTGAGCGTCGAGGCAGAGGCGAGTTCCGACCCGCAGGACGTGGCCGAGGCAGCGGGCAGGGCTCTCGGATCCGCCCTCCACATCAGCTCCGAGGCAGGCGATCAGGTGATCGGGCTCGGCCACGCGATCGTGCCCCGGGGTGAGTGCCTCGTCTTGGTCGCCGTGGACCTTCAGTTCGGCCCTGGACTCGAGCTGGACTTGGGGCTGGTGCGAGAGTCCATCGGCTCGATGCCGTGCCAAGGCGTGACCGAGTTCTTCCGCTCGTTGAGCTCGGGCGCGCGGTGCAACCTCCATGTGAAGCGCATGGCCGGACACAACGACGTCCACACCGTGGACGCGGCATTCCGTGGCTTGGGCCTGGCGCTCGGCCACGCGATCCGGCGCCGGGAGGACTCCGCGTGAAACCTGCTCTGTCCCTCGGCCGTAACGTACCGGGAGTTAGCCGTGCCTGACGAGTTTATTGGCCTCGCTGCCGTAGTGTTGATCTTCGCGATCCCGATCGTGGCGATCTTGGCCCATCACCAGCAGAAAATGGCGAAAATGATTCATGGCGAACGGCCCGCGAGCCTGGACGCCCTGATCGGTGAGGTCCAACGGCTCCGCACTGAGGTCGCAGACCTCAAGGAGACGGTTCACGCGAACGTCCTCGCCGCGGAGCTGAGTTCGGTTCCACCACCGCTGCAAGACCGGCTGGAGTCTAAAAACGATGCCTGAATTGGTGTTCTTGATCCCGATCGCGGCGATCGTGTTCCCGATCCTCTTTGCGATCGTCATGGTCTTGGTCCGTCACCAGCAGAAAATGGCAGAGATCCTCCACGGCCAACCTCGGCTACAACCCGCCTCGGACGAGATCGCCCAGCTACGCACGGAGGTAGCCAAGGTGAACGACCGCTTGAACCAAGTCTTGCTCTCGCTTGAGCGCGGATCGGCCGTGCGACAAGAAGAGATCCAAGAGCGACTCGGCAACCAGCGAGAGACCGTTTAGCCTCAATTTGGGCCTTTCGTCCCGGACGTCAAGTAGGGTTGTGCTCCAGTCCCAGGATTCTCCGGCCCCGCCAGCCCGGTGCCTGGTATCTTATTGAGCCCCCCCGGTATCTCTATGCGAGCTATTCAGCCATCCTCGAAGCGAATCGGTCGGACGCTCGAGGTTCCCAATCTCATCGAACTTCAGCTCAACAGCTACAAGTGGTTTCTCGAAGAGGGGCTACCGGAACTCTTCCAAACCTTCTCGCCGATCTGGGACTTTACCCAGACCCACTACATCGAGTTCTCGGATTTCGTGCTGGGCGAGCCCAAGTACAACATTGACGACTGCCGCGACCGCGACCTGACCTTTGAGGCACCGGTCAAGGCGACGGTGCGGCTGGGCGGCAAGGAGCGAGAGGTCATCGAGTCCGAGGTGTACTTGGGCGACCTTCCCCTGATGACGGACAGCGGCACGTTCGTGATCAACGGCCGCGAGCGCGTCATCGTCAGCCAGCTGAGCCGCTCGCCCGGCGTCTACTACGAAGAGGACGTGGACACCTCGATGCAGATGATCGTTCGCGCCAGGGTGATTCCCTCCGAGGGCCCTTGGCTCGAGGTCGAGAACGACGCGAACGGTGTCGTGAACGCGCAGATCTCGCAAACGAAGAAGTTGCCGATCACCCAGCTTATCAAGGCGCTCCACGGGTTTGACCTTGGCCGTCACCGGATGGCGCGGCCGGTCGGAGAGAGCCTGCACAAGAAGCTCTCCGAGCCGCTTGCCGATCCCAGTACCGGCGAGGTCATCCTGGACAAGGGCACGATCGTCACCCAGAAGGTCTTGGACGGGCTCAAGAAGCCCGAGCTGGAGATGACCGTTCTCACGGAGGCGCCGCTCGGGACGAACGAGGACATGCTGTGGGCGTTCGGGACTCCCGAGACGATCGAAGAGGTAAGTGCCGAAACGCTCGTAGGTACCCGGCCCCTACAAGAGATCAAGTCCGGCACCAAAGTGCTCGTTCCGGCCCTTGGCCGAATGGACGAGGAGACGGCGGTCAAGGTGGCGGCCCTTGGGCTCGAGAGACTGGAAGTGCTGCGGCTTGAGGAGCTCGTCGAAGCGACGCTCGCCGCCGACAAGACTTCGGGGACGAGGGAAGCGATCCTGGACATCTATAAGAGGATGCGCCCCGGCGAGGCAGCCAGCGAGGACGCGGCCAACCAACTCGTCTACAACCTCTTTTTCGACATGCGCCGCTACGACCTGGGCAAAGTGGGTCGGCGATTTTTGAACCAGAGGCTCGGTATTGATGTCGGCGGCAAGGTCCGCAACCTCACGAGCGACGACCTCTCCGGCGTCCTCCAAGGGATGGCGAACTACATCGCCCACGGCACCGAGCACGACGACATTGACGACCTGCGCAACAAGCGCGTTCGCTCGGTCGGTGAGCTTCTCGCTAGCCAACTTAGGCTTGGATTCGTGAGGATGGAGAAGGTCGCCCGAGAGCGCATGACGAGCGCCGACCCCGACAACCTTTTGCCCAGCATCATCTTGAGCGTGAAGCCGGTGAGCGCCAGTATCAAGAGCTTCTTCAGCGGCAACCAGCTTAGCACGTTCATGGATCAGACGAACCCGCTGAGCGAGCTGACGAACAAGCGCAGGCTCTCCAGCCTCGGCCCCGGCGGGCTCCAACGGACGAGCGCGAAGCTTGAAGTCCGAGACGTCCACCGTTCGCACTACGGCAGGATCTGCCCGATCGAGACGCCGGAAGGCCCGAACATCGGCCTGATCAGCCAGTTGACGATCCACGGGCGGGTGGACGAATACGGCTTCATCATGACCCCGTACCGGCGGGTCGTGGACGGCGTCGTCACCGACGAGGTCGTGTACCTCACCGCCAACGAGGACTACAAGCTCCGTATTGCCCCGGCAGACACCGCGCTGGACCCCAACGGCAGAATCGTGGAGGACATGGTTCCCACCCGGTGTCCGGGCGGCGACAAGATGTTCGGCGGAGCCCAGTATCCCACGGTCCCCAGGGAGCGCGTGGACATGCTCGATCTTTCGCCCGTCCAGATCATCTCAGTGGCGACGGCCTTGATCCCGTTCCTGGAGAACGATGACGCGAACCGCGCCCTCATGGGCGCGAACATGCAACGCCAGGCCGTACCGTGCCTGCGGAGCGACGCCCCGCTGGTTGGAACCGGCTATGAAGGGCGGTCCGCCGTAGACAGTGGCGCCTCGATCCGGGCCCGCCGTTCCGGCAAGGTCAGCTACGTCACGAGCGAGGAGGTTCGCGTGGTCTCAGACGACGGAACCCAGGACACCTATCGGCTCCTGCACAACTTCCAGAGCAACAAGGGCACCTGCTTCACGCACCGGCCCATCGTGTTCCCCGGCGATCGCGTGCTGCAAGGCGACCCCATCGCCGATGGTGCCACGTGCGACGACGGACGGCTCGCTCTCGGGCAGAACATCACCGTAGCGTTCATGCCTTGGCAGGGGTTCAACTATGAGGACGCGATCATCCTGAGCGAACGGCTCGTCAAGGACGACGTCTACACCTCGATCCACATCGAGCGGTACGAGGTGGAGGCGCTGGACACCAAGCTCGGCCCCGAGGAGATCACTCGGGACATCCCGAACGTCGGCGACGAGGCCCTCAAGGATCTCGACGAGAGCGGCATCATTCGCATCGGCGCGGAGGTTCGGCCCGAGGACATCCTCGTTGGAAAGGTCGCGCCCAAGGGCCAAACTGAGATGACGGCCGAGGAGCGGCTCATCATCGCGATCTTTGGAAAGAAGGCCGAAGAGACGAGGGACGTCTCGCTACGAGTGCCGCACGGTGAGAAGGGGACGGTCGTGGACGTCAAGGTCTTCAGCCGGTTCAAGTATCTCAGCCCGACGATTGACTACATTTATAAGGAGTCCAAGAAGCGGGACCGCCTGATCTGCGACCGGACGGAGGAGCCGCTCTTGCAGATTCCTGGCGACGAGATGGACGCCGGTGTGAACATGCGAGTGCAGGTTCATGTCGCCCAAAAGCGCAAGATCATGGTCGGAGACAAGATGGCGGGCCGTCACGGGAACAAGGGCGTTATCAGTCGTATCCTGCCCGTCGAGGACATGCCGATGCTCGCGGACGGGACCCCGGTGGACATCATCCTGAACCCGCTCGGAGTGCCGAGCCGTATGAACATCGGGCAAGTCCTCGAGACACACTTGGGCTATGTGGGCCGTCACCTGGGCGTCCGCTATGAGTGCCCGGCCTTCGAGGGCGCGACCGAGGAGGAGATCCTCTCGGAAATCCAGCGCCTCGCCGTCCACATGCGCACGAAGGCTCTCCAGGCATACGTGAACTCCGAGCTCGGCCTCGGCCTGAAGTTCCGGCCCGACACCGACTTCGAGACCATGATGGCGAAGGTGGAAGAGTGCCTGAGGCAACTCGACCAAGCCGGTCTGGAGCGGGTCTCGCGCATCGTTGCTGCCAGCAGTCCCCTCAAGATGGAGGATCTGCTCAAGATTGACGCGGAGAACTGGGTTCCCGACGAGCCCAGCACAGGAGGCAAGGCCTACGCCGCGAGCGATGCGATCTACTCGGAGATCCTCACCAACATCAAGGATCGTGTCTTCACCCGAGCGGGCTTCGACCCTGAGTCGTGCAAGTCCATCGTCCGTGACGGACCCACCGGCGACGTGTTGCCGAACCCGATCACGGTCGGCGTGATCTACATGCTCAAGCTCGAGCACCTGGCGGACGAAAAGATCCACGCTCGCTCGATCGGCCCCTACTCGCTCGTGACCCAGCAGCCTTTGGGCGGCAAGGCCCAGTTCGGCGGTCAGCGGTTCGGTGAGATGGAGGTCTGGGCATTGGAGGCCTACGGCGCCTCCTATACCTTGCAAGAGCTCCTGACGATTAAGTCGGACGACGTTATGGGGCGTGTCAAGGCCTACGAGAGCATCGTCAAGGGCGAGCCGATCAGCGAGCCGGGCGTGCCCGAGTCGTTCAAGATCCTGGTGAACGAGCTGCGGAGCCTGGGATTGCGCGTCTCGGTCGAGGACGTGAACAATAAGGAACTCACGCTCAAGGACATGGACGAGCTGGGCGGTGGAGACGTCCGGCTGGCAAGGTCCGTCGGGTTCTTCGACTAGCTCTGGTTCCACCCCAAAAACAAGAGCGGGCCGCCTGGATCAGGCGGCCCGCTTGCGTTGTGTAGGTCGTCGCTCCGACTACTTGCGACGGCGGCGTGCCGCGAGAGCGGCAAGGCCCGCACCGAGCGCGATCATCGTGGCCGGTTCTGGGACGGCGGCGAGGCCGTCGTAAGCCTGTCCAACGTTCGCCACGGTCGTTCGGGCGAAGGAGTTGCTCAGATCGTACTGATAGAATTCGCCCGACCAATCCAGCGAGTAGACGCTGTTGTTCGAGCCGACGTAGGCCATACCGTTGTTGTTGACAAAGCCGGAGCCGCCGTTCGCCAGTGTCTGGGCGCCGGTGGTTCGGTCAATGTAGTGCAGCGATCCAGGGCCTGCGAGCATGCCCAGGATGTTTCCGGTGGAGCCGTCGTAGGTCAAGGCGTCGAGGTTGATCCCAGGGTCACCGATGAATGTGCCTGCCCCCGTGGCCATGTTGATCTCATAGAACCCTGTAGAGATCGTGGATGCGCTCGCGAACATCTTTCCGGTTCGAGGATCCCAGACCAGGCCGAAGAGATCGGTCTGCCCGGTGGAGCCCACGAGCGTCGCCGCACCGGTAGTCAGGTTCACAGTGAACAGGTCGCTCACCGCACCGACCCCGTTGCCCCATCCGCCGATGGCGTACATGGTTCCGGTGCTGGCGTTGTAGGCCAGGTCGCCAAACTCGTAGCTTACGCCCATCGCGCCAATCGCACTGACGTTGCCGTTGGTGGTGTCAATCGTGGACAGCGTATCGTCCGACTCGCGAACCGTATAGAGGAGCTCGGCGGATGCCAACTGTGTGGCAAGCCCAGCGAGGATGATCAAAGCAGATTTCGTTCTCATTACCATCTCCAAGACGTCAGGCGGGGAGTTCCCGCACTTGACCCGTACATACTACCAAAAAGCAGGCCACTTGAGGAGGTTCCCGATGGATCGGTCAGGGCGAACGGACGCTTCCAAGCAAAAAACAAGTTGAATTACCAGGCTCGCCCAGGGCCCCGTCCGGGCCCAGACGTGTTGCGGCGCCGAAGGTATTGTTTCAAGGTTGAGCCCCTCCCCCACAGCCCGGTCGCTGCGGAGCCCGTCCGCGTGCCTGGGGCCTTGCCGTGGGAAGGGACTGGCGAAGTAAGAGTATGGCAGACAGCACGCACTTCGACAAGATCCGGATCGGGATCGCGAGCCCGGAAGACATCAAGAGCTGGTCGCACGGGGAGGTCAAGAAGCCGGAGACGATCAACTATCGCACCTTCAAGCCCGAGAGGGACGGCCTTTTCTGCGAGAAGATCTTTGGGCCGACGAAGGACTGGGAGTGTTCGTGCGGCCGTTATAAGAAGATCAAGTTCCGAGGGATCATTTGCGAGCGGTGCGGCGTCGAGGTCACCCGGAGCAAGGTGCGACGCGAGCGGATGGGCCACATCGAGCTCGCCGCCCCGGTTAGCCACATCTGGTACCTCAAGGGCGTCCCCTCGCCGATATCCTTGATTCTGGACATCTCGCCGAGGCAACTGGAGAAGGTCGTCTACTTTGCGAGCTTTATCATCATTGATCTCGAGCTCGAGAAGATCCAGGAGGCCCTGCCCAAGATCCTCGACAGCGTAGAGAAGGAGAAGCTCGCCATCCACGCTCAGATGCGCGAGCTCGAGACCGAGTCGCTCATGCGCCTGATGAAGGAGATGAGCGACAACCCGGACGAGTACTTCGACGAGTCGTTCGTGCGCGATCGGTTCAAGGCGAACTTCGACCGAATCCGTGCCGAGTATCGGGACGCCGATGAGCGGATCCGCGACCTCGACATCGCAGCCGAGATCATCGGCAAGGTCGAAATCTATCAGCTCTTGGAAGAGGACAAGTGGCGAGCGATCAGCAAGATGCTCGACCTCGTGAGCCGCCAGCTCAAAGAAGACCTGACCGAGCTGATCAAGGCGAGCATCGGGGCCGACGCCGTGCGCGAGCTTCTGCGCCGCGTGGACCTGGACCAGATGGTCAAGGATCTGCGGCAGGAGATCGTCACGACGACGAGCCAGAAGCGCGCGAGGGCCATCAAGCGGCTCGACCTTGCCGAGTCCCTCATCCAGTCCCGGTGCAAGCCGGAATGGATGGTGATGGACTTCGTGCCCGTCATTTCCCCGGAGCTACGGCCCATGGTGCAGTTGGACGGAGGCCGGTTCGCCACGAGCGACCTGAACGACCTCTATCGCCGCATTATCAACCGCAACAACCGCTTGAAGAAGATCATCGAGATTCAGGCGCCGGAAAGCATCATCAACCACGAGAAACGGCTGCTCCAAGAGGCCGTGGACGCCCTCATTGACAACGGCCGTCGCGCTCGGCCCGTCGTCGGGAGCAACCAGCGACCGCTCAAGTCGCTGAGCGACATGCTCAAGGGCAAGGAGGGCCGCTTCCGTAAGAACCTGCTAGGCAAGCGTGTGGACTACTCGGGCCGTTCGGTCATCGTGGTCGGGCCCCACCTCAAGCTCCACCAATGCGGGCTTCCCAAGGAGATGGCCCTCGAACTCTTCAAGCCGTTTGTGATGAAGACGCTCGTCGAGCGAAAGGTGACGCAGAACATCAAGACCGCGAAACGGATGATCGAGCGCACCCACCCGACGGTCTGGGACGCGCTGGAGGACGTGATCAAGGAGCACCCGGTGCTGCTGAACCGTGCCCCCACCCTGCACCGACTGGGGATCCAGGCATTCGAGCCCATTCTTGTCGAAGGGAAGGCGATCCAACTCCACCCGCTGGTGTGTCATGCGTACAACGCGGACTTCGACGGCGACCAGATGGCCGTTCACGTCCCGCTCAGTCTCCAGTCCCAATCCGAGGCGAGGGTGCTCATGCTCTCCACGCAGAACCTCTTCTCGCCCGCGGACGGTCGGCCCGTACACTCGCCAGTCCAGGACATCGTCCTGGGCTGCTACGCCCTCACGTTCACGAACCGGGCCGCGGCAGAAAGGCTAGCCCAGCAAGAGGAGGCGCACAAGAAGAGTCCAGAGAAGAACCCTGCTCCCTACGTCTACGCAGGGCCCGAAGAGGTGAGTTACCTGGTGGAATCACCGGTGAGCAATTCCGTCGGACTGAACGACCTCATCAGGGTCCGGATCCAGCGCCCTGTCTTCCGCAGCGAGGGAGTGGACTATCTCGACCCTGAGACCGGCGTCGAGTATCGCTTCGAGAACCGGGAGAACGAATTCGGCGAGGAGATCAAGGAACTGGTCGCCTACGAGCAAGAGATGGAGAACGTGATCGTCACGACCACGCCCGGCCGCTTGTATCACAACCTGATCCTGCCGTACCCTCTCCGCTTCAGCCAACGGTTCCTGGACATGGAGCTGACCAAGAAGGGGATCGCAGAGGCGATCGTCGCTTGCCGAACCGCGGTGGGAGCGGAGGGGACGATCAAGTTCCTCGACGACCTCAAGGCCCTCGGTTTCAAGTGGGCGACGAAGTACGGGATCAGCATCGCCCTGACGGACATGGACCCGCCCGCCAGGCGGGAAGAGATGCTGGGCGACGCCGACGGCAAGGCCATGCGAGTCCTGGAGCAGTTCAGGCGCGGCATGATCTCGTTCCGAGAGATGCAGGAGTCCCTGGTCCGCCTGTGGACGAGCACCTACGACGAGATCGGCAACGCCATCGTAGACTCGATGCACCAGGACAACCCGCTGTCTATCATCACCGTCTCCGGTGCCCGAGGCTCGGTCAAGCAGCTCGCACAGCTGAGCGGAATGCGCGGCCTCATGTTCAACCAGTTCAACGAGGTGATCTACGAGCTCCCTGTCAAGAGCTCGTTCCAGAAGGGGCTCTCCATGCTGGAGTTCTTTGTCACCACCCACGGTGCCCGAAAGGGTCTGGCGGACACCGCGTTGCGCACAGCGGACGCGGGCTATTTGACCCGGAGGCTCGTGGACGTCGCGCAAGACGTGATCGTCCGGGCGGACGACTGCGGAACGACCGACGGCGTCTACGCCTGTCGCCTCATGTTCGAAGGCAAGACTCTCGAGACCATGGGCGAACGGGCCGAGTTCCGCTACTGCATCGAGGACGTGGCCGACCCGGAGACGGGCGAGGTGATCGCGAGCATGGGCGACTTCGTGAACGAGGCGCAGGTCAAGGCGCTCGACTCCGTAGAAGACGCCTTCTACTCCGTCTTCGAAGAGGCGGATGAGAAGGCCCAAGCTGGGATCAAGGAGAAGTACGAGCGAGCAGGCTATCGGGTGGACGAGCACGGACGGCTCGGGATGAAGGTGCGAAGCCCGATCACCTGTGAGCTCGAGCACGGCATCTGCTCCTCGTGCTACGGCGTTGACCTTTCGACGAGCAAGCCGGTGGAGGCTGGGGTGGCGGTGGGGATCATCGCGGCGCAGTCCATCGGCGAGCCGGGCACCCAGCTTACAATGCGGACCTTCCACACCGGAGGTGTCGCGGGCTCCAAGACGATCGCGCGTACGAACCAGTACAAGACCGGAAAGTTCGTCCGACAGTTCCAAGAGGACTTTGAAGCGGCTACGAACACGGACCTGGACTCCTTTGACCCAGGGAAGCTGCTCGAGACGCAGGAAGCCGTCGTGAAGGGCCTGTTCAGTCCCGAAGGATCGGAGGACGGAAAGGACGGTAAGGCCAAGAAGACGACGAAGGCCGCCGAAAAGGCAGCCGAGAAGATGGACAGCGACAGCCGCAAGCTCTGGGAGCGATCGAGGAAGACCTTCTTCTACTCCTGGACGGGCGAGTCCAGCGGCATCGTCCGCGTGGAGGAGATATTCGAGGCCCGAAAACAGCCTCGTGGAAAGGCGATCATCTGCCCGGTGACCGGCACGATCCTCGACGTTCAGCGCTCCGTCTACGGTCGCTGGGTCGTGGTGGAGGCCGTTGTCCCGACCGATGTCGTCCACAAGCAGGCCTACATCGCCGAACAAGCCTTCGAGGGCGTCGAGTCCAAGGGCAAGGTGTACGTCGAGCGGACGATCGGGCAAAAAATGTCCACGCAGACGCTCCAAGTCCTACGCAAGTACGGCGTCAAGGAGGTCAAGATCTTCCTCACCGTGCTCGTCCCGCCGCTCGGCAATCTGCCCGTGCAAAAGGGGCAGCGCGTGATCAAGGGCGACCCGCTTACCGAGGGCCCCCTCGACCCGCACGAGGTTCTTGACCTGGCGGGCGCTGCCGCGGTCCACGAGTACTTCATCCAAAACCTACAGTCCGTGTACAAGGACCAGGGTGTGGACATCAACGACAAGCACCTCGAGGTCATCCTTCGACAGATGCTTCGCAAGCGACAGATCAAGGAACCGGGCGACACCCCGTTCCTGCCAGGCCAGATGGTGGACCGGTTCCGGTTCGTCAAGGAGAACGACCGCGTCCGGACACTCATCGAGGCAGGGAAGAAGATGCGCTATAAGGATCCCGTCGAGGGCAAGGAGATGGAGCGCGATCCCAAGGAGGCCACTGCAAACTGGATCCTCCTCGGCATCACCGAGGCCTCGCTCGCGACCGACAGCTTCCTCTCGGCCGCTTCCTTCCAAAAGACCACGAAGGTGCTCACGGACGCGGCGGTGCGCGGCAAGCACGACACCCTCGTCGGCCTCAAGGAGAACGTCATCATCGGACGGCTCATCCCTGCGGGCACCGGTGTCAAGGAGTACCGTGAGCTGGCGATTGACGTGGACCGCAGCCAACCGACGTGGTCGCAGCAACCCTTGGCCGCCCTCATCGAGGACGACGGCACCGAGGAACGCGCCGATGCCGACATGTTCGATGGCATGTCGCTGGCCGATCTTGCCGCGACCTCGGAAGGGGACGACTCCGACAACTAGGCGCCAACCAGGAGGTCACTGGGATAGAATCCTAACGTGACCTCCTTCCTCCTCCTCGCCGCGGTCTCCCTTGGCCCCAAGGTGGATGCCGACATCGTCTATGCAACGGTAGCCGGCACCGAGCTCAAGCTCGATCTCTACCGGCCTCAAGAAGCAACTGCGGGCTCGCGGCTCCCGGTCGTCGTCGTCGTGCACGGCGGCGCGTGGATGTCCGGGAACAAGAAGGACATGGCACCGATCTGTGAGGCCTTCGCGAAGGAGGGCATCGCGGCGGCGACCGTCCAGTATCGCCTCGCTCCCGCCCACCGGTGGCCATCCATGATAGACGACTGCCAAACTGCAGTGCGTTTCTTGCGCGACCATGCCGAGACCTATGGGCTCGATCCGGCGCGAATGGGTGCCTGCGGCGCCAGTGCGGGCGGTCACCTCTCCCTGCTTCTCGGCATGTTGGAGACCCGCGACCCAGCCGTGGAGTCGAAGACGTCGAGCAAGGTCTCGTGCGTCGTGAACCTCTTCGGGCCCACCGACCTCTCCCAGGACTATCCCAAGAGCCTTGCGGACTCACTCTGCAAGGCGGTTCTGGGAAAACCCTACGCCGAGGCGGGAGAGGAGATCAAGGACTTCTCGCCCGTGAGCCACGTCTCCGCGGGCAGCGCCCCGGTTTTCACCATCCACGGCACCGCCGACCCGCTCGTCCCGGTCGTTCAAGTGGATCGGCTGGACGAGGTCCTCAAAAAGGCAGGGATCGAGCACGAGGTGCGGAAGGTCGAGGGCATGGGCCACGCCCTTCCGGTCGAGAAACCGGAAGTGGCCAAGGCCCTGGTTGAGGCCCTTGCGTGGGTCAAGGCGAAGCTACTGCGCTAGTTAGTGGTCGTCCTCGTCGTGCTTGTGCTCCTCGTAGTGCTTGACCAGGGCCTGTTGCTCGTGCGCCGGTAGCTCGTCGTAGCGGGCGAACTCGGTTCGAAACAGGCCGCGGCCCTTGGTAATGGAGCGCAGATCCAGAGCGTAGCGACCCATGGTCGCCATGGGCACGGTCGCGCTCACACGGGTTTTTCCGGGGGCCGATGGCTCCATGCCTTGCATGTGTCCCCGCCGGGTGTTCAAGTCGCCGACCACGTCGCCGACTGCCTCGTCCGGGACGTCCACAAAGAGCTGGAGAACCGGTTCGAGGATCGTGGGCTGGGCGTTGCCAGCGGCGGCCTTGAAGCCGATCCTCGCGGCGGTCTTGAAGGCGGCCTCGCTCGAGTCCACGTCGTGGTACGAGCCGTCGTAGACCGTCACCTTCACGTCCACGACGGGATACCCGGCGAGGAACCCGCCGGTCATCGTTTCCACGACGCCCTTTTCGATCGCGGGGATGTAGTTCTTGGGGATCGCACCGCCCACGACCTTGTTCTCAAAGGCAAACCCTTCGCCTCGTCCAGTGGGCGCGACCTCGAGCCAGCAGTCACCGAACTGGCCTCGGCCGCCGGTTTGCCGCTTGAAACGGCCCTGGGCTTTGGCCGAGCTCTTGATGGTCTCCTTATAGGGCACCTTGGCCTCTTCGGTGGTCACGTTCACCCCGAAGCGGGCGCGGAGCTTGTCAATCGTGTTGTCCAAGTGGATGTCGCCCATCCCTTCCAGGATTTCCTGGTGTACGACGGTGTCGCGGACATAGCGGAGCGTAGGATCCTCCTCGAGGATCTTTTCGAGGGCGCCGCCCAGCTTGTCCTCGTCGCTCTTGGCAACCGGCTTGATCGCCACACGGTAGATCGGGTCTGGGAACGCGACCGGGGCCATGGTGAGCTTCTCCTTGAGCCCGCACAGTGTATTGCCGGTGTGGGTGTCCTGGAGCTTGGCCAAGACGCAGATGTCGCCCGCGCCCACTTCGGTGGCCGCTTCCTGGTTCTTGCCGTGAGGCCAGTAGAGGTTGTGGACCCGTTCGTCCTTGCCGGTCTGGGCGTTCATGACGTGGTCGTCCACCTTGAGCTTCCCACTGAAGATGCGGACGTAGTTGAGCTTGCCCACGTAGGGGTCTTGCGTGGTCTTGAAGACGAAGCCGACGAGAGGGCCGTTCGGATCCTCCTTCATCTTCTTGTCGCCCACGGTGAAGTCGTGATAGACCGGGGGCGGGAGCTCGCCGACGATGCGGTCGAGCAGCGGTGCGACCCCCAACCCGCTCGCGGCCGAGCCCAGGAGCACGGGGATCACCTTGCCGTCCTTGATCCCCAGCATCAGGCCGTGCTCGACCTCTTCCGGTGTCAGTTGGGTACCTTCGAGGTACTTCTCCATCAGTTCGTCGTCCCCTTCTGCGGCCGCGTCCGTCATCTTGTCGTGCAGGGCGTCGGCTTGCGCCTTCATCTCGGCGGGCACCTCTTCCACCTGCTCGCCGCGATCCTTGCCCTTGTAGACCTTCATGCTGAGGAGGTCGAGCACGCCCGCGAAGGCGGACTGAGTCCCGATCGGCACTTGCACGTCCACGACCCGGTTGCCATATCGAGCGTGCAGGGTCTCCATCAAGCCCTCGTAGTCGGCGTTGTCCCGTTCGAGCTTGTTGATGAAGATGCACCGGGGGATCCCTTCGCGCTCGGCGAGCTCCCAGGCGAGGTCGAACCCCACGTCCAGGTCGCGCTTGGCCTCGCAAACGATCACCATCGCGTCCACGACCCGCGCCACGCCGTGAAGGTCGCCGACGAAGTCGGGGAAGCCGGGAACGTCAATCAGGTTCACCTTGTGCCCGTGCCACTCCAGCGGCAGGACGGTCGCGCTCGTGCTGATCTGGCGCTTCTGCTCCAGCTCGTCAAAGTCGCTCTGTGTGTTGCCGGCGTCAATCGTGCCGACGCGCTCGATCGCTCCGGCCGTATAGAGCATGTGCTCGACGAGCATGCTCTTGCCGGAGCCGCCGTGGCCCACGATGGCGACGTTTCGGATCAGTTCGGGGGGATAGCTTTTCAATTCGTCCGCTCCTAGAGTACGTTCGAGGCAGGCGCACCGGCCCGCCCCGCCTCTGAGCATAGCACCGCCGGCACCGGCGCGGGGCCGTCCGTGACACCGCGCCGTGGCCCCACGGTCCCGAGGGGGCTCCTGCGGTTCTTGTAGGGGCTCCTGCGGTCCTTGTAGGGGCTCCTACGGTCCTTGTAGGGGCTCCTACGGTTCTTGTAGGACGGCCTGCGATTCTTGCAGGAGGCCCCTCCAGTCTCTCGGCGGGGCGCCGATAAGCCCTGTGAGCCCCCTCGCGGGGGCCGAGGAAAACAAAATGGCTGGAGAAGTCACCGGCAACACAAGGCTCCAGAAAATCGAATTCTACGAGGCTCACCTGAGCCCCTGGAACACCAACTCCGCCGCCATCGGCCTGAACCCGGCCATGATGACGGAGATCACGACCTTCACCACGGCGGCCCGCGCCGCCTACAACGCCGCGATCGCGGCCCGCAACGCGAGCAAGGCCGCGACCCAGAACTTCTATGACGCCGTCACCGAGATGGCCGAGTACGGGAGCAGCCTGATCAGCACGATCCGGGCCAAGGCCGAGAACACCGCCGACCCGAGCGTCTACACCAAGGCGCAGATCCCGCCGCCTGCGGCACCGACCCCCGCCGGTCCCCCGACCGACGCGACCAACCTTCGCGCCAACGTGCTGAACGACGGCTCGATCCTGGTCGAATGGGACGGGACCGTGCGCAACGGCCAGTTCTTCAGCGTCCGCCGCCAGCTTTCGGGCTCGACGGCCTGGACGAACCTGGGCAGCGTCCGCGTCAAGTCGTACGTGGACACTTCGCTCCCCTCGGGGACGAGCGCCGCGGTCTATCAGGTCTTCGCCCACCGTGGCTCGCAGACGAGCGCCGGAAGCGAGCCGCTGATCGTCTACTTCGGCAGCGAGGCGCAGGCGGCCTGAAGGCAGCTCTATAGCTGACCTTGCTTCCATTGATGGGCCTTAGGGCCCATCATTTTTTTTGCGATGGATACTCAGGCCCTATGGAACGCTGGCTGGGTTCTCGATCTGTGGTGGCGATCGCTCTGGTCGTCGGCGTTGCGGCGGCGGGGTTCGCGGTTGCCCCGATGGTGGCGCAGCCCGAGAGCGGTTGCGGCTGCTCGTCCACGGAGGCGGGGCAGTGACGGCGCGGCACGTGACGCTGGGTGGGTTGGCGCTGGCGGCGGGGGGCTTCGCCTTCGGCTCGCGGGCACTGGCCCCGAAGCCCGCGCCTGCGCCGCGCCAAGAGCGACAGTACTCGGACCCGGTCGAAGTGCGGGCGAAGCTGGAGCGGATCGGCCGTGCGCTCGTGCTCTACCGCCAAGACTATCCGGCCAAGCCCGTCGTCAACCGTGGCAAGGCGCGCGACCCGTTCCAGTCATAATCCGTCCACGATGGAAGGGGATCGGCCCGTAAGGTCCCTTGCTTGGGTGCTGGTCGCGCTCGCCTTGGGGTGCGCCCCCCCTCCGGAGCCGGTGCGGAGCGATCTTCCGGGCAGCTTGGACGAGGTTCGGTCCATCCCCGAAGAGACGAAGTCGCGCTTTGCGAAGATCTCCCGTGCCCTGGTCCTCTATCGGGATAGCCACCCGGCCAAGGCACCGTCCGAGTGGCGGACGTACAAGGATGCTGGGCTCCCCTTCTCGCTCCACGATCTCACGGAGCCGGGCCACGTTTGGTCGCTGGCGAGGTACGACATCTATCCCGTGATCGGCTTTTCCGAGGCGCGGGCGATCACTTGGGACGTGCCGTTTTCCACGACGTACCTTGCCTTTGCGCAATTGCCGCCGGTCGAGCAGGCAAGGGCATGGAAGCGAAAGGGTACGCGGCAGATCCTTGCGTGCGACTTCTTGTACGATCGCGGCACGCGCCTCCGCCGCACCTTGGTCCTGCGATATGACGGCACGATCGAGGAGGTCGTCTATGACGCGACCAAGCCCTATGATCTCGCCTTTCGGTGAGCAGCGCTCGTGCTTCCGTGTCGGATACGGCGCAGGGGCCAGCGCCTTCGCCCGCATGGGTTTCCGTTCGGCGTTTGGGGCGCATGCCGGTGCGCTGGTTTTGCCCGTATGAGGTCGTTGCGCGGGTTACTTTGCTGCTTCCGCTAACAAGGCGAGGAGCTCGGCCTTCGTCGCCTCGTCCAAGGCCGGTGCGGTCTTGGGCGGCATCTTGCCCGCTTCGACCTCGTCGTGCATCTTCTTCAGCACTTCCTTCTCGTCCTTGCTGACAAACTCGACGTCCACTCCCTTCTGCGCATCCTTGCCGACGTGGCACGGCGAGCAGCTCTTGATCAGCATGGGCCGCAATTTGCCCTCGAACTCGTCGCCCGCAGGCGTGGCGGTCGCTCCTTCGGGCTTGACGCCTGCGTCCGCGTTCGTAGGATCGCCGGACGCGCCCTGCGGTGCGGAGCATCCGATGGCGAGTATGACGAGCGCGATACAAAGGAGCCTGAGTGGCATAGAGCGACTTTGTACCTTCAATCCGTAGGCCAAGTCAAGCCAATTCGAGCAGGGCCCGATAGAGCTCGACCATGGCAAGGGTGTCCATCCTGCAATAGTCGAGCAGGGCGCGACGAAGACGCTCTCTCTCTTGCGGGCTTGGATCGGTGACCGAGCGAACATAGGCGGCCTGAGCCGCATCCCCACTCGAGATCTCCAAGCCCTCATAGCCGATCCCTGGCCGAAGAACGGGGAGCACGACCTTGATGGAGGAGCGACCGTGAAACTCCGGGTGCGCCACGAAGTTCTTCACCGGCGACTCCAGATCGAAGGTGCGATCCTTGACCTCTTGAGCCAAAGCGCCCGCACCGGACACTTCCGCAGCGGCAAGGCCCGAGAGCTGGGTCAGTTCGTACTTCGAATAGTGAACGAAGGACTCGGTTCCTTGGATCGCGCGGGCGAGCGTGGCGACGAACTCGGCTCGGCAGTCGCCCCCGGTCGCATCCAGCCACTCGTAGTGAACCGGCTCGGCGCCTGGCTCGACCACGACATGGCACGACCACTGGAAAGGCAGCGTCTTGAAGGGGCCAAACCCCTGAACCCTGGGAACGGCCTCGGAAACCGCCTCGAAGTCCACGAAGGCGGCGGGGAAGCGCAGACCCGCGAGAGCACCGGCAAGGGCGGGTGAGGCGACGGTGCGGTTCGCTTCCAGCGCGTCGAAGGTCAGGGCTTGGCGTGGGTTCAGGGTCGCTCGATCGAGGTCAAGGATGCAAGACGCGCCATCGTTCGTGAACTGGACGACCTTCTTCCCGATGACGCCGGGAAGGTAGAGCAAGGAGTCCGCGGGCACGTCCACCCAGCAGTGCGGCACGAAGGGGCAGTCCTTGCAGTGCTTGCCCGGCGCGATCTTAGGCTCCGGGCCGGAGGGCAGGAGCGCGATTGCGCTGCGTGCGTGCTCCACCTCGGAGAGCGCGGCCTCGACCATGGGCGTCATGTCCAGCTCTCGAAAGAGCCCGTACGGATCCAACTCGCCGTCCAGGCGATACTCGGGATCGAGGCAGAGCAGGGCGGCTCGTCGGATGGGCAGGCCTGCCTCGCGGGCGACGAGGGTCTGGTACGCAAGATCGTCCACGTAGTTGGCGGGATTCTTTCCGAGGCTCTGCTTGACCTCGGTGATCGCCCACCCGTCGCCCTCGCGCAGCAGGACATCGAGCCGGACGTGAGAGCCGTGGGAGACGATCCCTGGTTCTAAGAGCACCTCGGCACCTTGGGCGATCGCGTCCATCGTGGCCCTGTGCTCCTCTGCTGGGGATCGTCCTGGGGGCATGTGTCTTGCCTGGGGCCAGAGCCTCCGCGCCAGCGCGCCGACCTCCCGTCCCACTTGCATCCTCGCCTGGACGGCGTCGCTCGGGGGAGGCCGTAGATCGGGCCGATTCTTCGCGAGCCAGAGTCGCTTGGGGCAGTGCCTCGCCGCGAGAAAGTCCTGTTTCGTGAGGAGCAAACATCGAGGGTACTCGGTCGTGGGCGAGAATCGGGGCGACCACGGTTTGGCGCGAACGAAAGGTCATCCCCGCCGGTCCGCGCGGTAGCATCCCTCCTGTGCCCACGCGCAACCGCCGCCCCTTGCCCAGGATCGGGATCCGACCCACCATAGATGGGCGGTACGGGGGGGTGCGCGAATCCCTCGAGGGCAAAGTCATGGCGATGGCCCAATCGGCGGCCGCCTTGCTGGGCACACTCCGCCATTCTTCCGGTGACCCGGTCGAGTGCGTCGTGGCCGAGACCTGCATCGGAGGTGCGAGCGAATCGGCCCGTGCTGACGCATTGTTCGCTGCGAGCGGGGTCGGGGCGACGCTCACCGTCACTCCCTGCTGGTGCTACGGCAGCGAGACGATGGACATGCATGCGACGAGGCCCAAGGCGGTCTGGGGACTCAACGGGACGGAGCGGCCGGGCGCGGTCTATCTCGCGGCGTCCATGGCCGGGCATGCCCAGCAAGGCCTACCGGCCTTCGCGGTGTACGGCCGAGACGTGCAGGATCCTAGCGACGCTTCGATCCCTGCCGACGTGAAGGACAAGTTGCTTCGGTTCGGGCGGGCAGCGATCGCGGCCGCAAGCACGGCGGGGACCAGCTACGTCGCGATTGGCGGGACGAGCATGGGGATCGCGGGCTCCTGCGTGGATCCTGCCTTCTTCCGCCGCTACTTGGGCATGCGGGTCGAGAGCGTGGACATGTCGGAGGTCGCTAGGCGGATCGAGCACGACGTCTACGATGGTGTCGAGTATTCGCGGGCGCGCGAGTGGGTGAAGGAACACTGTCGCGAGGGCAAGGACTGGAACTCACCGGACAAGCGGCGCGACCGGGCTCGGCTCGACGAAGAGTGGGACCTCTCCGTGAAGATGGCACTCATCGGTCGCGACCTTATGATCGGGAACCCTCGGCTCGCTGAGCTGGGCCACAAAGAGGCGGCGGAGGGCCATGACGGGCTGGCAGGCGGCTTCCAGGGCCAGCGCCAGTGGACCGACTACCGCCCGAACGGCGACTTCATGGAGGCGGTCCTCACCTCGTCGTTCGACTGGAACGGGCGACGTGAGCCCTTTGCGTTCGCGACCGAGAACGACTCACTCAACGCGGTCTCGATGCTCCTGGGCCAACTGCTGACGGGTACGGCCCAACTCTTCTGCGATGTCCGGACATACTGGTCGCCAGACTCCGTGCTTCGAGCGACCGGATATCGGTTATCCGGCCACGCCGAGGGGGGGATTCTACACTTGATCAACTCGGGCCCTGCCGCTCTGGACTGGGCTCGTGTGCCAGGGAGGTGGTGGGAGTCTGACCCCGAGGGCTGTCTGGTCGCCACGGAGTGGTGCCCTTCGATCACCGAGTACTTTCCAGGGGGGGGGTGGAGCACCCGGTTCCTCACCCCGGGAGGGATCGAGTGTACGATGTGCCGTTTGAACCTCGTCGAAGGTCTCGGCCCCGTGCTCCAGATCGCCGAGGGCTGGACGGTCGAGCTCCCCGCGGAAGGACACCGGACGCTGGACGAGAGGACGAACCCTACCTGGCCCACGACGTGGTTCGCCCCTAGGCTCACCGGCCAAGGGGCGTTTTCGACCTGCTACGACGTGATGGCGGCGTGGGGCGCGAACCACGGAGCGGTATGCGTAGGCCATATCGGTGCCGACCTCGTCGCTCTCGCCAGCATGCTCCGGATTCCGGTGGACAGGCACAACTTGGACCGCGACGCGATTTTCCGTCCTGCGTCGTGGCAGCGCTTCGGCACGACCGATGCCGAGTCTGCGGACTTCCGCGCCTGCTCGGCCTACGGCCCGCTTTTCGGCTAAGGGTTATCCGCCGTCGAGCGGCTTGTCCACCTTCGGCCTAGTGGGGGCGTTTGCAATTTCCCACCCCGTTGCATAGACGGTTTGGGTCACCATGGCGAGCTTGGCGAAGTCAATCTTCTCCACCTCGTCGCTCGGTTGGTGATAGTCCTCATGGAGCCCGCTGAAGTAGAAGATGATCGGGATTCCCTTACGGGCATAGTTGTAGTGGTCGGACCGGTAGAAGATCCGCTCCGTGTCCTTGGGGTCGTCGTACTTGTAGTTGAACGACATATTGAGGAAGGACTTGTTCACCCTCTCGCTCGTGTTTTGTAGGTCTGTGCTCATCTTTGTGGAGCCGACGACGAAGACCTCGTTCGGCCCGGTGAGGACCTCGTTCTGCGGACTGGTGTCGCCTGGCGTCTTCGAGCGTCCGATCATGTCAATGTTGAGTTGGGCAACGACCTTGTCCAACGCGACGGTGGGATTGTCCGTGAAGTAGGCAGACCCGACAAGCCCCTTCTCTTCGCCGCAATGCCACACGAAAAGCAGCGACCGCTTCGGTTTGGGGCCGAGGGCGAAGGCGCGCGCGATCTCGAGGATGGCGACCGTGCCCGAGCCATCGTCGTCGGCACCGTTATAGATCTTGTCGGGGACGTCCCGCGTGGTCGTGCCGACATGGTCAATGTGCGCCCCGAAGGCGACCATCTCCGCTTTGAGGGTGGGGTCAGATCCGCGCACGATCCCGACGACGTTCATCGCGGACGTTGCCTTGCCGTCCGAGGCGATTTGGAAGGACGCCGTCTTGGACGCTGAGAGTGCGAAGGGCTTCGGGCCCTCGTCTCCGGCGGCGAGGACCTCGGTTGCCGTCGCCGCCTCCCCGGCGAAGAGCCTCCCTACTGCGTCGGGGGAGAGCACAAGGGAGGGGAGCGATGCCGACCCTCGGCGGTTCTGCGGGCGAGCCGACCGATCCACGGCGCTCTTCCAGGCTTGGGCCGTGGCTTGACTCGGGATGTAGACGATCCCAGCGGCACCGTGCTGGGCCGCCGCTTGGGACGCGGAGGTCCAGCCTTGGCGCGGCCTGCCCCCTTGGAGAGCGATCACGATCTTCCCGCGGACGTCCAGCCCCGCATAGGGGTCAACGTTCTCGGCCTCGTTCACCATGCCGCGACCGACGTAAACCAAGCCGCCCGAGGCGGCACCGGCGGGCAGGCTCGCATAGAAGTCGGTGCCATAGGCCATCGTGGTGCCCGAGAGGTTGCCGGTGGTCTTTACTGGGTCCACCGCCCCTTCGCTCATCGGGATGGTCTGAAAGTAGGTGCCGTTCTCGCCCGCAGGCTCGACTCCGTAGAGCCTGAGCTGGCTCGCGACGTAACGGCACGCGATCTCCAGCCCGAGCGAGGGGGTGTCTCTGCCGCCGAGAGCGTCCGAGGCGATGAACTCCAAGTGGGCTTGGAGCGCGTTGGCCTGGATCAGGTCCGGCTTGCCAAAACTCGCCCGCTGCGCGGGGGCAAGGGTGGCGAGGCACGAAAGGGAAGCGAGGAGGAGGGTGCTTCTCGGCGTCACAAGGAAGTGTTACCTGAACCGCGCTCTCCAAGTTCCTGGTAGGCCCGGAGGGTTCGTCCATCGCCGGTATACTCGCCCGTCGCCGAGGAGCCTTTCACATTGTCCCACCGCAGTCTCATCTTTCTCGCTGTCGTAGCCCTCGTGAGTGCGCTCTCGGGCTATGTGGTCTGGAGCTCGCAAAAGCCCGAGTCGGTGTTCAAGCCCATGTACGGGCTCGACGTCCAGGGTGGCTCGCGCTTTATCTTCCGCCTCAAGACGGAGGACCTCAAGGAGTTCGACAAGAGCACGCTGCCCAGGGTGCAGGCCGACATGGTCAAGATCCTCGGGGGCCGCGCCGCAGGCGCATTGGGAGTCTCCGAGCCGGTCGTCACCGCAAAGGGCACGGACCAGGTCGTGGTCGAGCTGCCCGGATTCACGAACGTGGAAGAGGCACGCTCGGTGATCAGCAACACGGCCAAGATCATTTGCTACTGGGCCGACAACGTCTCCACCGCCAGCCGCCAGCGCCGGTTCATCCAAGCCGGTGAGGAGGAGGGGGAGGACGGGGTCTCCTATGTGGCCTTTGCCAAGTCGGCCGCACCGGAGACCAAGCTCGTCCCAGGGACGCCCGGCTATCTAGAGATGATCCAAGACTGGGAGGTGATCCTGGAAGGCTCCGACGTCCGGGACGCCAAGCCGATCGTGCAAGGGAACCGCACCCAGCCCGAGTTCACGTTCTCGGACGAGGGCTCTCGCAAGATGGAGGCCTGGAGCCGAAGGCACATCAACAAGGGCGAGCAGATCGCCTTCGTGCTCGACAACCGGGTGCTCAGCATCGCCCCGGTCAAGGAGAACACGATTCTCAAGGACTCCGCCTTCATTGATGGCGACTTCCCGCCGAAGTACGTCAAGACCTTGACGCAGCTGATAAAGGCGGGTTCGCTCCCGGTGCCGTTGGAAGAGTTGAGCCGCCAAACCGTGGATCCCACCATTGGCAAGCACGCGATGGATCAGATGCTCGTGGCGGGTGCGATCTGTCTCGGGATCATCTGTCTCTTCTTGATCGTCTACTACCGGTTGCCGGGCGTGCTTGCCACGATCGCGATGCTTCTCTATGCATTGCTCACGTTCGCGGCGCTGCTCACGATCAAGGCGACGCTCTCCCTCGCCTCGGTCGCGGCGTTCATCCTCTCGGTCGGCATGGCGGTGGATGCGAACATCCTCGTCTTCGAGCGGTTGAAGGAGGAGATACGCGCAGGGAAGTCCATCCCGGTCGCGGTTCAACTCTCCTTCAAGCGGGCCCTCGCTGCCATCGTGGACTCGAACGCCTGTACCTTGATCACGTGCTTCGTGCTCGTCGCCTATGGCGATGGCAGCGTGAAGGGCTTCGCCACGACTTTGATCCTGGGCGTCGCGGTCTCGTTCTTTACGGCGTTCATGGTCACGAGAACCCTCCTGGAGATCGCGCTCAAACTTGGCTTCGGCAAGAGCGAGTCTTCGTTCGCCGTTCACACGAACTGGTTCGGTGGCGGCAAGGAGGAGGAGGCGGTGAGCAAGGCCTGGCCGATCGTTCGCAAGTCCAAGACTTGGTTCTTGATCTCGGCCTTCTTGATCGTGATCGGGATCCCCTTCCTGGCCACGAACGGCCTGAAGTACAACGTCGAGTTCCTCGGAGGCTCCGAAGGTTCGTTCACGCTGCCGCAAGGCACCACGGTCGCCCAAGTGAGGTCTCGGTTGGAGGAGAAGGGCTATCGAGGCTTCAACATCAAGACCGCCTCAGTGGGTAGCGGGACGCAGGTCTACATCACGGTTCCGCCGATGGAGGGACTGAGCCATGAGAAACTCGCCACGGACTCTGGGCTTCTGATGGAGGGCAGCGGCTTCAACGCGGTAGGGCCCGCGATCAGCAAGGAGACCGTTTCCCACGCGGTTATCAGTGTGGTTCTCGCGAGCGCCCTGATCATGCTCTTCTTGGCCATTCGCTTCGGGGTGGCCGTGGGCGGCGTGGCGAACGGGCTCAGGTTCGGGCTTTCTGCGGTCGCCGCGCTCGTGCACGACGTTCTCTTCGTGCTCGGCACGGCCGCGATCGTCGGGCACTTCTTGGGCTGGGAGGTTGGCGGGCTTTTCGTCACCGCGATGCTCACGGTCATCGGCTTCTCCGTCCACGATACGATCATTATCTTCGACCGGGTTCGGGAGAACCTTCGCAAACTGGGGAACACGATGTCGTTCGAGCAGCTTTGCGACGTCTCGGTCACTCAGTCGGTCTCGCGCTCGATCAACACCTCGCTCTCCGCGATCGTGCCGCTCGTCGTCTTGCTCTTCGTAGGAACACCGACCCCCGAACTCAAGTTCATGATGCTGACCATGGCGGTCGGTATCACGATCGGTGCCTATAGCTCCATCTTCAACGCAGTGCCGCTCCTCTATCTCTGGGACAAGCGCATCCGTGCGAAGAAGGGCGAGGGTTCGGGCCTTCTAGCACAGGCACAGGATCAGGCCAAGGCTACCGCGGCCATTCGTCTCCAGTCGCCTGTCGCGGCGGGCCAAGCGTTCGATCCTGGTTCGCAGTACGGGCAGATCAAGCGCAAGACCAGCGCGGTGGACAAGGCAAGCCACGAGCTCGACGAGGACTAATCACCCGCGCCGTGGGCGAGCTCGAGGGCTCGCAGCACGGCACGGGCCTTGTCGTTGCACTCCTTCCACTCGCCCTCAGGCCGAGAGTCCGCTACGACGCCCGCGCCCGCCTGGACATGGGCACGGCCACCGTGTAGGACCGCAGTACGGATCGCGATCGCGAGGTCGAGGTCGCCGTTCGCCGAGAAGTAGCCCAGCGCACCGCCGTAGATTCCTCGCTTGACCGGCTCGAGCTCGTCCAGCACCTGCATCGCGCGAACCTTTGGGGCACCGCTCAAGGTGCCCGCCGGGAAGGTCGCCCGTACGAGGTCCATCGCGTCGAGGCCGTCTTGAAGCTGGCCTCGCACCGAGCTCACGATGTGCATGACGTGGGAGTACCGTTCGATCTGCATCATCTCGTCCACGAGGACGCTCCCTGTCTTGCACACCCGCCCGAGGTCGTTTCGCCCAAGGTCCACCAACATGACGTGCTCGGCGCGCTCCTTCTCGTCCGCAAGCAGCGACTCGGCGGCGAGACGGTCCTCCGCCTCGTCCTCGGAACGCGGGCGGGTACCTGCGATGGGCCTCACGGTCGCGGTACGGCCCTCGAGGCCCACGAGCAGCTCGGGTGAGGCACCGACCACGTCGGTGCCAGGGGTCCGGAGCAGGAACATGTAGGGAGACGGGTTCAAGGCTCGGAGGGATCGGTAGACGGTCACAGGGTGGGCCGTGACGCTCCGGCTGAACCGGACGGACGGCACGATCTGGATGAAGTCGCCCGAGTGGATGTACTCCACCCCTTTCCGGACCGCTTCCATGTAGTCCTCGGCCGTGCGGCTCGTTTCCAAGGGCCCGATCTCCCCCGAGAAAGGGGGTAGGGAAGGCAACGGCCCCTGGATGCGGCCCACTGCAGTCGCGATCCTTGCCTCGGCGGCGCGGTCACCTTCTTCGGTGCCGTCCGAGAGGGCGATCACGGAGACCGTGCTCCGCGCATGGTCGAAGACGACGACGTCCTCGGCAATCAGCATGCAGACCTCGTCCGTGCCCACCGGGTCGGGGGGCACATCGGGCAACCTCTCGATCGTCCGCGCGTAATCGTAGCCGATGTAGCCCACGGCCCCTCCACAGAACCGGGGAAGCCCGACGTCCTGGCCCTTTTCGACCTGGGGAAGAAGCTCCCGGAGCGCCGCAAGTGGATCTCCCTGCCGCCGGATCCCGTCGTCCAGCCACCAAGTCAGGCCGTTGCCCCGGAGGATCGAGCGTGGCCGGGCACCGATCAGGCTGTATCTCGCGAGTTGCTCCCCTCCAGTCACGCTTTCGAGGAGGAAGCTGGCTGGGGCATCGTGGGCGAGCTTCCAATAGATGCTTAGGGGTGTCTCGATGTCCCCACGAAGCTCTTGCCTCAACGTCCGCATGGCGAGTCATTATGGGCAGTCGGGTCCAGAATGGGGCGTGGGTTCCGTGGGTACCGCCTTTCGGCGGTTTGAGGAGTCCCTCCGTGCAGAGTGCGCGAGGGCAGGGCGGGAAAGGAGCGAGTTGACGTTGGTCGCGGTCTCGAAGACCGTTCCCCTTACGGCGATGCTCGAAGCCTTCGCCCTGGGTCAGCGACACTATGGCGAGAGCCGGCTCCAAGACGCGTTACCGAAGCTGACCGAGATGCCAAAAGGGACGGTCTGGCACTTCGTCGGTAGGCTCCAAAGCAACAAGGCGCGGGCAGTCGCGGAGACGTTCGACATCGTCCACTCTTTGACGAACGAGAGACAGCTGGAAGAGATCGGGAAGGCCGGGCGTTGTATTGACGGGCTCGTACAAGTGAACATCGCAGGAGAATCGAGCAAAGATGGAATTCCTGCGACAATGCTTGACAAAGTGCTAGGAATGGTGCAACAATGCCCATCAGTTCGTTGTCGGGGGCTTACGGTGATCGCGCCGTACTCCCCCGATCCCGAGCAGGTGCGGTGGGTTTTCCGCGAGGCGGCCAGGATGGCCGCCGACAACGGGCTCCCATGGCTCAGCATGGGGATGAGCGGCGACTGGCGGGTGGCGCTCCAGGAAGGGGCGACTCACCTAAGGGTCGGTTCGGCGCTCTTCGGCGAGCGATAACGCCCCAAGGAAGGGGCAAGGTACATCATGGAAGATACAGTAGCTACCCGCCAAGGCCTCTTCGGCCGCGTCTCGAACTGGTTCACTCAACCTCTGGAAGAGGGGGAGGACTACGACGCTCCCGTGGCCCACGTCCCGCTCAAGCTCCACACGGCCCACCGTTACTCGGTGACGGTCCGGCGCCAGGTTCGCTCGTTCCAGGACGCGGTGGCCGCGGCCGACGGCCTGAAGAGGGGGGAGCAACAGATCCTCAACCTCACCATGGCCCCCCCGGAGACCAGGGAGCGGATCAAGAACTTCATGGCCGGAGTGAACTACACCGCGGAAGGCTCGTGGGAGGAGCTCGGTGAGAACATCTATATGCTCGCCCCCTCGACCGCTTTGGTGGAAGTGGCGGCCGCTGCGAGCGTGGTCAGCGAAAGGGCCTGAGTACGTGCCCATCCGCCGCACTTCAGGCTGATGGGCACAGAGCTTCGCCGCAGACGTGCCAAACTCTGGGCGTGTCCACGCGGTCAATCGGCCTCTCGCCTGAGCTGCACGAGTATATCGTTGCCACCTCGGTTCGGGAGACCGATGTTCAATTCCGGTTGCGTCGGGAGACGGCGGCCCGATCCGACTTTGGGATGCAGATCTCGCCGGAGCAAGGTCAGTTCTTTCGGTTCCTTATCCGTGCCCTCGGGGTTCGACGTGCGCTCGAGGTCGGTACTTTTACGGGTTACTCGGCGCTCGCGGTCGCCATGGAGCTTCCTGAGGACGGGCACCTGGATTGTTGCGACGTAAGCGAGGAGTTCACCAAGGTCGCGCTGGAGTTCTGGAGCGAGGCAGGGGTCGCGAACAAGACGACCCTCTATCTCGGCCCTGGAGTGGAGACGTTGGATCGGTTCCTTGCCCAGGGTCGAGCGGGAACCTACGACTTTGCCTTCGTGGACGCCGACAAGGTGAACTATCCAGCGTACTTCGGGAGGTGCGTCCAACTGTTGCGACCCGGCGGCGTCGCTTGCTTCGACAACACCCTATGGGGGGGGAAGGTGATCGAAGGGGAGTTTGGCGACGAAGCGACCCTCGCCATCCGTGATCTCAATGCGATCGTGGGAGACAGCAAGGCTGTCCTGAGCGCCCTCGTACCCGTGGGTGATGGGCTCACCCTCTGCTGGAAACGGCCCTAGGCGAGCCCTTGGAGCGCGGAGAGCGTGCTGCGCAACTGCCCTACGCCAAACTCGTCGTGTAGCGTGGAATAGATCGAGTAAAGCTGGTCGTAAGTCCCCACGGCCACCTCGTCCGGAACAAACTCTCTCGCGACCGGGCTGGCCATGGCCGCCGAGGCTGAGGCGAAATCTGGGTGCGCAGCACCCGCGACCGCCCCACAGATCGCAGCCCCCAGAGCACAGGCGTGGTCGCTCGCGGCCACGGCCATGGGTCGGGCAAAAACGTCTGCGTAGATCTGCATGACGAGCGGACTCCTCGCGAGCGCCCCTCCGCAGACCACGATCCTTTCCACGCTCACCCCAGCGCTGGCAATCCGGTCAAGGATCTTGCGCCCGCCCATCGCCGTGGCCTCGATCAAGCTGCGGTAGAGCTCGCCAGGGCCGGTTGCCAACGTCGCGCCCGCGAGAACGCCGGTCAGGGTCGGATCGGCGAGGACGTTGCGGTTTCCATTGTGCCAGTCCAGCGCCACGAGGCCCGACGAGCACGCGGGTACCTCACGAGCGAGCGATGTGAGGTCTTCGTGCGACCGGCCCGTCAAGCGTGCGCACCAGTCCAGAAGGTCGCCGACCGCCGCTTGACCGGCCTCGATCCCGCATTTTCCCGGTAGCACCGATCCCGGCACGATCCCCGAAACCCCTTCGATTGTGAGCCGATCGTTCGGGCCGACCAGGATGTCGCACGTACTGGTTCCCATGATCTTCACCATCGTGCCTGGGGCGATCCCCACCCCCACCGCGCCGAGGTGGGCATCAATCCCTCCGACCGAGACCGGGATTCCCGGCGGAAGGCCGGTTCTCGCGGCAAGGCTCGGGTCGAGCCCCCCGACCGAGGTTCCACAAGGGACGCAGCGCGGGTCGAGCGACTCGCCGATTCTCGCAAGCTCGGGGTGCAGCGCGCTGAGGAACTCGGCAGAGGGATAGCCGCCCCAGTCCTCGGACCAAAGCCCCTTGTGTCCGGCGGCGCACACCCCGCGGACCGGTGCATCCAAGCCACAAAGCCATGCGGGGACGTAGTCCTGGAGCTCGATCCACGAGTGCGCCGCGCCGAACATGTCCGGAGCCGTTCGAGCGGCCCGGAGCAGCTTGGCCCAGAACCACTCGGAGGAATAGGTGCCACCACACCGGGAGAGATAGGGGCGGCCTTGCAATTTCGCCAGAGCCGTGATTTCGGCGGCCTCTGCGTGCGCGGTGTGGTCCTTCCAGAGCCAGGCATGGGCGGACGGATCGTCGGCGTGTCTCGGATCGTCGGCAAGCGGCTGAAGGCGTGCGTCCACTGGGATCGGGGTAGAGGCGGTGGTGTCCACCCCGATGCCGACCACCTCGTGCGACCCATCCGAGCCCAGTACGGCACGGATCACTTCGAGGCAGGACTCCCGGTAGTCAGCGGGAACCTGCCGCGCGAGGTAGGGGTCGGACGGGCTCAAGATCGTGCCGGACTCGCCATGTGCGTAGGTTGCGACCGCGACGCCCGCCTCGGCACCGGTCTCGACGTCCACTAAGAGCGCTCGGACGCTGGAGGTCCCGAAGTCCAGTCCCAAGGCGAGCCTAGCCATCGGGCGAGTCTACTTGGGTTGACGTGACGGTTCGGCACCGGGACAAGGAACTATCCAGGCTTCAAATCCGATATAGTGAAGTGTGCGCTTGCGCATTCGCGCACCAGGACGACACAGATGCAACTGAAACTCACTCTTGCCCTTGCCGGGTTCGCCATGGCCGGCCTCGCTCTGGCGCAGACCGCCCCGGCCCCCACAGACTTTGTCGGCAAGCCGATGCCTAGCTTCTCCATGACGGCCTTGGACGGAACGAAGGTCACCAACGAGACCCTCAAAGGCAAGGCCTATATCGTTGACTTCTGGGCGACTTGGTGCGGCCCTTGCAAGAAGGCCGCCCCCATCATGCAGGAGCTCCACGCCAAGTACAACGAATCTGGCTTGGTCGTTATCGGGGCCAACACTTTCGAGCGCGCGGCCGGACCGGACAACGCCAAGCAGTACAAGACCGAGCACGGCTACGGCTACTTGTTCACCTATGGCAACGATGACTTCGCCAAGTCCTTGAACATCAAGGGCATCCCGACTTTCTTCTTCGTGGACAAGGAAGGCATGGTGAGCGACGTGATCATCGGTTTCACGGAGCAGTGGAAGCAGAAGTTCATGGACGCTGCCTCCAAGGCGATGAACCACTAGCGCACCCTTGCTGAACCGAGTCGAGCCCCGGCACCAGTGCCGGGGCTCGTTCGTTTAGACCGCCTGCTCGAACCGGCGACGGTCGAAGACCAGGTCGCTGGCGATCTCCCACAGGTCGGCGGGGATGTCCGCCTCGCGGCGAATTTTGGAGGCATGGATGATGGCCGCAGTGAGACCTGCGTTGAGGGCGTGCCGGAGGAAGACGGAGTTCAACAATGCCCGCGCGGCGGGCTTGAGGCCGAAGCTGACGTTGGAGACGCCGAGCACGGTGTTGACCCGTGGGTGCCTCCGCTTGATCCCCCGGATCGCGTCGAGGGTGGCGATGGCGGTCTTGCGCGAGGCCTCGTCGCCGGAGCCGAGCGTGAGCGTGAGCGTGTCCAGGAAAACGTCGTGGTCGGGGAGACCGTATTCGCGGGTGAGCCTCAGGAGCCGGTCTGCGATCTCGACCTTATGGGCCGCTTCCAGAGCCATGCCCGACTCGTCTATGGTGAGAGCGACCACCCCGGCGCCGTATCGGCGGCAGGCCTCCAAGAAGGCTCGCGGCTTCCCCTCGCCATCCTCGAAGTTGATCGAGTTCACGATGCACTTGCCAGCGATCCGCTTCAGCGCGGCGTCCAGGGCGTCGGCCTGGGTCGTATCCACCATGATCGGCACGGTGACGTGGAGGTTGAGCCGCTCGGCGAGGATCGCGAGGTCGCGGGCCTCGTCCCTGCCTACATAGGCGGCACAGAGATCCAGCATGTGCGAGCCCTCCGCCTCTTGCTCGCGTGCCAGCTCGACAAGCCCGTCCCAATTCTCGGCGACGAGCATCTCTCGAAAGGCCTTGGACCCGTTCGCGTTCGTCTTCTCGCCGATGATCAGAAGGCTGTTGTCCTGTTCGTAAGGCACGAAACTGTAAAGGCTGGAGCACCCGGTGAGGGCGAGCGCGGCGTCCTGCTCTTCTGCGTGATGACGAAAATCGAAGCCAGCGAACACCCTTCTCGATCGCACCCAGTGGGCCTCGGGGCTGGGAGTCTCGCCCGCGACCGTGCCCACCAGGGCAGCGATGTGCTCGGGGCCTGTACCGCAGCAACCCCCCACCAGCGCGGCCCCGCACTCGGTGACGAAGCGTGCATGGTGCTGGGCAAAGGACTGCGGGTCGAGATCGTAGACCGCCCGCCCTTTCTCCATCCGGGGCAAGCCCGCGTTTGGCTGAACGCTGAGGGGGCGCGTCGAATGGGCCCCTAAGAAGCGGACGTGGCCCGCCATCTCGGCGGGCCCGGTAGCGCAGTTCATGCCGACCGCGACCACGGCAGGGAAACACTCCAGCAGGTTGAGCGCTGCTCCCAGTTCGGTTCCGACTAAGAGCGTCCCGGTTTGCTCTACGGTCACCTGAACGACGATCGGGGCCTCGATGCCGGTCCTCGCGCGGGCGTCCATGGCTGCGGCGATCCCGGCCTTCACGAGGAGGAGGTCCTGCATGGTTTCGAGAAGGAGAAAGTCGGCGCCCCCTTCCAGCAGCGCTGAAAAGCCCTCGGTATAAGTTTCCACCGCGTCGTCCCAGCCGAGTTGACCGAGGCTCATCAGCCTTGTGCCAGGGCCCATGGCACCGGCCACGAACGCCTCTTTCCCTGATTCCTCGACCGCCGCGCGGGCGCAACGTGCCGCGGCCAGGCAACAGTCGCGAACGAGGCCGGGGATGGCGTACTCGGCTAGGACGACGGACGTCGAGCCGAAGGAGTTCGTCTCCACGATGTCCGAACCGGCATCGAGGTACCGCATGTGGAGGTTCTTGACAAAGTCCGGTCTAGTGACGCACAGTACTTCCGGACAGCCCTCCATGGCCTCCGCCGTGGTTCTTTCGGCGGCCTCTGCCCATGCTGGGCTCGGAGGGGGGACCGAGGCCAGGTCGTAATCGCAGGGCATGAGTCCGCCGTTTTGGATTTGCGTTCCAATCGCCCCGTCAAAGACGAGGACACGTTCCCCCAGTGCCTCAAGGAAGCGCGACGCCACAAGAGCATTATGCCGCTCGGCCCGGCCGTACCCTGAGGCGCTCTTGTAGACTTTGCGAGTCTCCATGCGGATCTTGGACGCCTTACACGGCCCGAAACCTGCCTTTTCCTTCGAGTTCTTCCCCCCAAGCACGCCAAAGGGGCGGGAGCGCCTCTTGCGGACGATCGGGCACTTGGCCGAGCTGGATCCTGCCTTTGTGAGCGTGACCTATGGAGCGGGAGGGGGGACGCGAAGCGACACCGTGGAGATTGCCCAGACCGTTCGCGAGCGGATCGGCGTCGAGGCCGTGGTCCACATGACTTGCAGGGGGCACTCAAAGCCGGAGATCGCGGCGAGCGTCGAGAAGATGCAGCGGGCCGGGATTGAGAACGTCCTCGCCCTCCGTGGCGACGCTCCCTCGGGAGGTGCTGCTCCGGCAGGCGACTTTTCCTATGCTGACGAGCTAGTCGCGTTCCTCCGCGGGGGATGGCCCCTGTGCATCGGTGCCGCTTGCTATCCGGAGACCCACATCGAGAGCCCAAGCGCCGATGAGGACATGGCGCGTCTCAAGGTCAAGGTGGATGCAGGCGTGGACTTCTTGATCACCCAGCTCTTCTTCGACAACGCGAAGTACCACGACTTCGTCGAGCGGGCGCGGAAGGCAGGCATCGAGGTTCCCATTGTGCCGGGGATCATGCCGGTGACGAAGCTAGCCCAGCTCGACCGGTTCGTCCAAATGTGCGGGGCGAGCGTCCCCCCTACGCTCCGGGACGAGCTGGAACGATGGGACGATGAGGACGCGGTGCAGCATCTCGGCATCGCGTGGGCGGTCCGGCAGTGTCGCGAACTGCTCGCCAGCGGGGCTCCGGGCATCCACTTCTACACGCTGAACCGCTCTTTGGCGACGTGGACCGTTTGCCGCATCCTCCAAGGCCCTTAGCCGGCCAGACCAGCTTCGGTACATTGGGTGCCATGACCGACGAGACCGAGGTGTGTACGTACGACCCTCTGGTCGAGCTCATGGCACGGTTCGAAGGTGCGGTCTCGGAAGCGAAGGCGGAAGACGAGGAAGCGGGCTCGGTGGAGCAGCGACTCCAGAACCACATCGTTCAAGGGAAGAAGAAGGGCCTGGAAGCCTGTCTAGAAGAGGCGCTACAAGACTATGAACCCCTGGCGATCGTCAATGAGATCCTCTTGGAAGGGATGAAGACGGTGGGGGAGCTCTTCGGGGCAGGGAAGCTGCAGCTCCCGTTCGTGCTTCAAAGCGCCCAGGTGATGAAGCAGGCTGTCGCGTACCTCGAACCCAGGATGGAGAAGGTGGAAGGCGCCGAGAAGGGCTCGATCCTGCTCGCCACCGTCGCTGGGGACGTACACGATATTGGAAAGAACCTGGTGGACATCATTCTTTCCAACAACGGTTATCGCGTCGTGAACATTGGGATCAAACAGCCGATCCAGACGATCCTGAAAGAGGCGAGCGCCAATCAAGTGGACGTGATCGGGATGAGCGGCCTTCTTGTGAAGAGCACGATCGTGATGCGGGACAACCTGATCGAGATGGAGGGGGCGGGGCTGGGGAACGTTCCCGTGCTCCTTGGTGGTGCGGCGCTCACGCGGGGCTATGTGGAGCAGGATCTTCGTTCGGTCTATGGGGGGCCGCTCTACTATGCCCAGGATGCGTTCGAGGGCTTGGAACTTATGGGGAGGCTGACGAGCGGGGAGGTGGCGACGCCGGTGGCCGAGGCTCCCCAAAGGGTCAGCTCGCACCGGGTCGGGATCGTGGACCAAGACCTCTATGTGTTCACAGGGACGAAAAGCGAGATCCTGCCCGCGACCCCCCCTCTGCTCCCCTTCTATGGCGCAAGAAAGGAGACCAAGTTCGACATCTTTGAGATTTATCGGTACGTCAACAAGATCGGTCTGTATCGGGGCCAATGGCAGTACCGCAGGCCCGAGGGCATGTCGAACCCGGAGTTCGACGTCTGGCTTGCCGAGAACGTTGACCCAGTCTTCGACCGCAAGTGCCGGGAGTTGGCCAAGGTGCTTCGCCCCGCCGCCGTCCGTGGCTATTTCTGGGCCCAGAGCGAGGGGAACGACCTCGTCGTCTTCGACGAGGATCAGCGGACGGAGCGGCACCGGTTTCGGTTCCCACGCCAGTCCGCCGGGAAGCGGCTCTGCTTGGCCGACTTCTTCCATCCGGTCGGAAGCGGAACCATGGACGTGGTGGGGTTTCAGCTCGTTACCATGGGGAGCGAGGTCACTCGGCTCGAGCGGACGCAGTTCGAGTGCGGCGACTATCAGGAGTACCTCTTCACTCACGGCATGGGAGTCGAGTGCGCGGAGGCCCTCGCAGAGTACTGGCACCGCCAGGTCCGCCAGGAACTGGGGATCGCGGATCAGGAGCCTGAGACCATGAAGCTCCTCTTCAGCGCGAAGTATCACGGCTCGCGCTATTCGTTCGGATACCCAGCGTGCCCGAACCTTGAGGATCAGACCGCGCTCATGGAGCTCTTGGACGGAGGCTCCATCGGCGTGAACCTAAGCGAGGAGTTCATGCTCGAGCCCGAGCAGTCCACGAGCGCGATCATCGTCCACCACCCCGAGGCGAAGTACTTCAACGTCGGCTAAAGAAGGCGCCCCCCAGGATTTGTCCCTGGGAGGCGCGGCTTGGAGACGTGACGATCCGACTTTTACGACTTTCGGGCTCGGCGTCGCGCAGCGAGGGCGGCAAGGCCCGCACCGAGTGCGATCATCGTTCCAGGCTCTGGCACGGCCGAGGAGGTGAAGGAGGCGGTGTAGTTCCTACCCCCCTGTACAGCCTCGGGGTTTGCCAAGGAGAACGCGAACGACTCTTGGGTGAGCCCAGACGGGACGTTGGGTCCAGCGAAGCTCACGACGTCGCCCACGACCTCGCTGCTGCCCGCGGAGAACGGGTCAATGAAGAGCCCGCCGTTGAACGTGATCGTGAAGAGCTGGGCACTGGACGAGTCCAGGAAGTTCACCGTCCCTGCACCCATGCTGTACAGCCCTCCTCCAAGGTTGGAGAGGCTGATGAGCGAGGTGGTGAAGGTGACGTTCGAGCTCGAGCCGCCGCCGGTGAAACCGGGGTGGTTCAGCGTGAGGCCAGGCTGGGTCCAAGAGCCCTGGAGGGTGTTGTTCACGGTATCGAAGAAGAACAACGGGGTCGCAGAGGAGGACGAAGGATCGGCAAAGGTCGCTACGGTGAACGTCTGGCCGAAGGCAGTCGCACCTAGGAAGGTGGCGAGCATCAAGGTAAGCGTACGTTTCATTAGGTCAACTCTCGAACGAATGCATCGTCAGGAGATCACGAGCGATCCACCTAGACAAATCCAGTTTAGCACAGGTCGCGCCAACTAGGGCGCGGATGAGAACGATTTCATCTAGACCCCGCAGAAATGCGGGGGTTCCAGCTTCCACTTGGCCCCAACATTCCAGAGCGTCGTGAGGTTACACTGAGGGCATGGTGCGCGCAGCTCTGTTGTTCTCCGCGTTGGCGCTCGTCCTGGCTGGTTGTGGCTCGGGTGGGTTTTCGGACAAGGTGAAGTCCGCTCGGGAGAGGTCGGGTACCAACGTCTTTCGGTACCCGATCGTTACGAGCCCGACAACGATGGATCCCCACCTGGTGCAGGACGGGGACACGATAGACCTCTTGCAGCAGGTCTATGAGGGCCTCGTGGGCTGGGGGCCGGAGAACGTGCCGGTCGGACTCGTCGCGGAATCGTGGCAGGTCAGCGAGGACGGCAAGGTCTATACGTTCACCCTACGCCAGGGCGCGAAGTTCCACAACGGCCGCGAGGTGACCGCGGAGGATGTGAAGTGGAGCTTCGACCGCTGCACGAACCCGAAGCTCGCCTCTCCGGTCGCCGACGCCTACTTCGGCGACATCGTCGGGGTGAACGAGCGGGTTGCAGGGAAGGCGGACTCGGTCTCCGGCATCAAGGTGATAGACCCAACGCACGTCGAGATCTCCCTCAAGCAACCCACGCCCTACTTCCTCGGGAAACTGACCTATATCGCGGGGAGCGTGCTGCCCAAGGGGGACGTTCCTCCGGAATCGGCGATGACGGAGGTCGGGCAGATGGTGGGGACAGGCCCGTTCAAGGTCGCCGAAATCAAGCCCCAGCAACTCGTCGTCCTCGATGCGAACGCGGACTACCACGGGGGTGCCCCCAAGATCGCTCGCATGGAGCGACCGGTCATCCTCGACGCCGTCACTCGGTTGAACAAGTTCAAGGCCGGGGAGGTGGACCTGGTCCAGCTCGAGCGACAAGACATCGCTAGCCTTCAGCAGGATCCGACGTACAAGGAGCAGCTGAACTTCTTCCAGCGGCCTGCGATCTGGTACGTCGCCATGAACCGGCTCCAGTACCCTCCCTTTGCCGACAGGCGGGTGCGGCAAGCCTTCGCGATGGCGATCAACAAGGGGTTCATCGTCGAGGAGCTCTTGGGCGGGGTGAACACCATCGCGAACAGCATCGTCCCGCCGGGGGTGCCGGGGGGCGATCGCAAGGACGCCAAGGTGCTGCCCTATGACCCCGCCAAGGCGAAGGCACTGCTCGCCGAGGCCGGATATCCGGGAGGCAAGGGGCTCCCGCCGCTCAACATCTTCTACCGCGAGGACCGCCCGGACATCAAGATTGTCGCCGAGGCGGTCGTGAGCCAGCTCAAGGCGAATCTGGGCGTCGAGGCCAAGCAACAGGCCCGCGAATGGGGGGCCTACCTCACCGAGTACAACGCGAAGCGACTACCCTTTTGCCACATGCGCTGGGCCGCGGACTATCTCGATCCACAGAACTTCCTCAGCCACATGCTGGCGACCTACGGCCCCGAGAACAAGATGGGGATGAACAGCCCCGCCTTCGACGCCCTTTGCCGCCAAGCCGACTCCACGATGGACATGAACCAGCGCCTTCCGCTCTACGCGCAGGCCGAGGACATCGCTCTCCAAGAAGCGGTTTGGGTACCGATCTACTTCCAAAGGGACGCCGAGCTGATCAGTCCACGGGTAAGCGGCCTGCGGGAGTCGCTCTTCGGCCACCTGCCCCACACGACCGTCGAGGTCAGCCAGTAGGCCGATGAACCGGGTTCAAGTCGGGCTGGACCTCCCTCAAGGTGGAGCCTGGCTCGGCTGTGATCCAAGGCACTGTGTCCGACGCCTGGAGCTCGAGCTACCGGCGTGCGAGGGGCGACTGTGCCTCCTGGAGATCGAGGGGGCTTTCGGGCTTGGCGAGGGGCTTCCCAGGGGAACGGCCGCCGCCGTGGTCTCGATAAAGAACGGTGCCAAGACGGTCTGGAGCACCCCGCTGCTCTCGGGGATCCACTGGGACGATCCAAACGTGCCCCTTCCGGTGACTCGGTTCAACGGTGACGGGTCGTGGGTAGAGACCATTGGGGCGCTGGGGCACCAGGGCAAGGATCTGCGACAAGACAGGATCAGCTTCGAGATCCCAGGCGGGCTCGGGCCCACCAGCGTCACGATCGGAATGTTGGAGGTCAAGACCAGCCTTCTCCTTGCCAACGTCCGTGCTCAATTCGCCTCGGCCGAGGGTTGTCCTTTCCACTCCACTTCGGCCACGGTTCCATTGAAGGACATCGGGCCGATCCTGCGAACGGGGGATCGGCTTCGGTTCGATGAGGCTTTGGAGCAGCTTCGGCGTTCCGTTTTTGCGGCGGAGAGCGATGACGAGGCCAGGAGCCTAGGGCTGACCTTCCTGGGCGTCATCTGTGCCGCGATGCTGGAGTTGGGCGGGGCTCGGAGCTATCACATGGCCCAGCTCGAGGCTGCGCGCGAGTTGATCGCTGCCGAGGGGAGGGACGAGATCGCGGGTGCGTCCGTCTCGCACGCCTCGCGGCTTGCCTCACCGTCCCTTCCCCTCGCGAGCTCCGCGATGGATGGAGCCTGCGCCCAGGCCCTTGCGATCGTAAATCGGCGGTATGCGACCAAGCTCTCGGAGGGCCAGGTCGCGGCGGAGGTGGGCTACAGTGCCTCTCACTTCCGATTTTTGTTCAAGCGGGACATGGGGGTTGCCTTCCACAAGTACCTCCTTTCCGTACGGCTCGAAAAGGCCCGCGAGCTGCTCCAGCTGACCGAGGCGAGCGTCTCTGAGGTTTCGGCCGAGACGGGCTTCAGCAGCCCTTCCCACTTCAGCCGCGTATTCACGAAGCGGTTCGGGAACCCGCCTTCCGCCTGGAGGCGAGTGGACTCCACCTCGAAAAACCGGCAATTCTCGCACTCAGTGGCGTAAGCGTTCTCGCCAACACTGTACGTACACGTGCTTTGGGTGTTGGTGGCGGTCGGATACTTGACCGTCGCAGGGGGAGCCTATGCCCTGTGGATGGTCACCGCGTTGCGAGTGGAGGAGACACCCCTCCAGATCGCGGCGAGGCCCTGTCTGAGGATCGTGGAAGGACACGATCCTGGTGGGGAAGACCTCCGTCCAGCCGCCTGAGCACGCGCCGTGGGGGCCCGAGGGGCTCTACCCGGCGGAATCAGAGTCTGACGACCGGCCCGCCGGGTAGGTGCCGGTCTAGGATTCTCACTTGTCGAAGCTGACCTTTACCGCTTCCCGTTTGACGGGATCGTCAATCTCGAAGAGGTCTCGCGGCTTGAAGCCACCCATGCCGGCGATGATGCTGGATGGGAACACCTCGAGCTTCGTGTTGTACTCCGTGACCGTGTCGTTGTAGTACTGCCGCGACATGGAGATCTTGGTCTCCGTCCCGGACAGTTCCTCCTGCAGGTTGAGCATGAGGGTGTCTGACTTCAGTTGCGGATAGCTCTCTGCCAGGGCGAAGAACCCGCCGATCGCCTTGGTGAGAACGTTCTCCGCGGCGGCCTGGTTGGCGACCCCATCGGCCTCCATCGCCATGTTCCGTGCCTTGATCACGCCCTCCAGCGTGTCTTGCTCGTGGGCCATGAAGCCCTTCGCTGTCTCGACGAGGTTCGGGATCAGGTCGTAGCGTCGCTTGAGTTGAACGTCAATCTGGCCCCAAGCGGCCATCGTTCGCTGTCGCAGCGAGACCAAGGAGTTGTACATCCCGATGAAAGCGAACAGGATGACGGCGAGGACGATCAGGATGATCCAGATCATGGTGCGACTATGGCATACGGGAGTTCGAAGCGTGAGGTTTTGAGCGTGATAGGTCCACGGGCTCGTGCCCAGGGCGCTCCAACCTCAGTCCGGGCCCGTTCAGGGTGAGGGTTCGGGTTCCTCCCATGGGAGCTTCCGGTTCGAGCGGACGGTTGAGCGTGCTCCGAATCTGAAGCGTCAGCCCGGCTGCGCTCGGTGCCCAGGTGCCCTCCTTCTGGAAACCCTCCTCTCGTAATTGGAACGTCCCGTCCTTTCTCACGCTGAGCACGACCTTCGCCAACGTCTCCCGGAGGTACGGGTCCTCGCCGGGCAAAGCCGGGAGGATGCGGCTGCCTTGCCATTCGCCCAGAAAGGGGCGGGTGTTCGTGCATCCGAGGGCCCCGAGCGCCAGGCCCACCGTCGCTATACTGGCCAGCATGCCGCCGACCGCCGAGGCACCGCACCGGGCGATGGGTCTCACAGACGAAGAATACTCGTTGATCGTCCAAGGGCTTGGCCGTGAGCCGAACCTGGTCGAGCTCGGGATGTACGCGGTCATGTGGAGCGAGCACTGTTCGTACAAGAGCTCGCGCAACGTGCTCTCCTACTTTGGAGAGTATCGCAAGGCTTTGGAAGGTGAGGGCTTGGAGAACGCCGGAGTGGTGGACATCGGCGACGGCTGGGGGGTCGTGCTCAAGGTCGAGTCCCACAACCATCCATCCGCCGTAGAGCCGTACCAGGGCGCAGCGACCGGGGTGGGAGGGATCATTCGGGACATCTTGAGCATGGGTGCCCGACCCGTCGCCCTGCTCAACTCGTTGCGGTTCGGTCCGCTCCAAGGCGCTCTGGAGAGCGAGCGAAACCGCCACCTCGTCGAGCACGTCGTCGAAGGGATCGGCGGGTATGGGAACTGCATCGGGATCCCCACGGTGGGGGGCGAGGTGGACTTTCACCCGTGCTATAGCGGGAACCCCCTCGTGAACGCGATGTGCGTCGGGGTCGTGCGTCTGGACTCCGTCGCGACGGCCGCGGCGAGCGGCGTGGGCAACCCGGTCCTCTACCTGGGCTCCGCGACCGGCAAGGACGGCATCCACGGCGCGACCTTCGCAAGCGACGTCCTGGACGAGGATTCGGAGCAACGGCGGCCCAACGTACAGATCGGCGACCCGTTCGCGGGGAAGCAGCTCATCGAGGCGACCCTCGAAGCCCTCGCGACCGGGGCGGTGCAGAGCATCCAAGACATGGGTGCGGCGGGGCTCACTTGCTCCACGACCGAAATGGCGGCGAAAGGCGGGGTCGGGATGGACGTGGACCTGGACAAGGTGCCGTTCCGCGACCAGGACACGACCGCCTATGAAGCCATGCTCAGCGAGAGCCAGGAACGGATGCTCGCGGTCGCACACAGGGGCCGCGAGGGCGAGGTTCTCTCTTTGTTCCGGAAGTGGGGCGCCTGTGCAGAAGTCGTGGGCGAGGTCACGGACACAGGCCGAGTGCGGATCTTTCGACACGGGCGTCTGGAGGCTGACCTCGATCCCTTGCCGCTGGCCGAGGACTGCCCGCTCGCGCCGAGAAGGGCGAAGGAACCGGAATGGTTCGCGGCCTCGGCGGCTTGGCGTCCCCCGATCGGAACGGGCCCGAGCGCGGAGGAGGCCCTCGCGCTGCTCCTCATGAACCCTGGCGTCGGCTCGAAGCGCTGGGTCTACGAGCAGTACGACCGACAGGTGATGGCGCAGACGATTGCCGCGTCCGGGGCGGCCGAGGCGGCCGTGGTCGCACCTCGCGGCACTGGGCTGGGGTTGGCGATCTCCCTCGATGGGAACAGTCGCTGGGTCGCGGCCGACCCCTATGTGGGCGGGACCTTGGCAGTAGCAGAAGCAGTGAGGAACGTCGCCTGCACCGGGGCGCGGCCCCTTGCCGCCACGGATGGGCTGAACTATGGCGACCCCCGCGACCCGGAGGTGTACTGGGCCTTCGAACGGTCCGTCCGAGGCGTTGCGGATGCGGCGGAGGCACTGGGCACGCCGGTCGTTTCGGGCAACGTGAGCTTCTACAACGAGACCGAGGAGGGCGCGATTCGGCCCACCCCCATGATCGGGATCGTGGGGGTCCTCCAGAACCCCGCGGAGGCGGTGGGCTCGTCTTGGGCGGCGCAGGACGCATCCTTGATGCTCCTGGGAACTTGGCCCGAGGACGAGGGCCAGGGGTTGGGCGCGAGCCGGTACGTGGAAGCGATCCTGGCCAAGCCGGGCGGGAGACCGTGCCCGACCCAATGGGACGCGGAGCGGAGGCTCGTCACGGCCCTGGTGGAAATGGCCGAGGCGCGCTGCCTCATGGCGTCCAAGGACGTGTCCGATGGTGGGCTCGTGGTCGCGCTCGCCGAGTGCGCGATCGGGAACATGGTAGGTGCCCGAATCGTGCTGGACTGCGCTCCCGGTGCGTATTGCGCCGAGTCCGTCCTCTTCGGCGAGTTTCCTGGGCTCGTGGTGGTCCAGACGGCAGACCCGGCCCAGGTCAGCGAGATCGCTCACAGGGCGGGAGTGGGCGCAGCGGCGATCGGTGCGACCGAGACGTCCGGTTCGCGGCTCGAGGTGGTTCGGGACGGCGAAACGCTGCTCGATTCTCCGGTCGAGCCCCTTCGAACCGCCTATGAAGGAACAATCCCGGCATTTTTCCTGCCATAAATCTGGACTAACGTCTGCTACAATGGCTTGGGCTCCTTGTGCGCCCATGCTTTGCCCGTTCCTTTCGGGCTGATTTGATTCGAGGTGCAACTAAAGATGATTCGATGGAAGAACAAAGCCGGTCTGTTGGCCGTGGTTCTGGCACTTTCCGTGGTCGGTTATTCCCAGACTGAGCCGAAAGCGCCCACCGCCCCGCGAGGCTTTCTCAAGAAGGTGGCCGACGCCGCCAAGCAATATCAGGCCGACAACAACGCGCAAGCCGCGATCCCCAAGTTTGAGGCCCTGGTCGCCGAGCGCAAAGAGGACTTTGACGCCAATGCATGGCTCGGCTATCTGCGCTTGATGGACAACCGGTCGCAGGCCTCACTGACCCCGCTGCACCAAGCGAACTCGGTGCGGCCCCAGGACCTTGGCGTCTTGGCGAACTTGGGGGTGGCGCACTCCCGGCTCGAACAATGGGCTGAGGCGGCCGAGATCTACGGCGCCTTGACCGAGGCTCTTCCGGAGGATGCGACGATTTGGGCCATGTACGGCCAATCGAGCTACAAGGCGAAGGACATGGCGACAGCCGTTCGCGCCCTGGAGACGAGCAACAAGCTCAAGCCTGGTCAGGAGGCAGTGATGGGCACCCTCGCCAGCGCCTATATCGCTCGTGGGATGGACGCTGAGGCCGAGGCAATGTACTTGCAGATGGACCGAGGTGGGATGACGGACGCTGCGGCCCTCGCCTGGGTCGGCTACCGCCAGCTTCGCGCAGAGAAGTACGCCGAGGCGGCTGCCACCTTGGCCAAGGCTCATTCCCTGGATCCTACCGATGCCTCGGTCATGAACAACCTCGCATATTGCTATTCCATGACCGACCCACCGAACATCGCGGAGGCGATCACGGTGACCAAGCACCTGCGGGCCGCACAGCCGAACCTCTTCGACGCTGCTTACAACCTGAGCTCGCTCTATCTGATGCAGGGCGAGTATCGCCTTGCCCGCGACGAGGCCATGGCGGCGATCCGGATCTCTCCGGGCGAGCCGTTCGCAGAGAACAACCTGGGAAGGGCCCTCGAGGGCCTGAACGACCTCGCGGGTGCGGCGCAACACTACGGCAAGGCCAGTGACGCGCGGCCGCAGTCCAAGGACTTTGCGCGGAACGCGGCGATCGCCGCACTCCGCGCCTCGGACGTACCCGCGGCGAAGAAGTACATCGCCAGGGCGGTGAACCTAGGGGAGAACGACCCGGACCTGAAGGCAGGTCTCGCCGAGATCTATATCCGTGAGGGCAAGATTGACGAGGCCCTCGCGCTCACCGCGAATTCCGAGGCCACGACGAGGAACGCCCTCGCCTATTGGTTCAACCAAGGTGTCGCCAAGGACAAGGCCGGTAATCGCGGAGAAGCCATCGAAGCGTACAAGAAGTGCCTGGAGATCGCTCCGAACGATCTGGACGCGCAGAAGAACCTCGCCCTCGACTACGCCGCCACCGGTCGCGACGAGGAGGCGATGGCGATCTTCCGCAAGCTGGCCACGGGCACATCGAGCATCGAGGCCATGTACAACTACGCCGCGAGCCTTGCTCGTTCGGGCGACATGGACGGTGCAATCGAGCAGTACAAGCGCATCCTTCACACCGATGGCAGCCAGCACACGGCCCGGCTGATGCTGGCCAACGCGCTCTGGGCGCGCGGCGAGTTCGACTCCTCACGCTACCACTTCGCCACTGTCGCCAAAGCTCAACCCAACAACGCCAACGCGCTCAATGGAATGGGGATGTGGCAGCTGAGGCAAGGCGACAACAAGGGGGCCGAAGCCACCTTCCGCAAGGCGATCGCAAGCGACTCCAAGTTCGTTACGGCGTACAATAACCGTGCGCTGGCTCTCGAACGGCTCAACCGCGTGGCGGAGGCGATCCAGGTCCTACAGAAGGGACTCGCGATTGACCCGAACCACCAGGCTGCCGCCGCGAACCTGAAACGACTCAAAGCTAGCCAAGGATGATGCTTGCGGTCTCACCTCGTCGTTAACGTCTACCGGGAAGACGCGATCGAAGCCGCGCGGCAAGCCGCCGCGTGGCTTCTTCGCCACGGCATCGAGGTCAGTGCCGATCGGGAGACCGCGACCCGCCTCGGGGTCAATCCTATCGCCGAGTTCGACCTGGGAGAGGGCGACATCGTGGTCTCGTTCGGGGGGGACGGTACCCTGCTTCGTGCCGCGCACATCGCGAGCCCGCACGGCCCCGCCGTCCTCGGTGTCCATTTCGGAAGGTTCGGGTTTGTCACCCAAGTCCGGCCCAGCGAGCTGGGAGCGGCACTGAGCTCCTTCGTGGACGGCACTTCCTCGATCGAGGAGCGGATGATGGTGAGGGCCGAACTCATTCGCGAGGGCAAGATCGTCGCCACGCTCCACTCTCTCAATGAAAGCGCCGTGCAGCGGGCCGTGACGAGCCGGATGCTCAGCTTCGAGGTGACGGTGAACTCGCGGCACCTGGCGACCTACCCGGCGGATGGCGTCCTCATTGCGACCCCTACCGGCTCCACCGCGTACTCGCTTTCGGCGGGAGGGCCGATCCTCGAACCCAGCATTGAGGCGCTTGTCGTCACCGCGATCATGCCCCACACACTCTCTTCGCGACCCCTCGTGTTGAGCGCGTCGTCGGTCGTGGAGATTCAAGTGGAGACGATGGGCGACACCGTGCTGTCTTGCGACGGGCTGCAGCACCTTCACCTACTCAGCGGCGACTATGTCCGGGTCTCACGCTCGGATCGCGTCGTGCGACTGGTGTGCGTGGACGACACCGACTTCCTGGAGAAGCTCAGCCAAAGGCTCAGTTGGAGCCAGGGCCGATATGGGGGTGGGGAGTGAGTTTGGTAGAGGTTCGCGACGCGGTCGTGGAGTTCTCGACCCAGCGTGGCGCGGTGAGGGCCTTGGACGGGGTCTCGTTGGACTTGGGGGAGAAGGAGACCCTGGCGATCGTCGGGGAGTCGGGTTGCGGGAAGACGACCCTGGCACGGGCGATCCTGGGGCTTCAGCCGCTGGCCGAGGGCTCGATCCGAGTCTGTGGCCGGGAAGTGACGGGTCTGCGCGCGGGGCAGGCCGAAGAGGTCGGGATGGTCTGGCAAGACCCGTATGCGAGCCTCGACCCTAGGTGGACGCTGGGAAGGACGATCAGCGAACCTGCCCGGACGAAGCGGGTCGCGCTCGATGTGGACGGGTTGCTGAACCAAGTCGGCCTCGACCCCTCCTTCGCAAGCCGATATCCGCACCAGTTGAGCGGTGGGCAGCGACAGCGCGCGGCGATCGCGCGAGCCCTTGCGCTCTGGCCTCCTCTCGTGATCTGCGACGAGCCGACGGCAGCGCTCGATCTTAGCGTCCAGGCTCAAATCCTCAACCTCCTGCGGAACCTCAAGCAGAGCGGGAGCGCTTCCTTCCTCTACATTTCCCACGACCTCGGAACCGTGCGGTTCCTCGCGGACCGAATCATCGTGATGTACCTTGGCAGGGTCGTCGAGGTCGGCACCCCCGAGGATACTTTCGAGAGGCCACTTCACCCGTACACGCGGATGCTGGTGGACTCGACCCCGAGCCTCACCAAGCTCGGGAAGCTCCCGCCGCCCGCGATCGGGGAACCACCCGACCCTGTGACACGTTGGCAAGGGTGCCGATACGAAGGACGGTGCCAGTCGGCCGTAGGCGTCTGTGCGACCACCGAGCCTCCTTGGTACCGTGAAGGAGACCACGTGGCCGCTTGCCACGTCCCAAACTTGAGGAACGGCACCGAAAACCTGGGATGAGACCAAATTGAACAACGAACCTGAGCCCACACCGGACGATCAGACCCCGCCCGTCGGCCACCGGCCTTTGATCGAGCGGGAAATGGACGTGCTCGAGGCCGATGTCGTGGGAATGGCGAGCAGGGCCGAGGAGATGGTCACGCAGGCGGTGGACGCACTCCGGCTCGTAGACGCAGACGAGGCCCGCCAAGTCCTCGACATGGACGACGAGGTGGACCGCAAGGAAATGGAGGTCGAGACCCGGTGCCTGCGGCTGCTCGCCCTCCAGCAACCCATGGCGAGCGACCTTCGCGAGATTGGCACGATCATCCGCATCGCCACGGACATCGAGCGCATCGCCGACCTCGCCGTGGACATCGCTAAGATCGCGATGAAGCTCGATGCCGAGATGGGTACGGCAGACTTCGTGGACGTGCCGCTCATGGCGAACGTCGCCCGCCAGATGTTGCGTGAGTCCATCCATGGCTTCACGAACAAGGATGCTACCGGGATCGAGTCGGTGTACCGGCTCGAGGAGCGGGTGGACGAGCTTTACCGCACCCTGCGCTCCCAAACCTTTGAGACGATGCTGGAGAGCCACGACAAGGTCGTGTCGGCGGGCTGGGTGCTCCTCGCGGTCCACCATGTCGAGCGGATCGCCGACCATGCCCTCAACATTATGGAAAGGGTCTACTACATGGTCACCGGGGAACTGGCTCCCGGAGAGATCCGGCACGCTTGAAGAGCCCCGCATTGCCAGGGCTCCTCGAGAACCTCCGCGAGCTTTGGCGGTTCCGGGAACTGCTTTGGGCCATGACCGAGCGCGAGTTGCGCATCCGTTACAAGAACAGTGCCCTCGGCTTCATCTGGTCGCTCCTCAACCCTCTCGTCACGATCTTGGTCATGACGATGGTGTTCAAGGTCTTTCTGCGAAATCAATCGGAAGGGTACAGCGCGCACGTCCTTGCAGCCTATCTGCCTTACATGTTTGTGAACCTTTCGATCTTGGACTCCGCGCAGTCCGTACTGGCGGCGATGCCGATGGTGAAGAAGGTCTATTTCCCCCGCGAGGTGCTCCCTCTTGCGAGCGTGCTCGCGAACTTCGTCCACTTTCTCTTGGCGATCGGGGTGTTCTTCGCGTATCTTTTTGTGCTCTGGGCCGTCACGGGGTTCGGTGATAGCCCGTTCACCTGGCGCGTGGCGTTTCTCCCTCCCCTGGTCTTGATCACGCTCGTCTTCGCGACCGGGGTTTCCCTCATCGTTTCCGCCCTCAATGTGTTCTATGAGGACGTGAAGTACGTGGTGGGTGTCGTGCTCTATATCGGATTCTTCCTGACCCCAGTGATGTACTTTGTGGAGAACGTGTGGCACGGTCTCCCTGCCGCCTATCGTGGGATCGGCTTCTCGCTCTATCACTTGAACCCGCTGGTCTCGATCACGACCGCCTTTCGGCGCACCTTGGTCAAGGCGGGGCCGGTGGACGTGGGAGGAGCGGAGGGGAAGGTTCCTCCGATCCCGTTCGACTGGGGCTACTTCGCATGGGCCGCGGTGGCTTCGATGCTCATTCTGTGGCTCGGGCTCAGCCTCTTCAACCGGATGAAGTGGAGGTTCGTGGAAAGGCCGTGAGCGCAGCGATCGAGATCAGCGGGCTTAGGAAGTCGTTCACGATCTCCCTCTCCGGAGAGGGCTCGATCAAGACGGCCGCACTTTGGTGGAGGAAGCGCCACATCGAGAGGGTCGAGGTTCTGCGGGGTGTGAGCCTCACGGTGCCTCAAGGGGAGTGTCTGGCCGTGGTAGGCCGTAACGGGGCAGGGAAGAGCACACTGCTCTCGATCCTTGCCAAGGTTTATTTGCCTTCAGAAGGGAACGTGGCGGTCCACGGGCGTCTCGCCCCCCTCCTGGAGCTGGGCGCGGGGTTCCATCCGGATCTGAGTGGGAGGGAGAACGTGATGTTCAATGCGATGATCCTTGGCCTGAGCCGAGCCGAGGCGCTGGCAAGGACACCCGCGATCCTTGAGTTCTCCGGTATAGAGAAGTTTGCCGACGCACCGGTACGGACCTATTCGAGCGGCATGCTCGCTCGGCTTGGGTTCTCGGTCGCGGTACACGTGGATGCAGAGATCCTTGTGGTGGACGAGGTCCTCGCTGTCGGGGATGCGGAGTTCGAGGCGAAGTGCTACGCTCGGATCGAGCAGTTCCGCGAGGAGGGGGGCACGATCCTCTTCGTCAGTCACGATCTCGATGCGATCGAGAAGGTTGCTGGCCGCTGCGTTTGGTTGAAAGACGGGTTGGTCAAGGCGGACGGGGACGTGCCCAAGGTGCTGGACGCCTATCGAGGCTCCTTCTAGCCCTCGGGCGGCCCGGGGAGCGGGGCCGTGAGCACCTGCCACCATAGCCCCGGGTTCCCACGCCCGATGGCCGCCATCGCCGAGTGTGCGAGGAGGCGAAGGAGCGCGCCGGTACGATTGAGCACGAGGCACGCGACTTGTGCGACCGGGCCGGAGTGGATGCGGAAGTAGAGCTCCTTCCCGCGGTTGTAACGGGCCACGGAGCGCCAGCGGTCTGCCGAACTGCTCGCTCCCAGCTCGTGGCCAAACTTGGCCTGAGGCACATAGAGGATCTTCCCGTGGCGCCGGAGGCGGCGGCACAAGTCTGTGTCCTCGCAATACAGAAAGTACCTTTCATCGAACCGCTCGACGGGCCGAAATGCGAGGCACGCCCCCATGACCTGCTCGACCTCGAACGGGCCCGATCCTTGGGCGAGAAGCCTCCGACTCTGCCAATAGGGACTGAGCCACGGAGAACCTGGGAAGGCCTTCTCCAGTCCGCTCTGCTCACAGAACACGGCCCACAGCGTGAGAGCCGAGCAGGCCGACGGCTGGACGTTCGGCTCGTGGGGCGGAGTGAAGAGCAAGCCACCGCAAGCGATCACGCCAGTCTCGTCCAGGGCGGCCTGCAGGGTCGCGACCGCGCCGGGCGTCGCGTAGGCGTCGCAGTTCAGCAAGAGCACGGCTTCATGGCTGGCGGCACGGAGCCCTTGGTTGTTCGCCCGCCCGAAGCCACGGTTTTCTGGGTTCCGGATCAGCTTCACGGTGGGGAACTCTGCTTCGACCATGTCCGCGCTTGCATCCCCGGAGGCATTGTCCACGACGATGACCTCGTCCGCCTCGTCCAAGCTCGCCAGGCACCGCTCGAGCAGCTCCCTCGTGTTATAGCTCACGATCACGACGCTCAGGCGCATGGGTGCAAGAGTAAACCAGACCCCGTGCTACAATCGCACTTCCCATGTCCCAGGAAGTGATCCTTTCGCGAGAGGGCTTTGAGAAGCTGACCCTCGAGCTGAAGCAGCTCAAAGGCGAGGAACGCTCGCGGATCGCCGCGAACATCAAGGAGGCGAAGTCGCACGGTGACTTGCGCGAGAACGCGATGTACCATGAGGCCAAGCTGAACCAGAAGCGACTGGAGAGCCGGATTGCCGAACTGGAGAAGGTGCTTCAGATCGCCAGGGTGATGGAGGCTCCGAGCGGGGACGGCGGGGCCCACTTAGGCTCCAAGGTGACGATCAAGGACCTGGAGTGGGGGGACAAGCTCACCATCGAGCTGGTGGGTGCGTTCGAGTCTGACCCACTCGCGGATCGGATCTCGGTCGCTTCACCCCTGGGGTCGGCCCTCATGGGCAAGCGGGCCGGGGACAAGGTGCAGGTCGTCACCCCGAACGGGACCCAAAACTACGAAGTGATCGAAGTCACGGGCCCTGACCGCTGAAACTTCCGTGCGGTCGCCAGCGTCTGATAGGGTGGCACCGGCGCAAGCCGGTGACTATTGAAACGCAAGGAGGTGGTGCCACAAGATGGATCACAGTAATCAACACCGCCAGGGAGGAACTGGGTTTTAGCACCCGGGTCCCCAGGGCCAGGCTCGCGATGAACCTGCCTCTCTGGTGACAAACCGGCCCCCGCCTCAAAAAGCGGGGGTCTTATCTTTTTACTGCGGCCTCATCATGGGGAAGAGGACGATCTCGCGCAGGTGATCGGCCCCGGTGAGGAGCATGACCATGCGGTCAATCCCGATCCCGCAGCCTCCGGTGGGCGGCATACCGCATTCCAGCGCGTAGAGGAACTCCTCGTCCATTGGGTGGGCCTCGTCGTCCCCCCTCTCCCGCTCGCCGGCTTGCGCCTCAAAGCGCTCGCGCTGGTCTTGCGGGTCGTTGATCTCACTGAAGGCGTTGCATACCTCGCGGCCCAGAACGTAGCCCTCGAACCGGCGGGTAAAGCCTGGCCGATGGGGATCCTTCTTGGCGAGTGGGGAAGTCTCGATGGGATAACCGACCACGAAAGTCGGTGCTTGCAGGCTCGGCTCGACGAAGACTTCCAGCAGCTTCTCGATCAATCCGCCGAGGTGCGCCTCGTCGTCGGCGACGATGCGCTTGCCGGTCACCGGATTGACGACGGCTCGCGATCCGAGGGCAGACAGGGCCGCCTCCAGGCTCGAAAGGTCCTCCGCGGTGAGGCCCGTGGCCTTTTCGATCTCTTCGAGCAGGTCCACCCGCATCCACGGTCGGGCAAAGTCAAGCTCGGGTCCGCCGGAGACTGGCGCAACGACCGTCGTGCCGAACACCCCGGCTGCGACGTGCCGGAAAAGCTCCTCGACCGTCGCCATTACGTCCTCCAGGTTCGCGTAAGCCTCGTACCATTCGAGGAGGGTGAACTCGGGGTTGTGGCGGCTGCTCACCCCCTCGTTGCGGAAGACCCGTCCGATCTCATAAACCTTGCGAAGATCGCCGCAGATCAGCCGCTTGAGATAGAGCTCCAGCGAGATCCTTAGCTTGACCTCTACGTCATAGGCGTTGTACTGCGTGTTGAACGTGCGCGCCGCTGCCCCCCCCGCCTCGTTTTGGAGGATCGGGGTCTCCACCTCGAGGAATCCCCTCCCATCGAAGAACCGGCGCACCTCGGCCACGATCCTCGAGCGTGCGACGAGCTTCTCGCGCGCCTCCGGGTTGCAGACGAGGTCGAGGTGGCGGTGCCGATATCGGGTCTCGACGTCCTCCAAGCCATACCACGCGTGGCCATCCTTCTCCTTGCCCAGGGGCAGGGTCTCCAGTGCCTTGCTGAGCGGCGTGATCTCGGTGACCCGGATCGAGCGCTCACCGGTTTTCGTGACCATGGTCTCTCCGACGATCCCGACGTGGTCACCGATGTCCAGCAGCTGGAAGGCCTCCCAGGCCGGCTCTCCCAGGTCGTCTTTGCGGAAGTAGCCCTGGATCCGAGCTTCGCCGTCACTGACATGGGCAAACGCGGCCTTGCCCATCTCGCGAACCGAGACGAGGCGCCCGGCGAGGCGGGCGGGCTGGCCCTCCTCGAAGCCTTCAAGGAGGGCTGCGACCGAGCCTGGGTCGGGGAACCGCTCGACCGCGTATGGGTCGAAGCCTAGTTCCCGGAGTCTTCTCAGCTTCTCTTGCCGCACCTCGCGAAGTTCGCCTTCCGCCATATGCCTATTCTGGACGCGCGGCATAGGCCTCCGGTCGCGCGAAGTCGAAGCTTGCCTGTACCCGGTGGGACCTTGACACCGGCATCCGTCTGAGCCATACTATGCCTTCGTGGCCCGGCGTGTGAGCGCTTGGTCCGAGTCCGGAGGAGCGATCCCATTGGCGAATCGAAACGAGAGAATCTGACGAAGAGCCACGCGGATGCCTCCCCACGGATGTCCACCGGGGCTTTTTTGTTGCCAGAATCCGCCCTGTTAAGACGAACGAGGAACCCATGCCGACCGTAAACCAGCTTGTACGAAAGGGCCGCTTCAGTGCGAAGGCGAAATCCAAGTCGCCCGCGCTCAAGCGGAACCCGTTCCGCCGCGGCGTCTGTACCGTGGTGCGAACCGTCACCCCGAAGAAGCCGAACTCTGCCTTGCGCAAGGTCGCCCGTGTGCGACTTACGAACGGCTTCGAGGTCACGGCGTATATCCCTGGCGTCGGCCACAACCTGCAAGAGCACTCGGTCGTACTCGTCCGAGGCGGCCGCGTCAAGGACCTCCCCGGCGTGCGGTACCACATCGTTCGCGGCACTCAACAGACCGCCGGGGTAAGCAATCGCCAAAAGAGCCGAAGCAAGTACGGCGCCAAGAGGCCGAAGGCCTCGGCAGGCTAAGTAGAACCCGATCATGCCAAGAAACGGACCCGTCCCGCCCCGAACCGTCCTTCCCGACCCCGTCTACGGGAGCGAGCTCCTGCAGAGGTTCATCAACCGTCTCATGCTGGACGGTAAGAAGTCCACTGCGGAAAAGATCGTCTACACCGCGCTCGACCGCGCGGCTGAGAAGTGTGAGGCGAGCCAGATCGAAGTCTTCGAGAAGGCCCTCGCGAACATCATGCCGACCATGGAGGTTCGTCCTCGGCGTGTCGGCGGGCAGAACTACCAGGTTCCGATGGAGGTTCGGCCGATCCGCAGGCGCACGCTCGCGCTGCGCTGGCTCGTCGGCGAGGCTCGCAAGCACAGCGACAAGGGCATGGTGGACCGCCTCACGCGCGAGTTCGTGGACGCCTACAACAACACGGGTCGGGCTGTGAAGAAGAAGGAAGACACCCACCGCATGGCCGACGCAAACAAGGCCTTCGCGCACTATCGGTTCTAAGTCAGTTTCGCTTGCGGCGGGGCGCCTTGGGCAAGGTTGCACCGGGAGTGGCCGCCGCTGGTCTGAGCTTGCCGTGCCTGCCCGACCCTGGAGGCCTCTCGCCCTGCCGCCGTAAGGGTGATCACCGCCCAAGCGAAAGAGCCGAGCACGGTCTTGACGAAATGCCCAAGCGAGGGTAAGGTAGCAGTTACCATGCCGTCCATCGGCGCATCGGCGCATCGGCGCTTCTCGCGCTTTTCTTTAGCCTGAGCCAGGCCGTCGTCGTGAAGAGCGTACAGCTGCCGTCCATCCTTAGCGGCACCTACAATGAGGTGAGGGTCGAAGTCGAAATCAGTCCCGCGACGGAGACGAGCCTTGTGGAGGTCTGGGTCGAGTCCAGTTCCCCTTCGCAACCGCTCGACGAGCTTGACCGAGAGGTTTTCCCTTTGCCGCAAGAGCCGCCTCCTTATGCGGTTGTGCCCGAGGCCGTACTGGCCTGCAAGTTCGACTCGACGCACTGGGAACACGGCGAGGACGTCGAGTTCTGGCTCTACGCCACTGTCTGGCACAACGGCCAGACCACGTCAATCCAGCCGATTTTGCTTACCACCAGGTCGGTATACAACGCGGCGGTGTTGATCCAGCACAAGCAGCTGGCGTTGGTCGCCGGCGGTTCGGGCGCGGCGCTTGGGTTCGAACTCTGGAACCACACCGTCACGAAGAACATCTTCAACAATTCGTGGTCAGCGAACACGGTGACGGCGGACATGCCGCCCGCCACCAGCCATCTGATCTTGGCGCACGGCACGCCAGGCGTCGTCTGGGCGCCCGCGGCGCCGACCGCGGTCAACGACACAGTGGTCTCAGGCGCAGTGCCGGGCGGGCCGTTCCCCTTGTACTTCGCGTTCCTCGCCTCGTGCCGGGTCGCCGAGAACAACAATGCAGCGGTCCCGGACGCCTACCTCAGCGAGGCTACCGGTACGGCGAATCGGTGCGTGGTTGCGTTCAAGGTGACGCTGAAGAACGCGGAAATGCTGAGCCTGTACTTCGACATTGTTGAGCGGGTCTTCGACGGGAAAACGGTGGGCAGAGCCGCCAAAGAAGCGTGGGACGCCTCGACGATGAAGGATGACTACGACTTAGAGTTTGATGACGCCATGTACATAGCTGGAGACGAGCACGCTCGGCCCAGGTGGCTTTACGACGGAACGAACTACGTCCACACGGACTGGAAACGCAATACGTGAACTTTAGCACACTGATCCTACTGCTTAATTCTACGCTGATCGCACAACCTGGGCAACAGGCAGACCCGCGTGCAACTGCCGTCGAGTTTCTTCAGCAAATCGGGGCTCAATTCGACGCAAGCGAGCTGAAACTCGGGCCCGCCCCAGCTTTAGGCGACGTGGAGTTCCGAATCGTCAACTCGCTTCACGTCGATGTGCGCACTCGGGATGGTCGCGTGACCAGTTTTCGCAACGACGGGCGGGGAGCCGAACGCTCGCTCGGCTTTCGGCGGGACGTCGCGCTCTCTATGAACACGGAGGACGAAGCGAGGGCAAAGGCCCAGCGGCTTCTCGCCGACCTGGGCCTCGACCGCGAGTTCGAGATAGAGGAGGTTCGTCTCGAGCCGGAGACCCCAGACCCTGACAAGCCTAATCGCATGAAGTCCTGGGGCACCGCCCACGTCCAGGGCCGGAAGATCGGCGACCGCCCTACCTTCAGGGGCCGCAACCGATGGACGGTGGCATACGACCGGTGGGACGGCGCCGTGCTCTATTACGGCCTTGTGGACCACCTCCGGTTCCTCGAGGAAGGGGATACGGTCGGCGAAGCCGGGGCGAGGTCCGCTGCAGCGGCTGTCTTCGCCCAGATTGACGCGGAGGATCCTTCCGCGTTCCCGGCGGAGTGGCGACGGGTCTCCGCCGTCGTATTCGGCTGGAGCAGCGCCGGCAAGCAGTGGATCGCCGACTATGTGGCCAGGCACGGCCGGGAGCCCGACTTTCAAGCGGTCGTGCCTGCGTACAAAGTGTCGTTCTCGAACAGCCCGTGGTGGCCCGGCTGGGACGAGCCGAGCTACGTGATCGTGCGTGCCTCGAACGGCGAGATCCTGGAAATCGCCCTGTCCTGATCTCCGCTGTCACAGCCGGGGGGGATCCCTGCCGACGCGCCTATTATCGTTGCAGGCCAGTTCAACCAGACTGCGACCGGCCGTGCAGAGGGCCCTGGCGTCTTCTGGGCCAAGGTCGGCATCCTGCGCCAACCTCCTGGCGGTGCGCCGGAGACTGTGCCAGGCGTGTGGCTCAAGGCACAGTGCTGTACCTTCAACGGGCCGCTGCAGCTCGGCGTCACCGGCGCTGCGGCGGAGACGGGGTACCAGATCGGCCGCGACAGTGGTGCCAATGCAGCTGCGAACAACGAGCCCTGTTCCCTCCAGTACTTCGGCTAACCGCCTGACGCCCCCAAGCCCGCCGGTTTCCAGGCGTCGCAGAACGCAGTCCAGCACATCGTAGCTTCAGGCGTGGCCGCTACCCTACCACCGCCGCCTCCACTGTACTTCGACTACATTGCCGGATGCGAGGTCAGCAAGCAGAACGAGGTCTTCGCACTTGCTTACCTGAGCGAGTCGCCGTGCCAGACGAACCGGGTCGTCGTCTCGTTCAAGATCAAGCCGACAGATGCCCAAGCGTTCGCGTTCTTCGATGGCATCATGACCAGGAGTCTTGCAGGTATGACCGTCCGCAAAGCGGCTGAGGAGGAGTGGATTGAGGGCCCGGCGCCGTATCGTCTTGTAGACCAATACGGGGAGTTGGATTTGGCGGTTGAATTCACCGGTGACGAGTTAGCGCGCATCAAGTGGCTGTTTGACGGCACTCACAACGTGCATACTGAATGGAAGGACAATTCATGATCGTTGCAATAACCCTTCTCACATCAGGTTTCCTTTGCGCAGGAACTGAGCAGGACAACACCGGACAATTGCTGCAAGCAATCCACCGATTTGAGTCCGCGATCTCGTGCCCGAACTCCCCGGCTTCGGACATAGCTCGACTGAGCGGCGAAGGATCAGACCAACGTACAGTCCACTTTGCCGATGGGCACTCCGGCACCGTGCGTTTGCGCGACCTGCTAGTACGGAGCTACCAGTCCGTACGTCGCGAGACTCATGCACGCTACAACGTTCGCGAAGTAAGGCTCCAGCTCACCACGGACCAGCAGATTCGTGAGCGGGCGACAGATCTCGCGGAACGGATCGGGCAGGGGTCTGGCTGGAAGATAGACGAGGTGAGGGTCACGCCCGAAAAGCGCGGTACAGGCGATCGAATGGAATCGTACGGTACAGCGAGCGTTACGTTTCGCCGTACAGCCGACCCTGCCTGCTTCCAAGGCGGCAACAGGATGGGCTTCGGCATTGATCTTTACGACGGTGCTGTGCTGTACTTCGGGATCACGGATCACGTCGTCTTCGTGCAGGAAGAAGTTGACGTTGGAGAGCAACGGGCGCGACAGGCCGTTGCCACTCTACTGGCCGTATTTGACGAGGAGACCTACCCGCGAGAATGGCGCGAACCGGTCAGTATCGAGCGAGGATGGTCCGTGCCTGACCGGGAGTGGTTCACGGCATACCAGCGTGAGCATGGGCGGCCCAGTGAGACGATACCGGCATTCCCAGCCTACAAGGTGCACCTTGCCCCCTGTCTCGAACCTGGGGTGCCTCGCAAGGCGTGGGTGATCGTGCGAGCCTCGACCGGCGATGTCTTGCACGCGGACGTCTTCGGATCCTAGCGGTCGCAATGTGGACCGAACGTGGCACCCGCTGTCCCGGAACGGCAGACCCAGGCTGCGGCACGTCGGCTTGGGCCAGGTTGCACCGAGGATGGCCGCCCCTGGTCTGAGCTTGCTCTGCCGGCCCGCCCTTGGGCCCTTCTCGTCCTGTCGCAAGGTGGGGGAGTGCCGCAATGTAAGAAATAACCGAGCGGGCTCTTGACACAGTGCCCAAGCGCGGGTAACGTTCAAACTACCATGCCGTCCATCGGCGCATCGGTGCATCGGCGCATCGGCACATCGGCACATCGGTGCATCGGTGCATCGGCGCATCGGTGCTTCGGTTCTTGTCGGCGTACTTGCCGCCGTGTGCCCTGCTAGCGTTCACCTCGTGATTCCAGCGGACACTCCGCCTCCGCTCTACTTCACCTCTACGAATGCGCGTGCGAGTGCCCGTGCCTGGTTGAGCAGTCCGTCCGAGGGTCTTGAGACTTTCAAGGTCAAACTGAACGGGGAGCTAGTGTACTCCAAGACGTTCCCCTATACGCCTGGCGAACTCCATTCGCAGTGGCAGGCCCACGTGATGTTCGACTCGACACACTGGGGTGCCTCCCAGACCCACTGTACGGTTCGGCTCGAAGTGACGGAATTCGGCGACCCGACCGAGCACGCGAGCGAGGTCACCGTACCGATCAAGAACATGGCAAAGCAGTACGACGTGATGGACGAGAAACTCAACCCTGCCTCCGCCCCCATCGTGATGTCATGGATGGCAATCATGGGGTATCGGACGCACACGCACTCCCAGGACGGCTGGCCCAAGCTCCAGTTTCTTTCCGAGATGCAAGGTGCATCCGTCGAGTACTTCGGCGGGCATGGAAATGCTTCCCCCAGCTTCGACGACGACGCCCCCGGCCAGTTTGCCGACACGATCGTTCCTGCCGACGTACAGGCATATCGCTCGATCCAAATGGGGACGGGTCTGCCACCGTTCAACTCGACCGGGCGGCCGCCCATCGCATTTGCGTTCATCCATGCCTGCTCCGCGGCGACGGACATGAGTTTCAACGTCTTCAACCTGCCGTATGCAAACAACTATGGAGGCTGGATGGAGGACCAGGCGATAACGGGCTTCAACCAACTGGTACGGCTTTCACAGTTTGCCGACCTGTCCGCCATGTACCATCAGCAACTGTACTGGGGAAAGACTTTGTTTGAGGCGCGTAGATTCATCGTTGTTAACGGTGACTTTGAGTCGGCACCACCTTCGGCGGGGCCCCCTTGGTCTCCGCTACTCGAAGGCCACATGCCGATCTGGGGCGACTTCCGTACGAAGCTACGCGGCGTGTACGCGCCCGAGAATGTGCCCTTGCCCAGTCCGCTGACGTGGTTCAGGGTGGTGCAAGGATGACTGTCACGAGGCCCACAGCCGTGCTCACGGCAGCCCTCTTGGTTGTGGGAGCACAGGCTCAGATCCACTCCTCCCCTGACGTCGAGCGAATAGCGATCGAGTTCGCAATCGCGGTGTTCCCCGACGAGAGCGGACTCAGCGCGCCCGTCGCTCCGACGTATAATCCTCACCCGAGGAACCGAAGGCCTGGGTACTGGAGCTGCGACCTCTATCGTGATGGCCTTACGGTTAGCGTCTCTGTCTCAGACCGAGACGGAGCCTTGCTCGGGCTTAGCATCGGTGGCGCGAACGGGAAATACCCCGGAAACCTGCTCAACTTCATCGAGATCCCGCCGTTCCGTCCCTGGTACCGCTCCACCACGGAGGCGTTCGAGCGCGTGCGAGAGGTGGCGAGGCTCGTCGGTGCGCCGTCCCACGACCAAGTCACTGAGGCCGAGGTGCCTGAGCCCGACGCCGAGGGATTGGTGACGAGCCGCAATGTGTTCGTCAAGCTTGAGCCGATCGCACACGGCTACCCTTCGAGGTCTGTCAACCACACCTCGGTCAGGCTCGACGCGAAGACCGGTCTCGTATCGGAGATCAGCCAGCTCACGAGGTACAGTTTTGAGCCACCCGCGGGCAAGCCAGTCTCTGCCGATGAGGCGATCGCAGCCGCCTTGGCAGCTGCCGGATCGTTGCGCGAGCCTCACTGGCAAGGCCCGCAGTATATGAACATGTTAGACTGGAGTGCCGGGGAGAGTTGGATTTCTGCGCGTGCGCTGTCCTTGCTGGACAGCGGCGCCGTGCCCCTGGTCTACACGGTGTACGACCGTGAGTGGGAGGTTCGAGTGGACGCCTGCTCGGGGGAAGTGCTTCAGGTGATGGACAGCCGGGGAGAACGAGGAGACTCACGAAACCTCGTGCAAGAAGCCGCGGGCTCAATGAAGCCAGGGTCCTGGACCGGTCTCATCGGGTTCGTCGCAGTGGGTTCAGCTCTCGTCGTCGTCGTCTACTTCTTGACGAAAGGCTGACAGCCGCCCAGCTTCCGACGCGAGCAGCGCCAGATTCCTCTGCCAGCCGCAGGCCCCCCCCCTTCAGCACAAAGAGTTGACTCCCATGCCCTTAAGCGCCGAACGGTGTCCGGGGCGGAGAGGGAATGCTGGTGCGCCCCGCGTACGTTACACTAGTAGGGAGGACGAGTGGCGCGTTGTATGAAAGAACCGAGCGAGCTCTTGACACAGTGCCCAAGCGCGGGTAACGTTCAAATTACCATGCCGTCCATCGGCGCATCGGCGCATCGGCGCATCGGCGCTTCTTTGGCTCGTGGCGGTAGGGGCTAGCGCCCAGGTCTCGGGCCCAGGCGCCTGGGTTCCGAGCCAGAACGGGACGACCGGCCAGAGCGACCCGATGCCCTTCTACTTCTCTGGCACGGACTGCCGTGCGAGCGGGGAGGCGGTCTGCCCAGGGCTGATCGCGGGAGAGGCGAACGAGTTGGTCGAAGCTTGGCTCAACCTCAACGGACAAAACCTCATGCATTGGCTCAAGCTCGCGGGAGAGCCGTCCTCGACCTCGAAGGGCCTTAGCCTGACTTTCGACTCCACTCACTTTCCTCCAGGGACCAGCGTCGAGGTGAGGTTCAAGGCGAAGGACAGCCACGGGAACTTCTACGAAGCGGCCGAAAGCTCGGTGGTCAAGAACGGGGCCAAGTTGCATGACTTGCCAGAGTTTGTAGAGACCTATGGCGGAGATCTGGCGAGCACTGCCGACGGAATTGTCTCGGGGCTCAACTTGCAACGGTCCTACTTATCCGATAGTTGGCCGACAACGATCGCCGCGGCACGCATCGCGCGCGCTTCATTCTGGGTTGTATGGACACACGCAGGGCCCAACGCGCACCAATGCAGCCCCGGCCAGGGCGACCTCGTGTGGAGCAGCATTGGCACTGGAGATGTCTCCTACGACTTCTGGCGGGCGGAAGCGAACGGGTTTGGTTGGCCCCCGTTCAACGATACGGGGAACGAACCGGTTGAGCTCGCTCTGCTGCTAGGATGCAAGATGGGGAGTTCGAGTGCCTTCCTGACGGCGATTGAACCACATGGCACAAATTACGACCCCTTCACGATTCGGGACAAGGCCGTCGTCGCCGCATATGGCCAACTCTTCATTGGTGACGGCTCCCGGCTCGCTGATTGGCTGATCACTTCGCTTACTGGGGGTCAGACGGTCCACAAGGCCTGTCTACAGCTCTTCGCTCTAGCCTCCCAGCAGCACTTACTGAATCAACCTAGCGTCTATACGAACTTCGATGGAAATCCCTACGGCGATAATGTACTCAACTCGTTTTCGGAGCTACCTATCTACGGTGATAGGTTCACAAGATTGACAAAGGTGTATACCGGCAATGACTTTCTCCCATATCCCAACGACTGGTTTCGGTAACGCGTATGCTAACAAGTAGGATCAAGTGCGTCGGTCAGGTAGTCGTGTTTCTTAGCGCGAGCTGCTTGTCAAGTGTGACTTACGGTCAGACTGAGCAAGGTGCACGAGACGCCCTGGAAGTCGCACTGAGGGTGCTGAGGCCCGACTTAGACGCGGCCAGATTCTCCATCGAATTGCGTGGCCAGGGTAACGGCTTTTCCGCGACCCAAGACGGCCTCCTCGTCGAGGTGGACTGGCCAGGGAAACGACCCGTGCTCTTTCTGGACTCGGACGCGCAGCTCGACCATAGCGATACGGAGGCGGAAGCGTTTTCCACATCACCAGGTGCACGTGAGGCCCGATTGCGGGCGATGGGCACGGGCTTGGGTTTGGAACTTGACTCGTGGGACTTCGAGGAGTCACCCAGCGCTGACACCAAGGGAACGGCGGAGATCGTAGCATGCCGACTGGCTGAATCCCGACTTGGCACGCGCACGATTGGCGGAAATGTGATGGAAGCCGGGCTGGACCAAGGATCTGGGAGGCTCGTGCAATTGATGTTAGTCCTGAACCGCTCGTACCGCGCAGATCCGCTCCGGCCGCTTCCGTTGGACAGTGCCTTGGCGATCGCCCGGAAGACCGTCGAGAGAGAATCCGGCCGAGTTCAGTCGCGGTTAGGCGCCCGCGGGATGGCTTCCTTCCGCTGGCCCGGGGATGGAGTGGTACGCGATCACGCGACCTTGGTTCACGCTCTCCCGAAGGAAACCGCATGGACGTCGCCCGAAGCAAAGAACTTTTCCAGGTTAGAGATTCGCCAAGCGTGGCTCATGACGGGTGAGAATTGGAACTTGGCGGTTGACACTGAAACTGGCACCGTCCTCTTCGGCGCGGTCGAAAACAAGGCTGGTTCCGATGCCGCGATAGGACCAGACCGAATCAGGCCCGAAGCGAGGCAAGCGAACCCCCCGGTCGCCGTGGCTGTTGTCCTAGCTGGCCTGTTTGTGGGTACGTCCGCTGTGTTCTGGTTGCGACGGAGGAAGGCGTAGGGAACGACGGCTCGAAGCTTGGACCTACCAAATTGCGGGCCGCGCTCGATCGGTTTACGGTGCTTCGTCGGGAGTACGACTCACCCCTACCGCAGGAGAGGCGCGCGTACCCGGATAGGCAGGGCCCACCCAATGGCGACCTCCAGGCACCCCTAACGAAAGTTAGGGCCGGGCCCTAACCAACGTAAGGGTTAGAACCCTGACCCGAGGGCATAAAGTGTCCTTGTCCATGACGCGACTTCACAAACTTGCGCTCACTGCGGCGATGGCCGCGATCTCGTCCCTTGGCTTTGGCCAGGCCAACGTCTTCGGTGTGAACTTCAATGGCGAGTTCTTCCGAATCAACAATGTCACCGGTTCAGGAGTGTCCATCGGCCCGACCGGGCAGACAAGTCTCAACAACCTCTTCTGCTGGCACGGCAGCATCTACACCATCGGCCCGACCGGTCGCCTCTTCAAGATTGATCCAACCAACGGGAGCGTATCCGTGGGCACCCTTTACGACTTTGGAGGCAAGTCCGACGTGCGGGCCACGTGTTCGGACGCGCGAGAAGAGATATGGGCCGTCGTAGACAGCGGTTCCGCCGCAGCGGACGAGCTTTGGCGCATCCCTGCCGTGGGCCAGCCGGTCTTTGTCGGTCTCATGGGCAGCTCGAAGATCCAGGGCTTGATGATCACCTTTGACGACCGAATGTTTGCTTGGGACGTCGAAGCGACTGGAGTCGGGGGCCTTCGCACGGTGAACCGACTCACGGGTGCGACGACCGACGTGAACCCGGCACTGGGCGCGGCCGCGTCCATACAGGAGCTTTATGCCTTCGGCAACGCGATCCGAGGGATTCGCGACGAGCTCTTCTCCCTAAACCCGACGGACGGGAGCGCAAGCCAAATCGGCTCGGGGGGATACACCGACATTCGAGGCGCCGTGATGCACCAGTTCTTCATGAAGCCCACGCCCACCGTGAAGCTCGGAAAGCTGATCCAGGGCAACGACGCGAGCCTCACGCGGAGGGATGGCGACACCTACGACGTGCAAAAGTTCTTGATCCCCAACCAGATCGTGGACCCGATCAATATTGAGTTCAAGGCAACCCTGCCGTCGCACATCGCGGTGGCGGAGGTCGACAAGACCCGCATCAGCTACGACTGCAGGATGGACTCCGCCGGCGCCTTCCGGTTCGAACTCGACGCGCTGAACACCACTACGGGGCAGTTCGAAAACGTCCAGTCCACCGGCCTCGGCACAGCGAACTTGGTGCGATCCTTCTCCCACGGCGCATCAGATCACGTCTCCAGCGGAGGCGTCGCCACATGGAGGGTCAGGGTCAAACCCTCCGGACCCGTAGCGAACGCCCTTTTCGCGCTCAAAACCGACTACTTCGGCATGGACTTCACCATGAAGGACTAGCCCACAGACCACGACTTTCCCGCCCCGGCAAATGCCGAGAGGAGAGGACAGGCCCGCCCGGAGCTTGCTCCGGGCTCGGGCCTTTGTCATGCCCTGCAATCGAGCCCAAAGCCAGACTCATCAACCCAGGGAACCGGGCAAACGGCCCACCCAGCCCTCTTCTCCAACCTGGGCCCGTCCTAGGATAGAACCTGCACACGAGTCTACAATCCCTCCGGTCGAACGGCGTAGCCCGCAACGACGGCCAACCCCAAGCACACCACCTCCGCGAGACCGCCATGCCCCGAAGCCACCCACTCGAACTGATCCGAAACATCGGTATTGCCGCCCACATTGACGCAGGCAAGACCACCACCACCGAGCGGATCCTCTACTACACCGGCAAGACCCACAAAATGGGCGAGGTGCACGAGGGAGCGGCGACCATGGACTGGATGGAGCAGGAGCAGGAACGAGGCATCACCATCACCTCCGCCGCCACCAGCTGCTTCTGGAGCGGCAGCCAAGGCGACAAGCCCGAGCACAAGATCAACATCATTGACACCCCAGGGCACGTGGACTTCACCGTCGAGGTCGAGCGATCCCTCCGAGTCCTCGACGGCCTCGTCGCCGTCTACTGCGCCGTCGGAGGCGTCCAGCCCCAGTCCGAGACCGTCTGGAGACAGGCCAACAAGTACGGAGTCCCAAGAATCGCCTACATCAACAAGATGGACCGCCTCGGGGCCGACTTCTACAGCGTCCTCGACAAGATCCGCACCCGCCTCGGCGCCAACGGCGCGCCCATCACCATCCCCATCGGCGCAGAGTCCAACTTCCAGGGATATGTCGACCTCGTCACCATGAAGGCCACCGTCTACACCTCCGACGACGGCAAGACCTTCGACGTCAAGGACATCCCAGCCGAGCTCAAGGAAGAGGCCGACAAGTACCGCGAGACCCTCCTCGAGTCCATCAGCGAGTTCGACGACTCCATCATGGAGCGATTCCTCGAAGGATCCGACATCCCCATCGCAGACATCAAGAACGCCCTCCGCGCGGGAACCATCGCCGGCAAGGTCGTCCCCGTCCTCTGCGGGTCCAGCTTCAAGAACAAGGGGGTCCAAGCCCTCGTGGACGCCGTCGTCGAGTTCCTCCCCTCGCCCCTCGATGTCGGCGCAGTCGCAGGCGTGGACCCCAGCCACGAGACCCCGCTCGAGCGCAAACCCGCAGACGAGGAGCCCTTCGCAGGCCTCGCCTTCAAGATCATGTCCGACAAGTTCGTCGGGCGCCTCACCTACGTCCGAGTCTATAGCGGGGTCCTCAAGAAGGGAAGCCAGGTCGCGGTCTGCTACCGCGACCCCAGCACCAACGAGATCCGCAACCGCAGCGAGCGCGTCGGCAGAATCCTCGAGATGCACGCCAACAAGCGAGAAGAGATCGAGGAGGTCAGTGCGGGCGAGATCGCCGGGATCATCGGCCTCAACGATGTCAAGACGGGTTACTCCCTCTGCGCAACGAACGCACCCATCGCGCTCGAAAGCATCAAGTTCCCCGAGCCCGTCATCCAAATCGCCATCGAGCCCAAGAGCAGGGCCGACCAAGAGAAGCTCGGCACCAGCTTGCAGCGACTCGCCGAGGAGGATCCCACCTTCCGAGTCCACACCGACCAGGAGAGCGGCCAGACCATCATCAGCGGCATGGGCGAGCTCCACCTCGAGATCATCGTAGACCGGCTCAACCGTGAGTTCGGGGTTCAGGCCAACCAGGGCAAGCCCCAGGTCGCCTACCGAGAGACCGTTCAAGGCAACGCCAAGGCCGAGGGGAGGTTCGTCCGGCAGACCGGCGGCTCGGGCCAGTACGGAGTCTGCGAGCTCACCATCGAGCCCCTCGAGGTCGGCAAAGGGTTCGTCTTCGAGAACAAGATCGTCGGAGGCTCCATCCCCAAGGAGTACATCCCCGCAATCGAGAAGGGGGTTCGAGAGGCCATGCTCGCAGGGGTCATCGCCGGATACCCCGTCGTGGACGTCAAGGTCAGCGTCGTGGACGGCTCCTACCACGACGTGGACTCCAACGAGAACGCCTTCAAGCAGGCGGGAAGCATCGGCTTCCGAGAGGTCATGAAGAAGGCGAGCCCCGTCCTTAAGGAGCCCATCATGCACGTCGAGGTCACCACCCCCGAGGCCAACGTCGGCGACGTCGTCGGAGACCTGAACGGGCGACGAGGGCGCATCGAGAAGATGGACGCCGCCCAGGGGGG
>WBZR01000202.1_pt1 | contig 103743 bp, 74 predicted proteins | sample 5204231 | NCBI WGS metagenome assembly WBZR01 (sample SAMN12412403, study PRJNA552823) | activated sludge metagenome | isolation source: activated sludge from anammox sidestream of wastewater treatment plant... | place: USA: Virginia | collected 2017-08
TTTCAATTTTACTTAATTCGGACAGCATCTATGGTAACCTGGTTTTAAAAACAACGAAAACTTGTCCAAAATGCCAATAAATTCAAGGCCTATTCTTGGACTTCTCAGCTAATTTGGACAGCAATGCAAAAAATCAATATAAAAGAAAAATGGAAGCGGCGCCAATAGCGTTATTTGTTTATAATAGAATTTGGCATACTAAACAAACTATCGAGTCGCTACAGAGAAACGAGATGGCTGAGGCCAGCGAGCTTTTTGTATTTTCAGACGGTCCAAAGTTTGGAAAAGATAGAGAAAAAGTATCTGATGTGCGGGAATACTGTAAAACAATTACTGGTTTTAAAAGGGTAACGCTTATAGAACGACAGCAGAATCTTGGTTTGGCGCAATCTGTTATTACCGGTGTTACAGAAATTGTTAATCGCTATGGCAGAATCATTGTGCTTGAAGATGATATGATCAGTTCCCCATACTTTTTGAGGTTTATGAATGAAGCCTTGGAATTTTACAAAGATGAGGAAAAGGTTATAAGTATTCATGGTTATATATACCCTCTGAAAACGAGACTCCCTGATTCATTTTTTCTTAAGGATACAGGCTGTTGGGGATGGGCTACATGGAAGAGGGGATGGGATTTGTTCGATCCGGATGGTTTGAGACTTTTTAGTGAAATTAAAAAAAGGAAGCTGCAAAAACAATTTGATATAAATGGAGCTTACCCTTATACAAAAATGCTTGAAGATCAGATCAAGGGAAAAAATGATTCCTGGGCTGTAAGATGGTATGCATCAGCATTCCTGGAAAATAAGCTTACTCTTCACCCCGGCAGGTCGCTGATTTTTAACATTGGGCTTGATGCAAGTGGAAGGCATTGTGGCATAACAACGATGTATGATATTGAAGTTGCAAAGAGGCCTATTTCACTAAAAGGCATCCCCGTTGAAGAGAACGTCTTTGCTTTGAAGGAAATCGAAAAATTTTTAAAATCTGCAAAATGGTCTTTCACAGGGTTGCTTATTAAAAAAGTTAAAAAATTATTGGCTGGATACAGATGAATAACCGGATTAAACAAATTATAAAAGATTTTGTACCTCCAATAGCATTAAAGATATATCAAAACAGAACGAACAAATTCAGATTTATAGATGATTTTTCAACATGGGATGATGCTTGCAAGGCATCGAGTGGTTATGATTCTGATTTGATTATAAGCAAGGTCAAGGATGCCTTGTTAAAAGTGAAAAATGGTAAGTCGGTTTACGAAAGAGATTCTGTATTATTCGATAAAATAGAATATTCCTGGCCTTTACTCGCTGGTTTGATGTGGATTGCTGCAAATGAAAATGGCAAGTTAAATTTGATTGATTTTGGCGGGTCTCTCGGAAGTAGCTATTTTCAGAATAGAGTTTTTTTGCAGACATTAAAAGAGATTGAATGGAATATTGTTGAACAAAAGCATTTCGTTGAATGTGGAAAAAATCATTTTGAAGATGGTATATTAAAGTTTTACGAAAGTATAGAAGACTGTCTGGGGAAGCAAAAGCAAGCGCCAAACACAATTTTACTTTCCGGTGTCATTCAATATATCGAAAAACCATATGAGTTGATAGACTATATAATAAATAAAAAATATAAATATCTAATTTTTGACCGAACAACTTTTAATAGACGTAATAATGACAAACTCGTTGTACAAAGGATTAATCCGGCTATTTTTAAAGTGAGTTATCCTTGTTGGTTTTTAAACAAAAATAGATTTTTACAAATGTTTGAAAATAAATACATTTTAATCAGCGAGTTTAAAAGCTTTGAAAACTCCGAAGACAGAAATAGTCCTCTTTTTCATGGATTTATTTACATATTGAGATAAGTACATAAAGAAACCTAATTATGCAAAGTTTTAAAACAGTCTATTTTGATATTGTTGGTTTTTGTAATGCAAAGTGCCCTTATTGTCATAGTGGAATACACAGAATAGAGAGGGGTAATAAAATACCTGTTGAATTATTTGAGAAAACCTTAATGAAGCTTTTAGATAAAAATGTAATTACCAAAGGAACTGTTATAAGTCTATATAGTTGGGGCGAGCCTTTTTTGTATAACGAAATACACAATATTATCAATTGTATTAACAAACTCGATTTAAAGTATGCCGTCAGTACGAATGCCTCACAGGTTCCCTTCATTGATAAAGCTTTTGTTAAAAACCTTGATCATATAGTTTTTTCTATGCCAGGATTTTCGCAGGAATCATATAGCAGGATACATGGATTTGATTTTGAAGATATTATACATAACATTGTTACGATTGTTAAGGATTGTCGAAATCTTGGTTTTAAAGGTACTTTTACTATTTCCTACCATGTGTACAAATTTAATATCGAAGAGATTAAAAAGTGTGAGCAGTTTGCAGATGATCACGAGATTGTTTTTCGTCCCTATTATGCGATCCTTAATCATTGGTGGATGCTTCAGGATTTTATAAATAAAAGGTCTCCAAAGGAAGAGGTGGACAAAGTCTTAAGAGATTTATTTAATTTAGAAGACATCGAAAATAAAATGAAGTCGTCACCAAAAGACTATGTTTGTCCTCAATTTAATTATTTAATTATTGATGAAAATGCCCATATGATTACCTGCTGTCAATTAGCCAGAAATCATAAAGAATATTCGTGTGGTACTATTTTAGATACGGACATTGAAATAATTTTAAATAAGAGAAAGAATCATCTAGTATGCAGGGAATGCATGGGTTCAGGATTAGCTTATTATTTAAACAATTCTATGGCAATGCCTGATTTTTACAAAAGAAGCGCCAAACAAAAGATTTTAGCGTTAAAACAAAGAATTAAAAAAACTAAAGATTTATCATTGGGTGCAGTTTTAAATCTTTTGGCTAAAACCTTGATATGTTCAAGAACATGAGAAGTATTTTCCAGAAAGAACAATTTTCTCCCGGCTTCCTTGGGCTTTTGGTAAATCCTTTTTATTTTGCAAGAAAGGGGCTTTACGAAAATATTTCAATTCTTTCTAATTATATCAAAGGAGATACGCTTGACGTAGGCTGTGGACAAAAACCGTATGAAAAATTATTCAATTCTTCCCGGTATATTGGTCTTGAGCTTGATACTATTGAGAATAGAAAAAATAAAAGGGCCGACTATTTTTATGATGGAACTACCTTTCCTTTTCAGGACAGTGAATTTGACAGTGTAATTGCAAATGAAGTCTTTGAGCATGTTTTTAGTCCATCAGACTTCTTAAGCGAGATATATAGGGTTTTAAAACCTGGTGGAATCTTGCTTATAACTGTTCCTTTCGTATGGGATGAGCATGAGCAACCTCATGATTTTGCACGTTATACTTCTTTTGGGTTACAGCACCTTTTGGAGAAATCTGGCTTTGAAATAATCGAACATCGAAAAAGTGTCTCTGATATCCGGGTGGTTTTTCAATTGCTTAATGGCTATATTTATAAGAAAACGGTCACTAAAAATGGTTATATAAATATGTTCATTGCCTTTTTTTTAATGTCTCCATTTAACATTATGGGAGAGTTGCTTTCTAAAGTGTTGCCAAAGAATGAAGATTTGTACCTGGATAATGTAATGTTACTGAAAAAGAAGGGGGTGATATGACGGACTTTCATGAATTTATTAATGCAAAGGTGCTTATCACGGGTGGGCTTGGTTTCATTGGCTCATCGCTTGCCCGGCGATTGGTAAAACTCAATGCAAAGGTCACGTTAGTAGACAGCCTCATACCTCTTTACGGTGGTAATCTTTTTAATATTCACGATATAAAAAACCAGGTGACAGTAAATATCAGCGATGTTCGGGATCCTTACGCCATGGCGTATCTTGTCCAGAAGCAAGACTATTTATTTAACCTGGCAGGTCAAACCAGTCATATAGATTCTATGAACGATCCGCAAACCGATCTTGACATTAACGCCTCAGCTCAGGTATCCATTCTTGAGGCCTGCCGAAAAAACAATCCGGATATAAAAATTGTCTTCGCCAGTACCCGTCAAATTTATGGTAAACCAGAGTACTTGCCGGTTGATGAAAAACATCCAATTCGCCCCGTCGATGTGAATGGCATCAATAAGCTGGCAGGCGAGTGGTACCATCTGCTCTATAACAATGTTTATAAAATCAGATCCTGTGCGCTGCGGCTAACAAATACCTATGGATCAGGCATGCGGGTAAAGGACGCGCGACAAACATTTCTGGGAGTTTGGGTGAGAAATCTCATTGAAGGAAAGCCAATAAAAGTATTTGGTGATGGATTGCAATTACGTGATTTTAATTATGTCAGTGATGTGGTGGATGCCCTCTTGATAGCGGCAATTAGCCCAGAAGCAGATGGCGAAGTGTTTAATTTAGGGAGCAAAGAATATATTAATCTGAAAAATCTGGCTGCTCTGATGATCGAAATCTTTCAGAAGGGAACATGTGAAATTGTGCCCTTCCCTTCTGATCTCAAAGCAATCGATATTGGTGATTATTACAGTAATTACCGCAAGATTGATGAATCTTTGGGATGGTCGCCAAGGGTTTCCCTTAAAGACGGGTTGAAGCAAACCATCGAGTATTACGTTCAGAACCGGACACACTATTGGGACTAAATATGATTTTAATGAACGATTTTCGGGCAGAACCCCCGGAGCTTATCAGACAGGAAGTTGCCGCCGTTGAAAGGGTAATCAAGTCTGGTTGGTATATCCTCGGAAATGAAGTCAAGGATTTTGAATCAGCCTGGGCTAGTTGTTGCGGCGTAGACTATGCCATTGGTGTAGGTAATGGGATGGATGCCATTGAGATAGGGCTGCGCGCCCTTAGCATCGGGACCGGAGATGAGGTGATCACCACCCCAATGACTGCCTTTGCCACCGTGCTGGCTATCATTCGTGCCGGCGCAACCCCTGTTCTCGCTGATATTGATCCAGCAACAGCTTTGTTAGACCCCGCAAGTGTTAAACGATGCCTTTCCTCTCGTACTCGGGCAATGTTACTTGTACATCTTTACGGGCAAGTGAGAAATATGGACACATGGATTGCACTTTGTAAACACGCTGACATCCATTTGCTGGAAGACTGTGCGCAATCGCATTCGGCCTCTTGGAAAGGCAAAGTTGCCGGGTCTTTCGGTGACTGTGGCGCCTACAGTTTTTATCCAACCAAAAACCTGGGCACAATGGGAGACGGAGGCGCAATCATCACAAATTCTGAAGAGCTGGCAAATAAGGCAAGAGTACTGCGAAATTATGGGCAATCACAGCGGTACCATCATGCAGAACTCGGTTTAAATAGTCGTTTGGATGAAATGCATGCCGCCATCCTGTCTGCTCGCCTTCGCTGGTTTGATTTTTTCACTGCCAGACGCAAGGGGATTGCGAAGGCCTATTTCAACGGTATCAAAAATTCTCTTATTCAGTTAATGGCCGAACCGTCAGACAGCGAAAGCCATGTTTATCATCTCTTTGTAATTTTATGTAAAGAGAGAGAGCGGCTTGGCAGTTACCTGAGAGAATGTGGAGTTGACAATCTCGTTCACTATCCCATACCTGTTCACCATCAAGTGCCATGCAGAAACATCCGCCGCGACCCGAAAGGTTTGATTCATGCTGAAACGCATGCTGCCCGCTGTCTCTCCATACCATGTCACCCTCAGATGATCGATGAAGAAGTTAACAAGGTAATAAAGGTCATTAATGATTTCAAATAAATCTGCAGAGCATTTTGTAACTTTATTTGACAGTAAATTTTTACCTTTGGGAATGGCGCTCCACAATTCCCTGATGATTCATGCACAGCCATTTCATTTATGGATTTTGTGTATGGATGCTCTGGCGGAAGAACAGTTAAAACAGATATCCTTGCCCCATGTAACGTTAATTTCATTAAAAGAAATTGAAACACAAGATTTATTGGAGGTAAAATCTGGTCGCACACCGGTTGAATACTGCTGGACATTAACACCGTTCACACCCCAGGCCGTGTTTGACAGAGATCCGCATATTGAGCGTATTACTTATCTGGATGCAGATATCTTCTTTTTTGATGATCCACGAATCCTGCTCAAAGAATTGGATTATAGTGAAAAACATGTTTTGATTACTGAGCATGCCTATGCTCCCGAATATGAGCAATCACAGGCGAGCGGTCGGTTTTGTGTTCAATTTATGACTTTTAGAAAGACCCAACAAGCCACAAAGGTTATGAAATGGTGGCAGAGCAGGTGTCTGGAATGGTGTTTCGACAGGGTAGAAGGCGGAAAATTTGGCGATCAAAAATATCTGGATTGCTGGCCTGAATTATTTGGCGACACAGTCCACGTTGTTCAGCAAGTTGAAAAAACTTTAGCGCCTTGGAATGTATTATTTTTTGAAAAAAAGATAGGTGCAAAACTGAGTCCTGTTTTTTATCACTTTCAAACATTAAGAATTGTTGGCCCATGTAAGATTCGACTGTACCTCGGTTATAAGATCGGAAAACTGGGGTTAAACTTATACGACCAATATTTGAAGAGTTTACGCAAATGCCTTACGGTTCTAAATGCACATCATCTAGAAGTGCCTTATGTCAAACTAAAAAAGGAAAAATGGGGAATATTGCGTAATCTTAAAAGGGGAATAACTAAAATAGTGCGCTTTGCTTCGATTGATTATTTGTAGCCGTTTATACCTTTCTTTCGAAGAGGCCATGACAAAGGAATTGCCTTCCTGCAGGATGGAAAGGTCATTTCTCTGTAAGAGTCACCCTATCACGGTGATATCATAAGAAAGCTCTGAAAGCATCTCAACAGTATCATCATAAAATGAGGGTTTATCTTCTTAGGACAGATGATCTAGATCCCCTCGCCCTTTCTAAGGGTTGAAAGACAAGAGGTGTGGTTCAAAAAAAGGATTACGCAAAATCTGGTATCTGTTGTATGGCAGGAGCATTCCATGTCTTTTCACACCACCTTGTAAAAATGAAAATTACTGCCAAAAGATTTATACGCGAACAGGGTTTTTTAACAATCCCTTTGGGTGCTAAAAGGTATCGTATCCTTTCACCGTCTCAATCGTTTCAAGTATGTTGTATTGGGTGATTTCTTCCTGATTTGAAATTTAGAAAGAATCTACTTCTTGGTATTGAGTTCCTCCAAGATTTCCTGGGCAAGTTCTCTGACGGAGCCATCTTCATCGTTGAGCGCATTTTTTATATACTCAATGGCTGCCTCTCCGCCTATCTCACCTAATGCTTCAACTGCACTTTCGCGTACCCAGGGATCCCGATCATTGAGTGCGCTGGAAAGAGGATCGATAATGTTTTTATCGCCGATATCCACTAAGGCATCGATAGCGCTTAATCGCACATCCTCACTGGGATCATTTGCCAACGCCTTTGAGATAATTTCTATCGCTCTGGGATCTTTGCTTTCTCCTAAGGCTATAATAGCATCTTCTCTTTTCCCTGAATCTTCATGCTCCAAAGCGTCTTTTGCAAGGGTTTCAAAGGAAATCGTGTCCTTTTTCGGTTTGTCTTTTTTGACGATTGGCGGTACCGGTTTTGTGGGTGGCTTGAGGGCAGAAGATGCCTTTTCATTCGCAAATCTTTCGTTAGTTTTACTGACGTTTACAATCGAAAGCTTTCCTTCTTTTCCATCGTGGACAGAGTAAACAAAGGCGTAATTTTTATCTCTTAAAATCTTTTGTATCGCTTCTTTAACAGGCAAATTTTGAAATTCTGCGGTAACGGTTCCATCAATTGAATCATTGAGCCATATCCTGGCGCCGCTCTGTGACATGATCTCTTTTAATACCTTTTCCAGCGGAGAATTTTTTAGCGTTGCCGATAATTGACCGTTACTAAACTTTATATCTATTGTGTCCTCACCAATTGATGAATTTGCCCAAATTATATGATGTGAGCTGACAAGGAAAACATAGGAGCAAGCGATAGCAGCAAACAGGCCAATTTTTACCGACAAACTAATAATACGACCAAAAGAAGACATTCTTATTCACCTTTTTGAGTCTTGAAGACAACCTTCTGGTTTGAGCACCTATTCACACGCAATATAGGCTTATCGGCAGATACGCTAACCATGAAGCCCAATATAAGCAGTTAACACGACGTTTTGGAATATTTGTTTTATACCATTTTCCCTTGAATGATGCTGATTAAGGATTTTCTCCCTTTTTCCATAATTTCTTGTGCTTTTCCTTCCACATTTAAACGAAGCAGGGATTCCGTATTTGATTTCCTGACGTTGAACCACCAGTCAATATACTCTACGGTAACTCCATCCATATAGTCTACTTTCCCATTTGAAAATTTCTTGGCAATCTCAGCAATTTTTTCATCCGCATCCTCCACCTTGAAATTTATTTCACCCGTAGAATAATACCGTTTGAGAGGAGACACTATATTTGAGAAGGGTACGCGTTTTGAGCTCAGAATTTCCAGAACCATAAGAAAGGCAATCATTCCCGAATCAGAGTAGTAATTATTTTTAAAGTAGTAATGTCCGGATAGTTCTCCGCCAAAGACAGCCTTCTTTTCCCGCATGGCCGCTTTCATATAAACATGGCCGACACGCTCGCGGTGTGGTGTGCCGCCACTTGCCTTTATTTCTTCGGGAACAGTCCAACTTGAGCGGAGATCATAGAGAATGGTAGCCCCTTTTTCTCGTTCAAGAATCTGTTTTGCAATCAACGCTGTAATAATATCGCCTCCAATGATTCTTCCCATTTCATCTACAAAAAAACATCGGTCAGCATCTCCGTCAAAAGCTACTCCAAGATGAGACCTTGTTTCGCGGACTTTTTTTTGTAAATCAACCATGTTTTCAGGTCTTAGTGGATTAGGCTCGTGATTGGGAAATGTCCCATCCAGTTCAAAATAAAGAGGAATAATTTCCATAGGAAGCCCCTCGCAGACGACAGGAATTGTTTTCCCTGCCATTCCATTTCCTGCGTCAACAACAATGCGGAGATGTCTGAGGTTACTGGCAAATTTCAGGACGTGCTTCTTATAATCTCCAAAAATATCGCGCAGGATAACCTTACCAAGTTGTTCACCACGCGGCGGGTGATACTGACTTGTCAGTTTTGAAATACGTTCGATCCCCGTTTCAAAACCGACGGGGACGGCATCTTTTCTGCATATTTTAAATCCATTATATTCGGCAGGATTATGAGAAGCGGTAACCATTACCCCGCCATCGTACTGGTAGTGACCCACAGCAAAATACATCATTTCCGTTGAAACTACACCCAAATTTACGACGTTAAGCCCGGCCGTGCATAACCCTTCAATCAAGGCGTTGGCAAGTGATCGGGAAGAGGCTCTCATATCCCTTCCGACAACAATGTTTTTCACATCTGGTTCTTCTTCCTTAAAAAACTGGGCTATGGATGCTCCAATCTTATGGGCCGTTGTTTCATTTAGTTCTGTGGGATATTTTCCGCGAATATCGTAGCTCTTAAATATATCCCGCGACAATTTGGATTCTTGAGGTGATTGGGTAAGATTTCCTGGTTCAACCCTTTCCAGACACACGTTACATTTAGGATAATTTACTCTCTGCCTCCCCTTACACACGGAATTGCTTATCGTGTAAGACTCACCGGGACAACGGCGTTGTCGTTCTTCAGCCTTTCCTCTTATAGGTCCTTGTTTCATACCAGATTATTTCCTCAAGAAGTCGTTACCATGTTAGCAACTGCTTGCCGGCATCAAATGCCCTTTGCAATAAGTCGTGTTTCATGTTTACCATACCTTTTTCTTCTACTCCACAACACAATATTTCCCCCGTGTATTTTACGTCTAGCACGTGAAAAAAGGCCTTTATTGTTTTTACAACACCAGCAAACAAGTCATCTCCCGCATTCCGTGCTGCGGTTGCAATCAAAAAACCATTCGCGTTTCCCATACCTTTCCTGACCGGAAGATGCAAGATATACTTTTTTGCCCAAAATGGCTGGCACCGGTCAATAAAAGCTTTCAGCTGCGCACTCACACTCATAAAATAGACAGGAGAAGCGACGATAATGCCGTCAGCATCGACAAGGTGTGAGTAAATTGGTTGCACATCATCATAGATAACGCATGTACCTTTTTCAAAACAACCGTCACAGGCATTGCACGGGGCGATTTGTAAATCGCGGATTACGATCTTTTCAACCTTGGCGCCACTTGCCTCCGCACCCTTTATAGCCTGATTGAGCAATATATCGGAGTTTCCGTTGACGCGCGGACTGCCAAAAATGGCAACCACTTTTTTCATACACGTTTTCCACCGGAAATTAACTCATCCCTGAAATATGCCAGTGTCTTTTGCATTCCTTCTGCCCGCAGAACTTTTGGTTCCCATTTCAAGACGGTTCGTGCCTTGGAAATGTCCGGTTGCCGGATCTTAGGATCGTCAACAGGAAGTTGCTTAAATACAATCTTGCTTTTGCTGTTGGTAAGCGCAATCATTTCTTGTGCTAACTGGCAGATGGTTATCTCTTCGGGGTTTCCGATATTTACCGGATCATGCTCATGCGAAAGGAGCAGTTGATAAATGCCCTCCACAAGGTCAGAGATATAGCAGAAACTTCTTGTCTGCGAACCGTCTCCAAATACCGTAATATCTTCATTCCTCAATGCCTGACACATAAAGTTCGGTAGTGCGCGGCCGTCATTCACCCGCATTCTCGGACCATACGTATTGAATATTCTCACAATTCTGGTATCTATGCCGTGAAACCGGTGGTACGCCATGGTCATTGCTTCTGCAAATCGTTTTGCTTCATCATAAACCCCCCTGGGTCCTACGGGATTGACATGCCCCCAATAATTCTCCGGCTGCGGATGGATTTGCGGATCGCCATATACCTCAGAGGTAGAGGCTAAAAGAAACCTGGCTCTCTTTGCCTTGGCAAGCCCAAGGCTATGCAACGTACCGAGAGAACCAACCTTTAATGTTTGTATAGGAAATTCCAAATAATCGGAAGGGCTGGCTGGTGACGCAAAATGCAATACATTATCCACTTGCCCGTCAACATAAATATAATCACTTACGTTGTGTTTTATAAAACGGAATTGACAATTCCCTATCACGTGGACAATGTTATCCATTTTACCGGTTAACAAGTTGTCAATACATACTACTTCGTGCCCCTTTTCTATCAAATAATCGCATAGATGTGAACCAATAAAACCTGCACCGCCTGTAATTATTGTTCTCATAAAGGAATATCTCTTTGAGTATTAATGAATTCCAAATATTTTAGGGGATTAGAGAGGGTTAGGGTGAATTTTACAACATTTTCATCAATATGCAAGTGGGAAATCTTGGCGAAAAGCAGTTTTCTTTGACAAATAAATTTATTAAAGATAGAATTCGTTCTGTGAAAAAACAAACAGAACCAAAAAGATATCTCATTTCCTTTGATAGCCGTACGACTGCTCACGTTTTTACCGATGTCCTGGTGATTGGAAGCGGAGTAGCAGGGCTCAGCGCTGCTATACAGGCGGCGAGACATGATGCCGTATTGGTTGTCACCAAAGAAAGGATGGATGAAAACAATACTGCCTATGCTCAGGGAGGCGTGGCGGTTGTTCTCTCCGCCGGAGACACGGTATCGAAACATATCAAAGATACCCTGGATGCAGGGCAGGGTTTGTGTGACGCAGTGACAGTAAAAGCCATTATTGGCGAAGGTCCCAAGCGGATAAATGAACTGATCGGATGGGGTGCATCATTCGACAAAGAAGATGACCTTTTGATTTTTACTCAGGAGGGCGGGCATCGCTTTCCTCGCATTATTCATGCCCAGGGCGACTCTACCGGAAAAGAAATAGAACAAACCCTCATCCGGGTTACAAAAGAAAACAAAAATATCAAGGTTTTTGAACATACCTTTATAATCGATTTGATTACAGAAGATGAAGTTTGTCACGGTGCTATTGCCTGGCACGCAAAGAAAGGAAAGATGTTGATATGGGCGAAGCGAACCATTCTTGCAACAGGGGGATGCGGACAAGTCTATCGTGAAACAACAAACCCTGGGGTAGCAACAGGAGATGGATTGGCAATAGCCTACCGGGCTGGCGCCACCCTTCAGGATATGGAATTTGTACAGTTTCACCCCACAACGCTTTACATTGCCGGGGCAGTGCGGTTTCTCATCACGGAGACGGTGAGAGGTGAAGGGGGTATATTAAAAAACAAAAAGGGCGAACGATTCATGCCAAAGTATCATCCGCAGGCCGAACTGGCGCCACGAGATGTCGTTAGCCTGAGTATCCTGAAAGAGATGCAGAAGACGGATCATACCCATGTATATATCGATATTCGTCATATTCCCAAGGAGCGGTTATACTCTCGTTTCCCCAAGATCAGGGAAATCTGCGCATCTTTTGGAATTGACATTGCCAGGGAACTCATACCGGTCCGTCCCAGTGCTCATTATATGATTGGCGGAGTTAAAGTCGACCGTTTTTCCAGAACAACCATCCGGCAGCTTTACGCTTGCGGCGAAGTGGCCTGTACCGGAATGCATGGGGCCAATCGGCTCGGCAGCAATTCGTTGCTTGAAGGCCTGGTGGCGGGCTCTGCTGCCGGGATAGATGCCAGCAGATCCATCCAAAGATCGAAACGGGAATTGTTTCCTTACCCCATACAGGAGCTTGCAGGCGGATCAAAGATTAGCTGGCTGGATCTGAACGATATTGGAAACTCCCTCAAGAGTCTTATGTGGAGGGATGCCGGGATAGAACGGGACGAAAAACACCTGCTTGAAGCGGAAGAGATGATTGAAATGTGGTGCCGGTATGTTATGGATAAAGAGTTTGCCAATCCAACGGGATGGGAGTTGCAGAACATGCTGCTGGTTTCGCGTCTCATTGTAGCCTCCGCCCGCAAACGCAAGGAATCTCGCGGTGTTCACCATCGGTCTGATTATCCTGAAACAGATAATACCCACTGGAAGAGACATATTACCGTGAAAAGGCAGAAATCCTGATTCGAAATACAAACGAGGGTATGTAACAGCTTAGTCCCTGTTTTTCTGGCTTTTTCACCATAGTTTCCCATCATCCCACGTGCCTTTGGGCTACCCCCACCCGTTTTGTTCATGAATGATGCAGGCTCAGTAGAGAATCGAAGGCAGGAATGCGCCCGCGGGTTCATTGTAAAGACCCATGCTCATGAGCGTCATCGGTTGGACCACACGGAGTCTATGGTCCAAACACCACCGGAACAACTCCCCGTTGCGGATTGGCAGGAGAAAGCCGGGACCCGGGAACGTGGGTGCCGCCCCGATGAGGGCTTTCAGCGCTTCGTTTGTCTCGCCAATGGCATGGCCAAAGAAGGCGACCGGTGTGGCATAGCCGGTGATGCGTCCCCCGTGCTCGACGATGGTCGCAGTGCCCTGCCGGATCGCATCGTGCAGCTCTCCACTACGGTCATGACCATGGACTTGCACACAGATCCGATTGCAGGCGTCCAGATCCTGTTCTGTGGCAGGGCGTACCGTGTAGCCGGGAATTTTTACATCGAGGGGCTCCCCCTGCAGATTGGCCAAGGGCTCGCGGGCCACGAATCCCAGCCTGGTATACAAAGAAAGTGATCGGTTATGATAAGCTGCCTGGATCAGCCGAACCCCCGGAAAACGCCGCTGCGTTGCCCGATCGAGAATATGTTGCATCAACTGGCGTCCGACCGTCCGATTTTGCATGGCAGGATCGACTGTAATCGGGCCGATGCCCGCCACGGTCGAGCGCTCGTCGAGGAAGTTGCTGCCGACGATCCGGCCGTCAAACTCTGCGACTGCCGCATAAATGCCGGGATGTGTTAGCAACTCTGACAGGAATTCTATAGCGAAAGCGGGCGAGGGAAAGTCCGGCGGAAAGTTGTGCTGTCTGGCGATTGTTTTGAAGGCCTCATAACAAATCGTTCCACAAGGCAGTGCATCTGCAGCATTGCCCGGACGGAGAGTGATATTCATTCGCGCTTCCTCCATACGATATACATATCCTATTGACCTCTGATTGTTGTGACACCCCAACACCAGTTTCAGCCGCAGCGGGAAATTGCAAGGTGTAATTTGGTTTCCACCCAGGGAAAATCTTTACGGTTTTTTGAACTCTTGGTCTTTTCTGATCTTTTCTGGCACATAAAGATGGTATTGAATGTCTTCTCGTGTGGCGTCTTCCGGCAAGGGATGAATCATTTTTGCAACGCTGTTTTTTAAACGTTCGTACTAATATAGTATAGGGAATTTTTTCTGAAGATTGAAGTAAAATCTAGCAGCGTTTAATAGCTGTCTCATAAAACGTATATTGGTCGTATCATCACGTTTACGGAGGGACTTTTATACGGCCATTTGGACATGATATAATAAGCCTTGTAAACTATTTGCCGGTATAATACGTAATAGGCAAAATAATGTCAAGTTTTTCGAATGAAGTCTCATCTGTCAGAAGAGAAAATTATCGAAAAAGATAACAAGGTATTCCCTTTTCGCATTGCCAAATTATGGTTTGTGGATTTTTTTCCTGATGCATGAGGGTTTTTGTGAAGGCCAGACAAGGCTGATGACCGGATGGCTATGAGGTAACGGAAAAATAATGAAATTTTCTTGAATAGCTTAAGATTGCTGGTAGAATTTACATTTTAGTAACTGGACCGGAGAGTAAAGTACAGGCATACGAATTCCAAGAGGTCTTATGGAGGGGCAGGGTTCATACCTTGTACCTGCTTTAAAATTCTGAGCATTGAACGAATAAGGTTTTTCTATGAAATTTTTGACTGAATACTTGACATTTCAAACCAAAAAACGCCGTGAGTTTATTAACATTACACGTGAAATCGAACGGGTCTTGCAGAAGAGCGGTATTAAAGAAGGCATGATTCTGGTGTCTGCCATGCATATAACGTCGGGCATCTTCGTTAATGATGCAGAACCCGGACTCCATCGGGATATCGAAGAGTGGATGCTCAGACTGATTCCGGAAGGCCATGATTATTACCACCACCGGACCGGTGAAGTGAATGGCGATGCACATCTCAGAAACCTCCTCCTTGGACATCAGGCAATTATACCGGTGACTGAGGGTAAATTAGACCTTGGGCAGTGGCAAAGGGTTTTTTACGCAGAATTTGACGGTCAGCGCAGTAAGCGTGTTATTATCAAAGTAATGGGAGAGTAGAAGTTTTTGCCGTGAATTTCTGACAATATGCAAAATCAGTAAAATTTGGTTATGACAAGAAACACCCGTACAATATCTGACAAAAAAACAAATGAAGAGGCGCCCTGTATCCTGGCCTGTCCCATACGACAAGACGCCCGTGATTATGTTCAGCTCATAGCCAGAGGGCGTTTCAGCGAGGCTTTTCGTCTGGTGAGGGAAAGAAATCCTTTGCCAGCAGCCTGTGGCCGCATCTGCACCCATCCGTGTGAAACAAAATGCCGGAGAAACAGCATTGATGCCCCGGTCGCAATCGCATGGCTCAAGCGTTTTCTGGGTGATAATTTTTCCGAAGAAACCAGGAAGACGACTGCTGAGAATTATCCGGAAAGGATCGCCATTATTGGCGCGGGCCCAGCCGGGCTTGCCGCAGCAAACGATTTAGCCCTTCTGGGGTATTCCTGCACCATATTTGAATCAAATTCAACTCCTGGGGGTATGCTTCGAATGGGGGTTCCAACCTATCGTCTCCCCAGGACATCTATTGATGATGACGTTGATTTTATTAAAAAGCTGGGCGTAGAATTTCGATATAATACAACATTTGGAACAGATATAACTTTCGACAGCCTGAAGAACGACGGGTTTTCTGTGATTTTTCTTGGTGTGGGTTTGTTAGAAAGCCGCACTTTAAACATTGAAGGGGTACAATTCGATGGCGTCATTAAAGGGATCCCCTTTTTGAATGAGGTGAATACGACAGGACGGGCTAAAATCGGAAAACGGGTGCTTGTAATAGGTGGAGGCGCTGTTGCTATGGACTGTGCACGGACGGCGCTACGGTTGAAACCCGACAGGGTGTCTGTCGCCTGTCTCGAATCCCGGAGGGAAATGCCAACTACCGATTTTGAAATCGAGGAAGCTATTCATGAAGGAGCGGTGCTTCGTAACTCGGTTGGACCAAAACGTATCATCGGAAAAGATGGGAGAGTAACAGGCCTGGAGACCCTTAAGGTGAAATATGTCTTTGATGAACAAAGGCGATTCAATCCAGCCTTTTATGAGGGGTCTGAATCAATTATCGAAGCGGATACAATTATTCTTGCAATAGGACAAGCATCAAATCTTTTTTTCCTGCAAGGCCAGGAAGATATTCAGGTTACACGAGGTGGCACGATCATTGTTAATCCAACTACTTTCAGCGCCTCTGTTCGTAATATCTATGCCGGAGGTGATGTCGTACTTGGGCGGGGAACCATGACCGAAAGTATGGCCCATGGTAAAAGAGCGGCTATCGCTATTCATAATGCCTTGAGAAATACGTCGCTGAAAGATGAAAAATGGGCACACAAACCTGCCGTGCCCGATGTGGCTGTATCCAAAATTGCGCTTATCAAAAAAGAGCAAAAACAAGAGATGCCTACCATGGCTTTGGATAAAAGGCTGAATAACTTTGATGAGGTAGAATTGGGATTCTCCATGAATGTCGCGGTAAGAGAGGCGCAGCGGTGCATGAACTGCGGTGCGGGCGCCCTGGTGGACGATCATCTTTGCGTCGGATGCCTTACCTGCGTTCGTGTGTGTCCTTTTGAAGTGCCAAAGATTGAAACAGGCAATACTACGGCTTATATCGACGGAGATTGTCAATCCTGTGGTTTATGTGTTGTGGAATGCCCCGCAAAGGCAATCAGTTTTAAAACCCCTCTGGAAGATTGTGGGAAAGAAGCCCTTGATTCGGTTTTCCAGGGAATGTTTGTGCAGGACACAAAACCATGTATTGTTAATTTTTATTGCCAATATAGTGCTTATAAAGAGGACAAGGAAAACGCAATAGATGACTTACCGGTTTTTTATTTCAAACGGGTAGGTGTTCTGGGTTTGGGCAAGGTGGAGCCTTCGTTATACCTCAGAGCGTTTGAGTTAGGTGCTCATGGGGTATTGGTAACGGCGTGCAAGGACGATACCTGCCATTTTTGTAAGGAACAGGAATGGATTGAAAGGCGGTCAAAGTTTACCAGCCAGCTTTTAAGTGGATTGGGGATGGATATCCAAAGATTTCAAACCCGTTTTGTTTCTTCGCAGAACGGCAAAGAAATCCTTGAAATTGCTTTTAATATGGCTGATGAGCTGAAAAATCTATCGTACCGCACAAACCCCTCTATTAGTTCGTTTCTCACAAAGGACAATAGTGGGAAATAAAAGACGTTTAATTTAATGGTATTTTTCTTGTCCGAATTAAATTTTCAAAGAGCCAGCAAATCCTTGTTTTATAAGGTTTCTAGCGATTTTTGTAAATTGAAAAACCTGGATTTTTAATGGGTTACGGGGTGGCACGGACAAACTTTTTTCCCGTGTGATATGTTCCAAATCCATGTGTATATTCAAACAACATGGACAAACAAGTTTGTCCATGCACCCCTGTAGCCGAAGACATAACCTGATTGTGGCTGTGCTGCGTTGAGATTCTTTCTTACAGTTTCGTAAAAATTCGTGGTGGTCTGTTATTATGATCGTAGCGTCGTCAAAACCGTTTCCAGAAATTAAAAAGATGCTTTCCGGGTTTAAGAAGGTCTGCGTGCTCGGGTGCGGTTCGTGCGTAACCATATGCCATACCGGAGGTGAAAAACAGGTTAAAGAACTTGCAGCACAACTCCGGCTTGCCGCCAAATTGGAAGGCAGACAGATTGAGGTTAAGGAAGATTCCACACTCAGACAGTGTGAATGGGAATTCATTGATGATATTAAAGAGGTGATTAAGGACTGTGATGCCGTTCTTTCCATTGCCTGCGGCGTAGGCGTGCAATACATGGCCGAGAAATTCCCCAAAATCAGGATATTCCCCGGCCTAAACACTACCTTTATGGGAGGCCCTACCGAACAGGGCATTTTTTGGGAACGATGCGCTGGCTGTGGAAATTGTATTTTGGAAACCACGGGAGGGCTGTGCCCTATAAGCCGATGTGCAAAGAGTTTGTTGAATGGACCGTGTGGCGGTTCGCAGAATGGAAAATGTGAAGTTTCTCAGGAAACCCCCTGTGTGTGGCATCAAATATATGATCAGCTCGATACCCAGCAACTATTAGCAACGATGGAAACGATTGTGCCACCCAAGGACTGGACAACTGGCATGGAAAACCATCCACGAAAGATGATTCTCGAACATTTGGTCATGAAAAAACAATAAAGCTCTTATCAAGATAGGCTATGAAAGCATGTTGGCGAAAGATACTTTATAAAAGAACGAAAGTACAAATCTTCACAAAGTTTTAGAAAATTCTTTAACCCGAAGATGAAACTTTAAAAATAGCAGAGAATAATCCGGAAGTTTCAAAAGTATAAATGAAAAAACTGAGTTGAAAAACTAAGAGAACTACGAAAGCTAAATGCTTACAGGTTAGTTTTAGTAGATACACATATTCTTTTGTACTATGCGAAAAGATTGTGAAACAGCACAAATGTTATAAGTTATACGATTATGCAAATTCGTTTGTGGATTTATTATAATAGTTCCCATGGTTGAAAACAGTTCTGTCATAAAATCCGGTAGTAACTTAGAAAAAATCCTCAGAAGCGGACAATTTGCCGTAACAGCAGAGCTGGGACCGCCTCGTGGTGCCGACCGTTCTGCAATAGAAAAAAAGACAGAGCTATTAAAAGGCTATGGTGATGCTTTCAATATTACCGATTGCCAGACCGCCGTGGTTCGTATGTCCAGCATTGCTGCCGGCCGTATAGTCCTTGATGCAGGATTAGAGCCTATCATTCAGATGACCTGCCGCGACAGGAACCGCATTGCCATCCAGAGTGACCTCCTGGGTGCTGCAGCACTGGGTGCAAAAAATCTGTTGTGTTTAACGGGTGACCATCAGAAATTTGGTGATCATCCCATGGCAAAAGGCGTCTTTGACATCGATTCCATCCAACTGATTCACATGGTGAAGACGCTCCGGGATGAAAGTAAGTTCCAGAGTGGACAAGAGTTGAAGACGGCCGGGCCACGGTTCTTCATTGGCGCTGCCGAGAATCCCTTTGCCGATCCCTTTAAATTCCGCGCGATCAGACTTGCCAAGAAAATTGCTGCCGGAGCCGATTTCATTCAGACACAGATCATTTATAATACCAAAAAATTCAAAGAATGGATGAAGATGGTTGCTGACATGGGTCTCCATGAAAAGGCGTTTATCCTGGCCGGTGTGGCTCCGCTCAAGTCTGTCGGCATGGCTAGACACATGAAACATAACGTACCTGGCATGGATGTGTCCGACGAGATTATAAATCGCATGACAACCGCTTCTGCCGCCAAGAAAGGCAAGGAAGAGGGTATCAGAATATGTCTGGAGGTTATCGAACAGGTCAGGGAAGTTAAAGGTGTCGCCGGCGTCCATATCATGGCCGTTGAATGGGAAGAGGCCGTTCGTGAAATTGTCCAACAAGCCCAGTTATACCCCAGACCCGGACAGGAAAATTTGTAACAACTCAGAGATTTGAAAAGATTTCCGGTCTTGTTGTATCCCACGTATTGCATCTTATTTATTTCCTTGATTCAATTGTATAGGAATTTTCATTTTATTTAAGCGGGTTGCAGGATGGCATGGACAAACTTGTTTGTCCGTGCCGCCCGGTAACCGAAGATATAATTTGACATCTATCAGGAGAGAAAAGAACTTTGCCCAGAGATATTCCCGTTGGAAATGGTTCATTGTTGATCGCATTTGACGTCGACTACAACATCAGGGATTTGTACTATCCACGGGTGGGAAAGGAAAACCAAACCCTCGGCTATCCCAACAGATTTGGTGTGTGGACGCACGAAGGCTTTTCGTGGGTCAACGCAAAGGAATGGAAGATCGTCGCGGGATATGTGAAAGAAACCCTTGTAACAGATACGCGGGCGTTAAACGAAAGGCTGGGCATTCAGCTTGCCTGCAACGATGTTGTTGACTTTGAGAAAAATATCTATGTCCGTAAGGTAATCGTCCGGAACCTCAAAAACTACGAAAGAGAAGTCCGGCTTTTTTTCCATCAGGATCTGAGCGTCATGGAGAACGAGATTGGCGATACCGTATTTTATGATGCAAAACTGAATTGCCTTATCCACTACAAGGGTCCCCGCTATTTTTTAATCAATTGCTCTGCCGGAGATGTGTGGGGGGTGCGAGAATATGCAACGGGGATCAAAAGACTCCGCGGTGCTGAGGGGACATGGCGTGACGCCGAGGACGGAATCCTGGGCGGAAATCCTATTGCACAAGGGTCTGTTGACTCGACCATTGGCATTGAACTGACTATTCCACCCCATGAAGAGTCCGTCGCCTATTACTGGATCGCCGCTGGCAGAAATTATGGCGAGGTGGACTCCCTGAACGACATTCTTTTACACGACAAACCACAAAAAATAATCGACAGAACTGCATGTTACTGGCAATATTGGGTAAATAAAGAGGAATTTAATTTTGGAAATCTGCCTGCAGACGTTGTGAATCTTTTCAAAAGAAGTCTGCTGGTCCTTATGACCCAGATAGACAGCGGAGGCGCCATTATTGCGGCAAACGATTCCGATATTAAGCAGTTTGCAAAAGATACTTATAGTTATATGTGGCCAAGAGACGGAGCTTTGGTCGCCTATGCATTGATGAAAGCAGGATATACGACTACCTGTAGAAATTTTTTCAACTTCTGTGCAAACACCATCACACCGTACAACTTCTGTGCAAGCGTTATGGTGGAAGATGGGTTTTTATTGCATAAATACAACCCTGACGGTTCTTTCGGAAGTTCCTGGCATCCCTGGGTAAAAGGAGAGGAGATACATGTGCCCATTCAGGAAGATGAAACAGCCCTGATCCTTTGGGCCATGGGGCGTTACTATGATCTGTACAGAAGAACGGATGAGATTCGTCCTCTTTATCACGGCTTTATCGAGAAGGCAGCGGACTTTCTGGTAAGCTACCGGGATGAACAGACAGGATTGCCACTCCCTTCCTACGACTTATGGGAAGAAAGGCGCGGCATACTCTCCTTTACGGCGGCGACGGTATATGGCGGACTCCTGGCCGCCGCAAACCTTTCCGATATCTTTTACCATACGGAAAAGGCATTGTTATACCGGCAGACTGCAATGCAGATTAAAAAGGCAATAGATCAATATCTCTACAGTGAAAAGCATCAGAGATTTCTGCGCATGATCTATCCAAAGAAAGACGGCGGGTATGAAATTGATGCAACAATTGACGCCAGTTTGTATGGGATGTTTGCCTTTGGTGTATACGCCCCGGATGATATCAAGGTACAAAATACCATGAAAGCGATTGAAGATACCTTATGGGTTAAGACAAAAATCGGGGGTATTGCACGCTATGAGCGCGACTTCTATCAGCGGGTTGGGAGTGACGACACGATTCCGGGAAATCCCTGGATAATCTGTACCATGTGGCTGGCGCAATACTATGTAGCGATTGCCAAGTCTATCGAAGACCTTGAACGCGTCGTAAATTATCTCAGATGGACCGTGTCCCGTGCGTTGCCCTCCGGTGTGCTTGCAGAACAAATAAACCCGTTTACCGGTGAACCAATTTCCGTTTCTCCCCTGACATGGAGCCATGCCATGGTGGTACAAACGGTTATGGATTACCTGGAAAAATTGCAGGAGTTGCATACGTGCGGGCGATGTGGCCGGTCAATATTCCATTACGACCGTGCAGGTCGGCAACAGATAAAAAAACACTCCCTGACATATTCGGGTATAATTCCAGAACAAAAGTCTATTCATTACCTTGATCAGGCCAACATAAAAAAAGATGATACCCTCACTACGGTGAGTATAGACCCGACGCGATGCGTGGGATGTGGAATTTGCGTTGAAAATGCAAAAGGGGTTATGGATCTGGTTGAAGATAAGGCAAAGATTATTGCCGGGAAGGCAACAAGCTGGAATATCCCGCCGGGGTTTGAAAAATGCTGTCCGATGGATGCAATTACGGTGGAAAATACTAAAAGGGGATGACACCTGCCTTTATCTTTTTATAGCCCCGCGCCTTTACACCGTATGACAAAGTGTACCTGGCGTAGTCTTGCCATGCTCAGAGGGATTTCAAATTACCTTATGCCTAAACCATAACATTCATGGCATGCTTACGCCACTTCTGCCACGCAACTTCGTTTATACTTATATGACGGGGGCGATTTCATCTTCTCTATCTTCTCCAACACTAATTCCCCTAACAGCCACTTAACTAGCCGATACACGCGCTCTATAAATCGCTTCGTAAATCTCCCTTTTACTCACACTGCGTTATTTTATATCTTGGAATTCATAGTAACTCTGTGATAATATTTAACCGCATTGAATTTCCCTATTTTACCATATGATCCTGTTCTCGAACAAAACCGTAGCATGTATACTATGGTTTAGATGGGGGAAGTTGCAATAGTGCAGACACAGCGCACGGGTAATTTTTCAGATTCTCGCGGTAGAGGTCAAGAAATGCCGAATAGAATTGCAAATATTGAAAATACCCTTAAAATCTGTGAAAAATAAAAAGAAGAGAAATTATGTATGAGAGCATAAGGGTCGGTAACAAGTTCCGAAGGAGTATCACAATCACCTGTGTCTGAATCAAAAAAACTGCTCCGCTCTGTGCAAACTATCAGCGTTTGCACCTTTTTAAGCCGCATCCTGGGCCTTGCAAGGGACATGATCTGCGCCAGCATCTTTGGAACAAGTATGGTGTGGGATGCCTTCACGGTTGCCTTTAAGATTCCAAATTTATTTCGCCGGCTCTTTGGTGAAGGCGCACTCAGTGCAGCTTTTATCCCTATCTTTACAGAACGGATTGAAAAGCACGGCAGAGAAGAAGCCCTGACCTTTTTTAACGTTGTTGCTACAGCGCTCATTATTATCTTAGGTGGTATTGTCCTGGTGGGGGAAGGGTCTTTTTTTATTATTCCGAGGGCATTCCAGATACAGGAAAAATGGCAACTCGTCCTGAAACTGCTTATCATCATGTTTCCATATGTCTTCTTCATCTGCCTGGTCGCTTTTATGGGTGCGGTGCTGAACACCCTTCGTCATTTTTTTATGCCCGCCATTGCGCCGGTTATTATGAACATATGCTGGATTATCGGGGCAGTCGTTGCTCCCTACACAGGGAAGACGTTGGGCACCATGATTTATGCTGTGGCCATCTCGACCTTCCTTTCAGGTCTTGTTCAGGTGATCATTCAGATTCCTGCGTTTCGTAAAAAAGAGCTATACTATCAGTTTATTCCCAGATTTACGGATCCGGGCTTAAAATTGGTATTAACCCGCATGGCTCCCATTGTCTTTGGGCTTGGTATTGTTCAGGTCAACGTTTTACTCGATAGCATTATTGCCGTTGGGTTTTCCTCGCCGCAAGGCGGGCCGGATCACTTTACCCTGGGAGGAATGACCATCCCTTTTCCCATGAAGGCCGGTGCCGCATCCGTACTCTATTACAGCGACCGGTTGATCCAATTTCCTTTGGGGGTATTCGGGATCGCCATGGCTACCGCTGTGTTTCCACTCTTTTCCACCCATGCAGTCCGGGAAGATTGGAGTAACTTCTCGACGGCCTTTAGCAGGGCGTTAAAATTTATTCTTTTCATCGGGATTCCAGCGTCGCTGAGTCTTATCGTCTTTCGGGAACCGATCATCGATCTCCTTTACCGGCGAAATCAGTTTGATGCAGAATCGGCTTACCGGACATCACGCGTTATCCTCTTTTATGCTATTGGGATATGGGCCTACTGCGGGTTGCATGTCTTAATCCGGGCATTTTACTCCGTGAAAGATACCGTTACTCCGGTAAAAATCGGGGCAACCTGTGTTGGGCTAAATCTCGTGTTAAATCTTTCGCTTATCTGGGTATTAAAGGAAGGTGGCCTTGCGCTCTCTACCGCCATCAGCTCCATTGTACAGATAGTTATTTTGACCCTGAGCTTGCAAAAAAGACTTCAGATTAAGATAAAAAGTGAGGTTTTTGCCTCATTACTGAAAACGGTAGTTGCCTCATTAGCAATGGCTGTGGCTGGCTGGTTCACTCTCAGGATGTTTCCTGATTTAAACGGTGGCGGAAGCCTTTATGCCAAAGGGCTTCGGCTGTTTATCCCTATGCTTTTGGCATTTGCTGCATTTGCCGCGACCTCTTTCCTGCTTAAGCTGGAAGAGTTTGGATATCTTGTCAAACTGTCTTTGAGAAAAGGTTAAAAGTTTTGAGCGGCAATTTCACTCATCTCAAAGTTCCATCTTCTCTCGCGATTCTCTCCCAGGCTTTTTGCCCGATTCTCGGGAGAAATGTTGAATTGCAGAAGTGTTTGAAGCGAGACGGCACAAATAAAGTGAGATAAAAAGGCCTGTCGTCCAGCGCTTTATGCGCAACTGCTTGTGCACCCTGCCGTTTTACAAGCCTGGTGATATCACGGTAAATCTTAAATTTTTACCCATCTGTCTGGAAGTCTGCCGTACGAGAAATATGCGTGATAAAAATCTTCTTAACCATCTATGTATTGATCGATTTGCATTTTTGTGTAATGTCATCTGTTTTGAAACCCTGCGTAGAGACAGGTTTGAAACCTGTCTCTACAAAAAAAAAATGGAAAAAATAATGCCTTCCCCTCTACGATCTCAATTTCCTCGGGTGTGAGGCCATAAAGTTTGTAAACCATCTGGTCAAAACCTTTAGACAGTAAACTCTTAATGGGTCAATGTGTCTCCCCAAATCCGTGGGCTTTGGCTTACTTGTCATAATTTTGTGAGCAATCCGGGTCTTTCATAATGGTCGTGTCCTCACGGAACTTGTCCTCATGAAACTTGTCCTCATGAAAACGGGGAATGGGGAGTGGGGGAAACCTATCTGCCACCAGGCAGGGATGCATCTTTGAACTTTTCCATTCAGATAGAATTTGTCAATTTTAAAGATTCGCCCCGTCCTTTCCTTGCCGTTCCTTGTTTCCTTTAATACAAAAAACCAAAAACCCATAGTGGGATTTTGTTTCCTATCCCAAGCTCTATTCCATCCACAGCTAAAAAAGAATTCTGTATCTTGTTTATCTGAGTAAAGTTCTTGCTCTTCCCTCCAACCTCAAAGATATACTTGCCGTCAATCAAAAAATCCCCTTGATTAGGCGTTGATACCTTATATGCAGCACTTGCTATGTTCAAAAAAAATGTCTCTCTAATGGTTCCAACATTCACTGGAATATTGCCTGATATAGCGTAAGTTAAGTTAGAATTATTAAGATATATCTTTTCAGGCTTCTCCAACTCCCTGAGTCCCCTGCCGCTTTTAGAGACAGTAAGAATTATTCCCGCATCCTCAAGGTATTTGAGATAGGTTTTCAGGGTTCTCTCATCACCAACATCAAGCAATGTCTTTAATCTTTTTAAATCAGGCGTAAAGGGAACAGAACCAGCAATAATTGACAAAAGTTTTTTAATCTTTTTTATGCTGTTACCGCTTAAAGAGGGGTATATGGCTATCAAATCGCTTTCAAGGGTAGTGTGTATATTCTGTTCAAGGGTGATATAGTAGAGTTCCTTGCTTTTATATTCATTGAAATACGGGTAATACCCATGTTCGAGATACTCCTTAAAAAGGGCGAGGATTTTTCTGTCTTTCTTTTCCACTGCTTTGATGGCCTCATGCGCAATGCTCTGGTGTTTTTTGGTTATTTCTTCAATGCTGACGCTTTTAAGATTTATTCCGAGCGTAAACTCAACAAATTCCCTGAACGACATCCCAACCATGCGATAAACCACAGCCCTCCTGCTTAGATCACGGCTACCCTTATAAATTTCTAATGCAGAACTGCCGGAGGCTATTATCGTGAGCTTAGGGAATGTGTCATAGATGCTTTTCAATTCCGTTGACCATGCTGGATACTTGTGTATCTCATCAAAGCATACCATTTCACCGCCAAGATTATAGAATTGCTCTGCTATTTCATACAGAGACCGGTTGCCGATGAGAAAGTGATCAGTCTGAATATAAAGCGCCTTGTTCGTAAAGATATGCTTATTATACGAGGCGAGGATATGCTGTATAATGGCCGTGGTTTTCCCAACTCCCCTCTGGCCGACTACAATAGAAAAACGGCTCTTGAAAGGATTGTGCCTAAGGAAATATCTGATATAATCCCTGCTGTTTAATCGTATAAAATTCTGGCTGAGGCGAAATAATTCTTCAAGCATACTATCCCCTTTATTAGGAATGGATTCCTATAATAACAGCCCTTTAATAGGAATGCAATACTATTTATCAAAAGGCGATCTGTCCTCACGGAACTTGTCCACATGAAACTTGTCCTCGTGAAAACGGGGAATGGGGATTGGGGAAAAGATGTATCTTTGGGCATCTCCATTCAGATAGAATTTGTCAATTTGAAAAATTCGCTCTCTTTATTTTGCGCGATCCCTTCGTTTTGCAACTCCTTCGTTTTGTTGTATTTTCAGAACGGTTCTTCATAATCTTTCATTTCTTTTTCGTATCTTCCAATTAAATTGAGCAACAACTCTCCCTTTTTAGTAAAAAATTTCTCAATGAATATAGAAGTTTCTAATGGGATGAAATCAATATTCTGAGCTGTAATGTCAGTATAATTATATTCTGGAAGTTCAGAAAAAAATGAGTCCTTTTGGATATTTTTTATATATACCTCCAAATCCTTAGGATTTGTACCATTAGGGTATTTTATTCTGAAAAAATCGCTTTCATCAAAGTCAATCGTTTTACTATTTTCACTGTTATAAATTCTTTTTGGACCAAATTTTGGATTAACAATAATAAGTCTGTTAAATCCTTTTGTTGCATAAAATAACAAATTATTAATATATGGATCAAAAAAACTATAGCCTATAACAAATATATATTTCTTAATTCTTAGCAATTCATTAAACTTTTTCATTAGGCTGAAAAAGGGTTCAACTGAAATGGTTTTAGTTCCTTGTCCAAAAATTACATATGGATTATGAAAAGTTTCAATATGCCCTTTTTCTTGTTCAGGAATTTTTGCTTCTTCGTATATTTCACCAGATTCAACTCTTATCCAATCAATAGAACCATGAAGCTTGTATAAATTTATTCTTCCAAACGCGTCTAATTTATCTTCTTCATCGGTACCTATCCATTTGCTGTTATAAAAACCTCTCCAAGGAATTTCATGATGAGTACCAAAATATTTCTCAATTACCAAGTCATTATTTAAAGTACAAACATCTAATCGAAAATCTTGAGATGAATGTCCCTGCAAGAATTCTCGCAAGGGATCAATGTAGCTAATTTTATTTTCATCAGATTTTAACCACTGATTTTTTAAAAGGGATTTCAATTTTATTTCTAATTCTTCAAAAAGATTTTTTCTGTTCTGTTTTTTATAAGCAGCTTCCAGTTCTACCAATTTATCAGCCCAATTACCTGTAATCGGGTAAGGCAAAAAAAGTTCCCTATTTTTAATCCTTCTAATAAGGAGAACTAATTCTTCAATATTTGGATTAAATTCTATTTCTCCGCCAGTTTTTATTGATCTCCACTCGGCATGGTATGCCATACAGGATATTAAAAACTGTAAGGCTTCTTTTTCGATAGCGGTGAAACTATCGCCTTCAGAAAGTATCTTTTTCTTTAAATCATCAAACATTTGTTTTGATGTTAAACATCCTGTTCCATAGGAGAACCCTGCACCCAAAAAGAATAGTGTTTTTTTAATGAGTTCTACTTTCATGCTAAATAAACCAAGGTGTCTCTTGCGAAATTTTGTTTTCTGGAATATCGCCGTTAAAATGCAAAGAAAAATCAGCAATCATTTTAGAATATTTGATTGTTACAGGTTTACTTGTTTGCATCAGTCCCTTCCAATTCAATCGTGAAAACTCATATATTTGCGACAATATCTTACGATGTGAAAAACCACCTATATCTGCATGGAATATTTTCACTTTAATAGGCAACTCATCCTTTACCTTACGAACTGGTTCTTTTTCATATCTATTGTTATTGAAAAGCAGATATTCGTCTTTACCAACTTTTACATAAGTTCCACTTTCGGGCATCCCCATATCATATTCGGCGTCAAAACATATATCTGCGCTACTTTTGGTATCATTGACTTCAATAAGTGCGAAAGGTATATCTAAATTTAACTTGTTGTAAATTACCTGTTCAAAACTTTTTATCTCATCTTTTCTTGGCGGTTTGTAATAATGAATAGTTAATCTATCAGGTCTGCCTATCAACTTTGAGTAGTCATCTATTGCTTCTTTCAAATGAGATATTAAATCTTCTCCTGCACCTTCCTCTGAGAAGCCGTATATCCTTCCTAATCGCCCTTCATTGTCGAAAAATACAGCGCTGCCTATCCACTTCTGATCTTGTGCTTTTTTGTAGTTATACCCAATCACTAAGTCGTTATATTTTTTTGTGTTTAGTTTCCATGGGATTCCACCTAATTTCGCCAATATAGCAATTGCTATATTGGGCAAGCAATAATTAAAATTTTCACTACGAACAGTTTTACTTGCAATAAACTGAGAAGAAATTCCTTTCTCAAGTAAGAGTTTTTTAATCTCATAATAAGTTTTCTCTTCTTCTTCGTCACTCTCATATTTACGAAATGGACCTATAATTACTGCCGCATAGTTATAATAATTATTATCTTTAAATTGGAGGGCAAGAAATTCTTGTAACTTCGATGATAATTCTTCAGTGCTTGAATATTGCAGACTTTTTTCCTTATCTAGTACTACAGGAATGCCAACATATGTTAGCAACCCCGGAAATTGTTTTAACCCGTTTCTCAAATACTGATATACTTTATTAGCATCATCCTTTTCATTGTAAACAAAAAGGATTTTTATATCGTTAGCATTATCAATCTTTTTATATGGCCCATACTCTCGCATCCCAACTACTGCATTAACAGTTTTATTTTCACCTCCAAAAACCATTAAATTATCTTTTAATATTATTTTTTGTTTGTCTTTGTCTAAAACGGTTTTAAAACCAGTTTTATCAACACTAAAAAAGACAGATTCAAAATCTTTTAGTTCAGATTTAAGAAAATCAAGGATGTTTTTATACTCTGTTTTATAGCTGCAAGGAATGGCTCTATTCGCTCCTTCTGTTTCTGATCGCATTTGTTTATTAGCGACAACTTTAAATGAGTCTTCTGATGAAATTTGTTCATGTTTACAAATTAATTTATTCCTCAAGTTAACTACTTTACTAATACCATTAATTTGAAATTTTTCTTTTTTACTTATTAATGTAAACTCACTTCCAACACTAATGGATAGTTCTTCATTGAAAGGTTTGTAAACCAAATCATAGCTTTTAAATGTTTCCCAATCCGCATTAAAATTTCCTTCATATTGATAAACGGAGAGATCAAAAGCAGTAGGATTTAAATCAACATAAAAACCTTTATCTAAAAAGTAATGAGTTAACTCCTGTTTAATAATTAATCTCTTTAAAGATTTAATGTCCAAATTATTAGATGAAATGAAATAAAAATTATTATCGCTATCCATCGAAAATTTAATTTCAACTGGGTCTTCATCCATAATGTTGTTTTTCTTAAGCCACTCATTAAAATTATTTTTTGCTTCATCAGTTTTAATTTTATTTCTTAACCACAGCGATTGTTTAGCAACGATAACAAAACCTTCTTTATTTTTAATGTTTACAAACCATTGTTTATCTAAATGGAACTGCAAATTTGTTCTATTTAACAACAAAGTACTCATTTATTTACCTCCCTCAATTGTTGTAATCTCATCCTCTGTCAATCCATAGAGTTTATAGACAAACTGGTCAATCTGTTTTTCCAGCGCCGATGTGTCAGCATCAGGGTCTTTTTGCTTTGCGGCGAGGATTTGGTCAACGAGAGAATCTAATTGTTTCTTACCGGTGTCTTTGAGGGCTGGTATTGGAATTTGCTCGAAATATTGAGGTTTTACCTCAATAAATCCACCGCTTCTAACAACACAAATCATATTCAAGAAATACCAGACTACTTTTGAGTTTAGAAGACCCAATAACCATTTCGCATCTGTCGGTAAGAAAACCGCCGGAGCATTGAGGTACGTTCCGCTCGTATCATAAGCGAACTTATTGGAACTTTGAAGATTGGGGAAAATTATCTTCGGTTTTCTAAAAAGGTCGTAATAAGCACAGTTTCTAAGTTCCCACCAGTATTCGCCCTTATCATAGCGCTTTTTAGCTGCTTCGGCAAAGGGTTCAAGATGCTTCATGAACATAGGAAATGCCTTTTGCATAGCTTCAAATGCCTTTGCTTCATCTTGGCCTGCGTAAATTTTGCGTGTTGATTTATTTTCAAAGACAATCATTTTCTTGCCAATAGATGGTGTCAACCATTTCTTGATGTCCTTACCCTCAAAAACAGGTTTGAGGTTTTTGCTATTGCCTAAATCTTTTTCTGTGACAAAAGCGTCGTTCAATGCCGTCTTAACGCCGTAATAACATTTATCGAATACCTCTCTCAATTTCTTATGTTTGGTTATCTTTTCTGATAGCTCAGCTTGCCCCTGATAATCAAAATTCCATGAAGGCTGCTTCAGTGCCAATCTTGGCAAAGGTGTATAAACAATATCCCCGCCAAAATTAAACTTCCTGAGTGTGTCTTCAGTAACTTTGAGATATTCAAATGTCTCTTGAGGCCTTGATTTCGTTGCAAGTAGAATTATAGGGTAAGTTGTAGTTCCCTCAAAAACACCGACAGATTTAAAATCGACATATTTCTTGAGTGAACAATTTTCTGCAACATATTCCCGCAAAATCTTTCCAGCCGTTGTTTTATCAAACGCATTGTTGATAAAGCAAAATACACCTTCATTTTTGAGAATATTAAAAGACTTCTCGTAAAAGTAAGAGAAAATATCACCACCAGGGGCAAATAAAGAATAGGCAGCCTTAAGGTATATTTTCAAATCACCCAATTCTTCAGCCCTGATATACGGTGGATTGGCAATTACAATATTAAACCCGCCCTTTTCATGAAACACCTCAGAGAAATAGAGCTTCCACAGGAAAAACGGTTTTATCTTCCTGCCGCTGGTAAATTCTTTCAGTTGCTTTTCCGCTGATTCAAGATTAAAACCAGATTCTTTATAAAGTTTTTCTTTATCCTGTTTGATACATTCGTCTCTCTCCTTAGCGGTCGGCCAGCTTAAATGTTTTCTTTCAATCTCCCTCAGTCTGCTAAAATAATCTGCTTTTTGAATCTTCAATTTGGTTTCAAATATTTCAACCAACAGGTTATCAACGTCTTCTTTCAGTTTTGTCTTTCTTGATACGTTCGATTCATTTAAAAATTCGTCTTTTTTCTCCTGAAACTGTTTTATCAATTCATCAGCCTCGTCTTTAATTAACATGCTGTCGCTTTTTCTTCCCGTATCGGCATCAAAATTAATTCCCATAAATTCTGAGATTAAGCTGTTGCCCTGCATAATACGGTAATCCAGATTCGGCAGGGGCTTGATGTTTTTTATGTCGTCTTCATCCACAACAAGCGATAGCCACAGCCGAAGTTTCGCAATCTCCACCGCGCCGGGGTCAATATCCACGCCGTAAAGGGATTTTTCTATGCATTGCCGTTTGAAATCGTAGGCTGTTCTCGACGTATCTGACTTTAACCCTGACAGGGTTTCTGGGCTCAAGCTGCCTCTCTGGACATCTCCGCACGCAGACAGGGAAGCTTGCGTTACAATAAAGGGCGTTAGCGCATTTCTTGCCTTGACTATTTCGCTCATCATGCCCACGGGAAAGGCGCCCGAACCTACCGCAGGGTCGCAGACGGTGATGTCCGCCAGTTTCTGGTCAATCAATGCGGCATTCCTGCGGATGCTTTCGGGTAGTTTTAATTTGTAATCTGAAGACTTCTGCTTGCCCTCTAAGATTTTTTGTTCTTTGATTAATGCTATTTCTTCATTCTCACTAACCTGCTCGCCGACATGTATAAGGGTTTCAATGTCCTCCTTGCTTACCTTATTAACCCTGACAGGGTTTGAAACCCTGTCAGGGTTGGGATCAATCCTTAAGTCCAACTGCCTCTGTTTGTCTTCTTTGGCAAATATAGACAACTGTTTTCCGCCTAATATTTGATTGGAGGCAATGCCGTTTTTTGACTTAACTCTGACAGGGTTTGAAACCCTGTCTGAGTTGGAATTAGAATCGGTCAATTCTGTATGCAAGTGGTTTATCAGGCTCTGCTGGCACATATAATGGACAATCTCACGGGGTGTGTAATAGACGCCATATTGCTTGTTGAATTTGCTTTCTTCGCCTTTTTTCCCGCTCTTTAATGCCTTTTTATATTCTTCAAAATTGTCAGGACGGATGGCATTGAATTTTTCATACGCCTTGCCAAGGAGTTCAGGGTCAATGGCAACTTCCTTTTCCATCGGCTCGTCTTCTCTCACGGTAAAGTTGTAGCGGTCAAAAATATCCAGAATGCCGTCACCAATATCGCCTTCTTTTGTCTTATTCTTATTGGAGAACAGGCTATCCGGCAGGCAGATATCGATATGCACCCAGTCGTACCCGCCATTACTGCCAATGGGGTCAAAGAGACCACCGTTTAGAAATGGTATTTTGCAGTTAAAGCGGCTGTAATAGTGATCATCATGGCTGCGGTCGATGCGCAGGGCTTCGTAAAAGAGCGGCTCCAGGATGTCGTTGAAGAAATTTGTAGTATCGCAGGCATCCTGATTGTGGTCTGTATTAATTGACCTCAAGCTGGAAGCTTGAGTTACTTTTTTTTCAAAAAGTTCACGCAAAAAATGTTTAGAGCCTGTGCCCCATTCGGCATCACGGCCCACGCCAAACCAGCCTTTTTTCTGCAAAAAATAAAGGAAGACAATCTGGCCTAAGAGTTTTTTGGCGAAGTTTACGGTATCAACCCCCTTCGATTTAAATTCATTCTGCAGGCTGGAAGCCTTTGCTACTATCTTGTCCAGTTCTTCTTTTGTGCGGATGAAAAGCTCACGGTATTTGATGAAAAATTCCCTGGTAACGGTTTCAATGTCAAACGCCTGCTCCAGTTCGGCAAGGGTTGGGCGGTGTTCATCATTTGCCAGTATATCAACCAGTCTGCTCTGGGCGGTGTGGCTGTTTTCGTTTGCGCCGACCAGGAATGACCAGCGCCGTGCAGGGGTGAACTCTTCCTTTGCCTTCGTCCTGCCGGTTGGAGTTTGTTCAAACTTATAGTCCATCTTCACCAGGGAAAACCGCCAGTACGTTGTATCGGGAGATACAAAGGCAACCAGCGCAGCATCCTTTAGTTCACCGCCACGGCTGCCGTTCAGATACCATGCAATAAAATTACGCTGCATGGTGCGGGCGCGCTCAAGGGAGGTCTCTTTCTGGAGTTTTACGATAAGGATATCAATCCTGTTTTCACCGTCATTGAATTTACCGATGCGTTCCAGACTGCTGATATATGACTTGTAGGCATCAGGAATGAATTGTCCCTGGTAAATGAATGATGATTCCTCAATTCGCTTTAAAAGGTTTTTGATAAAACCGACAAACCTCTCTTTATCAAAAGCACTTTCAAAGGTTTCTTTGATAATGTTTTGTGCCTGGTGTTTATCCATAGTTATTTTATAACCCTGACAGGGTTTCAAACCCTGTCAGGGTTAATTACTCCAATATTAGATCATCTGAAATGTCATTACAACCAGCACTATGATATGCCACAAAACTATCATGCCCACCAAACCAGGAAAGCACTTCTTCACGCTCTATTTTTGTTGGGGCACTCGACAGCACGGTCCTGTAAGATGAGTATTGGTACTTTGCAAAGCTGTCCATGATACCATGATGCCGGGGATTATTGTGTATATAGATAGTTACCTGAACCCGTTGTTTTTCGGAGAGAATCACCTTACGGCGAAAGGGACGTTCAAAGAGACTTCCCGTCCGTCCCAGTTGTTTGTTAAGCCCTTGTGTATAGCTGTTAAACATGTCTGAAAAATACAGATGCGGCTTCCTCTCTGTATCATCACGAATAGAAACCAACAGGTGAAAGTGGTTCTTCATAAGACAATATGCATAGACTTTTGCTGTGCAGAAAACATATTTGGCGAGCAAGTCCAGAAAGTATTGGTAATTTGCCTCTGTGTGGTAAAGGGTTTCGCCATTGATACCACGATTATAAATATGATACCAGTTTCCTGGTAGTAGCGACGTAACAGTGGTGCTCATAATCTTCCTCCAAGACCAGGTAACCCACTAACCCTGACAGGGTTTCAAACCCTGTCAGGGTTATCCCGTTAAATATAATGATAGTATAACTTCCCGTTTGCCAAATACCACCGGGTTTTGTTCGGCATAGTGTTCTTCCAGGAGTTTTGCCGGGATGTGGGTCTGAAGCACCGCCAGCACCTTGAACGGATTAATGATTTCATTCTTAAGCGCATTCAAGGCTTTCTGCGTCTGGATTGCTGTTTGTTTGGGCAGCCCGCCTTCCTCCAGTTGGGTAAGAACCTTTTTCAAGTATAGCTCTTGATCTTCTGTCAGTTTTTGTGTGTTCTTTAGGGTGGCCTTTAAAATTCTGAGGATATTTGCAGCACTGTCACGTCCGCTCCTTTGCCCGTGATGCGGCATTTCCTCCGTTGTCGCCAAAATAAATGCCTCTTTATTTTTTTCTAGGAGTTCGTAAAAATGTTCGGGAAGTTTTTCCTTCGTTTCATCAGGACGGCTCTCCAGTAGTCTTGCCGCAGATATGAAATCCATTTCCTCCGCCATATTTATACGGCCGGCTTTAAAAAATTTCTGTAGCTTTCCATGTCTGAAGTAAGTAATTAACCCTGACAGGGTTTGGAACCCTGTCAGGGTTTTGGCGGTGCGCGCCTTTCTAGGGAGGTATTTTATCCTTTCAAAAAGGTCGGGGGCTTTATCGTGAATCTCTTTTATCACATGGAGGTATTTCAGTTCGCTTTCCTCTGCCCCTTCCTCGCCTTCCAGTGTCTGCTTGGAAATTAATCGGTTAAAGAGTTCGTGCGAGCCAATGGGTTCGCCCTCAGTCAATAGTTCTGCGTCGCCGCCAAGCAGGGTTAAGAAGGCATTGATTTTTGCCTCTGCCGCTTCTTTCAGTTTGATCTGGTCATTTGATTGCTTGGTCGGGAAAAAATTAACGGTGTGGATCTTGTCAAATGGCGTATCAACACGGTTAACACGTCCTACCCGCTGCATCATGCGGGTAGGATTCCAGGGGATGTCGTAATTGATCACGGTATTTGAGCGGTGCAGGTTAACGCCTTCAGCCAATACTTCAGTGGAGACCAGTATCCGATAATCTTCTTTCGGATGACGTGCTCTTGCGTCAAAATTTTCAATCACTTTGTCTCGCGTTGCTTCACCTGAATCGCCGGTAAAACACAACACTTTATCCGGGTATTGTTCATTTATATTTTTGAACAGATAGTTTGCGGTTTCCTTTGATTCTGTAAAGATAATCAGGTGATTTTCTTTCAAAACCGGATTTTTGGATAATTCCCCTAAAAATTTTAAAAGCTTCGGGTCGCGGTCAATGTGATGCCATAGTTTTTTAATCTCCAGGAGGATGTCATGGTCGTGCTGTAAGTCTTTTCTTAAACCTTCTCTAAATTCACTGTTTGCATATCTTTCCGCCTTGCCTTCGTCTATCAATTGCCGGACGGCTTCATCGTCATCGCTCTCTAGCAATTCAAATATTTTTTTCGTGTGTTTTTTGCTTACATACACATTACCGTTATCGAACTCTTTTATAAACATCTCGTAAGAGCGCAGGAATCTATCCACCGAATTTTTAAAGGCGAAGAAACTGCTTTCAAGGCGCTTCACCAGCAGGATTTTCATAAACTTGCCCATGTTTCTCTGTGACTGCTGTTCAAGCTGGTCAACTTTACCTTCATAATAAAGCATGGGCATATAGCGGGCATATTTGAATTCCTTCGCTATCAATTCTATGGTCTTGTTGAATATTTCGTCCTCTGTATCATTAAGTTCGTAAAAAAGAGGAACGGGTTTTTCAACATCAGGGAATTTAAGGTTTTGGCTCTTTATGTCTTCACCAAAATATTTTTCGATCTCTTTTCTGGTGCGGCGAACCATTAAATATTTGAGGACTTTTTCACGGAGTTCTAGCGCATTTTCTTTTACCGTATTTATGTATTTACCATAATCCTTCTGCCGGTCCAGTTTTTTTAACTTTTTATCCAGACCATGAAAGAAGCCTTCCAAATCCGGAAGGTTTGGGATAGTGCTTTTTCTGGCCTTCTGAAACAATTTCAAAAGGCTTAGAATATCTTTTGGCGCATTGTTGTAAGGAGTCGCCGTTACAAGAACAACCCTTTTCCCACGGCAGATTTCCGCCAATTTTTCATAGGTAACGGTTGTTTCAGTTCTAAAACGGTGTGCCTCATCAATAATAATATTGGTATATTTCTCAGTCCCTTTCTCAATAAGGTCATCCAGTTTGCCCAGTGATTCAAAGTCAGCCGGCACCCGGAAATCAGAAAAGACATTGAGCCATGACCCGGGATTAGATTTTTCGAGAAGAACCGGAGGGGCAATGACAAGGGTTCTGCCGTCAAGCTGACCTGCCAGCATTGCCGATATGTAAGTCTTGCCTAAGCCGACAACATCAGAAATAAAAACACCGCCGTATTCAAGGAGTATCTTCCTGGCATTTAAAACTGCCTGCGCCTGATATTCCAGTTTTTTAAATTTTTCGGGAAGATATTTCAAAAACACTTCATCTGTCTGACCAAGCTCATCCTTGAAATATTCATACAAGAATTTCAGGTACAATTCATATGGGGTAATGGTATTATTCAGCCAGGTTTTTATTTGAATTATGTCGATATATCGTTCTCTTACGTCTACTGCATCCTTCCATAATTCGTTAAATTTTTGCAATGCGAATTCATAATCAGCCCTGTTTTTCAACTCAACATTAAACTCAAAATTGTCAATAAGACCGGATTGAGTAAAATTGCTCGACCCTGTAATGACCCTTCCTATATCCCTGTCGCCTGCAACAAAGGTCATAATATAAAGCTTTGCGTGAATATTTTCGGTTGGGTACGCCCTGATTTCTAACTTTCCACTTTTGAGCCATTCAATAAACTTTAGGATGCCTTCTTCAACGGTAGAATTATCCTCTGAATTCTCTACTTCTTCAGTGACAGATTGTTCGAATTGTTCTTTAACTTCGGCGTGGGAATAGGAAGATGATGGTTGGTAATTGTTTTTTGCCCTTTGAATGAGATCCGTTGTCTGCTTGTTTGTGCTTATACCAATAAGAATCCTGATCTTTTCGGTATTTTCCAGAGATTTATAGATGGCATGAAACCCGCTGGTATAGAAATAACCGACAAGTACGTCAAAAAATTGGGTGTCCTGAATGAGTACCCTGAATCTTTCTTGCAGGTTTTTGTTTCCTTCGTTGGTGATAAAGGTGAGGTCAGAGTTCATGGCTGCTTACAGACCCTTTTGATGTATAAATTGCCTGCGAGTAACGTGCATATGCATTGATGGCAATTTTACCCTTTTCCGTGTCTAAAACCTCCATAATTTTGCATGCTTATCCATGTTCTATCAGGTTCTCTTTTATATACATCTTATATAACTGGCTGTAAAGCCCTCCGAAACGAAGAAGTTCTTCATGGCTGCCCTCTTCCACCTTTTCGCCCCTGCTTAATACTATGATCTTGTCACAATGAAGAATGGTGGACAATCGGTGGGCAATGAAGATAGAAGTCCGGTCTCTGGTAGCTTTAAGAAGGGCATTCTGGATCAAGACCTCGGAGATTGTGTCCATGCTGGACGTTGCCTCGTCAAGGATTATTACCTGTGGGTCGTACAGGATGATCCTGGAAAGTGAGATAAATTGGCGTTCGCCTACCGAGAGATTTGCGCCACGCTCGGCAATTTCCATATCGAGCCCGCCGGGCATGCGATCAATAAAGGGCATCAGCCCCAATACCTCAATGGTTTCTAACACCTTTGTGTCGGACATAGGATTAAATAAGGTGATATTGTCCCGCAAGGTGCCTGCAAATAAAAAGACATCCTGGCTTACCAATCCAACAACGTATCGCAATCCTGTCTTTTCTATATTCCGTATATCAATCCGGTCCAGCAGAATAGTTCCTTTTTGAGTTTCATAGAGCCGCGTCAGGATGCTTGCAATTGACGTCTTTCCGCTGCCAGTTACTCCTACCAGCGCAACCGATTGTCCGGGTTTAATATGAAAAGAAATATCTTTCAACACATAATCATTTTTATGATAAGCAAACCAGATATTTTGGAATTCTATTTCTCCTTTAAAATCCTTCAGAGGGACTTCTCTGGCGGGATTAGAAATGGCATAATCTATTTCGGCTGGTTCCTCCATGAGACCAAACACCCGTTCCGATGACGCCATGGCCCCCTGAAAAATATTATATTTCTCGACAATATCACGGATGGGGTCAAATAAGTCATGAATATACGCCAGGAACGACACTAAGACGCCAAGGGTAAGAAAACCATGCATGTATCTTGCTGCGCCATACCATATCACCAGGCCTACCGCTAATGCATTTACCATGTTAATTGCCGGCTGGAATATCGCAAAATAGCGGATATATTTGACCTGTTCTTTTAAATAGTCATCATTGATTGCGTCAAATTTGGCGTAATTTCTCTTCTCCCGGTTAAAAAGCTGGATGACCTTCATCCCGGTGATATTTTCATTGAGATATGCGTTAATACTTGCCAGCTTGCGCCGTATTTCACGGAACGAACTCTTCATGTGTTTTCCGAACCAGAGGGCAATTATCACGATTATGGGGAAGACGGAAAGGGTGATGATGGCAAGCTTCCAGTTAAGCATTATCATGGCTACAAATATCCCAATGATGATGAAGATGTCTCCGATTACCACGATAACACCAGCGGAAAAAAGCTCTCCAATGGCTGCAATATCGTTGGTCAGACGTGTAACAACTCTCCCAACAGGATTTTTATCAAAAAAAGAAACGGGGAGTGATTGAACATGGCGAAAAAGTTCCATGCGTATATCCAGCATAACCTTCTGTCCAATGGCCTGAATGTTATAGCTTTGAACCACGACTAATAGGAGCCTTAAAGTTTCGATCCCGAGGATGGCGAATGCCGTTTTGTAGAGTAACGCCGTATCACCCTTACTGATTCCATGATCAATTGCATATCCAAAGAGATACGGGCACAGTAAAAATAAAACGGTAGTAATAAGCACAATAAAGACAGATAACAAACCTGATGTCTTATACCGCAATACATGGGACAGCAGTTTTCTGATAACCGCCCTATCATATATTTTGTCCGCTAAAACGTCTTCGGTAAAAAATTCTTCTTTATCCATAAGGTAAGTGGGAACGACAGCAAAGCTGAACCATACTTTTCATTTGCGGGGAAGCTTCGTTCTTAAAAAATGCAGAATAACGACGATTACCTGGCCTTGGTATCTTTGCGAATGATGGGCTTTTGGTCTGAGTCATTTGGCTTTTTGCTATGGACGTCTTTGAAGTCGGCTAGCCGATGTTCGCTGGTAGGGAAATTATCTCCTAAATAGGATTGGCGCGCAATGGGGTTATTCAGGATTTCCTGGGTGGTGCCTTTGGCAACGACGGTGCCTTCACTGATTATATACGAGTGATTTGTAATACTCAGCGCCTCGCGGACATTGTGGTCGGTAATCAGGAGCCCAATCCCCTTGTTCTTTAGTTTCAGGAGGATATCCTGCACCTCGCCAACAGCAATAGGGTCGACTCCGGTAAATGGCTCGTCGAGGAGGATCATGGTAGGAGAGCTGGCAAGCGCCCGCGCGATTTCAAGCCGTCGCCTTTCTCCACCCGAAAGGGTAAAAGCCTTGTTTTTTGCCAGGGATGCCAGGTTAAATTCGTTTAGTAGTCCGATCAGTCGTTTATATTTCTCGTCGGAATTGTACCGGTGGGTCTCCAGGATTGCCAGAATGTTTTCCTCGACCGTCAGACGCTGAAAGACGGATGGTTCCTGGCACAGGTATCCCATCCCTTTCCGTGCACGCATATAAATGGGAAGATCTGTAATATCCTCATTTTGAAAGATTACACGGCCGCTGTCGGGACGGACAGCGCCAATGATCATACTGAAGGAGGTGCTTTTTCCTGCCCCATTTTGACCGAGTATTCCTACAATCTCTCCATCATTGACCTCAAAACTGACATGATTTACAACGGTGCGCTTGCCGTATGACTTGGTTAATCCCTCTGCTCTTAGCAAATTCATAACGTTATTTTATAAATTTAATTGTGTTCAGAGGCCAGAAAACAAAAAATGCCTTGCCAACAATGTTCTTTTTCGGGACAAACTTCCATACGCGGCTATCATTGCTGTTTCTGCTATTGTCTCCAAGCATAAAATAATCCTTTTCTCCCAACTGTACCGGCTTCGTGGTGCCCCACGTACCCGACGAGAGACTGGTATAATAAAGATCGTGAAATATTTTAATATTCTCAAAGGTGGCATGAATACGGGTGCCGCCAAAGCAAATTTTACTTGTTTCAAAGGAACGCTGATCAGGGACCATCCCATCGTCATAGTCAAATGCAAAGATCTCTTTATTGTCTATGGCGAGGGATACCATACGATCCACATTTGAGAATTCAATCTTATGCGAATGTCCGGTTTGCAAACCGATATCCTTTTCCACCACAATCGTTCCATTCCTCAGGAGTCGGGTTTTTTTATCAGCGTTGTCTGCGGGAATAAGGGCGGTAAATATGTCATTATTTTTTTCCAGGACAAGTGTCAGGAGTTGAGAACCTTTTAAGAGGGTAACGTCAAAGCTGATCTTTGTATCGCCCATTTCCGTATGTCCGGTCCGGCTATTATACCCGTTTTGATCGGAAATACTTCGTCCAAATGTCGCGAGTGATGCGTTTGAATTTGCTCTGGACAGGGTATCCAGTGTAATTGACTTGTCGTGGGTCTGCCATGCATCGCCGTCGGTTATCCATACCGGGGCATCCTCTTCTTTCGCCAGATAATTACTGTCGTAGACCGGAAGCCATAACGTTTCCTGCACGGGAGCCGGCTTCCTTTGTATCTTGTCGTTGATATAAAGATCGCCATTAACAATCTGAAGTTTTTCACCAGGCAATCCAACAAGTCGTTTAATATAATTTTTCTTCTGCTTTGAAAATTTCGTTAAACCACATCGTGGACACCGGATTCCTTCATGCCACTCCGTGTCGGGAAGTTGTGTAGAACAATTTTTACACGTCAGATCGTACAACGGATAAATAAACACCACAACGTCCCACCGCTGTGGGTCTTTAAATTTATACCAGAATTTATTCACCACGATTCTGTTCCCACCATGAATTATCCGGTTCGCCAGGTCTGGCCAGCTAACTGCAACCTGACACTTTTGACAATATCCTTTTCTCCATAACCATGCAGGCCAGTTATACCGGATCCTGGAGCCGCAAATGTCGCAATAAGCGGAGAGACGTATCTCGAATTGACAATTAGGGCATTGGGCATTTTCACTCTGACGATCGGCATAAAAAAACCATCCGCAATTCGGGCATTTCACATTCTTGTGCTCGCCTAACAAGGTGGGCGCCATTGAGCCTGTGGGGATTTTGAATGCCTCCACGACAAAATAACGGATAGCAAAGGCCACGGCGACGGCGATAATTATCGATTCGATATTTTCACGTAATTTACCCTTCTTCTTTTTCTCCCCTTCTTTTCCTCTGGTAATTGCTTGTTTTTCTTTTATATCAGCCACTTTACACCTCATTCATCAACAGATAATACCGACAAGAAGGCCTTTTGCGGAATCTCCACATTTCCGACGGACTTCATTCTCTTTTTGCCTTCTTTTTGTTTTTCCAAAAGCTTTCGTTTTCGTGTAATATCACCGCCATAACACTTGGCCGTTACGTTTTTAGCAATCGGCCGTATAGTTTCTCTGGCAATAACCCTGCTTCCAATTGCTGCTTGTAAAACCACCTCAAAGAGGTGTCGTGAAATTTCATTCTTGAGTTTTTTAACCAGCCGTCGTCCTTTTGTCTCTGCATCTTTCCTGTGGACAATGGTTGAAAGTGCATCCACACGTTTGCCCGACACCAAAATGTCCAGTTTTACCAGGTCGGCAGGCTCATAACCCACAAAATCGTAATCCAGCGTTCCATAGCCCCGTGTAGCAGATTTCAGCTTATCAAAAAAATCAAAGATAATTTCAGCTAATGGCATTTCATAAATAAGTATTGCACGCCTTTCACTGAGGTACTCAGTGCCTTTATATCTTCCCCTGCGCCCTTCGGCAAATTGCATGATAGTACCGACATATTCTGTGGGCAAAACAAAGCTGGCACGGACCAACGGTTCTCTGAATTCATCAATTTCATTTACCGGCGGAACCTTTTCCGGATTATCGACCTTAATTACCTCTTTGTTGGTTTTCAATATCTCATAGGTCACGTTGGGGGCGGTTTGTACAATATTGATGTTGCTTTCACGCTCCAGACGTTCCTGTACAATTTCCATATGCAGGAGACCGAGGAATCCACACCGGAACCCAAACCCAAGCGCCTGGGAAGTCTCCGGTTCAAAGGTAAATGACGAATCGTTCAGTCTCAACCGTTCCAGTGCCTCGCGCAATACGTGAAAATCGGCATTATCCGCCGGATATACACCACAGTATACCATGGGCATAGGTGGACGATATCCCGGCAACGCCTCGGCAGCCCTTTCCCTATTGTGAGTTACCGTATCTCCCACCTTAACATCATGAATAGATTTTATATTGGCAATGCAGTAACCTACCTCGCCCGCTGAAAGACAATTTTTGGCTGCCATCTTAGGTTTAAAGACACCGACCTCTTCAACTTTAAACGAACGGTTTGTCTTCATCATGTATATCTCGTCACCCACTTTAACAGAGCCGTCAAAGATACGCAGGTACACAATGACGCCCCGATACGCATCATACACGGAATCAAAGATCAGGGATTTTAACGGTGCGCTGGGACTCCCCTTAGGCGGAGGTATGCGTCTGATTATAGCTCCAAAGATTTCATCAACACCTTCTCCGGTCTTTGCGCTTGCCATTAATGCATCTGCAGGATCGATGCCCAGGGTTTTTTCCATTTCGGTAAGCACTTCGTAAGGACGGGACTGTGGCAGGTCGATCTTGCTAATGACGGGAATAATCGTTAAATTGTGCTCCATGGCAAGATAGGTGTTGGCAACGGTCTGCGCCTCGACGCCCTGTGATGCATCCACAAGCAATAATGCCCCTTCGCAGGCGCCAAGGCTCCGGGATACTTCGTAACTGAAATCCACATGGCCGGGCGTATCGATTAAATTGAGATTATACTCCTCGCCATTCCGCACCAGTTTCAAAGCAACCGCGCTTGCCTTGATCGTAATGCCACGTTCCCGCTCCAGATCCATATCGTCCAGCATCTGATTGCGGAATTCCCGGGACGATATGGTATGGGTCTTTTCCAGCAAGCGGTCTGCCAGGGTAGATTTCCCGTGATCAATGTGTGCAATTATGCAGAAATTTCTAATTCTTTCAGTAGACATCCGGCCGCTCCTATAATTCCTGCATCATTTCCAAGTTCTGAAAACACAATTTTCGTATCTTGATATGATGCCTCAAATGCCCTTTGAGTAGTAACTCGCCTGATAGGGCCCATCAATAATTCTCCGGCGCCAGCCATGCCGCCAGCCAATACAATCATCTCCGGGTTTAATACATGCATGATATTGGTAAGGGTAATCCCGAGGTAGCGACCTGTCTCTTCAATAACATCCAACGATACCTTATCACCTTGAATGGCGGCATCGTTAATCATTCTTGCCGTAATCTCACCAGAACCTTTCAGTGAAGATAGGGCGCCGTTATCTAGCAATTCTTTAAAACGTCGCACCATGCCTGTTGCTGATGCAAACACCTCAACGCACCCCCGGTTCCCGCAATTGCATAGCGGTCCATCCATTTGTATCACCATGTGGCCAATCTCTGCAGCCACGTTATTGGCGCCCCGCCACAGCTTATTGTCGATAACGATACCACCTCCTACCCCTGTTCCTAAAGTCAACATTACCAACGATTTTACTTTTTTGCCTGCACCCACCCATTTCTCACCCCAGGCGGCAGCATTGGCATCATTTTCCAGCACGCAGGGTTTTGAAAACCGTTCTGACACGATGTGTTTTATAGGTATATTGCGCCAACGGGGTAGGTTGGGAGAAAAGAGGATCGTTTCGCCCGCTTTATCAACGAGGCCTGGTGATCCCAGTCCAATGCCAAGAATATCAGATTCTTTTATCTGGGCGCCCCGAATCGTTGCTGTAATGAGGTCGAGGATTTGATTCGAAATGGTCTGAGGGTCTGCATCAGAATCGGTTTTTGTGGAAAGGCGATGGAGAACTTTCCCATACGTATCAACGATGCCTGCTTTTAAATTTGTTCCCCCCAGGTCAATCCCAACAATCCAATTACTCAATAATATAAATCCTTATTCCAAAAAATACGATATTTATTTTAAAAAACGAGAGAACTTACCGGTGAATTCCAATTTGTAATCTGTATGTCAAGTTATGTCTTCGGTTACAGGGTGGCATGGACAAACTTGTTTGTCCATAGTGTTTGAATATACACACGGATTTGAAATATATCACACAGACAAACAGAGTTTGCCAGTGCTACCCTGTGACCTGCTTAAATAAAATGAAAATTCCTATACAATCAGGATAATCTCTGCAATCTTAGTAGCATCATTACGTAAAATCTTTTTTGACAAGTTTTCTGCTCCCTCCTTGATAGGGAAGATTTTGTTGCGGCCTTGCTGTGCAATATAATATGAAGAGCGAATTTTAACAAATGCCTTATCTTAAGTCAAATTTTATACTTGGCATTGACATGCCTGTTGTGATGTAGTCGCAACCAAATAAATTACCTGTTGTACCGCCCGTATTCAAAAACCGTCTCTTGTCTTATCAAGAATGGATGTGGTATAATGCTAATCCATCATATCCGATTGAAATGTCTTAACACAAAAACTCCCACAGGATAAAAGTGCAGAAAGGGGGTTTTCGTAATCCTCTCATACGTTTCTGGAGCTGAATAGATGCTCAGGGTCAGATTCCACGGCAGGGGTGGGCAAGGGGTAAAGGTCGCAAGCAGGGTACTTGGTACCGCCGCCTTTTTTGAAGGCTACCATGCTCAAGACTTCCCTCTTTACGGCGCTGAGAGGCGGGGTGCGCCAATAACAGCCTTTACACGTATATCTCACGTACCCATTCTGGAACGAGGGGTAATTTCTGAACCCGACATCGTAATTGTCCTGGATGAAACCATCCTGAATGACCCCTTGGCAAATCCCCTATTAAGGCTTAAAGAGGGCGGCCTTGTCTTTATAAACACAACCCATAGTCCTGCAGACGCAAAAGAAAAATATAAAATCGCTGAACAGGTTATTGCCTTAGATATAACGAAAATCAGTCTTGAAATACTAAGACTGCCTGTCCTGAGCACCCTGGCCGGTGGTGTTGCCTCAAGGATTGCCGGCCTCAGAGAGGATTCCTTAAAAAAGGCAGTTGAAAAGGAGGCATCGGAGATACTGACCGACAAAGAGCTTGTAGCGAAAAATAGGGAGGCGGCGCTCTCTTGTTTTTATGCGATTCAACCTATAGAAGTAAAGACATCAGAGGCCGTTTTTTTAGGAAGTCCGGTTGTAAATGTCCCCTTCGAACCGGCCATGATTTCCAGTCCTGCCATAAATACTACGGGGAATACCCCCCTGAGAAAGACCGGCAACTGGCGGGTGTTCAAGCCTGTCTGGAATTATGAATCCTGTACCCGGTGTATGACCTGTGTTGCCAGATGTCCTGATGGTTGCATTGCAGTGAATGAAGACGGTTTCCCCTTTACGGATTACGACAATTGCAAGGGATGCCTCATATGTGTTGAGGCATGCCCCGTAGGGGCTATAGAGAAGGTGCGGGAGGTTCATGCGTGACAGGGCACTATAGAATATTTGAGGGAGAGTGGAATGTTTGAGAGAATTCAATATGTTTTGGAATGTCTTGCCGTCAGAAATGCAGGGTTGTATACTGGATCCATAATATAGTAGATGCTGTATTGCGTAAACCGAAATATGCAGTAAAAACGCAACAGAGGCGAAAACCGTAAAGCGGAAAAGGTGAAACATTCGAAGAAAATAAACTCGAACGGGCTATTTGAAAATGAAATTGAAAAGAGACAGGAGTTTGTTATAATTTTTCTTTGTCATACAGGGGCCCATAGCTCAGCTGGTTAGAGCAGCGGACTCATAATCCGCGTGTCCAAGGTTCGAATCCTTGTGGGCCCATCTTTTCCCCTGAATTGGTATTTGCCTAAGATACCTTTTCCTCATCACCGTAGCTGGTCCAAGGCTTGCTGGATATCTTCTTTTTGTGCCTGTGCAGGGTCTATTTTTAACAATTTCTTCAGATAATGGCGGGCCGCTTCCTTGTCGTTTTTATTGTTAAGGTAGATAAAAACAAGGTTTTTATAACCATGGATCATATCGGGGTTCAGAAAAATTGTTTTCTGGTATACCTCTATAGCTTTATCTGTCAGGTCTGCGCCCTGGTATAAACTTCCAAGCGCATAATACGTGTCAAGGTTATGGGGATTCTGGCGGATTACAATATTATATTCATCAATTGCCTCATGGTGTTTCCCCAACTTTTCATAAACACGTGCCAGATTGTAATGGCCTTGCATTTGGCTGGGATCCAATTCAACGGCTTTTTTGAATTCCACTATCGCCTTGTCGGGATCGCCTATGCTATTGCCAATATTGCCGAGTCCATTATGGGCCAGGGCATAGTCAGGTTTTATCCTTAACGCCTCTTCATACTCTATTCTTGCCTTATCGAGAGACCCCTGATTGAAATAGATATTGCCGAGATTGTTGTGGGCGCGATAGCTGTTCGGGGAGTCGGCAATGGTTTTTGTCCACAGCGTAAGTTCATCCCGCCAATTCCCGTTCTTCCGGATAATGGTAACTCCGTAGCCCCCAATCATGAGGATAACCAGGGTTCTTTGTACTATCTGTCTCATTGGGATTGCGTGTGGAGAAAGGGTGCGATCGGTGATCCGGTAAATGAGGATCCCTTTTGCCACACAAAACCCCATTGCCGGAATATAAAGATACCTCTCAGCCATGATATTGTCTATCGGATTGATAATCATGACGGGCAGGAGTGTGACAAAAAACCACGACATCCAAAGGGCAAACATGTTCCTTGTTCTGCACAGGATTGCAAATATGATAAAAATTGAGCATATAAAGGTTGCGGCAAGAATCCATGATGCTTCCCACGGATGCGTTACCCTGGGAACCACATAGTCTGCATTAAGATGAAGCGGAAAGAATGACAGTTTGATGTAAGATGCAAGAATCTTTATCATGGTGGAGGCATTGACCCAAAAACTGCCTGGTTGGTAGCCAGATTGGAATGCAGGGTTGCTGAACATCATAAACCGAATGACGAGATAGAACAGGGAAATAACAAGGAATCCTGTATAAATTCCCTTCAGTCTTCTTGTAAGGGAGGACCACGGTTTTTGATGAAAAAACACCGTAAATAACATCAGCAGAATGGGAAGGGTTATTGCTGTTTCTTTTGAAAAAAGGGCACAGAGATAGGAAATCAGAGAGACGGCATAATAAATGATACAACGGAATATTTGCCTGTGTTCTGCGTAAAAAAGCGAGTCAGATTTTATAAAGTAAATAAACGAGACGAGGAGAAAGGTTGCGGACAGGAGGTCTTCCCGATAGCCAATGGCGTTTACGGTCTCTACGAGGACAGGATGACTAACAAAGAACAAAATTGAAAGAAAAACAATCTTGTTATTAGACAAAATAGCACGGAGCAAACGATAAAATAGCACCGTATTAATGATATGCAAAACAACGTTTGTGGTGTGAAATCCAAAGGGATTTGCCTGCCATATGGCATAATCAATGAAATATGAAACGATGACCAGGGGACGATAGCCCATTTCTCCGGAGAGGGAGAAATAATCTTTCGTAAAGATTTTTGGGAGGTATCGCCATTCCCTGATAAATGAGTTTTCCGCAATAATCTTAAAGTCATTGCAGATAAAATTACCGCAGGTTGCGTTTAAGTAAAGCGCCGTGGAAAACAGGGGTATTACAATAAGAATAAAGGCACCAATTGATAGTCTCATATAAATAAAAATCCCCCCATACCTTTGTTTTTTATGCGATATAGGGGGATTATATCATTTTGGCATTTCACGGTAAATGATGAATGCCAAAAGTAATTGGATAATAGCATGATTAGAACAGATACGCCACATCAATTGCTGTGGTAAGTTCATTGTCGTGACCTCCGAATATATCCCGACTTCCTTCATCATAACGGACTTCTGGTCTGAGCAGAAGGTTTTCCATAATCTTAAAATTGACGGTGAGGGTTATTTCCCAGAGATGAAGGGCTGAAACTCCCAATCTTGCCCCATCATGGTCATCGAAATATTCACCCCTCAGGGCCAGCCCAAAATAATCCGTAATGTCCCGGCTAACAATACCAGAGAATCCCCACCATTTGCCATTGCCATGCCCCGCCACGGAACCGCCGGCTGACCCTGCGGCATCAGCTTCGGTGCCAAAATCAAAGTTAAGGTTAAACACAGTCTTTTCAAAAGGTTTAAATACCATGATTACATCCCAGAAATGCCTCAAGTTATTGTCGGCGCCTGGTGCAATGTCCTCATTTTGTTCCGCTCCGTGAACGCCATTCAAAATAAAGCTCGTATTTTCGCTTACCTTCCAGTTAAACTGATATCCCAATGTTTTGCTGTCATTGTTATCCACAAAGGTATCCCAACCATTTACAAGATAAAAGGAAGTCGTTAGCTGGTCAAGAAGAGGATAGCTAATTGCCAGACCGGTATTGGTAAATGGGACCGCATTCTGATAAAGTAGTGAACGGGAAAAGTTGGGATTGTCTACGCTTTCCCAGAGCTCAGCGCCGATCCAGGTGGCGAATTTGCCAAATTTAAAGTCAAGCCCCTTCCCCACAGGCGCCTTATAGGTTATGAACCCCTGGCTAACGGTAAAATCCTGACTGCTCAATGGATCTGATCCATCCCGCCGACCATTGCTATCCACAAATGTTATTCTTTGTGCAATTTCACCATAATTTGTCGTAAAGCCAAATCCAATGGGGTCTTTTTCTGTTGATGGTTTAAAGACGGAGATTTCGATGTTGTCTAAAGTAAAGGAATTGTTTTCCCTGTCGAATGCCCTCACGTCTATCCAGTCCCCCTCTGCAGCATCCCGGGTAAATCCTCCGGCGGATCCCCGCTGATCATCCGGCTTTGAAAAGTTATAGCTATAATAGGTATCGATGAATCCACTTATTTCTACACTTTTAAAGAAACTGGCTATCTTGCTTTCTTCCGATGGTGCAGATAGTGGTGCAGTTTCTTGGGCAAAAACGGATGCAGCGAAACATATCATTGCGCTGCATACAATACCCGGCAAACCACCGTGGTATAAATTCTTCATTAAAAACCTCCTCCTTTTCGCAGTAAAAGGAACTACTAAATAAATTCACGGGTTGTTCAAAAGAGCGAAGGAACTACAAAATCAGCCACAAATAAATTACGGCAATTAATTATGTATTGATTCCTCCTTTCTTAAGCAACGGGCGAATTTTGAAACGAAAATAATGCACAAGTGTAGGTATGGTGCAGATGAAATATTCATGGTAACGATGATGATAAGGGTGCAGAAATTATACTTTAAAAATAGTTAGTGTCTGAATAAAAACTACCAAAAATGTCATTTTGAGCGGAGCGAGAAATCTTTTGAGCGTTAAAATTGCAGGGTTTAAAGATTTTTCCCTTAGGTCGAAATGACAAAAGCATGTGTTTTCGTTCAGGCGCTATTTAAATAAACTAATAATCCCGTGTGGTTTTCTACTGCCTGGAATCTAACCGTAAAATTGCCTATAGGAGGCACGTGTTGGATAGCCAACCGATGGGCATTTTATTTCTATAAAAGCCCGTGTCAATAAAATTTTAAATATAGTAATGATAATCTTTATACTTGTGAGTCATTTTTCTTGACCTTAAAAATTTTATTTGTATAATCCACGGACTTGGTGTCTTGATGCATAAATGTATGATTTTTAATATCTGGCAGCGACGATTTTAATGAATTTGGATTTTATTCTTACAGAAATCTATTTTTAGGAGGTGAAATAATGGTATTGGACCCCACCAAGCATGCAGATTGGGAAATAGCAGAAGACGCTGAAAACCGAATGAAAACGGTGTATCAACTGGCCGAAGAGTTAGGTCTGGAGAAAGAAGAACTGCTTCCTCATGGACATTATGTCGCAAAGGTTGATTTCGATAAGGTTTTGAAACGGGTCGGGAATAAACCCGATGGGAAATTCATTGATGTAACTGCCATTACCCCAACGCCACTGGGCGAGGGGAAATCCACCACCACCATGGGACTGGTGCAGGGTTTAGGCAAAAGGAATAAAAAGGTTATCGGCGCCATCCGTCAGCCATCAGGGGGACCAACGATGAACATCAAGGGGTCTGCTGCAGGTGGCGGACTTTCCCAATGCATTCCATTGACTCCTTTTTCGCTGGGATTAACAGGTGATATTAATGCCATTATAAATGCCCATAACCTGGCTATGGTTGCCATCACCTCCAGAATACAACATGAATTCAATTACGATGATGAAAGGCTTGCAAAAAGCAATTTAAGACGTCTTGATATCGATCCCGATAGGATTGAACTCAAGTGGATTATTGATTTTTGCGCCCAGGCGCTGAGAAAAATAATAATTGGTATTGGCAGCAGGATGGATGGTTTCATGATGGAATCCGGATTTGCTATAGCGGTATCCTCGGAACTCATGGCAATCCTTTCGGTTGCAAAAGATTTAAAAGACATGAGGGAACGGATCGGCAGGATGGTTGTTGCTTATGATAAAAAAGGCAAACCCATAACGACTACCGATCTTGAAGTGGCTGGCGCTATGACCGCATGGATGGTGTCGACCATTAATCCAAACCTCATGCAAACCATAGAAGGGCAACCGGTTTTTGTTCATGCAGGACCTTTTGCTAATATAGCCATTGGTCAATCATCCGTTATTGCCGACAGGATTGGCTTAAAGTTGGGGGATTACCACGTAACCGAGTCTGGTTTCGGGGCTGATATTGGATTTGAAAAATTCTGGAATTTAAAATGCCGTTACTCGGGTCAAAGGCCTAATGCGGCTGTGGTTGTTACCACCATCAGAGCGCTGAAATGTCACGGTGGCGCTCCGATTCCTGTGCCTGGTCGTCCGCTTGATCCTGCTTATAAAGAGGAAAATGTTGCGTGGGTGGAAAAAGGAACGGAAAATCTTGTTCATCATATTGAAACGGTAAGGAAGGCCGGTATTAATCCGGTGGTTTGTATCAATCACTTCCATACGGATACCGATGAAGAAATTAAAGTGGTTCGTAAGATTGCAGATGCGGCTGGGTCCCGTGTTGCCGTATCTCGACACTGGCTGAAAGGTGGAGAGGGCGCATTGGAGCTGGCCGATGCAGTAATTGACGCGTGTAACCACCCAACGAATTTTAAATTTCTTTATGACTTAAGTGCACCGTTAAAGACGCGTATTGAACTGATTGCAAAGGAAGTTTATGGCGCTGATGGGGTTGATTTCACACCGGATGCCCTAACAAAAATCAAGGCATTGGATAATGACCCGGATATTTCAAAAATGGGAACGTGTATGGTAAAAACCCATCTTTCTGTCACCGACAATCCTCAATTAAAAGGTGCGCCGAAGGGGTGGAGATTACGCATCCGTGATATATTGACGTTCAAAGGAGCCGGGTTTGTAGTGCCTATGGCGGGCGATATTAAACTGATGCCCGGAACGAGTTCCGACCCGGCATTCCGGCGCGTGGATGTTGATGTTGATTCGGGGAAGGTAAAGGGGCTTTTCTAGCCTGTGTTCAGTACGTATTTCAATCTGTACACAGAATATTGCACTTCTTGGAAGGCTGTTGATCAAGGATAGCTCAACAGCCTTCCTTTTTTGTTGTCCATAAACATTACCTTGACATATATATCGGCATTTGCTTAAAATAACCAGCTAATTTCATTCATTTTAACTTTGAAATTCTTGGGCAATGAATATTAAAAGTACCAAGAAATTCGATTTGGTTTAATGCAGCGGGCATGAAAGACCCCTTGTTTCTCTTAAAAAAACACAAAAGGCATAATTACCTATGAGTTTTCTAACAAAACTATTTGGAACATCTAACGAGAGAATGATCAAAAAGATAATGCCCATGGTGGCGCATATCAATGCTCTCGAAACTCAAATGATGTCGCTTACGGATGCGGAGCTTCGTCAAAAAACAGACAAATTTAAGGAAAGATTGTCTAACGGTGAAACCATAGATGATCTTCTGCCAGAGGCATTTGCTACAACAAGGGAAGCGAGCCGCCGGGTGCTTGTTGCCCCTAATCCCGACAGCCCCAATCGCACCATGCGGCACTTCGATGTGCAACTCATTGGTGGAATTGTCTTACATCAGGGAAAGATTGCCGAAATGGCAACCGGAGAAGGTAAGACTCTTGTGGCTACCCTGCCGGCTTACCTGAATGCATTGCCGGGAAAAGGTGTCCATGTGGTTACCGTCAACGATTATCTGGCAAAGCGCGATAGGGATTGGATGAGTCCTTTGTATGAATTTTTAGGGCTAAGAGCAGGCGCCATTCAATCAAACCAGGCATACGACGACAAGAAGGCAGCGTATTTATGCGATATTACCTACGGAACAAATAACGAATTTGGTTTCGATTATCTCCGTGATAATATGAGGGTAAGAACGGAAGAACAGGTACAGATTAGCCGTGGCCTCAATTATGCCATTGTTGATGAAGTTGACAGCATATTGATTGATGAGGCTCGCACCCCTTTAATCATATCTGGTCCCGCAGAGGAGTCTACAGAAAAATATTATTTAGCCGATAAAGCCGCCAGACGTTTAAAAACAGGGAAACATTTTGAGATAAAAGAGAAGGAACGAATGGCGCATCTTACCGAAGAGGGTATTGAAGAAGTTGAGAAATTACTGAATGTTGAAAGTATTTATACTGATAAAAATATGGAGTGGCCGCATTATATAGAACAGGCGCTCCGTGCTCACCATCTGTTTAAAAATGACAGAGATTATATTGTTAAGGGTGGTGAGGTAATTATTGTAGATGAATTTACCGGGCGTTTGATGGAAGGTCGTGTGTGGAGTGATGGGCTGCATCAGGCCGTTCAGGCGAAGGAGCATCAACGCATTAAAGAGGAAAACCAGACCCTTGCTACGATTACTCTTCAGAATTTCTTTCGATTATATAAAAAACTTGCCGGGATGACAGGAACGGCAATGACGGAGGCCGCAGAGTTTGACAAAATCTATAAACTGGAAGTCGTTATAGTTCCCACCAACAAACCCATGCGTCGTACAAACTTTCCCGATCGGGTCTATCGGACGGAAAAAGAAAAGTTTGATGCCATCATTCAAGAGATTGTAGAGGTGCATAAAACAGGCAGACCAATACTGGTGGGAACGGTTTCAATTGAAAGGTCAGAATTGCTGAGTGAGAAACTCATGCGGGAGGGTATTGAGCACGAGGTATTAAATGCCAAGCAGCATGAAAAAGAAGCACACATTGTTGCAAAAGCCGGGCAGCGGGGGAACGTTACTATTGCAACGAATATGGCCGGAAGAGGTACCGACATTGTATTGGGGGAAGGCATTGCGGCTATCGGAGGCCTTCATATTGTTGGTTCTGAAAGGCATGAGGCGCGGCGTATTGATAACCAGCTTCGCGGACGCTCAGGTCGCCAGGGTGATCCTGGTTCTTCCCGTTTTTATGTATCGCTTCAGGATGATTTAATGCGTATTTTCGCCTCTGAACGAGTTAGTTCTCTGTTGAAAACCTTCGGGATGGAAGAAGGCATGGCAATTGAACACTCGATGGTTACTAAGTCTATTGAAAGAGCGCAGAAAAAGGTTGAAGAACATAATTTTGAAATACGAAAACACCTGCTTGAGTATGATGAGGTTATGGATCAGCAGAGAAAAGCGGTTTATGCACTGCGTCAGGATGTTTTGGAGGGCAGGAATATCCGGGATTATGTTTGCCGAATGATGGAGGACAGCATCCGGGAGACAACAGCTTTTGCTTACGATACAAAGAATGGGAGAGGAGTGGAAGACCCCTTCGATCTTGCAGCTTGGTTTCAGCAAAAGTTTGGCGTGTCTGTTGATTTAGATGAGATTAAAGAAAAGACGCGCGGAAATGTGGAAAGTTTTTTCATAAGAAAAGCAGAAGAGGCATACGAAACCAAAGAAAATACCATGGGCAAAGAAGAGATGGAAAAGATTGCACAGATCCTCTTGCTGGAAAAGATCGACACAAAATGGAAAGATCATCTTTACGCCATGGACCATTTGAGATCGGGCATCGGTCTTCGCGGATATGCCCAGATTGATCCGAGGATAGAATACAAAAGAGAAGCCTTGGGTATGTATGAGAGTATGAATTTGTCAATTCGGGACGAGGTGACGGATCTTATCTTTAAATTACAATTGGGTAAGGAAGCAGAACGAAGAGATGTATGGCACCCCGATCATTATGTCCATCAGGAGGTTTCCGGGTTGAAAACGATGCAAGAGTCGTCAGTTCCTGCCAGTGTTCCCCAGGATGCCGCCGCGGACTCAGAGGAACGGGCTGGGCGTAAGATAGAGCCTCTCAAAGTTAGTATCAAGACAGGAAGAAATCAGCCTTGTCCGTGTGGTAGTGGCAAAAAGTTTAAACAGTGTTGTGGCAGAGTAAATTAGTTTTTATGTTGTCGCACTCTGAGTACGATTAACAAAACAAATAACAACCTGAAAGTCCATTCTCCACACATGTCGAAACTGTTTGATGCTGCATATGTAACAGCGCTTACCATAGGATTGCCATATTTTTTTTTGAAATTTGCAAGCAGCGAACGTTATCGGTCTGGTTTCATGCAACGTTTGGGTTGGATTGGCAGAAGGAAAGGCGGGAAATCCTGCATATGGATCCATTGTGCCTCTGTTGGAGAGGTTCTAATGGTAAAAACACTTGTAAAATCCATTGAAAAAGAGTTTAATAATTTGGATATTGTTCTTTCTACCAATACAAACACGGGAATGTCTGTTGCAAAAAGGTATTTTAATGGTAAGAAGATTTTTTATTTTCCGCTCGATTTGAGCTGGGTGGTCAATAAGGCGCTGAATGCCATACAACCTTGTTGTGTGATATTGGTTGAGCTTGAGATATGGCCTAATTTCCTGATAAGCACGGCAAAAATGCGTATTCCGGTAGTGTTGCTGAATGCCAGAATATCTGAAAGATCGCTGAAATGGTACCGCGTGTTAAGAAAGATTTCGAAAGAGTTCTTTGCGGGTTTGACTAAAAAGGAAAATGTTTTTTGCGCAAGGACGGAGATTGACGCCTCCCGTCTTATGAATTTAGGTGTTCCGGAATCCCAGGTAGGTATTACCGGGAATATGAAATATGATAATGTTGTGACTGACATCGTAGAAGACACCAAAAAGCAATTAATGTTCCTTTTTGGAATTGACAAAGGGGAAAAAGTAATCGTCTGTGGCAGTACCCATGAAGGCGAAGAGGGCGTTATATTAAGAATTTTCCAGCGTATTAGAGAGAAGATTCAGAACGTAAGACTCATTTTAGTGCCGCGGCATATTGAAAGAGTGAATGAGATTGTTAAACTCATTGAATCTTTACGATTTCGGTGTGTCAGAAAAACTTTTCTCGATGAGGGAGAAAAGATAAGCGAACCAAAAGCAGAAACGGTTATCCTCGTCGATACTATGGGGGATTTACAAATTACATACAGCATTGCTGATTGTGTGTTTGTGGGGAAGAGCCTTGTCCCTCAGGGCGGGCAGAACATGATGGAACCGGCGGGACTGGCTAAACCAGTTATTGTTGGTCCGCATACGTTTAATTTTCGCGAGGAGGTTCAGTTATTAAAGGAGGCCGATGCCATAGAGATTGTTCAGGATGAATCGGCGCTCTTAAATGCGATGATGTATATATTGGAGTGTCCGGACGTAGCCCGGGAAATGGGCAAGAGGGCGCAATTGGTTGTGATAAATCAAAGGGGTGCTACTGATCGTAATGTAGAGGCACTAAGAAAAATTTTATTGAAGGAGAGGACAGTATCAGTATGAAGAAAGGAAGGTATTTATTTACCTCGGAATCAGTGTCTATGGGGCATCCGGATAAGGTCGCTGACCAGATATCTGATGCTGTGTTGGATGCAATGCTTGAGCAAGACCCAATGAGCCGGGTAGCATGTGAAACCTTGGTAACGACAGGTGTTGCCTTTGTGGCGGGAGAATTTACCACAAAGGCGAATGTGAATATTCCTGATATTGTAAGAAACACAATAAAAGAAATTGGTTATATTGATGCGTCGATAGGATTCGATTACAACACATGTGCAGTTATTACCAGCATTGGAAAACAGTCCCCCGATATTTCGCAGGGTGTATCCGAAGGCGAAGGTTTACATAAGGAACAGGGTGCTGGTGATCAGGGTATGATGTTTGGTTATGCCTGCAATGATACGCCGGAACTGATGCCGCTTCCTATTATGCTGGCTAACAGGATTATCATAAAACACGCCGAATTGAGACAGGGCGGTGAATTGAAGTATCTCCGTCCCGATGCGAAGTCTCAGGTAACGGTGGAATATGAGGATCATAAACCTGTCCGGGTACATACGGTGGTTGTTTCAACCCAGCATGCGCCCGATGTAAAATATGAAACGATCAGAGAGGATATGATTGAAAAGGTTGTAAAACAGGTAATTCCAGCTAATTTATTGGATGATAAAACAATTTATCATATAAATCCAACGGGACGTTTTGTGGTCGGTGGTCCGCAGGGTGATTGTGGGCTAACCGGACGAAAGATTATCGTGGATACTTACGGAGGGTGGGGACGCCACGGCGGAGGTGCTTTTTCAGGAAAGGATCCGACGAAGGTCGATCGAAGTGCCTGCTATGCGGCCCGACATATTGCAAAGAATGTGGTAGCCTCTGGTCTGGCAGACCGATGCGAAGCACAGGTGGCCTATGCTATTGGTGTGGCAAAACCGCTTGCTGTTCACATTACTACAGAAGGTACAGGCAAGATTCCTGACGAAAAACTTACTCAAATTTGTGAAAAGGTTTTTGATATGACACCGAAAGGTATAATCGATCGGCTAAAACTCAGAAGGCCTATATATAAGATTACCGCCCGTCACGGTCATTTTGGCCGCCCGGAAGATACGTTTACGTGGGAAAAGACAGATATGGTGGACGCCTTGCGAAAAGCTGCGGGTGTTTAGTTGGTGGAATAAAGGGGCGCGTTACAACGTGCCCCTTGCTATTTACAGCGATGCCAACCAAAAACTATCTTAACAAAGAGTTCAAAAAAAGAGACATCTGTTAAAGAAATCTTTCGAAGAAAAGGAGAATTCATGAACCATGATATTAAAGATATAAATCTGGCATTGGGTGGTAAGAAACGCATTGAATGGGCAAGTAATGACATGCCAGTTCTCGCTCAAGTAAAGGAACGATTTGAAAAAGAAAAGCCCTTGCAAGGAATGAAGATGTCGGCATGCCTTCATGTAACGGCCGAGACGGCCAATCTGGCAAGGACACTTAAGGCCGGAGGAGCAGACATTGTTCTCTGCGCCTCGAATCCTTTGTCTACCCAGGATGACGTTGCTGCCGCTCTGGTGAAGGACTATGGTATTTCGGTCTTTGCTATCAAGGGGGAAGACAACAAAACGTATTACAAGCATATTATCTCAGCACTGGATCATAAACCAACCGTTACGATGGATGACGGTGCAGATCTGGTTTCTGCTATCCATAAAGAACGCAAAGAACTTATTCCGCAGATTTTGGGAAGCATGGAAGAAACGACTACCGGTGTGATACGATTGAAGGCTATGGAGAAAGACGGATCATTGAAGATCCCTGTCATCGCCGTAAACGATGCAGATACAAAACATCTTTTTGACAATCGTTACGGAACCGGACAATCTACCATCGATGGCATTATTCGTGCTACAGACAGCCTGCTGGCCGGTAAGGTGTTTGTTGTTGCTGGTTATGGATGGTGTGGAAAAGGGCTTGCTATGCGTGCAAAGGGTATGGGAGCAAATGTGGTAATTACTGAAATTAACCCGATTAAGTCTCTGGAGGCTGCAATGGATGGCTTTATGGTAATGCCAATGAGTGAAGCAGTCAAGATTGGCGATCTGTTTTGTACGTTAACGGGAAATATTCATGTAATCAGAAGAGAGCATTTTGAAGCCATGAAGAATGGGGCAATGGTTTGCAATTCAGGTCACTTTAATGTCGAAATAGACATTGGTGCATTAGAAACAATATCATCAAAGATTAATAAATCGGTTCGTAATTTTGTAGATCAGTATGTTTTAAAGAATGGGAAGTCGGTTTATCTCCTGGGAGAAGGGCGCCTTATTAATCTTGCCGCAGCGGAAGGTCATCCCGCGTGCGTGATGGATATGAGTTTCGCGACTCAGGCATTGGCTACCGAACATGTCATAAAAAATAAGGGAAAATTAGTGCCAAAGGTTTATGATGTACCCAAAGAGATTGATCAATGGGTCGCGAGCCTCAAACTGAAATCTATGGGTATTTCGATTGATTCCCTTACCAAAGAGCAGGAAAAGTATCTTGCTTCCTGGGAGGAAGGTACCTAGATCTGTCATTCTTCGCTAAATCTCATTCTGAAATGAAGCCGAAGAATCTTAATGCCCCAGGATGGCATTTGAACGAAGTGGGGAATTTCTTATTTCAGACTTACGATTTTGGACTTTGTCGTAAACACACAGGTGAACGACATGGAATATAAAGATCAAAAATCATAAATTTACTATGGCTATTATAAAACCGTTTCGGGGATTGCGGTATAATCAAGATGTCATTACGGGCATGGCGTCCGTTGTGACGCCACCGTATGATGTAATTTCGCCTCAGGAACAAGAGAGATTTTATCAGATTCACCCGAATAATATCATCCGCCTGGATTTGGGAAAGGATTTTCCCGGCGATACCGAAGAATCCAACAAATATACCCGCGCTGCTGAATTTCTCAAGAGTTGGAGGGAAAATGGTATCCTTAAACAGGAAGACGCCCCTGCGATTTATATTTATGATCAGGAATTTTTGTCTGGTAACAAGTGGCTGGTCCGGAGAGGCTTTGTTGCGCTGGTAAAGCTGGAACCTTTTGATAAAGGAGATATTTATCCCCATGAGCAGACACTCCCTGGCCCAAAGGCTGACCGCTTGAAACTTACCCAGTCATGCCGGGCAAATCTCAGCTCTATCTTTGCCCTTTTTCCCGATGAGAATAATGAGATCGATAGTTATTTGTCTACTATATCATCTACAAAATCCGATGTGGATTTTGTAGATGATACCGGGGTGAAAAATAAACTTTGGGTAATCAAGGAAAAGCACACGATTAACAGATTGGTTGCCCTTATGAAGGAGAAACCGCTTTTTATTGCAGACGGACACCACCGGTATGAGACTGCGTTGGTCTATAAAGAACAGATGCGGAAAGAAAATGGCGGAACCGGGGCGGAACTGCCTTCGGATTATGTGATGATGGTATGCGTGTCAATGAATAATAATGGGCTGAAGATATTGCCTGCCCATAGGCTTGTACGGAATATAAAGGATTATCGCTTTGACCGGATTCTACAATCGATACAAGAGTCTTTTAAAGTCGAGCGGTTAGGCAGGGGGTGCAGCGTAGAGGATTTCATGTCAAGCCTCAGCAATGAGACCAAAGGCCACGCTTTTATCATGTATGTCGGTCAGGACGATACCTATTATAAATTGCAACTGAGCAACGAAAAACTCCTTGACGCGGTATTTGCCAAAGACCATCCCGAATGGCGACATTTGGATGCGGGTATCCTTCACGGTGCGATAATAAACAAGACGTTGGGTATAGATTCCAACGACGTAACCTTGAAAGATTATGTGAAATATGTGAAGGAGGAGACAGAAGCCGTATCGCTCGTGAAGTCTGGACAGTATCAACTGGCATTCTTTCTTAGGCCTACCCGTATTGAACAAGTCAGAGAAATTGCTACAGCACGTAAGGTCATGCCCCCTAAGTCAACATATTTTTATCCGAAATTAATAACAGGCATTGTGATAAATAGCCTGAATTCTATCTAATGCTTTAAAGGGCAACATGAATTTGTAACTGCACGGCTTCAGTAAATCATGCCTAAAATGAGAATAGAGCCTATCTTGTTTAACAAGACGGACCCCTTTTGTTCAATTGCACTGCAAAGTTCATAGACAAATATCTTTCCTGTCGCTGTAGCGAAACCTTTATTTCTCGCCACAAGTGCATCTCTTCTGTTTCATTTATTCAATTCTTTTTTGCCTTCTTCGTATTATCCGTCTTCATCTGGTTTTCGTGCAAGCACCAGAATCATGCCTTGCTGAACTTTTATGGACAAAAAATAATTTCTTGAAATTTTTCTTATATAAATATTTTGAAATCATGATATAATTACTACTAATTTGTAATGATTACATAAATCAACAGAGAGATAAAGGTGATGATATTATGAAGATCGCAGTTTCAGGGAAAGGCGGTGTTGGGAAGACAACTTTTGTTGCTGCTCTGGCGAAGGTTTTTGCGGAAAACGGGAAAAAGGTCATTGCAATAGATGCAGACCCGGTAGCCAATTTGGCAGTAACGCTGGGTATGAAAAATGTATCGGAGATCGTTCCGATTAGTCAGATGAAAGACTTAATCAAGGAGCGTACCGGAGCCTCTGATGAGTATGGAAAGTTTTTTTCATTAAATCCCAAGGTTACGGATTTGCCTGAAAAACTCTCTCTGGAACATGAAGGCATAAGGCTACTGGTGCTAGGGGCTATAAAACGGGGAGGCGGCGGGTGTGCTTGCCCCGAAAGCGCTTTTTTGAGGGCATTGCTGAGTCACCTTATCGTGCAAAGAGACGAGGTGGTAATCGTGGATATGGAAGCTGGAGTAGAACACCTTGGCCGTGCTACCGTGCGTGCGGTAAATGCGTTGATTGTCATAGTAGAGCCGGGTTCCAAGAGTATCCAGACGGCTTTTCAGGTCAAAAAACTGGCTGACGATATAGGCCTTAAGTCGATTTACGCCGTTGGAAATAAGGTGGCATCCGATGAACATAAATCGCTGATTAAAAATGGACTCAATAATATCCCTGTCTTAGGATTTATTTCTTACAATGATAAGATTCTCGAATCGGACATTGTGGGGAGGGCGGTCTTCACAGAAAATGATCAGTTGCTGTCAGAAGTAAGACAAATAAAAGAGAATTTGGTGCAGAGTACGAAAGGAACGTAAAAGTTTCTATTTTCCCTTGATTTTGATGTGTATATTTTTATAATGTATTGTTCTATATTGCTACACACGAGAGTGCTGGATATGTAATCTGGCGCACTGACGGATTACGTCTTAACGCAGTCGGAGTGGTATTCGCGGATATAGCAAAGGAGGGTTATAAATTATGGAAGAAAAACAGAAAACTGTAGATCAGGTAATGCATGACAGAATGAAAGAAATGAAGGTAGAAACAATGTATGATAGGTACCAGGCTCAGCTTCCGCAATGTGGATATGGAAGTCTGGCGTTATGCTGTCGGCATTGTAACTATGGACCATGTAATATCGACCCTTTCGGCAAGGGGCCAAAGAAGGGTATTTGTGGCGCTGATGCCAATACCTTTGCTGCAAGGCACTTTCTGAGAATGAGTGGTGCGGGGACTGCCTGCCACTCAGATCACGGGCGTGCGGTGGCGCATCTTTTGGTTGCTACAGCGCGAGGAGAAGCTCCTGGCTACAGGATCAAAGACGTCGATAAACTGATGATGGTTGCTGAGTGTTTCGGGATAAAGACGAAGGATCGAAAGATTAATGAAATTGCTGAAGAGGTTGGCGAGATGGCGCTGATGGAGTTTGGAAAACCCTATGGCACTCTGTTGTTTCTAAAAAGAGCGCCAGAGGCGCGCCAAAAAATATGGGAAAAAATTGGTATTGCGTCCAGGGCTATAGATAGGGAGGTGTGTGAAAGTTTCCATAGAACAGGAATAGGCGGCGATCAGGACTATAGAAATCTGACGAAACAGGCCATGCGTGTTGCGTTGGCGGATGGCTGGGGCGGCAGTATGATAGCGACGGAATTGCAAGACATCTTATTTGGCACCCCTAAGCCTGTTCAGGGAAGATCAAGTATGGGGGTTCTTAAGAAAGATTTTGTGAATATTATTGTTCATGGTCACGAACCACAACTTGCAGAAGCAGTAGTTTTGGCTTCCAGCGATCCTGAGGTTACTAAGGCAGTTCATGCAACAGGAGCCAAGGGAGTGATTGTTGCGGGTTTGTGTTGTACAGCAAATGAACTCCTTGTCAGACATGGAATTCCAATGGCTGGGCATATGACAATGCAGGAGCCAGCGATTTCTACAGGTGTGGTGGAGTTAATGGTCGTGGATATACAATGTGTAATGCAGGCAATTGTAGAGACGGCAAAACATTTCCATACGAAGATAGTTACGACGCTGCCGAAAGCGAAAATATTTGGAGCAGAGCACGTAGAGTTTAGTGATGAGCATGCCATTGAGGCAGCAAAGAAGATTCTGTTTATGGCTATTGAGAACTACAAAAATCGTGACAATAAGAAGGTGTTTATCCCCGGTGGCGCAGAGCCTAATATTGTTGCTGGTTTTAGTCATGAAACGATCAAGTATATGTTGGGTGGAAGGTTTAGGGCGAGTTACAGGCCTCTAAACGACAATATAATAAATGGAAGAATCCGGGGGGTTGTTGGTATTGCCGGTTGCACGAGTCCCAAAATTGGATTGGGTGAAACATCGTATGTAAATCTGGCAAAGGAGTTGATAGCAAATGATATATTGGTGGTAGCGACAGGTTGTGCTGCTGGACAATGTGCCGATGGGGGATTAATGATCCCGGAAATGAAAGATGTGTGCGGTGCTGGGCTTAAAGAGGTTTGTGAGGCCGTAGGTATACCGCCTGTACTACATTCCGGCGCTTGTGTCGATAACAGTCGTATTCTTATCGCAGTATCGGAAATGGCAAAAGAGGGAGGCTTGGGAAATGATATCAGCGATTTACCTGTTGCGGGGGTATGCCTTGAATGGATGAGCGAAAAGGCAATAGCTATTGGCCAGTATTTTGTCGCTTCGGGAGTATACACGGTTTTTGGTACAAATTCTCCGGTAGCAGGTGCGCCTGATATGCAAAGACTGTTAACCAGCGAAATGGAAGAATTGGTTGGTGCTAGATGGGATTTTGAAAAGGATTTCAAAAAAATAGCCAGGATGGTGATGGATCATATAGAAAAGAAGAGAGATGCGCTCGGTATAAACGTGAAAAAGGAAAGAAAACTTTACGATATGGCTGAAAGAAGAGCGTTGGAAAGGGAGTGTAAGCCTACTCCAGGTGGACATCATTAATGGGAAATTAAGAGGGGATAATTTTTATGTCAAAAATTATATGTTCCGCCGCTATTCGCGGTGCATATCAGATTGTTGATAAAGCTGATAAAAAACTGGCTGAAGCAATTGAGCAAAAAGGGCGTGATTGTAAAGTTGAATTTCCTAATACGGCCTATTACTTACCTATTATTTATTCAATGACAGGTATTGCTGTAAAAACCCTGGAAGATTGTGCTCAAGTGCTGGGTATGGCGCGGAGCATGCTGCCTCCGCTTCCTGTGGAACACCACTGGGTGCCATATCTGGGGCATACATTGGATGCAGGTATGGCCACTCTTTTTGCCGAGGAGGTGTACGAGGCGTGTAAATATTTGATTGGACCCCATCCGGTTGACGGGATATGGTTGGGAGCGGCAAGCGATGTTATTATGCGCGAACGTGGAATTGAATTCGTGGATGGTACTGCGCCGGGATTTGCCGCTATTGTTGGATGTGCACCTGACGCAGACGCAGCCGTAAAAATTGCAAGAGAGTTACAGCAAAAGAATCTTTACGTTTTTATTCAGTCAAATAACTTTGGGGTGTCTTTTGCTGAGCAGTTGGCTGAAAAGGGTGTCCAGATGGGTTGGGACACGAGACTCGTGCCATTTGGAAAGGAAACTTCCGCAGCGGTGTATGCCCTTGGTTTTGCAAATAGGGCAGCGCTTTCTTTTGGAAATGTACCACCGGGTGATTTTAGAAGAAACCTCTTATACAATAAGAACCGTATTTTTGCCTTTGTCATGGCAATAGGGACTGCAGTAACCGATGAACAATATGCCAATGCTGCCGGTGCCATAAATTACGGGTTTCCTACAATTTCGAACATTGACATCCCGGAGATATTGCCGACGGGTGTTTGTACCTATGAACATGTTGTCTCCCGAGTGCCGGTTGACAAGATTGTGGATAAATGTGTTGAAGTTCGCGGCTTGAAGGTTTCAATCCATAAAATGGATATTCCTGTGCCTTATGGTCCGGCCTTCGAAGGTGAGCGTATTAGAAAAGAGGATATGCAGATTGAGATTGGCGGCCCCGGCGTCCCAGCCTTTGAATATGTGTGCACCAAAGAAATTGACGAGATAGAGGATGGTAAGATACAGGTTATTGGACCCGATCTTGACGAAATTAAGCCTGGTCCTGGGGTATCAATTGGCATTATGGTTGAAGTGGCTGGAAGAAAGATGCAGCCCGATTTTGAGCCAATCTTTGAACGACAGATGCATCGGTTTCTCGGTGAAGCCCAGGGGTTGTTTCACATGGGGCAAAGGGATATCATTCGTCATCGTATCAGCAAAGAAGCCTTTAAGTCAGGATTCAGGATCAAGCACATTGGCAGTATTATTCACTCCCAGTTCCATAACAATTTCGGGGCTATTGTTGATAAGGTTCAGGTTACTTTTTACACAAAAAGAGAAGATGTGGAAAAGGTATTAAATGATGTGCGTGCTGCCTATGCAGAACGTGATGCGCGGTTAAAGGGTATGACGGATGACTCGGTAAATTTATTTTATAGCTGTACGCTCTGTCAAAGTTTTGCTCCCACTCATATTTGTGTTGTTACTCCGGAACGCTCTGGTCTTTGTGGCTCTGTCAGTTGGCTCGATGGCAAGGCGGGTTACGAGATAAATCCAACGGGGCCAAACCAGCCTATAGAAAGAGGAAAAACCGTTGACGAGAGACTAGGTCAGTGGGAAGGCACAAATTCGTTTATTTTCAACGGTTCAAACCGGTCTCTGGAGAAGGTGAGTTTGTATAGTATTATGACAGACCCGATGACCAGTTGCGGCTGTTTTGAATGTATTTCCGCTATGTTGCCCGCAACTAATGGTATCATGGTGGTAGACCGCGACTTTACCGAAATGACCCCATGCGGTATGAAATTTTCTACGCTTGCCGGAACGGTTGGCGGTGGTTTGCAGACCCCCGGCTTTATGGGCCACAGCAAGTTTTATTTGGGCAGCAGAAAGTTTATTTCAGCAGATGGTGGTTTGGGCCGTGTTGTGTGGATGCCCAAGGCTCTGAAGGAAGAGCTGACAGAGACACTGGTCAAGACTGCGGAGGAACTAGGCCTCGAAGATTTTCTCAATAAAATAGCCGATGAAACAGTTGCCCAGACTGAAGATGAAGTGTTGGCATATATGCAAAAAGTGAATCATCCGGCGCTTGCTATGGCGCCAATGTTTTAGGGAATGATGTGGTATTCCGTTTACAAGACGACACCGGAAAAGGAAAAACAGGATTTGGGTGATGCCGATTATTATCTCCCTTCGACTCTTTTCTATAAAGGAGAAAAGGGTAAAGGCTGATTTTTTCGGCTGTGTGGATGACTAAATTTATCTATTTTTAATTTGTGGAGTCGATACATGATCTTTGATATGCCAATACCCTTCGCAGGAAAGAGACAGGTGGTGCGTATGCAGGATGAAAGTGGTGGTGAAGAAAAGGAAAAACGCTCCGGAGGCGATCTGATTGCAAGATTGTTAAAGACGCGCACGGTCATGGTTTCAGACGAGGTGAGCAAGAAAATGGCACAACAGATCATGACTCAGCTTATCCTTCTTGAAGGAGAAAGCGATGAAGACATTAAAATGTTCATTAATTCTCCGGGAGGAGATGCTGATGCTGGTTTTGCAATCTATGATATGATGCGATTTATAAAACCCAAAGTAAAAGCGATCTGTGCAGGTGTCGCCGCCAGCGCAGCAGTGATTATCCTGCTTGGTGCAAAAAAGGAAAATCGTTTTAGTTTGCCCAACGCCCGTGTGCTTATTCATCAGCCTTCCACGGGTATCCATGGTACTGCGGCCGACATTCAAATAGAGGCTAGCGAAATCCTTAAATGTCGTGAAAAGATTAACCGTTTGATTTCTGTTGAGACGGGGCAGCCTCTGGAAAAGGTGGAGACAGATACCAAGAGAAATTTCTGGATGTCTGCTGAAGAGGCTTTCAAATATGGATTAGTCAGGAAAATTATACAGACAAGCGACGATTTAAAAGCATAATTCTATGGTGATTGCGCAATATCATATGAAGATTTTTTTGTGTTATTAAATTGACGTCCTTCTTTTGCGATTAAGGACGAATGGGTGATTCTTTGTTTGATACTGCGCAAGTTTCTTTAATTTGAAAGGATAGTAGAGAATGGCACTAACAGGATTAGACATTTACAAACTCCTTCCAAAAACAAATTGCAAAAAGTGTGGAAGGCCTACCTGTCTGGCATTTGCAATGCAATTGGCACAGAAAAAGGCAAACCTGTCAGATTGTCCGGATGTAAGTGAAGAGGCGAAGAAGATACTGGGAGCTGCTGCAGCCCCTCCCATTAAACTCGTGACGATTGGCACCGGAGCGAGGCAGGTTCAGATTGGTGAGGAAAATGTCCTGTTCAGACACGAAGAAAAATTTTATCATCCCACGGGCGTTGCCGTTACTATCCATGATGACTTGGATGAGGCTGCTTTTAACGATCGTTTGAAAAAAATTAACAGCTTAAAGATGGCGCGTGTTGGTACAGAAATTGAGATCGATCTGATTGTCATCATAAATAAGAGTAATACAGCAGATAAATTTGCTGATACGGTAAAAAAGGTAAGCGATGGGTCTCACCTGAATATTATTTTAAGCAGTACATCCGTAGACAACATGAAAGCTGCCTTGCAAAAATGCGCAGAAAAGAGACCGCTGATTCATGGAGCCAATGCAGGGAATTGTGAGGCGATGGCAGCTCTTGCACATGAAAAGAAGTGCCCAATGACTATAGCGGCTCAGACCCTTGAGGAGTTTACTGATCTTGCAGAACGTGCGAAGAAGGCGGGTGTTGAAGAAATAGTGTTAGATGTAAGTGGTAATAATCCCAAAGAGGTGCTGCAAAAACTGACCAAAGTGAGACGCCTTGCCTTGAAGAAGAACTTCCGTGACCTTGGATTCCCCATGATTACCTTTGTAAATGATGAAGATGCATTCCAGGAAATTGCGCTGGCGAGCACCTATCTGCTGAAGTACGCCGGCATTGTTGCAGTGAATGTATGCGAACCATGGGCAATTATGCCCTTGCTTACCGCCAGGACTAATATCTTTACAGACCCGCAAAAGCCTATACAGGTGGAGCCACGATTGTATGCCGTTGGTGATGTCAGGGACGATTCTCCTGTATTATTTACCACGAATTTTTCGCTTACCTATTACACGGTTGAGGGAGAGGTTGAATCGAGCCGGATTCCTGCATATATTTTATCGGTCGATACAGGCGGGACTTCAGTATTAACTGCGTACTCAGGGGATAAATTAAACGATAAGGCTGTAGCAAAGGCTATGACGGACGCGCAGGTTGATACCAAGGTAAAGCACAAGAAGCTGATAATTCCAGGCCTCGTTGCAGTAATGTCCGGAAAACTTCAGGAGACCCTTGGGTGGGAAATTCTGGTAGGTCCCAGGGAGGCATCCGGACTCCCTTCATATCTGAAAACGGTATGGAAATCATAACATATGTCAAAAATCTGCAAATAAGTCTCTCTCGAAAAGCGCGAAGAGGGAGGGCAGCAATATGTTAAAAAGAGAAGGTTATACGAGTTAAACAATAAAGCTGTTTATGGATTTTCACTTCAGGTCCAACATATGGAAAACTCACACTGTAAAGTACATTTCTTTCCCGTTGATGTTACCGTAGAGATTGAAAAGGGGAAAACAATCCTCGATGCTGCATATAAGGGGGATTTGTTTATAAACGCCCTCTGCGGTGGCGACGGCACGTGTGGTAAGTGTAAGGTGATTCTTGGTTCCGGCATGATTGAAAGCATGCCCACGACACATATCTCAGTATCGGAAGCGCAAAAGGGGTTTGTCCTTGCATGTAGTACGAAGGTAATGGGCAACCTGGAAGTAATTATTCCCGAAGAATCGAAGCTTGATAAAAGTCAAATCCTTGCTGGTGAATTTCCGCAATTTTCTGGATCCCTGGCTGCAGCCACCTCTCGGGTAGAACAATTTCGGCGAGAACCTTTGGTAAATAAAGTGTATCTTGAACTGCCGCAGCCAACGCTGGATGATAGTATGGCAGATTATGAGCGACTCTGCAGAGGGATTATGATGAAAACCGATATCTCTCTGGAAAAATTAACTATAAATTTTGATGTCCTCAAATGCCTTCCGGGTATTTTAAGGAGTAGCGGCTGGAAGATTACAGTAACGCTGGGATACAGAGGCTCTTCGGTTGAGATTATTGAAATACAAGGTGGCGATACCAGGGAAGGAAACTATGGTGTTGCGGTTGACGTGGGAACAACCACGGTAGTCGCTCATCTTCTGAATCTTTCCCGTGGAGAGACGATAGATATTGAAGCGACTTATAATTCTCAGATTAAATACGGAGACGATTACATTCAGAGGATTATCTATGCTGCTGAAAACACCGCCATGGATATCATGCAGGAGGTGTTGATTGAAGATATTAACCATCTTGTTTTCACCCTGGTCAAAAGAAATCATCTCACGATTCATGATATTAATGCGGTAGTTTGTGCGGGAAACACGGTAATGACCCACTTCCTGATAGGATTGGACCCTACAAATATCAGGAAAGAGCCATATCTTCCGGCAGCGAGCTTTGTGCCGCCTTTGAGAGCGCATGAAGTGGGAATGAAAATCAACAACAATGGCTTACTCTATAATCTTCCGTGTGTTGGAGCTTATGTGGGCGGGGATATTTCTTCCGGCGCTTTGGCAATCCGGCTGGACAAAGCGGAGATGTTATCATTGCTTATCGATATCGGCACGAATGGCGAGATCGTGCTGGGTAATAAAGATTGGATGGTGTGCTGTTCCGCATCGGCCGGCCCTTCCTTTGAAGGCAGTGGTATCTCCTGTGGTACCCGTGCGGCGAAGGGCGCTATAGAAAAGTTGACGATCAAGAAAAATTATGATGTTTCTTACAAAACCATTGGAGACGCTCCGGCGAGCGGTATTTGTGGCTCAGGGCTTTTAGACTGTCTTGCTAATCTTGTCAGAAGCGGAGTCATAGACCGGACAGGTAATTTTCAAAAAGGGATAAACTCAGACCGTTTAAGAAGAACGGATAATGGTTATGAATTTATTCTCGTTGACAGGAGTGAAACCTCAACAAAACGGGATATTGTTATTACCCAGGCCGATATTCAGAATCTCTTGCGGTCAAAAGCTGCGATCTATTCGGCAATTTCTACCTTACTTGAATCCATGGGAATGGAGCCTAATAACATTGAACAACTCTACCTTGCCGGAGGATTCGGAAATTATCTGGATGTGCGGAGTGCAATAACGATTGGGATGCTCCCTGACGTATCTGCCTCAAAGGTGCAATTTGTGGGGAATACTTCAGTGCTTGGTGCAAAAATGGCCCTCCTTGCAAAAGATGCTTATGAGGTTGCCAGAGTCATTGCGTCGAGAATGACATATTTTGACCTCATGAGCAATAATAAATATATGGAGGAGTATGTATCGGCAAATTTTCTGCCGCATACGGATATAGAAAAATTTCCATCTGTTGCAGAGGAACTGATGGTTTCATAAAGAGGAATTTGTATGGCTTTTCACATTGCAGTTGCAGGAAAGGGAGGAACAGGGAAATCAACCCTTTCAGCCCTTATTATCCGATATATTACTGAAGAGGTTGGCAAGCCGGTGTCTGCAGTAGACGCTGATCCGAATGCGTCCCTCGGCTCATTGCTTGGTCTTCATGTGCAAAGCACCGTTGCTGATCTCCGTGAAGACATTGTGGAGAAGAAAGTTGATTTTTCCGGGATGTCAAAGGATCGGTATATTGAGTATGCCATTGAGGAATCTATCATTGAAAAGGAAAAATTCGATCTTTTAACAATGGGCAGGCCGGAAGGGCCGAAGTGTTATTGCTATGTGAATAATCTCCTTCGTAAATATCTGGATAAAGTAGGAACAACGTATCCATTTGTTATTACGGACAACGAGGCTGGAATGGAGCATCTCTCACGCAGGACAACGAATAATGTGGATCTCCTGCTGATCGTAAGTGAACCAACGATTGTTGGTGCGCTGACCTTACAAAGGATCCTCGCATTGGCCGATTCACTTCCTGTTACGATCAGGCAAAAGTGCTGTATCTTAAACCGGGTGCCCAGGAATGGTATTCATGAAAATCTTCAGCAGAAGCTGGATAGCATGGGGATTGAAATATCTGCAATACTTCCTTTTGACCAGGAGGTTTATGATACTGCGGCGTGCGGAGCCTCGGTGTTTGAAATTTCCCGTGAAAATGAGTTATATCAAAAACTAGGGAAGTTTCTGCAGAAACATTTGCCGGTAAGTATGCTCGGGAAAATAGCGACTGGCCATACATAGCGCAAAAAAGGAGAAATTTTGTTTGTGTATTCGCCGCCGCCAGGATGGGCGTAGTGAGATTTTTAGATATTAAACGGATTGGCAGGAGATAATTGAATGGAAATACCAAATGTAGCTGACAAGTGGTCTGGTGCTGTCAATGAGATTACCCTTGGAGCCACAAAGGATAAAGGAGGTAGCAGGACAAAAACCATTACGATAGGTGGCGCAAAGAGTATTCCTTTTATGGATTTTGAAGGGAATCCCGGCCAAAAACCCGTGGTTGCCATGGATGTCTATGATGTACCGCCGGAAGACTGGCCGGAAACATTGTCCAAGCCCTTTGCAGACGTTCTTCACGATCCCGCACAATGGGCTAAAAAATGTGTAGAACAGTATGGCGCAGATTTAATCTGTCTTAAACTGGAGGGAATTCATCCTGATAAAGGCAATAGAACCGCAGAAGAGACAGCGACAACGGTAAAGTCGATTCTTGCTGCAGTAGGTGTCCCTCTGATTATTTGGGGATGTGAGCATGATGAAAAGGATAATGATGTTATGCCCAAGGTGAGTCAGGCTGCAAAAGGAGAGTGTTGCCTGCTGGGAGTTGTTACTCAGGATAATTACAAAACGCTTACCGCTACTTGCCTGGCAGATGGACATGCGCTTATTACGTTGGCACCGGTAGACATCAATATAGCAAAACAGGTCAATATTCTTGTGTCCGAAATGGACTTTCCGCTCAACCGAATCGTTATGTTCCAGTCAACTGGCGCCTTAGGTTACGGCCTGGAGTACACCTATTCTATCCAGGAACGTGAACGGCTGGCCGCACTTACGGGAGATAAAATGATGTCTATGCCCGTGATCTGCGATGTTGGACATGAGGCGTGGAGAACCAAGGAGTCAAAATCGGACGACAAAGAAGTTCCTCAATGGGGAGCACGGGATGAAAGAGGCCCCATGTGGGAGACCATTACGGCTGTTAGTTTGTTGCAATCGGGTGTTGATATTATCCGTATGAGCCATCCGAAGGCCGTTGCTGCGGTAAAAAAGTGTATTGATCGTTTATATTAAAGAGGAAGAATTTTCAAGAAAGGATAAACATACAATGATTTCTATCGGCGAGCGTATTAATGGTATGTTTAAAGACGTACGAGAGGCGATAAAAAATAAAGATCCGAAGGCGGTAAGGGAACTTGCAATAAAACAGACAGAGGCAGGGGCAAGCTTTCTGGATGTAAATGTTGGCACTGCTGCTGCTGACCCCGCCGAAGCAATGAAATGGTTGGTTGAGGTTGTTCAGGACACGGTAAAGACACCGATTGCTATTGATAGCCAGAAATTTGATGTGGTAAAGGCAGGATTGTCGGTTGCAAAGAACGAGATTTTAATCAATTCCTCGAAAGGGGATCCGGAAGAATTGGATAAATTCATGACCCTGGCGAAGGAATACAATGCATCACTGATATGTCTGACTATGGACAAAACCGGTATTCCGCAGGATGTTGCACGGCGCATGGAATTTGCTATGAAAATCGTCGAAAAGGCCGTGGAACATGAATTCGAGTTGTCAAAGGTATATATCGATCCCGTACTCTTTCCAATTAACGTCGACCAGAAGCAACCAGCGCTTATGTTCGATATCTTTAATCAGATCAAAATGATTTCCGATCCTCCGCCGCATAGGAACGTGGGACTGAGCAATTTTTCTCAGGGAACAAAGGAAAAGAGGCTTTTGGCGAGGGTGTTCCTGACGATGGGGATTTCCTACGGATTGGATGCCGCAGTAATGGATGTGCTCGACAAGGACCTAATGGACGCCGCGATAACTGCAGAGATTATCATGAATCAACACCTTTACAGTGATTCCTATCTAACGGCATGCAGAAAGTAATGGGTACTTTAAGCGTTGCTCTTCATAGGAAAGTCACGGTATTATTTTCTATGACAAAGCGCAATTGAATCCTCCATAAGTGGGTGTGTCAATCGTTCAAAAGATTTGATTATCCAAAGGTATAGAAGATTACGTTAACGCAGATGGCTTGGTACGGGTATGTGATGAATTCGTTGCGGCGCCAGAATTGAAGTATTTCGGTATCCAGACCGCTTACCTGTAAAGCAGACAACAGAGAAGATGGTCTTAAAGCGACGCTCAAATTGTTTATATTTTATTATTCTTACGGGCAAGTGGAATCTTAACAAAAATAGGAGCGAGCACGGTATCATGATTTGTCATGTATCTTGCTTGCGAGGCAGTTTGTTGCGTTACAAAGTCAAGGGTTCGTCTGATACCTATTTATTCTCAATAGTATGATGAAATTACATGGTTTGCAACAGATACTGATTATGCGTTTCGTCTTGAACCTTTTTTCCTGGGCGCGGGAAAAGAGTACCGTCTTTTTGTAACTACGATACAGCCTGCCAACAATCTCAAGATCCTATCTTAAGTTTTGTGTTCAAAATAGTAACATCCCGGCGCAAGTTTTTCTTGAAATCGTCTTTAAAATTTGCTATTTTGTGATTTTCATAACGTTAGGATGACCGTCTACTTAATAAGTCAATAATATTAATACCGTAGGTGTTGTCGGGGGACTATTGTGGCATGAGAAATTTTTTGTTAAATCTTTTTGAACGACTGGAAACAAGTATTTATAAGTTTAATGGGAATGGGAATGGAAAGCACCCTGTTCCTGAATTATCGAAAGATAATTTACTATTTGAAAGTTTGCCGATACAGACAGGTTTCCATGCTTTATCAGCGGTAAAAAATCCTTTGGAGATCGGAATACACAGATCACAGCAATATCTTCTTAAGAGCCAAAACCCGCTTGATGGGCATTGGGTGGGAATTTTAGAAGCAGACACAACCATAACTGCGGAATATATCATGGTTATGCATTTTCTTGGAAAAATAGATCACAAGAAACAAAAAATGGCTGCGAATCTCCTCCGTGATCATCAGCTTTCTGACGGTGGCTGGAATATCTATTACGGAGGGCCCAGTGAAATTAGCGCTTCGGTGAAGGCTTATTTTGCTTTGAAATTGGCAGGATATACCGCGGACGAACCTTTCATGCAGAGGGCCAGGAAATGTATCCTCGAGAAAGGGGGCATTATGAAGGCTAATTGCTTCACGAAGATTTATCTTGCTATGTTTGGGCAGGTTGACTGGCAGGCAGTGCCAGCCGTTCCTGCGGAAATGATTCTGTTTCCGCCTGGATTTTTCTTTAGCATCTATGAGATGTCTTACTGGTCAAGATGTATCGTGGTACCTCTTTCTATTGCGATAGCAAAAAAACCTCATATTCCTGTTGGGGACGATTTGCTGAAAGAGATCTACTTGATACCGCGTGAAAAAGTTGTTTATCGTATCAAACGCGATCAACCAAGTTTAAGCTGGCGTAATTTCTTTATTGATGCCGATAGTATTTTCAGGCGCTACGAACGGCAGCCCATTCAATGTATTCGGAGAATTGCCCTTCGCAAGGCAGAAAAATGGATGCTGGATCATTTGGAGAAATCTGGCGGACTTGGCGCAATTTGGCCTGCAATTGTTAATTCGATTTTTGCTATGAAGTGCCTTGGCTATCCGGATGATCATCCAGCATTGGTAAAACAGATTCAAGAGATGGAAAATCTGATTGTCTACGATGGAGACAGTCTCTATTTACAACCATGCGTATCACCGGTATGGGATACCGCATGGGCAGTCATAGCACTTCACGAGTCTGGGATATCCAGCGCCGATCCTGTATTACAAAGCGCTGGGCAGTGGCTTCTCAGCAAGGAAATAAGGAATTTTGGTGATTGGTCTTTAAAATGCAAGGTAGATGAGCCAAGCGGCTGGTACTTTCAATATGCAAATGAGTTTTATCCCGACACGGATGATAGCGCTGCTGTGCTTATGGCGTTGCAACGGATATCCCTGCCGGAGACAGCTCATAAGGAGGCTGCTTTTTTACGGGGGATACGATGGCTCCTGGCTATGCAATGTGATGACGGAGGATGGGGCGCTTTCGATCGTAATAACAACAAAACTATTTTAAATCATATTCCTTTTGCAGACTTTAATGCCCTATTAGATCCTAGCACGAGTGATGTTACTGCCAGGTGTCTCGACTTTTTAGGTCGTACCGGGTTTGGCAAATCTTCTCAGCATGTCAGAAAAGCAATAGAATTTCTTAAAAAAGAACAAGAAAAGGATGGTTCATGGTTTGGGCGTTGGGGTGCAAACTATATTTATGGTACGTGGTCTGTGCTTTCCGGACTTTCTGCGGCTGGAGAAAACATGAATGCTTCGTATATCAGGCGAGCCATTGACTGGCTGAAAAATGTCCAGAATTCTGATGGGGGATGGGGAGAAACCATTCAATCTTACGATGATCCGTTCCTCAAGGCGATTGGCAAAAGCACACCTTCACAAACAGCCTGGGCTTTATTGGGCTTGATTGTAGGCGGTGAGATAAAATCTGATGCCGTAGAAAAAGGGATAAAATTCTTGCTAGCCAAACAAAAGGAAGATGGAAGTTGGGATGAGAATGAATTTACTGCAACCGGTTTTCCAAAAGTCTTTTATCTAAAATACCATATGTATCGCAATTACTTTCCGCTTATGGCATTGAGCAGATACCGCAATCTCATTCAAAATTTCAAAAGCAAATAATCACAAATAAATTGGGGTTCGTTACAAATGTCTCTCTTTTCCTAACGGAAGTTCCATTTCACCATTTCTATAATGTCGGATATTCGCTTCCCACCTTCCAGTACCACGGTAGGCTCAAAACCACAGTGCATCATGCAATTTTCACAACGCGGGTCACTGCCTTCCTGATATTTCGTCCAGTCCGTGTTTTCCATGCATTCATTAAAGGTTTTATAATGGGTATCAGTAATGAGATAGCAGGGACTCTTCCACCCCAGATAGTTTCTGGTTGGGTTTCCCCATGGTGTGCACCTGAGCGATCTTTCTCCTCTCAGAAACTTTAAATACAAGGGAGAATTGAGTATTTTGTATTTTTTAGAAATCCCATAAATAAACCCAAAGCGTTCCTGTATTTCATTTCGGCAAAGAAACACTTCGTTTTCATTGTGTTCAAAACTAAACCCCGGAGAGACCAACATGCCGTCTACTCCTAATCCTTCGAGAAAAGTAAATAGTTCGTCGATCTCCTTTTCACTGGTATTTTTATAGATTGTGGTATTCGTACAAACTTTAAACCCTGCACGTTTTGCCATCTGAATTGCATGAATTGCTCGTTCAAAGACCCCTTTCCCGGCAATGGCGTTATGGGTGCTGGCAAGTCCGTCGATATGGACATTGATATTGAAGTACTTGCTGGGTTTTAGTTTTTTTATTGCATCAGGAAGCAATATTCCGTTTGTGCACAAATAGACGTGTCTCTTTTTATTTACAATAGCGTTGATAATTTTATCAATCTCCGGATGCATCAGAGGCTCACCGCCGGTAACGGTGACAACAGGGGCAGGACACTCTTTCACTGCCTGAATACACTCTTCTGTGCTTAACATCTCCCGCATCGTTTCTTTATATTCCCGGATTCGGCCACAGCCTTCACAGGCAAGATTGCATTGATGGGTAACCTCCAGCATTAATACCAAAGGAAACCTTTCTTTGGATAAAATTTTGTTCTTAAGCAAGTATTTCGTCAAAGAAGAACTTAGTGATAATGATACCCTCATAATAGGCGCTGCTCCATTTACATGAATTAAGGCAAAAATCAATATATCAAGCGGATTATAGCATGCGTATAAAATGCTATATCAATTATGTGATACTGTCAAGTATTATTTAAAAGTGTGCCTCCTGTAAGGTTTTACCCATAATTGTGATTGGTGCAATCAGATACTTTTTCATAATTTGTATTGAAAATTTTTTCTAAATTTGATTCTATTTACTTGGTTTCTGTTGAAAAGGAAGATTTATGATAGCAGTGTTTTTTGCATTAAGCCAAGAATCGGCGGCTCTGAAATCACACGTAAATATCTTAAAAAAGATCCGGTACTCTCACGCTACATTTTATCAGGCTGAATTTTGTGGTTTCCCGATAACCCTGGTTCAGTCAGGGGTGGGGAAAAATGTATCGGAAATTATTCATCACCTATCAAAATATTTCAAAATACAGCTTATGGTTTCTTCCGGTTTTGCCGGTAGCGTAAACCCCCGAATTGGTGTTGGTGATCTGGTTATCGGAAAACAGGTCCTCCATTCTCTGCGAGAAGTCACGGAAGGAGAGATCTGCATTGATGCTACCCTGCCCTGTGATGCATCAGCCGTGGAACTCGCTGTTAAATTAGGCAGCACCGACTCTCTCAAATTACATTGTGGAGACATCTTGTCCGTTGATAAAATAATCCAGCACTCCTCTCTTAAAAAACATATTGGAAACCAAACGTCCGCAATCGCTGTAGACATGGAATCTTTTGCAATAGCGGAACGGGCCAATGCCATGGGAATTCCTTTTGTCGTGGTGCGTGCAATTTCAGATGGGGTGGATGAGGATATGGAAATCTGCGAAAATATGGTAACCAAAGGGGGAAGAGTGAAAATTTCTGCCACAGCGCGATATCTGCTCAATAAGCCTCACCGCATTCCCTACCTGAATCGACTTCGCAGACAAACCAGACAAGCGACAAATGCCCTTTCTGCATTCTTTCCAAATTTTATTACACAAATCTATAATTCTTTGTTAGCATAAGGGTTTTGTGAGGTGATCATGATAGATAAAGTAATTGGGATTGTGATGGGTAGCGATTCCGACCTTGCTACGATGAAAGAAGCTATAAGTGTACTCAAGGAATTTGAGGTGAACTGTGATGTGAATGTCATTTCAGCCCACCGGTCACCGGAGAGGGCGCATTCGTATGCAGTAGAGGCGGAGAGGAATTACGATGTAATTATTGCTGGCGCAGGGGGGGCAGCGCATCTGGCCGGTGTTATTGCCAGCCTCACCCCTATCCCAGTTATTGGTGTACCCATGCCAACATCTGGACTGGGTGGATTGGACTCACTCCTCTCCATGGTGCAAATGCCATCAGGTGTTCCGGTGCCAACCATGGGGATTGGAAAGTCTGGAGCCGTCAATGCTGCAATATTAGCGATACAAATATTAAGCATATCCGATCCGAAATTAAGACAAAAACTCGCTCTCTACAAAAAAAAGCTGGCCGATGAGGTTGCAAAAAAAGATACTGCAGTGAGGATGGAATTTGGGCTGTTATAGTCGGTGTTTTTGTAAAAAAGGTCCACTTCAGAGAAAAAATCTCTTGTTTGTTCAACAGAACTACAAAATCAGGATAAATATTGCGCAAGGGAGGTGAAATGCCATTACCAACCATAGAATGGGAAGGGGATGTGAACGGTCGTATCCGACTGATCGACCAAACCGTATTGCCTACGGAATTAAAGTTCGTTTATTGTGAGGATATAAAAAGCATTTGGCACGCCATCAAGACACTTATGGTGAGAGGCGCACCGGCAATTGGTATTGCAGGTGCCATGGGTGTAGTCCTGGGCGTTAAAGATATTCAAGGAGAAAGTGCGGAAACCTTTTTGAAAGAACTCAAACAGGTGACTGCCTATTTAGCTGCTTCACGGCCCACGGCTGTCAATCTCTTTTGGGGACTTACCCGCATGGAGCGCATTGCACAGGAGAATTTGGATAAATCGGTTCTGGAAATAAAAGAAGCGCTCCTGCAAGAAGCGCTTAGGATACAAAATGATGACAAGATTATTTGCAGGCAAATCGGAGAAAATGGTGTCGGTCTTATCAAAGACGGCAACGGTATCTTGACCCATTGTAATGCGGGAGGTTTAGCAACGGCTGATTATGGAACCGCACTGGCTGTCCTTTTCAAGGCAAAGGAACAAGGCAAACATATCAAAGTATATGCAGATGAAACGCGTCCCTTGCTGCAAGGTGCAAGGCTAACGGCATGGGAGCTGGTTCACGCAGGAATTGATGTTACCCTGATTTGCGATAACATGGCAGGGCATGTCATGAAGCTGGGAAAGGTACAGTGCGTCATTGTAGGAGCGGACCGAATTGCTGCCAACGGTGACACCGCAAATAAGATCGGTACGTACAGTGTCTCCATTCTGGCTAGGGAGCATGGCATTCCCTTTTATGTTGCAGCGCCTGTTTCAACCTTTGATTTTAGCATAAAGTCCGGAGACGAGATTCCCATCGAAGAACGTTCTCCGGAAGAAATAACCAGTGGATTTGGCAAGAGAACTGCGCCTGAAGGAGTAAAGGTCTTTAATCCTGCTTTTGATGTCACTCCGGCACGCAATATTACCGCCATTATTACTGAAAAGGGAATAATTCATAACCCTTCTCGTGAGAATATACAATGTCTCCTGGGAGCATCAGGTAGATAAATATAAAATACAAAGAAATCCTGTGTGTATTCAGGATTTTTTAGATTGGCCTTTTCATGTTTCTTTACAGACAGTCATATGAAGATGAAAGTACGTTGGTGGAATGATAAGCAGACGGGCGCTTTATATGTAACGCAGCAAAGCTGCAACCAAATCCCTCCTGTTAAGAGGAGCGAAGGAGGAGATAAAAAACTCCGTGAAGAAATGAAGATTTTACACGGTAATACGCCGTCTCATTACCTGAGAGTGCTCTTCTTGAGCAGTATTTCCCTCCCGTTTTTTTTGGGCTGTGGAACGGATCGGGTAGACATTGAATTTCAAAGTTCGAGAGGGATTTACATTGACGATTCAAAAACAGACCCTGATAAATTGAACAGAGAACTTGAATATGACTTAAAAGAAGCAGAAAGACAACGCCTGCAAAAACAACGGGCGGCGGAGGCTGAGGCAAAGGCGAAGGCTGAAGCGAAACGTAAGGCAGAGGCGCAGCAGGAGAATCTGAAGTCTGAGGCTGAAAAAGAAACAGATGAGACGACAGCGGCAGAATCGTATCCATCACAACCATAAATCCGGAGTTTTTCGTAGAGGACACTATGTTTAGGAAAAAAATTGTAACGGGGTTTATTTTGATCACTGCATGTTTTCTGGTATTATACAGTTATGGATATTATAAAAAGTATAAGACCTTATCCCTGCTTGACGGAAAGATTAAAATGGGGAAATATAAAGATGCCTTGGCCTCTGTTCAGAAATTGCAGGAATCTCTCGTCATCCGTATGGTGTTAAAATTAGAAAAAGAAGATCCAATGATCGCTTATAATAAAGGAGTGGTATATGTCCTCATGGAAAACAAGAAAAAAGCGAGCGCCGAGTTTCGAAAGGCTATGGAAACGAATGATCCTTTGTTGAAGGCCAGGGCTATTTATAATACTGCGAATATTATTGCCGCCGACATGGATTTTTCTACTGCCGCTATGCAGTACGCAGAGGTATTGAAGATTAATCCTGATGATTTTCAGGCAAAAAAAAATTTAGAAAGGATGAGGTTTGGAGAACAACAATTTAATACGATGTTCAGCCCGGAACAACAAGAGAGGGAAGACAGGATTGAGGCATTAAAGCTTCTTCCCTGGGGCACGAAATACAAGTATAGCGGAGAGCAAAAGATCCGGTGGTGATTTCCTGATAAGGGCGTGAGATACCACATACTTCAGCCGTATTAAATGCTACATATGAATAATAAGCATACAGTGTCACATGGGGGGAAGCACTGTCCTGATCTTTGGTTTCCTATTCCTATTTCCGATTTTAAGACATCTTTATCATGTTGTTTTTCAACTACGAAGCATACAAAATCGTTGTTTATGCCTTTTCTGGTCTGATTTTTCTCCTCTATGTATATCTTTATCGGAGAAAGGCTATATGGTTAAAGGCATTTGGTCAGCGTAGTTTGATTTCCAGATTCAGCAGAATTCCCTCAATATACAGAAATCTCTTAAAAGGCGCCTGCATGAGTGCTGCCTGTTGTACTTTGGGATTGGTTGTATTGCAGCCTAAGTGGCAGACCACTCAGGATCATTTTGAAAAAGAAGGATTGGAGATCGTCTTTGTGCTCGATGTCTCCATCAGCATGCTTGCTGAAGATGTAAAACCCAACCGATTGCAACGGGCGAAGATGGAGATATCTCATCTTGTGCAAAGATTAGACGGTGACCGTGTCGGTTTGATTGTATTTGCCGCCCGTGCATTTTCACTCCTGCCTTACCCGACCAATGACTACGACAGGGTCTTCCTCCGTGTCCTGAATATGATTAATGAAAATTACGTGAGATTTGTACCTTACGGAACGAACATCGGTAATGCATTTATCCTGGCAATGAATAGCTTTAGCAAGGAAAGCACAAAGAAGGTAATGATATTCCTCACCGATGGTGAAGAGCAGGTCATCACCCGCAGCCAGATGGCTGAAGCCATAAAATTGTTGTTGGAAAGAAGGGACATTGCCATTTATGTGGTTGGAATCGGAGACACCAGAAAGGCATCACCCATACCCAAAAGAGACAAAGAAGGGAACGTAACAGGGTATGAGATTACAGAAGACGGAGAAACGATTTATACGAAGCCTAACCCGATATTTTTGCGGGAGATTGCAGAGATGGTAGGCGGGGCCTATCAGCACGACGCTACGGGTGACGAGCTAAAATATATCTTTGAGCAGATGCTTGAGAAAAATAAAAATATCGTTGGGATCAAAAAGAAAACGGTTATAAAAGATATTTATCAATATTTTCTGGGTAGTACACTGGCATTGCTTGCACTGTATTTTATTCTATAACATCAGTTACAATCAAAAGACACGAATAATAACCCTGCGCAGATTTCCTGCGAGAAAAACTGCTTGATAAGACGCTGGTCATCCAGAGATATATCACATTGCAGACGCCATGGCAAAAGATATGAAATGCTCCGTTCTTGATTTTATGCAGGACGAGAATCTCCAGGGAAGGATATATCTCACAAAATGTAAAATATATAAGAATTTGATAGGCGCTTACCTGTTCTCAATGATATCGTAAAGGAATTATCGAAACGGGTCTGGTCTGAGACGGTAGTTTGCAGAATTAATAGTGAGCGCAAAAGGGGCGTTGTCATTGCGAGCACATTTGCATTACCCAGTGTAAACTCTGCGAAGCAATCAAGGCACTAAAGATTACTTCGGCTGTTGCCTTCCCAATGACAGCTGCGTTTGCAACCCTCGTTGATATCAGGGCTCGCCAGGATGAATTCATATACGTATGCCAGCTTTTCAATCGTTTTGTAAAAATTCCAACGATGTGATGGATATCCATGAAAAAGTGATGTATGGTATTTTTATTCAGGTTTAGAGTATTATGACACTACTGATTTATGATGACATTTTCTTGCAGCATGATACGGGATACGATCATCCTGAAAATGCCAAAAGGATCAGGAATACAGTAACACATCTCAAGCAAAGCATCTTGTGGGAACAATTGCGGGTGGAGAAACCACGTGCCGCATTGGTTGAGGAAATTGGCCTTGTTCATCCTCTATCCTATATTGAGACTATCAAAAAAATTGCAGATGCAGGTGGAGGGCGGCTGGATGCTGATACCGTGATTTCTGCGGCATCATATCATTCCGCTATTCATGCAGCAGGAGCGCCATTAACGGCAATAGATTTGATCATGAAGGGTGAAGAGAAAAACGCCTTTTGTCTTATGCGTCCGCCAGGTCATCACGCAAGACCTGCTTATGGTATGGGGTTTTGCCTCTTCAATAATACAGCCATTGCCGCAAAATACCTCCAGTCTCAATATCGGCTGGAAAAAGTTTTTATTGTTGACTGGGATGTTCACCACGGCAATGGTACGCAGGATACATTTTATTACGATCCAACGGTATTCTATTGTTCCATTCACCGTTATCCGTTTTATCCGGGCTCCGGCAGGAAAGAAGAAACCGGACAAGGGGAAGGCAAGGGATATACTCTCAATTTTCCCCTATCAGCAGACACACCACCCAGAAAATATACTGAATTATTTTCTGATGTCATGGAGCAAAGCATGGCATTTTTTTCTCCAGATTTTATTCTTATTTCAGCAGGTTTCGATACCTACAAGAAAGATCCTATCGGAGGGTTAAACTTAGAGATGGAAGATTTTGGAACGCTAACGGAAATTGTTACGAAATCTGCAGAAAGATATTGTAAAGGCATGATTGTATCATGCCTTGAGGGTGGTTACCATCTCTCAGACCTTCCGCTCTGTATAGAAACTCATCTCAAGGCATTGCTACGGGGATAACTAAGTTTTTTGTTGTGTCGTGGCCTTCATCTGATTCAGTTTTAGCGTGAGACGTGATTTTCTTCTGCTAGCTGTTTTTTTATGTAAAATTCCTTTAGCAGCAGCTTTATCCAGTTTTTTCATCGTGAGGCGGAGTTTCTCTTCAGCCGCCTGAACCGTTCCCGCCTTTACAATTCCCAAAAAATCCTTGATCTGTGTTTTAAGAGCAGACCGATGGGATCGGTTTCTCAAATTAAGTTTTATATTTTGCCTGAGCCTTTTCTTGGCTGATTTCATCGTAGGCATAATGCGAACTCCTTTAGTAAAAAAATGATAAATATAACAATCAGCATAAATACGGAAATTAAAGTTATATAGAGTAAGTAATTTATGCTTGAAAGTCAATAGGAAAAGGAAAGAACCAGGACAACGTCAAAGTCAGAACAGCCGATAATGAGGAAAAATGTGGGCAAGAAAGAGGAGGGTAAAAGGGAAGAAAAATGGACGGATGAGCAAAAGAAAAGGGAAGAAAGCAACCAAACAGGTATTATAAACAAAAGAGTCTCAGCACGAAGTAAGATATACAGGTTATAGTTCTGTGCGTTTTGCAGAAGAGGTCTTTGCCAGAAGATGAAGGACTGATAATGCTATTTCTTAGGTTAGCAAAGACCCGTGGTGCATGGAATGTGCGAATAGAGGTATATTCGTCATGCACGCTCTTTTGAGAGAAGGCATGTACCTGGTTTCAAACTATGTCCATCATGCAGTGGGCGAGAAAACATACTCCACATAATATCAGAATGGTAATGACGGTATCTTATAGTATTACCACGTAAAATCATTCTTTTTTGCAAGTTTTTTTACACCCTCCTTGACTTTGATATGAGCGCTTAGTCGAACGATAGGGGGGATTTGGTTGCGGCTTTACAGTGTTATGATTTTATCTCTAAAAATATTCTTCGAATCCACAAAAATGCCATAAGCAATTACAAATAAGTACACGGTATCCGCTTTGTTGAGTTTTTCTCCCTGCCGCCATTTCCATCCGATTGTTTAAACGGTTGAGTATTGTTGTCTTTAAAAAACTTCAGCGGCTTTTAATATTTGAAGATATGTTTGGAATACCATAAGAGAATGATTTTACGTGGTAGGAAACCTCAATCCTTACTGAATAATTTTATTGTAATAAAATCTTTTGTGTTCAGATGCATCTCGTCTGACAATCGTTTTCATCAATCTTCACAATAAGGATTCCGTTTATGCGTACCCTAAAAGGTAGTCTCGTTGTTCTTTTGCTTTTCATTCGGATCGTATTTTTGGGTCATCGTGTAGTCGTGTGGGTTCTTTTATATTTCCTTGAGCATACAGGTAAGGATTTTCAGTCGGAGATACTCCTCGTCACGTAACCCGTAAGCCCTTCTTTGGATCACTCGAATCTTATTGTTCAACCCTTCAACAAAACCTAAGGAAACTTTATTCTCAGGTCTGCTATAGGCAGCGATGCCGTCCCAGTGCCGTTCTGTCATCGCAGCAAACTTCTCATAGGGTTCTAGTCTTTGCCATTTCAGAGATTCCTTCCAGTTGTCGAAGAACTGTCGTGCCCAACCTTCCGTCTTATAACTCCAGAGCCGCCCAAAGGATTCTCTTAAAACATAAGCTGTATTGAGCCGTTTATTAGCCCCCAGCAGTTTCTTTAAGGCCTTGCGACCGTCAAGCGTGAGGTTCTCACGGTTCGACAAAAGCGTATACTTCTGTCCCTTGATGTATGACCGATCTTTCCCAGAAAGACGCCCGTACTCCATCTTCCTTATCTTGTCCAATGCATCTCCCAGATGCCTCATAACGTGAAACTTGTCGTACAGGATTGCCGCTTGGGGAACATTCTTTTTCGTCGATTTCTCAAAGGCTTTCCACATGTCCATTACCGCAAGCTCTATCTTCTTGCTCTTCTTCGGTCCCAAGGAATGGTAAAACATATCAAGACTCGCCTCTGAGCGATCCTCTCCACCAAACCAGATCGGCTTCCCTCTTTCCAGATCGCTGACCACGATTCGGTAGGTATGCCCTTTCCTCTGAGATATTTCGTCTATCCCGATTGCCCTGGGCGCTGCAACAGGATTGCGCCGCAACTGCTCCTGCAGGTATTCCTTTTCCAGTGCCTTTACCGTATGCCAATCCAGTTTCAACTCTTTTGCTACATCTTTGACCGTCATGGCTCGGCACTTCCGGCCTACATAGTGGGCAAATCGCTTCGTGTAAAAAGGATTGTTCGCCAGCCAGGGCAGTTTCTCTCGTTTCACAGTACCGCACTTCTTGCATTTAACTCTCCGTACCTCCGCCTCCAGGTATATCCTGGCATCCCCGCAGGATAGATCCCGTGTCTGCTGCACTTTCTTGTCGTAGTGGCTCCGATGTGCCGCGCCGCAACATCCGCAGATCGTTTTTTTTGGATCCTCTTAAGCCGGATAACCAGAGCGCGTTGATCTCCAAATTTCCCCCGTGTGTCAGATCGCGGTAGAAACCCGGGGAACTGGTATTCGTCCAATAATCGTCTCTTTTTTCCCATAGGGTAATCATACAGATTTTATGACCCTTTTAAAAGCTCTTCTCCCTTTACCTAAAGCCATCTTATACTAATTTGCACTCTCTTTTACCCACACGACTACACGATGACCCGTATTTTTATCTACAGACCTTGTGTGGGGAGACATTACTGGTACATCGAGTGCAATCGTTCTCGACAAAAATGCAAACGAAGTAACCAACAAAAAACCGACCGAACACGACGATAACAAAAGTTGGAAGAGCGACAAGAAGGGGAAAGGAAGGGATAAGGATAAGGGAAAAGACAAAGGCAAGGATAAGAATAAGGACAAAGACAAAGACAAAGACAAAGACAAAGACAAATGCAATGATGATGTGGATCACGATGGTGATGGGTATTCCAGCAAGTATGATTGCGACGACAACAACTCCTCCATAAACCCGGCTGCCAGGGAAATATGCGATGGCGTGGATAATAACTGCGACGGACAGATTGACGAGGGACGACTGAAGACCACATTCTATGAAGATGCAGATGGAGACGGCTGTGGAAACCCGCTTGTGGCCATAGAGGCATACAGTCAGCCCTCGGGCTATGTTGCCAATAATACTGATTGTGACGACACCAATGCCACAGTAAATCCGGGAGCTACAGAGATAAAGAAGAACGGTATTGACGATGGCTGTAACCCATCCACACTGGATGATGACGCAGAAGCGAAACTCCCGCCCGACCCCGGTGAGGAAGGAAAAAAGACATTGCTTGGGATAGATGCAGATGGCGATGGGGTTCATGACGACATTCAGAGGTATATATACTTTACCTACTCCGAAGACAAGAAACTTCGATTAGGTCTTACCCACTACGCCATGGAGTTCCATGGCGTGCTCAAGGATGCAAACGACCGTGAGGCTTGTTATGAGCATGCAAACAAGATGGCCCGTCATGGTGAATGTCTTTGGTACCTTAAGGGTAGAGATTCTTTTGACATTACTGATCAACTACTCGCTGAGATACTGAATACCAGAGAGCGCAGTATTGTATACATCACGTACAGTGATAATCTGGGTGGCAGAGTAATTTCCGGTGCTCCACTGAAAGAGTGGAAGGGCAGTTGTTCCTTTGATGTAGACGCTGTAGGAGGTGACCAATGAAGATCCGATGGATATCAAATGTCGTGCCTTGTTATATATTGAAGAATTATTATCGCATTGTACTTATAAACATTTTTAAAATGGCAAATAAATTAACAGGTGCTGAGCAAGACGAGGCAAAAACTTAAACATGGTTGGAGTTCGCATTAAAGTGCAAATATAGTAACAACGAAATATTTAAAATATTGGACGAAAAGTATAAACATATTTTTGCAAAGCTTATTACGATGGAACGAAAAATTGACACATTCTGCAAAGTCGACTGATTTCTCGTCCCACGTCTCTCGTCCTTCGTCCTTCATTTATGGTCTTGGTAAGCTACATGCGGGTTATGGATTTTCCTTAATCAGAACGGAGAAAGGGGTCAAATCTCTCAAAATGACAATTCAGTCTCAACTCCTTTAATAATCCGAGAAAGATGATCGCCGCCTTTCAGTCTTTCTCATAATCGTTTCATCCTCTGGCTTATGGTACTATAGTCTACCCCTATCATTTCTCCTGTCTCGATTCCACTGAGTCCATCTACCCGATGCAACAAGTCCATCGCTATTTGCCTTGTGAGATACCTTGCGCCTTTTTTATTTCATCAATTAATAGTTGTGTACCCGCTCTGGATTCGCGAATTACCACTACTTTTTCTTTTTGAAAAATGTTTTTTGCAGACCGATTACAATAAATGGAAATTGACGAACAGGAGTTTTTGGCATGGTAAAAAAACCTTCTTTTCTGTGGTGAATTACAAACTCTTCTTTCCCTGACTCTTCGATGATGTCTGCCAATTTTTCCGAGAATGAGAATAGGTGCACATTTTTTGTTATCCACCCACTTCATGCATCATGACATGACCTTTACCGGCATGCACGGAAGGCTTCAGGCTTGCAGCACGATGGAACGCATCGGTGAGCTGTGCTTCTGTAGGATTATTTCTCAGGATGGTCTTAAGGTCTACCTCTCCGCCTGACAATAAACAGGATCTCAGTTTTCCTTCGGCAGTCAAACGAAGTCGGTTGCACGAATTGCAAAAAGGCTGGCTCACGGCTGATACAAATCCCAAGGTTCCGCTGGCGCCATTAATTTTATAGAGTTTTGCAGCGCCACTACCAAGCATAGGAGGGGCGAGTGCTTTGAGCTCATTTCTTTTTCCAAGAATATCAATAATATCGGCCATAGGAATGTACTTATCCTCTGAGTCCAGACTTTTTTTGTTCATTGCCATATATTCAATAAAACGAACTTCTAGATTCCGATCTAGGGTGAGTTTTGCAAATTCTTCGAATTCATTGTCGTTAACTCCCTTCATAGCAACCACGTTAATCTTTGTATTTTTAAATCCCAAATGGAGAACTTCCTCGATTCCATCCAGGACGTCTTTTAATTTCCCGCCTCTTGTAATTACTTCAAACTTTGATTTGTCCAAACTATCGAGACTGATGTTTAGTCTGAAGAGTCCAATTGCCTTTAACACCTTTGTGTAGTTCTTCAGAAAAATACCATTGGTCGTCATAGCCAGATCTTCGATGCCGTGAACATCTCCCAGCATCCAAAATAGGTTTTCGATATTTTTCCTGAATAGGGGTTCTCCGCCAGTGAGTCGAAAACTTTTTATTCCCAACTTCACGGCATGTTGCACAACGGCAACAATCTCTTCATATGTCAATATATCCTTATGCTTCGCGAGATCTAGTCCGCTCTCTGGCCTGCAGTAAATACATCGAAGGTTGCAAAGGTCTGTCACCGATATCCGTAATCGGTTTATTCTTCTAAAATATTTATCAATAATACTCATATTTTGAACCTTCATCGTATTCCGAATATAAGCTTCTTTTAAAGGTTTTTTACAACCCTTTTATTCTTTGTTAAGAGGAATTGAGCCGCTGGAGTACTGAGTTATTATACTTCCGTATTATAACTTGTCTTTGACATGATCTGATATTCCTTCATTTTTCTCCACAGGGTTGTTGTCGAGATACCCAAATTGTTTGCTGCTTGTTTACGGTTCCCGGCATATTTTCGTAAAGTTTCAATAATGGTCTTTCTCTCCTCCTGAGCAAGGGCCGCCCTGATACCACCCATTTCAGTCATAAAGTTCAGAGTCTCAGCAGGAGAAGTGCTTTGTAATGCCAGGTCATTTATCGTTATCTGGTTTTCCTTTGTAAGGGTGACCGCCCTTTCAATCACATTTTCCAATTCCCTGACATTTCCTGGCCAGAGATAATCCATGAGAAGCTCCATTGCATCACCGGACAACTCCGGCATCCGCCTTTTCAGCTTACTCGAGTACCTATCCATGAAATAGTTAATTAAAAGGGGGATGTCTTCTCTTCTTTCCCTCAACGGAGGGACATGGATTCTGATAACATTGAGTCGATAAAAAAGGTCTTTTCTGAAGGAGCCATTTTTTGTGGCCTCTTCAAGATTTTTGTTTGTTGCTACAATAATCCGAATATCAAGATAAATGGGTTTGTTGTCGCCGACCTTCCGTATCTCACCGTTCTGTAGGAACCGAAGGAGTTTGACCTGTGTCGAAAGAGACGTTTCACCAATTTCGTCCAAAAATAGCGTGCCGCCCTGTGCCTCCAAAAAAATACCTCTTTTATCTTTTATCGCCCCTGTAAATGAACCCATAGCATGCCCAAACAATTCACTCTCCTGTAAATTCTCCGGCAAGGCGCCACAATTCACCACAATAAAAGGTTTATCACGTCTGAGACTATTGTTATGAATGGCATGCGCGATTATCTCTTTTCCGGTTCCGCTCTCCCCGGTAATGAGAACCGTACTTTCGCTTCTCACCAGCTCCACAAGAATGTTCAGTAGTCGTATCATTACGGGAGAATTGCCGATAACACCCTCAAATTTATACCTTTCTTTTCCCTCTTTTTGAAGACTGATGACCTTGTCAGACAAACGTTTCTTTTCTAACGCCCGTTCAACTACGGAGAGGATATCAGATAACTGGAAAGGTTTCGTGACATAATCGTAAGCTCCTCTTCTCATCGCCTGAATTGCACTATCGATCGTGCCAAAAGCTGTCATAACAACGACTTCAGTTGAGGGATTGATATGTTTAATGCGCGATAGCACTTCGAGTCCATCCATGTTTTCCATTTTAAGGTCCACGATAGCCAAGTCGTAGGAGTGCTCGTTTTGAACCTCTACAGCCTTTTCACCGCTTTCAACACTGTCAACATTATAACCTGATCTCTTGAAAGCAATCACCAGAGATTCCCGCATATTTTTTTGATCTTCAACTACCAGAATATTAAACATCGGTCATATCTCTACACAGAAACAGCTTTCATCTGTTTATTTTTTATAGGTAATCGCATGGTAAATATCGTTCCCTTGTTTTGTTTACTCCTGACATCAATCACACCACTATGGTTATCAACGATTCTGTGTACAATAGAAAGACCCAATCCAGTGCCTTTTGACTTCTTTGTTGTAAAAAAAGGCTCAAAAATCTTTCGCATAATTTCAGGCGGAATTCCTATTCCCGTATCAGCAATCACGATTTCAATCTCATTCTTGTCATGTCCTATTGGTTTTCTTACCCGGATAAAAATCTTTCCGCCCCTCGGCATCGCATCAAACGAATTTACCAATAAGTTCCAAAAGACCTTCCGGATCCAATTTCGATCCACATATATCTCGGGGATATCATTCTCGTACATTTTTACAACCCGGATTTCTTCATGAAATCGGGCATCCTGCTCTAATAAAAACAGGGTTTCATCAATAATCTCAAGAATATCACTCCTGACAAAATGATACTCTGCAGGATGCGCAAAGGTAAGAAAATTGCTAATGATGCTATTAAGGCGGTCCGTTTCTTCAACCACCATATCAAACAACTTTTGATCATCGCCCATTAAGGACAAGTCTCTTCTCAACATACCAACAGAATTCGATATGGCACCAAGTGGGTTGCGGATTTCATGGGCAATTGAAGCTGCCAACTCGCCAATCGAGGCCAATCGTTCAGAACGCCTGATCTGTTCTTCAATTTTTTTACTGTCCGTGATGTCTCTCATAATCCCCTCAATACCAATAATAGCCCCTTTTTTATTTTTGATCGGATAGGTATTTTGAGAAATCCATAGTTCCTCTCTGCTTTTACAGTAGATTCTGTATTCCAAATCTTTTGATGCTTTTAATTCACCGGCCAGGACTTTGCGGATCGTTTCTCTCACAAGTTCACCATCATCCTTATGGATCATTTCCATAGCGATTGCAGGATTTTCGTAAAATTCCCGTGGATCATACCCCGTTACATTCTTCAACGCGCTATTCAGGAACAAATATCTCCCGCTCTTGTCTAATCTGAATATGACATCTTCGATGTCTTCAACAAGATTTCTGTACTTTTCCTCAGATTCTTTAATTTTATCAAAAAGACACGTGTTGTCAATTGCTATAGCCAGTTGCGGAGCAATCTTCTGAATGATTTCAACGTGGTTTTCAGAATAATTCCTGACATTTTTACTCCCGAAATTGAGACTTCCAATAATTTCACCTTTGCATATCAGGGGAAATGACAGACGCGACTTGATTCCTTCTTTAAAGAGGATCGGGTCTGTTAAAAAATATCCTTGAGAGGTGTCAGTTACCATGTAAACCTCACCATTTTCCACAACCTTGCCTGCCAGTGTTCCATATTTCGAATAATGCATCCCTTCTTCCAGTTTAGAATTGTGGTAATCTTTTGAGACAGCAAAAATTAACAATTCTTCCCGTTTTTCATCAAGAAGGGTAATGCTCATACGGTCAAAATCGATGACCTTATTCAGTTCCTCACTGAAAGATTTATACACTTCCCGGATATCAAGGTTTGAGGCAAGAATTTTATTGATATTGTTCATAATATCCTTTTCTCTTTCTATCTTTTTGCGTTCGGTTAAATCAATAATAATCCCCTCATATCCTATGATATTATTCCATTCATCCCGTCTAAGATTACTTGTCATAAGGCAAGGCACGCTGTCACCATCTTTCTTTTTTAACTCCACCTCGTAGTCCTTGATAAAACCATTTCTGTCCACCATCTCTTTAATCAACTTACCTTCGCCGGCACTAAAGAATAAGTGTTGTACCAGGTTCAATTTTAAGATATCATTTTTCGAGTCATAACCAAACAGATCCACACCGGCTTGATTAATGTCGATAAACTGGCAGTCTGTATCACAGAAGAATACAACATCCTTACTCGTTTCAAAGAGGCGTCGGTATTTCTCTTCTGATACCCTTAATTTTTGTGTCCTCTCCTCAACAATTTTTTCCAGTTGCATCATATAGCTCTGAAGTTCCTGTTCCAATAATTTTTGCTCTGTTATATCCCTTATAATCATTACAAAGCCACTTGGTTCCCCACGAGTCGTTCGCCGTGTGGTAACAGTCCCATATCCGATAAAAACCTCCCCATTTTTGCGTACCAAATGCATTTCCTTTTTGTATCGGCCTGCAGCTTGCGTCGTTTCCAGCATCTTGCGTACATTCCCGGATTTAACGTCTGCCTTTGTATACAAAACTTCAATACTCGATTTCGCAATGAGGTCTTCCGGTTCGTGTCCAAACATCCTTTTCGCACCCTCATTAAAGGCCAGGATGGTTCCGTCAAGATCAGCCGCTATAATTGAATGTTCCGTAGAACCGACTAAAATACTATTCAGGAAATTTGATGTTTCCTGTAACTTGTTTGTCTTCTCCCGCACCGATTCAGCCATAATGTTGAAAGCGTCCGCCAATTCCCGAGTTTCGTCCCGTGTATGAATCTTTACCCTTTGCGACAAATCCCCTGCAGACATCTTCCGCGTTGCTGCCGTTAATTCCATGATAGGATTGGCAATCTTTTGTCCTATTACCAGGGCAAATACTATCCCGGCAGTTGCCAAAATTACCCCTGTAACAGTTAAATAGGAAAGAACCTCGAAGATGGAGTTTGTTACATTGTTCATCGCAGACAATACTTCGTCAGCGCGAATTTCCGCAATGACACCCCATTTCAGCTCAGGAATCCAATACCATACCCCTATCACCTTTTCCCCTGCGTAGTTTATATAGCCATTCACATCGAATCCATTTTCTCCGTTTAAACAAGAAGCTACACTCTTGGGAAATTGCTTGGCCTGTAGTTCTACAACCGACGACTCTTTTGCTGGTCTCTCCATCATCAGGCTTGTATCATTATGTCGAGCAGCTGAATCAGATTCAGTAATCATCAAGCCATGTTGATCAATAATGTATGAGTCATACCTGTCCCCGTAACGTTTTTCCTGCATTGCTGAGTTAAGAACAGACATTTCTGCTTGAAACATCATTACCCCGACCACGTACGCATCTTTGTTTTTTATCGGTACAGAAATAATAATAGCAGGTAACCTGCCGGTACTATGCCCGTAATCATCGACATCATAAAAAAACGGGGATTCAGCATTCGAAATGTAAGTTTTACCCGTGAGAGCATAATGAAAGCCTTCCGTAGCCATTATGTTTAACCCTGTTAACCTCGTATCTGTGGACAATCTGACATCACCTGATACATCACTGATCATGAATTTGTGAAACCAGGTCCCGCAAGGTATGTGGGAAAGAAATTGGGATGTAATATCAGCATCTGTATCTGAGAAATCCATTGCATTTACAACAAAAGGGTTGCAAGCAATATGTTCTGCATTGCTCTTTAATTCATTTAACCATGCATGTACCTGTGATACCTTCTTAGAACCAATCAATTGCAAATTTTTAATTGTCGCTTCCTGAATCGCCTTTTGCGCAGAAGGATACGCAATGAGTCTCATAACTAACAATGGCGTAAGGACTGCTATGAGAAACAGAGAAATCAATTTGTACTTGATTGAACGAAACATGGTATTTTTACTTTTATAATCAAATACATATCCGTAATAAAATCAAAAGCCGCAGGAAAAATACGTTGCCAATACCAAGGGAAGGAATTTGATGTATGAAAATTGACAAGGAAAAATGAGATAATCAAAATCGTTGATAGAAATATGGCATCAAACAAATTTTTTCTATCTTTGTGGTTATATCAGGGTTTCAATGGTTGTATTACAGATCACATGTACTTTTGGGATGAGATATCTGTCCTGATTTCACCATGGTTATATGATGGGATTCTCTTCAATAAAATTTGGATCTACCGGTATCTTCCCTAAAAAAGGAACCTCTCTAAACTCAGCAATCTTGTCTAGCTCGTCTCTGCGTGTCCTGACAAAGATTTCGCACTTTTTAGCAATCTCTTCAAAAGCCTTTGCCGCATCCGAATCGGGACAGGCAGACACAAATGCTTCTCCAGCGTCACACTTCTCTGTAATTCCTGGTTCTAAAGGTATCCTGCCAAGAAAATCAACGCCTAACTCACTGCAAATCTTCTCCCCTCCTCCCGTTTTAAACACATCAATTCGTGTGTTACAATGAGGGCATATCAAGCCACTCATATTTTCAACAATGCCAATAATGGGGACATTGCTGTCTCGGGAAAATACCACAGCTTTTCTGACATCAAGCAAGACTACTTCCTGTGGTGTAGTAACAATCACAGACCCATCTACTTTTCCAATAAGTTCAATAATAGAAATTGCCTCATTTCCCGTCCCCGGTGGCAAATCCACTAAAAGATAATCCAAATCGCCCCAGCATACACTTCCCATCAACTCACAAAGGAAATCCCATTTTGCAGCATCCCTCCAGATAACGGGCATTGATGGATTTTCAATCAAAAAGGAGAGGGATGCCACCTTTAAATTTGGCAATACTTCCAGCGGAAGCACACCGTCACTGCAGCTCTTGAGCCTTCTCCCCTCCGCACCTAGCATTATCGGAATGTTTGGCCCGTGGATATCAGCATCAGCGATACCAACCTTATTGCCCATTCGTGCCAATGTAACGCCGAGATTTGTAGTTACCGTGCTCTTCCCGACCCCGCCTTTATTGCTCATTACCACGATTTTATATTTGATGCCTTTCATTCGTTGGATAATTGCCCACTTGTTGTGCTCTATCTGATCCAATTGGCACGATAGTTGCTTCTCGCAGAGTTCGCAGGTAAATGGAATCTTACAGTCTGACATCACATCTTCTTTCATAACACACCTCTATTTTTCGTTGAACTATAATTATCTTTTCACAGCAACCTTAATTGCACAGGTGTTGTTTATTGTTTGACAGGCGTATTCGCAAACTCCGCAGCCAACACATTTGTCCTCATTAATCACAGGTTTGCCGTCCTCCAAAAAAATCGCATCTTCCTGTAAGGGACACTTTATATAACACAACTGACAATCCTGGCCGCCCCACGCCAGACATCGTGATTCATTAATCCTGGCGATACCCATTTTGACCTTATCAACCTGATCAACGGGCTTTAATGCACCCTCTTTGCATGCAGTAACACACAACAATCCATTACATAAAACGCAAGGATTCTCTTTAGGCACAATAACCGGTGTTCCTATTGCCATATCCATCAGGCCGTGGTATCTCTTGATCGCCTTTGCTGGGCACACCTTGATGCATTCGTCACAGCGGGTACATAAGGAAAGAAATTCTGTTTCTTCAACGGCGCCTGGCGGACGCAAGTAATCACCCTTGGGCATTACACGATCGATCCTTTTGCTGGCATAATCCGCAACTTTATCTCCTACAAAGACAAATAAGTCTTTAAAAAGCTGTCTTCTGTCCAGTATTTTTCCTGTGTCATCCATAGAGAAGCACTCTCTTAATAATTGTCAACGCAATCAAACTGTTTGCAGGCCAATTCTATCTGGGAGTATCCGCCCTAAAACCCCCTCCTTTTCTATCTGGGAGTATCCGCCCTAAAACCCCCTCCTTGCGGAGGATGATGTTAAGGGCAATATCGTCACACCAATACGGAATTTTAATTTACCAATGCTTCATTTGTCAAGGTTAAATCACTGGTGTCCCATGCTTCGAATGATGGTAAAATTCTTTTTTATTTTCGAAGAATATCTTTTATAATTATCTTGTGCAGCCACAAGTACCAATAATTTCCATTGTAGGTAAATCCAACAGCGGCAAAACTACCCTTATGGTAAAGCTTGTTCATGAATTGAAATTCCGGGGTTATAGGGTTGCCACCATCAAACACAGTCACCATAGCTTTGAAATGGATAAAGAGGGAAAGGACAGCTGGTTACACATGAAGGCCGGGGCCGATGCAGTTGTGGTGTCTTCTCAGTTAATGACAGGTATTATACGCGTAACATCCGAAGAACTTCCTCTTTCAGAGATCATAAATACCTACCTGCCAGATATGGATATTATCCTTGCCGAGGGTTACAAAACCAAGATTATACCAAAAATTGAGGTCTCACGCTCAGAAATCAGCAATGACTTGATATGCAAAAACGACCAAAACTTAATCGCAGTAGTGAGTGATAAAATACCAGAAATTAAGGTACCTTTTTTCTCTATCAACGACAACGTTTCCCCCATCATTGATTTTATCTTATTCAGGCTTAAAGAACAGAATTCAACGCGAGAATCTCATTGACAACAAAATATACCTGCTGTAGACTTTTTTGCGGTGATTGAAAATCAATAATGCTTTTTACCATTTGATATAATGTGTCATTATACATGATTTTAAAACACATCTTACAAACCGTTAATGCAAAATTATGCCCGTCAAATCCCGTAAAGAATTTTTTAGCAACAATCTGTTTTTGCTTCTTGTTGTTGTCTCATTGGGAATACATGTCCTCGTCATCTTCATGTCTCCTCAAGTAAACCAACTTCTCAGTTTAAGATTGCTTCGGGACAGTTTCATCCGCGAGCCAAGTGAATATGCAGTTACCCTGGAAGTTGACAACCCGGATACCCAAATAGAAAATCCTGCAGATGTAGCCTCCAAAAAAGAAAAAGAGGAAAAGGCTGAAAAAAAGAAGTATAAAATATTTACCGACACTTCTGATAATGCGAAAGACGAAGAAACAACCGTTGATACCGATAAAATCGGCGCAAAGGGTGCTGTGGCAAAAGATAATTTTCCTGATGACAAACGACCGATTAACAACGAGCCTCACGCAGAAGGACATTCCACGGCACCACTTCTGGGTAAGGGAAAAGCTGGCGTCCCTTATGATCGTCAGCAACAACCGTCAGGGCAAGAGACCACAGCGCAGGCATTCGTTTCTGAGGATAGCACTCATGACAAAAATATTCCACCCAGGTATGCCAGTCTCCCCAAAGGCTTGGAGGAGCAAGAACATGCTGCAAAACCCCTTCAAATGATACATCCGCAGGTGCCTGCTGAAGAAAGAAAGGAAAGTACGGCTGAGGTAAAGACCGTGAAACTCGACGAAACGACACAGAAAAAAGATACTACCCCTGCATCAAAAAGAGAAAAGCTCACTATAGGACGGAGTACTCATCAGGAAGAGGCAGCGCCTTTGCCAGATAGTGAAGGGGTACTCTTTGCTGACAAACGGGAAGAAATAAACAAAAAAACGGAAACGGAGGAAGAATCATTATTACCTTCATTTCAGGAAGGAGAAACGGCAAAAGAGACTGAAATGAAAGAAAAAGATTTGGGTAAAACAAAGGAAACAAAGAATGCCCCGATTCTTCAGCCAGAAATACCTCCTGTACCTCCCTCAGAAGTATCGGGTGTTGAACCTCAACGCAAACTCGAAAAAGGATTAGATGAACGGGAAAGCCCTGGCGAATTGAAAAAACCCAAGGTCTCCATTAATGTTAACGCAAAGACAGAGGGGGCAAACAATGACCCGGTACTTTTTGAAGATACTATATCAAATGCATCGATTCCGGGTGCGCCATCTTTTAACGTCAAAAAGCATGAGTATGCCGATTATTTTAAACATATCAGGGACAGAATATCTCTCTATTGGTTTCTCGGGTACGGGACCCGTGCAGAAATAAAACTGGAAACAAAGAATGACAAACCTGTTATTATAGAATTCAAGGTTTTGCCTAACGGCTCTATTGATGGAGTGAAGATCGTGGATGATGCGGGAAATTTTAATCTTGCATCCAGGCTTGTATCCTCCATCAAAAATGCAGAACCGCTGAATCCCTTTCCCGTTAATATTAAGGAACCTTCAATTGACGTGAGGTTTAATTTCTATTTTTTCTAGGAGGAAATACGCTTGGAATGGCTCATCGGTGGCGGCCCTATCATGATACCACTATTAATTTGTTCCGTTTTAGCCCTTGCGGTGATCATTGAAAGGGCGATAAATCTGCGGAGGAATAAAATCTTAAAGCCGGAAATTATCCAAACCATTGAGGCGATAAACAATCCAGCGGATATCCCCTTCGCAATCTCCAAATGCGAGGTAATATCGGGCCCTTTTTCAAATCTGTTACGACGAATGCTCTCAAACAACCATCTCACACGGGAAGAAAAATTCGTTGACATTCAGGCTGCCGGAAGACAAGAAATAAAAGTGCTTGAAAAAAGGCTGTTGATACTGGAAGTTATCACTGCGATTGCCCCTCTCTTAGGATTGCTTGGAACGGTATTAGGACTGGAAAATATCTTTGGGATTATATCTGAACTGGGATTGGGACAGGCAAAGGCATTTTCCGGTGGACTTTCAGAAGCTATCAGAACCACGGTGCTTGGACTCTTTATTGCAATTCCATCCTTGGTTGCCTACAGTTATTTTGACAAAAAAGTGGATACCTTTGCTTTGGAAATGGAAGAATATGCCATGCGCCTGCTCAACAAACTTTATCCTTCAGAAGGTTTTGGGAAAAAATAACCATGCGCTTCAGGGAAAAACGTATCACAAAATCTGTCATAAACCTTACCTCGATGGTAGACATGTTGTTCCTCATACTCTTATTTTTCCTGGTTACCTCGAGTTTTATAGAACAACCAAATATCAAACTGGAACTCCCGTCAACCAGATATGCATCCACCAGTAAACTTGAGGAGCGGACTTTGACGATTTCACAGGATGGTAAACTTTTTTTTCAGAATGAACCCGTTGAAAGAAAAGAACTTATTTCTGTATTAAAAAATGCCTTTTTAAAGCAGGATGACAAGACCCTTGTTTTACGGGCAGACAAGAATGTTCCTTACGGTGCCGTTGTGGATGTCATGGATGCTGCAAAAGGGGCTGGGTTAAGAAGAATCGTAGCCCCAACTATCCTCGAACCGGAAAAACAGCCCTAATCCGCACTTCTCCCAGAGGGTAATTTGTGATCTCAAAAGGTCTCAGAATACATAATGAGTTTGGTATCCAAGGCGGTTTTTTCTGTTTTTCTGCAGTAAAATTGAATAATTTAAAGATTTAATTGCTAACAACACCGGGACATACCACAAAAAGACATATTTTGGGCGTAGCACTCCCGTACGGCCTGGCAATCGTGTTACCATGATGATTCTTTTCTGAAACTCAACAGAGCATTGAATACGCTTTACGGATATTTTGAAAAGCGAGTTGAAAGATTTCATTACAGGGATAAGCGCTGAAAAAACAAATGGCTATTTTTCTTATACCCGTCTTTACCGGCACGCCAATTTTAAAGAGTTTTGTTCGGTTTGCGCAGCACGGTGCTTGTAAGAATTCTGTTGAACAAAACCGTATACGTCTTAATTCGTTGAGTAACGCATAGGCTACAGATGAGTTGTGCCGGCAAATAGGGCAATTGAAGGTAGAGGATGCGTGGATTAAAAAAATCCAGAGAGATTGGGAGTTAAAGAGAAAGGGGGGATGGTAGAATCAGATTACGGGAAAATGAGTATTTACGGGCAGCATGAGCTATAAACTTAAACAGATTGAATGTGTATCAGCGCCTGTGGAATGTGGCAGAAGAGACGCTACGGCTGATGCATTGAGGGTATGCAGTTTATAGCTCTTTACACTTTCTTAATTTTGCCCAGGGAAAAAAGAAAGGCATAACTTAATCGTTGTGGAATCCAGGGTATAAACGAACGGATTAAGGTCTATATAAAATTCACCATTCCTGCAGAGCATCCTTGCTTCACGGACCAATGCCAGGGCAAAATCGGAACACTTAAACCCGCCTCTGTTCTCATTTACCATTTCCCGGTATCGGCGGCCAATTGGACGGCATATCTTGCCACTCCATTGCACCTTTTGCAATAGACTCTCCACATCTCAAACCTGGTAAATATTAATTGCATGGCGTGTCATTAGCGGTAATGACCCTCAAATGACTTCTTTTTTTCTTGCGGAATTGACAACCTGCCATGAAGGCATTTTCTCGCTGTGCTTAGAGTATATTTTTGTTTTTTCTGTATTTTTATGATTTAATATGCCCGATAAGCAAAGATTGTTTTTGTCATTTTTGGAGGTACAGAATCATGGATATCTTAAAACAGGTGGCAGAACTGAAAGAATTTTTAGGGAAGATTTACTGCTTTATGGAGGATAATGAAGACTCATTCAAAGACGGTGTTGAGGCGGAGGATATAAAGAATGAGACTTGGAAGTGGATGCAGGAACTGGCTAAATTCCTGCCCGAGGTATAAGAGACAAATTTTACTTTTTTGGACACAGATAAACCCCGATACCATTCATTCTGAAAGCGTATCGATCGTCGTGTGTATCTGAGAAATCTGTGTTCTGCTTTCAGAAGGGATACTTACTATATGACACGACCGATGTTTTGCGAATCAAGGCCACAAACCCCTATCAGGGCAACCAGGGGGACCACCCTGGTGTGCAACGACTGGGATACTGAAGCAGCCCTGCGGATGTTGATGAATAGTCTTGATCCGGATGTGGCCATCCAGCCGGAAGAACTTATCGTTTACGGAGGCGCAGGCCGTACTGCAAGGAATTGGAAGGAATATCAGAGAATTATAAACGCCCTGAAAGTGCTTAAAAGCGATGAGACGTTGTGCATTCAGTCTGGCAAGCCAGTATATGTTGCCAGAACCCATGCAGGGGCGCCGCGCATTGTCATTGCAAACTCAAACATGGTTCCTGCATGGGCAAAACAAGAGGTCTTTGACACCTGCGATGAGGTGGGGCTTACCATGTACGGTCAGATGGCTGCAGGAAGCTGGATTCATATTGGTACGCAGGGCGCTTTGCAGGGGACATACGAAACTTTTGCTGCCCTCGCCAGAAAGGCATTCGATGCTGAAACCCTGAAAGGCAAATTTGTTCTTACGGCAGGAATGGGAGGCATGGGCAGCGCACAACCACTGGCTGTTACCATGAATGAGGGAACCATTCTGTGCGTAGAGGCGCGGAAAGAACGCATAGAAAAGAAGGTCCGAGAGGGTTATTGTGACAAGATGACAAGCAGTCTTGATGATGCGCTCCAATGGATCCTGGACGCCAAATCCCAACATCAGCCGCTATCGGTGGGTCTGGTAGGAAATGCCGCAGAAATCTATCCAGAACTGGCAAAACGGGATATCGTTCCTGATGTGATAACAGATCAAACTCCCGCTCATGATCTGATGTCGTATGTACCGGTTGGTGATGTACAGGAACTCGATAAACTCAGGGAAAGAAATAAGCGGGCTTATAAGGAAAAGGTGCTGGATGCTATTGTTGATCAGGTGAAAGCGATCTTAGAGATGCAGAGGAAGGGGGCGGTGTGCTTTGATTATGGTAATAATCTGAGGTCTCAGGCAGAGATGGCGGGTGTATCCATGAGGGACGCTGATGGACGTTATTGGTATCCCGGTTTTGTGTCTGCATTTATCCGACCTCTGTTTTGTCAGGGGAAAGGACCATTCAGATGGGTTGCATTGTCGGGTGACGCTGCGGACATTGAAAAGATTGATGATGCGGTTATCAAAAATTTTCCTGAAGATGCTTCGCTGGTGCGATGGGTAAAGCTTGCCAGAGAGAAGGTTCCCCTGCTGGGGCTGCCTGCAAGGATTTGCTGGTTAGGGTATGGAGATCGTGCAAAGATGGGTTTGATCATCAACGACATGATAAGAAAAGGCGTTGTCAAGGCACCCGTAGTCATTGGCAGAGATCACTTCGACTGCGGGTCTGCAGCATCTCCCTATTGCGAGACAGAAGGGATGAAAGATGGCAGCGATGCCGTTGCAGACTGGCCCTTGATAAACTTTGCCTTAAATGCCATAAATGGCGCCAGTTGGGTAAGTTTCCAGCATGGCGGTGGTATGGGTATTGGCAATTCCCTTCATGCTGGTATGGTCATTGTCGCTGACGGTACTAAAGAAAGGGATGAGAGACTCGAAAGGGTCTTAACGGCAGACCCGGGGATGGGAATTGCGAGGCACGCAGATGCGGGATACGAGGGGGCCATACAGGCAGCACGGGGAAAGGGAGTGGTGATACCTGAATAAATTTTTTAAGAAGGATTGATTTGTATGGGATTTACCGTGAAGAAAATAAAAAGGCATCTGCTAAAGTTGTTTTCAAATTTAAATTCTGAAAAGACAAGAACAATATAATCTGGTTGAGTGATTGAGTTGTTTAAAGGCGGCGGGAATACCTAAAGTCCGGTAGAAAAATTACAACTTTTTATGAAGGATATTACAATGTCGGAACTCGTTTCAAAAACCTGTATACCGTGTAAAATCGGGGTGCCTCCCCTTAGGGGAGATGCGCTTCAAGCCTTGCAGAAGCAAGTAAAAGGCTGGGATGTGGTGGAAGAACACCATTTGTTTAAGACGTTTAAATTCCCAGATTTTCGAAATGCCCTGGATTTTGTGAATAAGGTAGGAGAGATTGCCGAACAGGAGGGACACCATCCCATAATCACCCTGTCCTGGGGAAAGGTGGAGATCAAGATTTATACCCATAAGATCAATGGGCTGACGGAAAGTGATTTTGTCCTGGCAGCAAAGATTGATACCTTAGTGATATTGAAATAATGAAAAAAATGAGGGCGTGCGAAATATAACAGGCGGAAAAAATAATCATTCGGTGTGTAAAAAAATATAATATCGCCTAAAAAAATGGATCTTGTTGTTAATGTTATTAGTCAGAAAAACCATTAAACTATAGGATTTTTTTTCTTTTTCAAAAATCTCCTTGACATATATATATTGTATATTATATATTCTCGCCTGTCGTATATATAGCTTTTTTGAACAAACGAACGTGTCCAAAATATCCAGTTCAATAACCATTTCTCGGCAAACTTTATGCAATGTTTATTTTGCAAGGTAGACAATGATAAAGTTATTAACTCCCGAACATCGATAGATGGCCTGAGTATTAAACGAAGGCGGGAGTGTTTGGGTTGCGGTCGCCGGTACACAACCTACGAACGGATCGAAGAGAGTCCGTTGCGTGTCGTTAAGAAAGATGGAACGCGGGAGTCTTTTGATCGCAGAAAAATATTGAAGGGACTGGAGAAGGCGTGCGAGAAGAGGCCAATATCGACAGACACCTTGGAAAATATTGTAAACGAAATTGAACGTGAAATTTACAACCAATTCGATCGGGAGGTAACTACGAATTTCATTGGATCTCTGGTAATGCAAAAACTAAAGATCCTTGATGCTGTGGCTTATGTACGTTTTGCATCGGTGTATCGGGAATTCAAGGACATTTCTGAATTTATTGACGAATTAAAACCGTTAATGACGAACGAAAAAA